>Ga0075163_10005975_pt1 | contig 16153 bp, 13 predicted proteins | sample JI1023141ADNA_FD_71478 | JGI IMG/M metagenome (GOLD analysis project Ga0075163, IMG submission 71478) | Wastewater effluent complex algal communities from Wisconsin, to seasonally profile nutrient transformation and Carbon sequestration -... | ecosystem: Engineered > WWTP > Effluent > Algae...
GATCCATGCGGCAGAAAGGCCACAGGGTTTGTTCACCGGGTATTTTGAGCCAGAAGCGCAAGGCAGCCGAACCAGTTCACCAGAGTATCCGGTTCCGATCTATCGCAAACCACTGGATTTGGTCACCCTGTCCGAAAAAGAAGAACAATTGCTCGGATTGAAATATGGTCGCCGCCAGAATGGTGCGGTGCTTCCCTATATTGAACGGAAATCCATCGAGCAGGGTGCGCTGGCCGGCAAGGGTCTTGAAATCTGCTGGCTCAAGAATTGGGTTGATGCCTTCTTCATCCATATTCAGGGCTCAGGCCGCGTCCGGCTACCAGATGGCTCGTCGCTCCGTCTCTCCTATGCCGCCAAAACCGGACTGCCTTACACAGGCGTAGGAGGGGTTTTGGCAGAACGTGGTATCCTCAGCCGTGAGACCATGTCCATGCAGACGGTCAAGGCCTGGATGGCGGCACATCCTGCAGATGCCCGTGAACTCATGTGGCTCAACAAGTCCTTTGTCTTTTTCCGCGAAATCTCCGTACCCAACGAAGCGCTGGGAGCTGTTGGCGCGGCCCAGGTCAACCTGACGCCCTACCGCTCCATGGCCGTGGACCGTGCCAACTGGATGTTCGGTACACCCATGTGGATTGAAACATCTTATCCGCCAGAAGCTGGCCGGGCCGACCCCAGGCTGCAACGCCTGATGATTGCCCAAGACACTGGCTCCGCCATCAAAGGATTTGTCCGTGGTGATTTCTATTGGGGCTGGGGTGAGGATGCAGCACTTATTGCTGGCCACATGAAGAGTGAAGGCAAGATGACGGTGTTGCTGCCCAAGCAGGTATGCCTTCATCTCGGTCTGCCCGCGTGAAGGGCCGCATTACCAATCCTCCGGACCACGGTCTTTGGGACGAAGTAAGACGAACCATCACACCGCTGCGGCAGCCGCGCGCCTTGCCGGTGGCCGCTCGCGGGGGAACATGGTTGGCGCCCCCGACATTGCCAGGTCCAAGGGCTTCACCCTCCGGTCAACAGCCAGCGCTCCTTCGGGACGTACGGCGTGCGGTTGTCCCGCCACCTCTTGCTGCCTTTGATCGTCGTTTGGCCCAACGCTTGTCTCGCGGACAGCTCGAACCGGAGGCCCGCATCGACCTTCATGGTGACGGATTGGAAATGGCGCGCATAAAGCTTTTTCACTTCATCGAAGCTCAACGCCGGAATGGCTCGCGGCTGATACTGGTCATTACTGGCAAGGGCGCTTCACCCTTCGCTCGTCACACGCTGCACGGCGTGGGCCTCTTTCATGCCCCCGAACGCGAGGGTCGCCTTCGTCGCGAGGTGCCAAACTGGCTGCATGAAGCCCATTTCCGAGACCACGTTTCTGGTTTTCAGCCAGCCCATCCACGCCATGGTGGCGGTGGTGCATATTATGTGCGTCTGCGGCGTATTCCAGAACACCCATGACCCCGTTTGGCGAAAAATTGCGCGAGATGCGCGAGGCCAAGGGCGTGAGCCTATCCGATATGGCTGCAGAGCTTGGCATTTCCAGTGCCTACCTGTCCGCCTTGGAACACGGCAAGCGTGGCCGTCCATCTTGGTATCTAGTCCAGCGCATCATCGCCTATTTCAATATCATCTGGGATGAAGCGGAACAGCTTTTGGGTCTGGCACGCATCTCTCATCCAAGGGTGACGATAGACACATCAGGCCTAAATCCGCGCGCAACTGAGCTGGCAAATCGCCTCGCCTTCGCGATCAAAGACATGGATCAACAAAAGTTGGATGCCCTGCTCGAACTTCTCAAGCAGCCAAAAAAGTGAGTGGCCCACACTTAAGTCACTCACGTGCAATTCTTTCGTCTTCCAAAATAATGTTGCGCCCAAGCAGACTTTGGCACAGCATGAGCAACCGGATGGTGCCTCACAAGAATGCAATGCTTAGCATCCCGCACCTTCAGACGGAGACGCCAGGGAGAACATGGGAGAGAAGGCCGATAGTGAGCTGGTCAGGCGGCAAAACCGCCGAATCGTGCTGGCTGCCTTGCGCCAGCACGGAGCATCCGCGCGGGTGGAACTGGGGCGTTTGACGGGTCTCTCACCGGCCTCCATTACGACCATTTCCGCGCAACTCATCAGTGAAGGCATCATCAGCGAAGAGGGTACGACATTTGGGGCGCCCTCTTCCGGAAAGCGAGGTAGGCCGGTTGTCCGGCTGGCGCTCAATCCCGATGCAGCCCTCGTGATGGCCGTGAAAATTTCCATTGATGATGTGATGATTGCACTGACAGACTTTCGCGGTGAGATCATCGCCCGCAACGAGATCCGGCTACCCACCTATGGGGCAGGACGGCAGGAGTTTGGCGGCCAGCTTGCGACCGAGATCGTCAATTTTCTGGCCTGGCAGAAAGTGCCAGCACAACGCATTGCCCGCATTGGAGTTGCCGTGCAGGGACTGGCAGACAGCAGGCGTGGCACCATTGTCTGGTCACCTGCTTTTGCAGCCGGCGATATTCCAGTTGCCCAATCAATCGAAACCAGACTTGGTATTCCCTGCATCGTGGCCAACGATGCCAACATGATCGCCGAGGGCTTGGTCACAATTGACAAGCAACGCTACGGTGGTGTGACCGCCGCCATATTCACCGGCTACGGTGTTGGCATGGGTATCATCATCAACGGCGACGTTTTTCATGGCGCCACCGGCGCGGCTGCCGAGTTTGGTCACATGAACCACATCCCGGATGGTGCGCTTTGCCGGTGTGGGCGCAGGGGCTGTCTCGAGGCCTATGTCGCTGACTACGGCATTGTCAGGCATTTCAGCAATGAAACAGACATTGCAGTTCCACGTTCGGCAGTGCCAGAATCCATCATGACTGGACTGCATCAGCGCGCCAAGTCTGGAGATACAAGCGCACGGCGTGCCTTTGAAACGGCAGGCAAGGCTTTGGGCTACGGCATTGGCCGTGTCATCTCGATCCTGAACCCAGACCGCATCGTCTTGGCAGGTCCTGGGCTGCAGACGTCTGACCTCCTGGAACATGCTATGCGCGAGGCGCTCGAAGACAGTGTCGTTGAGGTTCTCCGCCGCGATGTAGTGATTGAACAAGTGCGGTTCAGCGATGACATGATCTTGCGTGGCACAATTGACTCTCTCCTGCGGACCATCGACCGGGAGGTTTTTGCTGCTGCAGCGTCGGGTTCGGAACAAGAGGAGACACACCCATGAAAAGGACCAAAATCAGAAAAATCTTTGCCGTTGTTCTGCTGATGCCCTTGCTTGTTTTGGGCAATACTGCGCATGCGGGCGAACCGGCGAAGGTGATCGTGGCGTGGTATGATCTCATCCTTGAACTGGTGCGCCATACTCCAACCTATTCGCCTCCTGTCGCAAGCCGTGCTTTTGCCTATCTCGGGGTCGCAACCCACGAAGCGATTGCATCAGGTCGGGCAGATGGCGAGAGTCTTGCTGGGCAAATAAACGGACTGACGGCGCTGCCGCGTCGTGAAAGTGGCAAAGCCTATGACGATGCGGTTGTGGTCTACGCCGCCGTTTCTTTAACGACACAGAACTTCTTTGGAAACACCGGTCCTACTGGCGAACGGGCCATGAAGGCCATGCTCCGAAAGCAGGAAAAGGAACTGTTTCAGGGTGTGGCACCCGATGTAATTGAGCGTAGCAAGGCTTATGGGGCGGTCATTGCCGGCCACGTCCTGTCCTGGTCCGAGAGCGATGGTGGAGCCGTGATTGAAAACATGGGCTTTCCCCTGCAATACGATTTGATCGAAGGGAAGTCCCATTGGGTTCCAACAAGTGCGATCCAGCAACAGCAGGCACCATTACTGCCAAACTGGGGCAAGAACCGCACATTTGCCATGCCGTCGAGATCATCCTGCCCGCTTCCGCCTCCACCCGAATACAGCGAAGAGCCGACATCACAGTTCTACCTGGAAGCGAAGGACGTCTACGACACATCCAAATCTCTTACCGAGGAACAGGAAGTCATCGCCCGATTTTGGTCCGACGATCCCATGATGTCCCCAACCCCGCCCGGGCACTGGATCTATATTGCCTTACGTCTACTTGAAGATGAAAGAGCTGATGCTGCGCGCGCGGCAGACGTCCTCGCTCGCCTTGGTATCGCCATTGCCGATGGTTTCATCGGCTGTTGGGACAGCAAGTACCAATACGATCTGTTGCGTCCAATCACATATATCAGGCGCACAATGGATCCAAAATGGAATACCCTCTTGATCACGCCTCCCTTTCCTGAATACCCGAGCGGCCACAGCAGCCAGTCGGGCGCCGCAGAAGTGGTCATGGCGAGTCTATTTGGTGAGAGTTTCGCTTTCGTTGACGCAACCCACGAACGCGACGGTATCAAGCCACGCAAGTTTGCGAGCTTCCGAGCTGCTGCGGAAGAGGCGGCAATATCCCGGCTTTATGGCGGCATCCACTTTCGGGCTGCCATCGAAAGGGGTCTGGAACAGGGTCGCTGTATCGGTAAACATGCAGCAGCCTTGAAAACAAAGAGGTAAGTCATGGTAGTCCGTCACATTTCAGCGTTCGCGCTCTTGTGTGGAACGCTGGTTGTCGAAACCGCAAATGCGGCAGAACCATCGGCCCTTTTTGCCGAAGAAACCTCCGCCTCGGGATTGGAGGCAGTGTTCACTGGTGAATGGGAGTATATGGTTGGCGGCGGGACCGCTGTCTTTGATTGTGATGGCGACCAAAAGCCGGATGCCTATCTGGCGGGGGGCGAATCCAAGGCAAGACTCTTCCGCAATGTCAGTGCCAGGGGTGGGGCTTTGCGATTTGAAGCAGTCGAAAGTGGTCTTGAAGTGGACAAGGTGCTTGGTGCCTATCCCATCAACATTGACGGCGACGAACACCCTGATGTGATGGTGCTCCGACAGGGAGAGAACCTTTTGATGCGTGGGCTCGGGCAGTGCCGATTTGTCCGTGCCAACGAGGAATGGGGATTTGAGGGTGGCGATGCCTGGTCGACAGCTTTCGCTGCAACGTGGGAAAAAGGAGCAAGCTGGCCCACTCTCGCCATCGGTAACTATATCGACCGCAACGAAGAGATTTCACCATGGGGGTCCTGCACGGACAACTGGCTACATCGCCCGAACAGCAACGAAGCAAGAGTCTTTGCCAAGCCATTGGCGCTGATGCCCAGCTTCTGTCCTTTGGCGATGATGTTTTCCGATTGGAATCGTTCTGGCACACCATCGCTGCGCGTCACAAATGATCGTCAATATTATGAAGGTGGGCGCGAGCAGTTGTGGCGTGTTGATCCGCTCAAGCCTCCATCATTGTACGATGAAAACGAGGGATGGCAGTACTTGCGCGTCTGGGGCATGGGCATCGCCAGCGCTGATCTCGATTTTGACAGCTATCCGGAATATGCGCTTACCAGCATGGCTGACAACAAGCTTCAGACCTTGGGGGAAGCAAAGGCAGGCGACCCTCCAAAACCCAACTTCAAGGATATTGCCTTTGCCAAAGGCGTGACAGCCCACCGCCCCTATATTGGCGATGATCTGAGGCCCAGCACCGCTTGGCATATCCAGTTTGAAGATGTGAACAACGACGGACGGGTTGATCTCTTCATCGCCAAGGGAAACGTGGCGGAGATGCCTGATTTTGCAATGAAGGATCCCAACAATCTCCTGCTTCAGCATGAAGACGGAAGATTTCTCGAATTCGGTGACAAGGCCGGCGTTGACAGCGTGGAACAGTCGCGTGGCGGCGCCCTTGTGGATTTCAATCTTGATGGCAAGGTTGATCTCTTGGTGGTTAACCGGGCGAGCAGGGCGCAGGTCTGGCGTAACACTACAGAAGCGCCAGGTCATTGGCTGGCATTCAAGCTGCAGCAGGACGGCCCCAATCGCGATGCCATCGGCGCATGGCTCGAAATTCAACGGAACGAGAAGATCATGGGTCGCGAACTGACAGTGGGTGGGGGACATGCGTCAGGCCAACTCACCTGGTGGCACGTTGGTCTTGGTGTTGCAACGCAAGCGAAATTCCGGGTCCGTTGGCCGGACGGCGCAGTGGACGACTGGCAAGACTTGCAGGCAGATCAATTTTATGTTGTCGAACGTGGCAAGTCTGCCAAACAGTGGTTACAAGAATAAGCATTTGCGCAGACTGGTTGCAATGCTGGGGCACAATACCCTGACAGGGGGAGGGCTTACATGTCGCGCAGCGATACACTTCTGGCTCCCAATTGCCGTCTCTTTCTGTTGGTTGCGGAAACAGGATCTGTACGTGCCGCTGCGAGGCAGTCCAATACAGCGGCATCTGCAATAAGTCGCCAGATCTCCCTTCTCGAAGAGAGCCTTGGCGTAAAACTTTTCGATCGCGGCGGCCGGACCATGCGCCTTTCACCCTCGGGAGAAGAACTCCTGCACGGGTTGATGGCCTCCAACTTGGTGCATGAGCAGACACTCGATCAAATCAATGCCCTGAGGGGCTTAAAGAGCGGACGCATTCGCATCGCCACGGTTGAGAGCATTTCGGTTTCCATCCTGCCATCCATGCTTCAGGAATTCACCCGGCAACACCCTGGGCTTCAGACTTTGGTGACTGTCGCCGGTTCAGATGCGGTGACGGAACTGGTGCGTGGCCACAATGCGGATGTCGGAATGACATTCAATCCAACAGGCCTTGATGGACTCGAAGTCGTTGATACTGTTGATCTCCAGCTCGGTGCCGTCATGGCACCTCGGCATACCCTATCCAGACTAGAGACTGTTTCGTTGCGCCAGTGCTTGCAGCATCCAGTTGCCTGGCCCGCACCGGGACTGAGTTTGCGCACGCTCCTTGATCCGATGGTCCGCCAGCTCAAGATCTCAATCAAACCGTCCTTTGAATGCAATTCCTTGCGCGTGATGGCCGGGCTGGCCGCGAACGGTGCTTGCGTCGCATTTCAAACCGTAGTGGGGATCGAACGTGAGTTGGCCGAGGGAACCTTGATTTTTGTACCACTATCCGACAAGCGCCTGCCAGCTGATCGGCTGATGCTGTTGCGCCGTCAGGGTTTGGACGGCCGCACTGCTGCAAATGCCTTTGTCGAACACGCCAGGAGGCATTTCTCAGATGCCGAGATTGTGCTCAAAAATCGAACACGCCGTGGCAAATAATTGGGCTGTCTCGAACAGTGGAGCCGTGGTACGATTTACAGGCAACGGCGGCAGAGAGACCGCTGACCGGAAACAAAGGGGATGGACGTGTCGACAGGTCGTCTGACAACGCATGTGCTGGATACGAATTTGGGCCGTCCGGCGGCAGGCCTCATCATCGAATTATGGAATGTAACCGGTGAACCTGTGAAGCTCAAGACGACGGTGACAAACAGTGATGGCCGCGTCGACGAACCACTTCTGCAAGGCAATGCGCTGAAGTCAGCAATCTACGAACTCCGCTTCCGCGCAGGCGACTATCTGCATAGCGCCAATGCGAGTTTGTCATCTCCGCCATTCCTAGATGTCATTCCCATTCGCTTCGGCATTTCAAATACGGCACAACACTATCATGTGCCGTTGCTGCTTTCCGCCCATGGCTATTCAACCTATCGCGGCAGTTGAGCTGACATGACCCAACCTGCCATCCGGTTTCTCAGGCGTGGTCTTGTAGTCGAGCATCGCATCACAAATCCGATGCACACAGTCCTTGACTACTTGCGTCTCGAGGAGAAGCGGAAAGGTACCAAGGAAGGCTGCAACGAGGGTGACTGTGGGGCCTGCACCGTTGCGATCGGGCGATTGCGCGAGGGCAAGGTCATCTACGAACCCGCAAATGCCTGCATCCTGTTGATGGGTCATTTGCACGGTTGCGAGCTGGTGACAGTGGACGACTTGGCACTGGGCGGTAAACTGCATCCCGTTCAACAGGCCATGGTCGAACACCATGGCTCGCAATGTGGTTTCTGCACGCCGGGCATCGTCATGTCGCTCTTCGTCCTTTACCACGCGCCAGGAAAGCCCGATCGCAGGGGAATTGTCGATCAATTGGCGGGCAATCTTTGTCGCTGCACGGGCTATCGTCCGATCATCTCAGCTGCCACACAGGCCTGCACAGGCGAAGCGAAGGATGTATGGTCTGAGACAGCAGCTGAAATTGCAGCAGAACTTGAAAAGCTGAACGACGGCGAAGACGTCTTCTGTGGAACAACGGAATGTTTCGCGGCGATTCCGGCACGGCCAGAAACACTGTGCGAACTTGCGGCCAAACATCCGGATGCGACAGTCATTGCTGGTGGCACGGATGTTGGCCTCTGGATCACCAAGCAGCTGCGCAGCCTTCCGAAACTCATTTTCACTGGCAGAGTAGAATCGCTCCACGCCATCTCTGATCGGGTCGCAACGTTGTCGCTTGGCAGTGCGGTGACCTATTCCGAGGCAGAGCGTCAAATTGCCGAACTCTCGCCGGATATCGCTGAAGTCTTCCGCCGTATCGGTTCGCGGCAGGTTCGCAGTTCAGGGACCATTGGCGGAAACATTGCCAATGGATCACCGATTGGTGACATGCCACCCATGCTGATTGCCCTGGGTGCGCGCCTGGTGTTGCGCAAGGGCGATGAACAGCGTGACATTTTGCTGGAAGACTATTTCATCGACTACGGAAAGCAGGATCGCAAACCTGGCGAATTGGTGTGGCGAATTGATATTCCCAAGCTCAAGAGCAGCGAGCGCCTTTTTGCCCACAAGATCAGCAAACGTTTTGACCAGGATATCTCGGCTGTTCTTGCGGCGTTTAAGTTCGTAATCACGGGCCGCGTGATCGGTGCTGCGACACTGGCCTTTGGTGGCATGGCGGCGACGCCGCGCCGGGCCCGCAAAACAGAGGACGCGCTTAAGGGATTGAAGCTTGATGCTCCGGAGTTGTGGGAAGATGCGGTTGCCACGCTCGCACAGGATTTCACCCCAATCAGTGATATGCGTGCCTCCGCTGGTTATCGCATGGAAGCGGCCAAAGCCCTGCTGCTGAAAGCCCTTCACGAGCTTGTTGGTGAACGCCCCTCAGCATTGCGCGTGCTTGCACCTGCCGGCAAGGAGGGCTGGACATGACGGCCAAAAAGGTTGCGGCACCCAGCAAGGCAAGAATGCCGACCGAATCCGTTGTTGGCAAATCCATCGCCCATGATAGCGCCGAGCAGCATGTGGCGGGTACAGCTGTTTACATCGACGACATGCGTGAGCCGGAAGGTCTCATTCACGTTGTTCCAGGCTATGCCAAAGACGCTGCCTGCGGTCGTATTACGTTATGTGATCTCACAGCAGTCCAGTCCTCTCCTGGCGTCATCCGAGTCCTCACCGCGAAGGACATACCCGGCAAGAATGACTGCAGTCCGGCTTTGGGTGATGATCTCATTTTCGCAACTGATGAAATCGTCTTTTATGGCCAGGTGATATTCGCGGTTGTTGCCACGACACGCGATTCTGCGCGCCGCGCCGCGCGCCTTGCCCGGATTACGATTGAGAAGAACAAGCCTGTTGTAACAGCTGACGAAGCCATGAAGGCGGGCACCATTGATGTGCTTCCAGAATATTCGTTCGTCCGCAAGGATGCAGCAGCGGTCATTGCAGCCTCAAACCAGAGCCTGCTTGATTCATTTCTCGTGGGTGGCCAAGAACACTTCTATCTCGAAGGCCAGATCGCACTCACGCTGCCCGATGAAAAAGGTGGCATGACGGTTTATTCATCCACGCAGCATCCAACAGAGGTTCAACATTGTGTTGCACGTATGTTGGCGCTGTCAGATGCGCTGGTGACGTGCGAGTGCCGCCGCATGGGTGGAGGTTTTGGTGGCAAAGAAAGCCAGGCCGCACAATGGGCCTGCCTTGCCGCTCTTGCCACCCATCTGACGGGCCTTCCCGCCAAGTGTCGTCTTGACCGCGACGATGACATGATCATGACCGGCAAGCGCCATGACTTTCGCGTGAGTTCGGAAGCTGGCTTTGACGAAGACGGTCGCGTGACGGCCGTCAACGTGGAATTCGATGCTCGCTGTGGCTGCTCGGCGGACTTGAGTCAGGGCGTCAACGATCGGACCATGTTCCACGCCGACAACGCCTATTACTATCCCGCCCTGCGCATACACTCCAGGCGCCTTCGTACCAATACAGTTTCGAATACTGCATTTCGTGGATTCGGTGGCCCACAGGGCATGGTATTTGCCGAACGCCTGATCGAGACCATTGCCATTCGCACCGGTCGTGATGCGCTCGATGTGCGCAAGCGGAATTTTTACGGCAAGAACCGCGATGTGACGCCTTACGGACAGCAGATCACGGACAACGTCCTTCCGGAACTCGTCGGCAAGCTGGAAGAGACGTCAGACTATCGCGCCCGCCGCCAGCAGATTGCACGTTACAACGAGAGCAGCCGTATCCTGAAAAAGGGGCTGTCGCTGACACCAGTGAAGTTTGGCATTTCGTTCACCCTCACCCACATGAACCAGGCAGGGGCATTGGTGCTGGCCTATACTGATGGTTCAGTCCAGATCAATCATGGTGGCACCGAGATGGGGCAGGGGCTCTATCTGAAAGTGGCCCAAGTGGTGGCTGAAGTCTTCGGCATCGGCCTCGAAAAGGTCCGCATTTGCGCGACCAGTACGGGCAAGGTTCCCAACACATCGCCAACAGCAGCTTCGTCTGGAAGCGATCTCAACGGCATGGCGGCCAAACGTGCCGCCGAGGAAATCCGTGACAACATCGCTAATCTGCTGGCGCGAGACTGGCGGGTGCCGAAGTCCAAGTTGATGTTTGCCGACGGACAAATTTCAGCTGGCCAGAAAAGCATGAGCTTTGCGGAAGCCTGCAAGCGCACTCATCTCGCACGTCTGCCCCTCTCGGCCACAGGTTTCTACGCCACGCCCAAGATCACCTGGGATCGCGCCAAGGGAAAGGGCAGACCATTCCTCTATTTCGCCTATGGTGCCTCCTGCAGCGAGGTCACCATCGATACCATGACGGGAGAGATGCGGGTGGATCGCGTGGATATTCTCCATGATGTGGGAAAATCCCTCAATCCGGCCATCGACCTCGGCCAGATCGAAGGGGCATTTGTCCAAGGTATGGGCTGGCTGACGACGGAAGAGCTTGTCTTTGACGTTGAAGGGAGACTGCGCACCCACGCCCCCTCAACCTACAAAATTCCCTGCGCCTCTGATGTCCCGGAAGAATTCAACGTCGCCCTGTTCGAATCCAAGGGTAACAAGGAAGACACCATCTACCGCTCCAAGGCCGTCGGTGAACCACCGCTTATGCTCGGCATTTCTGTTTGGACTGCCATTTTCAATGCCATCGCAGGTCTGGGTGATCGCGCCATTCCCGCCCTCGATACACCGGCAACGCCAGAGGCCATTCTTCACGCCATCAGGAGTGTGAGGGCATGAGTCTCCTGTCCCGCGCCCGCGCCATTGCTGCCTCAGGAGTACCCGTCGCCATTCTGCGCGTCACTCGGGTGCAAGGCTCCGCACCGCGGGAAATCGGTGCCCAGATGTTGGTCACACCGAACGGTATCATTGGGTCAATAGGAGGCGGGACCCTGGAGTGGAAGGCATTGGCACAGGCCCAGCGCATGCTGGGCAAGGGCCATTCACGCCAAACGAGTCGATATGCCCTGGGTCCCGATTTGGGTCAGTGCTGTGGTGGTCAGGTTGACATCTGCACCGAGACCTTTGATCAGTCCAATGCTCATCTCATTTCTGCCGACGAACAATCTGCCGGTCGTCAGATCTTTCTGTTTGGTGCAGGGCATGTCGGAAAGGCGCTGGTTTTCACACTGTCACAAATGGAAATGGATGTGGTCTGGTGCGATCCACGTCCAATGGCATTTCCATCCCACGTTCCGGCCAATGTCACATTGCAAAGCGATCAGGATGTTCTCACTGTTCTTGTGAAAGCACGTCCAGGCTCAATCGCTTTGGTCATGAGTCATTCCCACGCCTTGGACCTTGCCATCGTCGATGCCAGCTTGCGCAACCCCAATGTCGTCGCAACGGGACTCATTGGAAGCGCCACCAAGCGGGCACGCTTCGAGACCAGGCTTGCTGCGGCAGGCGTTCCCGCAGACCGGATTTCAGCCCTGATCTGCCCCATCGGTATTGGCGGCATCCGTTCGAAAAGGCCGGAGGCCATTGCAATTTCCACGGCAGCGCAACTTTTGGCACTGGACGAAAGCTTGAAACTTGCGGAAGCTTGTCCAGCCATATTCCTCGAACACCAAGCGGCTTCCCAATGACAAAGACTGAAACACCTCTTCTGGAAGCTCGCAACATCGTCAAGGTGTTCGGTGCGCTGCGTGCCAATGATGATGTCACCCTCACCATTATGCCAGGCGAAATTCACGCTTTTCTGGGTGAGAATGGCGCTGGAAAATCCACACTCGTGAAGATGATCTACGGTGCATTGCAACCGACCTCTGGCCAATTCCGCTGGAAAGGGCGCGAGATCATCACCGCCAATCCGTCAGTTGCCCGTCACCTCGGAATCGGCATGGTGTTCCAGCATTTTTCGCTCTTTGACGCGTTGACCGTGGCCGAGAATATCGCTCTTGCCATGCCAGGTCCCTATGACCTTGCTGCGCTCTCCGCGCGGATCATCAAGGTATCAACGTCCTATGGTCTGCCAATCTCACCGACGTCTGTTGTGGGCGATCTCTCAGTAGGTGAGCGCCAGCGCATCGAGATCATCCGTTGTCTGTTGCAGGAACCGCAACTCTTGATCATGGATGAGCCGACCTCGGTACTAACACCTCAGGAGGCTGACCAGCTCTTTGTTGTCCTCAAGCGTCTCGCCCGGGAAGGATGTTCTGTTCTCTACATCAGTCATCGACTCGATGAGGTGAAAGGCCTGTGCGATGCGGCAACCATCTTGCGCCACGGCAAGGTTGTCGCTCGCGTCAATCCAAAGACCGAAACCGCCGCGAGTCTCGCTCGTTTGATGGTCGGCAGTGATATCCATGCGGTACGGCCGACTTCGTCTGCGACTTCAGGTCAGTCCCGCCTCGTTCTCGCAGATCTTTCACTGGCTGCCGATGGACCGTTTGCGACAACCTTGAAAAACATTTCATTGACGGTTGCAGCAGGTGAGGTGGTTGCCATCGCAGGTGTTGCGGGCAATGGCCAGGGAGAGTTCTTTGATGCGGTCTCTGGCGAGCGCCCTGTTGGGAAGGACATGCTTTGGCTGAACGGGGTGGCCATGGGACGCGCTTCCATCAGTACCCGGCGGGCAGCTGGTGCAGCTTTCGTACCGGAAGAGCGCCTTGGTCACGGTGCAGTGCCCACCATGCCGCTTTCGCAAAATATGATACTGTCACGTCACGCCGTGGACGAGAGTTTGGTAAAATCGGGTCTTCTGCAAAAGAATGGCGCCCGCGATGCAGCTGAGCGCGTGATAAAGACCCATGATGTGCGCAAGGGAAAGCCCGACCCGGAGGCCCGAGCTTTGTCTGGTGGCAATCTGCAGAAGTTCGTCGTGGGTCGCGAACTGGACCGAACACCCTCGGTCCTCGTTATCAACCAGCCCACCTGGGGGGTTGATGCAGGTGCAGCCGCCGCCATCCGCCAAGCCCTGCTTGATCTTGCACGGGCTGGTTCGGCGGTGTTGGTGATCAGTCAGGATCTCGACGAGATATTCGAGATCGCAGATCGCATTGCGGTCATATCGCGAGGCGAGCTGTCTCCGGCAAAACCTGCTCTGGATCTGAGCCGTGAGCAGATCGGACTGCTCATGGCCGGTGCCCATGAAAAAAAGACAGGAGCGCACAGCCATGCGGCTTGAGAAACGCGCCGAGCGCTCGGATGCCATGGCCTTGGCTTCACCTTTTTTAGCGCTGGTCCTGACCGTCATCACCGCTGCCATCATCTTCCTCATTCATGGCGACAACCCGTTTCATGCGCTCTATGTCTACTTCATTGAGCCGCTGACGGCCCTGTGGTCAGTCGAGCAGCTTCTCGTCAAGGCGGCCCCCCTGGTGCTGATTGGCGCGGGGCTTGCGGTGGCCTATCGTGCCAATGTCTGGAATATCGGGGCCGAGGGTCAGCTGACACTCGGCGCCATTCTCGCGGGCATGATTCCCGTCATGTTCCCGGGCTGGCAGTCGCCGCTGACATTGATCATGATGATGCTCATGGGCATTCTGGGCGGAATGATCTGGGGCGCCATACCGGCGACTTTGCGCAACCGTTTCAATGCCAACGAGATCTTGACCTCACTCATGTTGGTCTATGTGGCGCAACTGCTGCTCGACTGGCTGGTGCGCGGTCCTTGGCGCGATCCGCAAGGCTTCAATTTTCCGAAGTCCATCACCTTCACTGATTGGCAACTCCTGCCATACCTCACCTCTGGAATTCATCTCGGTGTGGTTATCGCGCTCCTTGCGGCCCTGGCGCTGGGATTTGTCATGGCGCGCACCGTAAAGGGTTTCGAAATCACCGTGGCCGGCCTCTCACCACGGGCCGCCCGATTCTCTGGTTTCTCGGAAAAGCGCACGATCCTGTTTTGCATGATGCTTTCAGGTGGACTGGCAGGGCTTGCCGGTGCCATCGAAATTTCGTCGGTCGTCGGACAGTTGCAGCCGCAGATTTCTCCCGGCTATGGATTTGCTGCAATCATTGTCGCCTTCCTCGGCCGACTCAATCCAGTGGGGGTGATCTTCGCAGGGTTGCTTCTGGCACTCAGTTATATCGGAGGAGAAGCTGTTCAGACGGCACTTCAGATTCCCGACAAGATCACCCGTGTGATCCAAGGCGTCCTGTTGTTCTATGTGCTGGCCTGCGACACACTCATCCTCTATCGCATCACCTCCGGAAAGTCGGCTTGATCATGGATCTGCTGCTCACACTGCCCATCATCATCATGACCGCCGCCACACCATTGCTGCTCGCCGCATTGGGTGAGGCCGTTGCCGAACGTTCAGGCGTACTCAACCTGGGGGTTGAAGGCATGATGGTCATGGGTGCCGTTGCAGGCTTCGGAGGGGCGTTCCTCACCGGCAATCCCTGGGTGGGCATTCTGGCGGCCATTGTCGCCGGCGTCCTAATGTCACTTCTTTTCGGATTTCTGAGCCTCACGCTACTCACCAATCAGGTGGCCACGGGCTTGGCTTTGACTTTGCTTGGCCTCGGGCTTTCGGCGCTTGTTGGAGAAGCATTTGTCGGACAGCCTGGTGTGCGGCTGCCCACTGTCGGTGGCATCGACCCGCTGATCCCCTTCTCGTTTATCCTGACAACAGTGGTGGGTTATGTCCTTTTCCGCACCAAGACAGGTTTGATCATCCGTGCCGTTGGTAACAGCCATGCGGCTGCTCACGCCCTCGGTTACCGGGTCATTATGGTCCGCTATCTCTGCGTCATGTTCGGTGGTGCCTGTGCCGGACTTGCTGGAGGCTATCTCTCGCTTGTCTACACGCCTCAGTGGGTGGAAAACATGACTGCGGGGCGCGGCTGGATTGCCCTTGCGCTGGTCGTCTTTGCCTCGTGGTTGCCGCTCAGGATTTTGGCAGGTGCCTATCTCTTTGGCACGATTTCCATTCTTTCGTTCGTTATGCAGGCACAGGGCCTTGGAATCCCCTCGCAATTCCTGTCCAGTCTGCCCTATCTTGGGACTATTCTTGCACTCGTGGTCATTTCCGGGAACAAGGCCTTGACGCGTCGCAACACGCCAGCCTCACTCGGACAGCCGTTCGTGCCAGACAGGTAACGCGTAAAAATTCAACAGGGAGCTCACTATGAAGAAGTATTTTCTGACCGCGGCCACCGCCGCACTGATGCTGGGAGCAGCATCCGTATCCGCGTCGGCTGACGCCTTGAAGGCCTGCTGGGTCTATGTCGGCCCGATTGGCGACTATGGCTATTCCTACCAGCACCACCAGGGCCTTCTCGCCGTTCAAAAGGAATTTGGCGACAAGGTCGAAACGGCTTACGCTGAAAACGTTCCGGAAGCCGACTCCGAGAAGACCTTCGAACGCTTTGCTCGTGAAGGCTGTAAGATCATTTTCGGCACTTCATTCGGCTTCATGGAGCCCATGCTGAAAGTTGCGAAGAAATTCCCCGACGTGAAGTTTGAACACGTCACGGGCTATAAGACTGCAGACAACCTCGGTACTTACAATGCCAAGTTCCACGAGGGCCGCTACGTGATTGGCCAGATCG
>Ga0075163_10005976_pt1 | contig 16153 bp, 10 predicted proteins | sample JI1023141ADNA_FD_71478 | JGI IMG/M metagenome (GOLD analysis project Ga0075163, IMG submission 71478) | Wastewater effluent complex algal communities from Wisconsin, to seasonally profile nutrient transformation and Carbon sequestration -... | ecosystem: Engineered > WWTP > Effluent > Algae...
CGACCGGTCACAGATCGACTGCGCGATGGCCCGCCGTCGATGCTCATCCCCCCGCTCCACCCTCGTTATGACCGCGGTCCTAACGAGATCCGTTATGACGCTCGTCATGACGACCTCGCCCGGGGCATACGGCCTCGCCGACCGGTCACAGATCGACTGCAGCAAGAGCTGTGGCCCGCCACCAGACGTCGATGCTCAGCCCTCGATCGACTCGTTACAACCGCGGTCCTAACGAGATCCGTCATGACGCTCGTCATAACGACCTCGCCGGGGCACCGCATGACGACCTTGCGTCGACGTCGCGTTCTCCGCGGACCTGACCGAGAACGGCGTCGACCAGGCGTACGTCACCGACACCTGCGGTGAGAGCGACGGCCCTGTGCCAGACGTCCGTGGAACAGCGTCGATCTCGTGGCGTAGGTTCGTCGCGTTAGCCAGGGACACCCACTCATCCTCGATCGACGCTCGCAACAACCGCGGTCATGACGAGATCCGTGATGACGCTCGTCATGACGGCCTCGCAGGTAGGGAGGCGTGTTCGAGCTCGGCCGCATGTTCGTATCCGTGCACGTGCTCGTGAGAGCTCGCGATCTCCGGTTGCAGATCGGCCGGTGACCGCAACAGCAGTCGGCACCGACGCAGCAACGATGCGGTGACAGGGCCCGCTTTTGGCGGGAGTTGGACTCGCGGGTCCGCTGCATTGCCGCGGCGACGAGTAGTAGGATGCCGACGTGCCGGATGGTGATCCGCCCAAGCCCCCGCAGGGCACGATGGTCGGCTTCGGCATTCCGCAGCCGGAGCACTCGAGCCCTGCGTCGCCATCCGTCGATGAAGGTGTCGAGGACGTCGTCGAGCTCGGCGCGCAGGAGCGTCGCGAGGCACAACGAGTCCATGACCTCGTCGGTGATTCGGGCGGCACGCCATCGTACGCGGGCGCGTCGCAGCTCGGAGAGTCGGGCGGCACGCCATCGTACGCGGGCGCGGCGCAGCTCGGAGAGTCGGGCGGCACACAGCCACACCTCGGTGTCTCGGGTGCCCAGCAGCTTCGCGAGGCGCAGCGCGTCCACGACCTCGTCGGTGATTCGGGAGGCACGCACCAGCCGGGAGGCACGCACCAGCCGGGAGGCACGCAGCCACATCTCGGCGCACCGCTTCCCGAGGCGCGCGTGCCGGAGCGCACGTGGGGCGTCTCCGAGATCATCGAGGAAGTCCCGGGATCGAAGTTCGTCAGCTTCCTCAAGATCTCCGCGAAGCGCGCATTCCGGCTTCGCATCGAGCCCACCGAGGTGCTGCCCGCGGAGCGCACGGCACTCGAGAGTGCGTATCCGCCGATCGTCGATCCGAACCTGCAGGCCTTTCTCGCCTGGCGGCGCTCCGTGCTGTTCCTCGTCGCGTGCGCGCTGATCCCGCTGACGGTGATCGGCTTCCTCGACGGCGTGCTGGTCGGTCAAGCCACCCCGATCCGGGTGGTCAAGCTGGCGCCGGTGATCGCCGAGGGGTTGTTCCTCGCGATCTGCTGGTCCCAGCTCCGCCACTGGGCCTACTGGCGCAAGCAGCGACGCATGCTGATGTTCGGCTGGTTCCTGTTCATGGGGACACCGTTCGTCGTCTTCCTCTACCCGCTGCGCACGGTGTTCGAAGGCCAGATCAACGCCGAGGACGTCCGCGCCCTCAACCTCGGCGCCATCTCGCGCAGCCTGCTGCCGTTCAAGATCACGATGATCGCGATGCTGCAGCTCGCACCGAAGGCGATCTCGCTGATGCCCGGTCTCGTCCGCGCATCGCTCGTCATCAAGCTGCTGTTTCCTGGCTCCACCGCGCCGGGCTGGCTGATCGTCGTCGCGGCGCCGATCTACGCGCTGCTCGCGTACGTCATCCTGATCGTCCCCTATCAGTTCACCGGCTCCGGCTGGTTCATCGGTGGGGTGCTCGGCATCATCGCAGGCCAGGTGCTGCTCGCACGCTCGGGCTTCGCGCTCGCGACGCCGATGTCCGAGGCCGAGGCCCTCTACAAGATCAAGCGCGTCCGCAAGTTCTACCTGATCACCATGATCAGCTCGGCGGTGCTCATCGTGATCGCGCTCGGCAGCCTGGTCGCGCAGCTCAAGCTCCACCCGCTCGACGTCATCCTGTCGGTCCTCAAGTTCGAAGCCAACGTGCTGATCCTGACGCTGATCGGCGCCGACCTCGTGATCACCAACCTCGACAAGGCGCGCACCGCGACGCTCGGTCGCGATCACGTCGAGGATCAAGCGGAAGCCAAGATCGCGGCGTTCGTCAGCCTCGACGCGCCGCACGTCCCGCCACCGTCTGGCCCAGCTCCGTACGATCGCTAACGGTCACAGCCCGCAGCCGCGATCTCGATCGCTCCCTGCCTCGACGCGCCGAAGGTCTCGACACCGTCTGGGTCGGCCGTTCGCTCGCTAGTTCTCGACGCGCTACGTGTCCTGTCTGACGTGACGCCCGTGCGTGCCGCGAACTTCATTCTCACCGTCAACCTCGACGCGCACGTCTCGCGACCGTCAACCTCGACGCACACGTCCCGCCACGGTCGGGGCCGGCGCCGATCGATCGGGTTCCTGACCCGGTGGGATCGTACGCGTGCGTCTGCCGAGGTCACGTGTGGGGATGGCGACCTGTCGATGGTCGGCGCTGCGATACGCGCTCGCATCGACGCTGTCGTAGCCATCGCTCGCGCCGTCGTCCCTCGGTGGATCGATCGGGATCGGCAACATCAGCGGACGCGGTGGCCGGTACCGATAGCGCTGCCAGGTCAGCGCCTCGAACGGAATCCTCGAGAGCACCATCGCGATCGGTCCCGGGCCGAAGAACGTGGGCACGCCGCGGCGATCTTGTGCGACCAGCACGATCGTGCGCTTGAACCGGGCTTGGAACGCCGCCACCAGCGCGGGCGCCTCCGCGCGATCTCCGATGACTCGCAGCGCGACCTGCACGATCAGGACCTCGGCATCGAACAGCCGGATCGCCGCGCCGATGAAGCGGGCCGCATCGACATCGACGGGCTCGCGCGCGCTCGTCGGCAATGGTCGGTTCGGCACATCCTCGTGTTCGGTGGTCCTCGTCGGCGTGCGGCCGGTCGAGTCGAGGCTCGGCGCGGCCGCTCGATCCATGACACCCGCCGGAGCGCTCTCGCTTGCCTGCGCCGGTGCAGCATAGGATGCCGACAACAATACGCGCGCTGCCATCGACGAGGGTGCGGGCACGGTCGACCGAGAGGGCGTCGACCGAGCGCGCGCACGCGCAACTATCGACGGCGGTCCAGGCAACGCGAACGCGTAGTGGCGCGCCACGTGCGAAGGCAACGCGACGCGGGTGGCGCACGTCGTGGTCGTCGCCTCGTCATCACCAACCCAGCGGGGCCGCGCACGCATGGCTTACAGCGCTCCCGGCAGCTGTGCGGCCTCGCGCAGGACACGCGCGTGCTCGTCCTTCCACGCCGCGACCTGCGTCTCGAAGCTGCGCAGGCGCGGGTACGCGATCTTGTAGTAGCCGTCGCTCGGACGCTTCACGCCGGACTTCCAGACGATCGCGGTGACCGCCGGAAGGTCGCGCTCGCGACATGCCACGGTCACCTCGGTGAGGGCGCTGAACAGCTTGGTGCTGCGTGGGTGAATCGTGAACTTGTCGGCGATGGCCGTGGCGAGCTCGGCGTAGGTGACCGATGCGGTGCCGCGCCGGACGCTGCGAACGAGGTGGCGGTAGATGTGCTTGGCGAGTGGCGTGACGTCGGTCATCGGATTCTCCTGGCTAGATATGGATGCGTGGTGTGCGGGGGGAGCTCGACGACCAGCGGCGGACGACACCCGCGATCCCGAGCGCACCGGAGCGCTATGCGGTCGCAGCGTCGAGAGAACACGGCGAGCTCGGGGGCGTCCCGGCGTCGCTGACGCCACTGGCACGCACGTGCGCCTTTGCGGCGGCGAGGAGATCGACGTCGCGATCGGCCTGCGGATCGGGGTCGCGAAAGAACGCGGCGCTGTGGAGGCAATCGGGGTCGATCTCGGGCTTGCCTTGAAGGTCGGCCAGCGTGCGCGCGGTCTTGATGAGCCGGTCGATCGATCGCGCCGTGAACGAGCGGCGCTTCTCGACGATCTCCTCGAGCGCCCGCTCGCACGCGTCGCTCAAGGGGCACGTCTCGCGCATCACCGTCGACGACATCTCGGCGTTGCAATGCAGTCCCCACGGCGCGAGCCGCGCGACTTGCCGTTCCCGTGCTGCTGCGACGCGCGCGCGGATCGCCGAGGACGACTCACCCGGTGTTTGATCGCGAAGCTCGGCGAGCAGCACGGGCGCGACGAAGACCTGGAGATCGATCCGGTCGAGCAACGGCCCGGACATCCGCTGCCGGTAGCGCTCGATCGCACCCTCCGTGCACGTGCACTCGCGGACACCCGAGCTCGCCCAGCCGCACGGGCAGGGGTTCGCGGCCGCGACCAGCAGGAACGAGGACGGCACCTTCATCCACCCGTTGACGCGCGCGATGGTGACCTGCCGCTCCTCCAGCGGCTGCCGCAAGCCCTCGATCGCACCGCGCTGAAACTCGGGAAGCTCGTCGAGAAACAACACGCCGTTGTGCGCGAGCGAGATCTCGCCGGGGCGCGGCGTGGATCCGCCGCCGAGCAAGGCCGGGGCCGAGATGGTGTGGTGCGGCGCGCGAAACGGCCGCTCGTCGATCAGGCCATTCGCGAGCCCGATCGCCGAGTAGATCTTGGTGGTCTCGAGCGCCTCGACGCGCGACATCTCCGGCAACAGGGTGGGGATCCGCCGCGCGAGCATGGTCTTGCCCGTGCCCGGCGGACCAGCGAGCAACAGGTTGTGGCCACCCGCCACGGCGACCTCGATCGCATACCGCGCGAACTCCTGGCCGCGCACCTCGGACATGTCGACGCTGAACGTCTCCCGTGGGCCGCGATCGCGTTGTTCGACCAGCTCGATCCGTCCCTTCTCGCCCTGCAGCAGCGCCACGATCTCCGACAGGTGATCGACCGCATACACTTCGATCCCCTCGACGACCGCCGCCTCGCGCGCGTTCTCCGACGGCACGATCACGCCGCGCATCCCACGCTCGCGCGCCATCATCGCCGCGGCGAGCACGCCGTGCACCCGGCGAATCGCGCCATCGAGGCCGAGCTCTCCCATCACCAGCAAGCCCTCGAGGGGCGTGGCCGGATACTCGCGATCCGCGCGCATCACGCCGATCGCGATCGGCAGATCGAGCGCGCATCCCTGCTTCCGCAGATCCGCAGGCGCGAGATTTACAGTCACGCGCTTGTGGGGGATGTCGTGCGCGACGCTATTCAGCGCGCTGCGGATGCGGACGCCGCCCTCGCGCACCGACGTCGCCGGCATGCCGACCACGTGGTAGTAGGGCAAGCCCTTCGAGATCTCGGTCTCGATGTCGAGCAGCACGGCATCGATGCCGTCGAGGGTGAACGAGCTGATGTGAGCGACCACGCGGATCGGTTCAGCACGCCTCGCGCCAACGCTTCGCGCGCGTGAATTCGCTCGCTTGCGTGCCCGATCGTCCGCCGGCCGGACGAGCTGTCCGCCCACTGGCCGGACACGGACAAGCCCGTCGCCGTACGGCTCGAGCAAACGTGGGCAGACCAACGAAGCAATCTGCCTGCGTGGTCCAAACCTCAAGAACCATGCAGATCGTCGGTATGTGATTAAAATTGAATGGAAAATCGCCCAAAATCATGTACAGGAGAACTCTCATGTTCATGAAACATCTCTTGCGCAAGAGAATTCTCGTGGACATGATAGCCAGGTGAACGAGGGCCAGTTCGAGCGGCAACTACGCGAGCTTCTCAAGAGCGCGGGCTGGACCGTTCAGTCCGCCACGGATGCCGGCGTCGATCTCGTCGTCGAACGCGGCGAGCTTCGATACGCCGTTCAAATCAAGTATGCAAAGGAGGTCCGGCGAGCCCTTCTGGAAGGGCTTCTCGCATCCGCCATCCTTCGGGCACGAGCAGCAGCGTTGGCAATCGATGGAAAGCCGCTTGCGATCCTCTGTGCACCGTCGTTCTCGAACGCGTCATTGAACGAGCTCGCCAGCTTCGTTTCTCGCTTCGGTGAGGGTGCAGCCTGGGGGGTCATGGACGAGACCGGACTCGTCGTTCTTCACGGACCAGCGCTACAAGAGGTGGGCCGTCAGCGTCGGAAGGCGCGCAAGCCAGCGGTCGCTCAGCGTACCGACTTTCTATCGGATCTCGGCCAATGGATGCTGAAGGTCTTGTTCAGCCACCGGTTGCCGCCCGAGTTGAGGTTTGAATCGGCACTGGAGCACGAGCGCATCGATGAACCGATCGCGAACGCGATGACCCTCGCGAGGAGAGCTGGCGTCTCGGTCGCCACCGCATCGCGGTTTGTGAGCGCTCTAAAAGAGGAGGCGTTCCTCGTCGAAGGTGAAGCGTTCCTCAACCCGATTCGCGTCGACGAGTTGCTAGACCAATGGCGTGCGGCGTTCAAGCGACGCCCGATGGAGCTACGAGCCCGGTGGCTGTTCCGTCCAAAGGATCCGTTGAAGCAACTCGATCGCGTTCTCGAGCCGGTGCACAAGCCAGGCGAACGTGCCTGCTTGGGGCTGTTCGCCGCGTGCGACCGACTCGGATTTCGATTCGTCCACGGTGTCGCTCCGCACCTGTACCTCGAGCACGTGTCGAACGAGGTGTTGCAACGCCTTGGACTCCGCCCCGCGGAGCCAGGTGAGGCAGCGGATGTGATGGTCCGCGAGCCGCGCTACCCGGAGTCGGTGTTCAGGGGGGCGCAAGATCGAAACGGCGTTCCGGTTGCGGACGTACTGCAGTGCTGGCTGGACGTCTCGGAGAACCCGGCACGCGGCGAAGAGATGGCGGAGCACCTGTTGGACCGAGTGATTCGGCCAAGTCTTCTAGAGTCCGATCGATGAAGACTTACGACGAGTTCGTCCGCGTCGTGAAGGCGCTGGAGCCCTACCTCGATCAGTTGGTGTTTGTCGGCGCGTGGTGCCATCGACTCCTGCAGTTTCATCCACTCGCTACCACACCGTCGTTCGCCGCCTTGATGACCGAGGATGCAGACGTTGCGACACCGGAGCGCCTTCACCCGAGGTCGACCTCACTTGGCGCGGCGTTGACTGCCGGTGGATTCCAAGCACGCCTCTCGGGTGACGGCCAGATCCCCTTGACGAGATATTTTCCCGACGGAGACGAGCATGCTCTCTACGTGGAGTTCATCGCACCGCTGCGAGGCAGTGGTTACACCCGTAGTGGCGAGCCCGATGACATCCTCTCCGTAGCGGGCGTCACCGCACAGAAGCTTCGCTATGTGGAGTTGCTGCTGTTCGAGCCTTGGATGCTCCCGTTGTCGGCTGCGACGGGGTTTGATGTCGAGGCCGAGATCTCGATCCAAGTCGCGAATCCCGCGAGCTATCTCGCGCAGAAGATCCTCAGTCTCCCTCAGCGAGCCGGCCGCAAACGGCCGAAGGACACGCTCTACATTCACGACACGCTCGCGATGTTCGGCGACGAGCTCGACGCACTCCGAGGTCAAGCTGCCCGTGTCCTTCAGCTGCTCCCCCTCAAGACTCAGCGCGAGCTTCAGGAGCTGCGCGTGACGCTGTTCGAGAACAAGGAGCTCGTGGTGAGGGCAGCCGCGATGGCGATGGCGACGGGACGTGAGAATCCGCCCTCTGCCGACATGATCTCGGTCGTCTGCACAGCGGGACTCGCGCAGGTCTTCAAACCACAGCCTCAGCCGTAGCGGGCCTTCGCCTTCGCGCGCGCCTTCGCCGCTTCCTCCTCACGATTCTTCGGATCCGCCTTGGTCTCCAACGAGAACACCAGCGCGCGCGTCGCCTTCGCGATGTCCTGCACGGCCTTGTCGAACACCGCGACGTTCTTGCCTGCCGGCGCTCGCGTCCCGCTGACCTTGCGGACGTACTGCAGGGCCGCCGCGACGATCTCGTCCTCGGTCGCCGGCGGCTCGAAGTTGAAGAGGGGGCGAATGCTGCGACACATCGCCCGAACTCTAGCTCACGGCGACTTCGGTGGCTTCATCCCGCCGAGGGGAGTCTTGGTGTCGGGCTTCACGATCTTGCGCGCACCGGGCACGCCGCCCTCGACGGCGTCGATGTCGATCGGCGACTCGGAGTCCGCGTCGCCGGGCACGATCACGGGCTGATCCTGACGCTGCGCGAACGACAGCGGATAGTTCGCGACGGTCTGGTCGTCGGCGTTGATCGAGAAATCCGGAAGCGGTGGCGTCATCAGATATGCGGCGTCGACCAGGCACTTGTCGAACTCGCCATCGCCGGACTTCTGCGTCAGCTCGACGTCGCTGACCTCGCCGCGTCCCATGCGGAGCTTGAAGCGCACCTGCGCGGCGAGCTTGTTGTTGCGCTGGATGCCGCGCTGATAGCAGACGTACGCCTTGGGCTGGAGTTGATCGCGGAACATCCGCTCGAGCGTGATCCGCGCGATCGCACTCGCCGCGATCGGCGCGGTCGTGGACGGCAGCGGCGCCGAGTTCGGAGGATCGGCGACGACGATGCTGCGATCGTAGCGCCCGCCACCGCTGATCATCGCGAGCCGGTTCTTCGCGATCCGTCCCTGGGTGGCGAGCACGGCGAGCGCCTTGTCGTCGGTGACGATCGGCTGCGCGAACACGCCGACCGGAGCCGTCGGTCCCTGGCGCGCGGGCGACGTGAACGCCGCGGTCGCGTGCCCCCGGAGCGTCAGCGCCGCCGGCTTGCCGACCAGCAGCGTCGTGAAGCCCGCCCCGCTGCGCAGCTCCGCCGGGATCTCGTGATCGCCGAGCGCGAGCTCGAGCCACGACGGGCGCAACCAATCGTCGATCGCGGTGAGCGCGTCGTCGAGCTCGTCGGTGTGAACCTCGACGTAGGCACCGCCGTACGCGTTGACCGGAGCGCGCAGCACCGGCGCACCGGGGCTCTTGGTGCGCGCCGGATCGAGGACGATCGCGTGCACGTCGACGGCGGAGGCCGTGGTGCCAAGCGCCTTGGTCAGCGTGCCGTCGGCGAGCTCGCCGGTCACGCCGTCGGTGATCGCGACGATCATCGGCTGCCCGCGCTCGCCGGCGATCACCGCCTTCGCCATCAGGAACGCACCGAGGAGATCGCTGCCGTTGACCGCACCGCGCTTGGCGAGCGCGGTCTCGATCGCCGCGAGGTTCTCGCCGTTGGCGGGGCGCAGCGCGTTGAACACGCGGGTCGCGGTGCGATCGAACAGGATCGCCTCGATCTCGGAGCCCGGCGGCAGCGCCCCGCCGAGCGCCTTCACCACCTTGACCACGTTGGGGCGACCGACGAGATCCATGCTGCGCGAGACATCGATCAGCAGGACGACCTTGCGCGCGGCCGCCGCCTTGACGAGCGGACCGAGCACGGTGACGAGCGTCGCCGTGGTGCCGTCCGCCAGGCCCTGCGCCTGCTGCCACACCACCGGTGCGGTGCCCGAGATCGCGAGCTCGACGTCGATCGCGACATCCTTCGCACCCAGCGAGAACGGCGCCGACGAGCGATTGCCGACCACCGCGTTGTCGACGCGAAACGCCGTCACCGCCGTGCTCGGACCGGGCGTAGCGCGGATCACGCCCTTGCACGTCGCGAGCTTCGCGGCCGCGACGCGACCCGGCAGCACCAGGCGCAACGTGCTCGAGCGCGTCGCGGCGAGCATCGCGTATTTCGTGGTCAGCACGAGCTCGCCGGCGAACGGCTGCGCGAGGATCTCGTACTCGTCGTCGCCGACCTTGCGCAGCACCGCGGGGTCCGCGCCGAGCACGCTCGCCGATTCGACGAGCTCGCTCCGAAATGTAGCCGCGACCGGCACGGCCTTGTCGGCCTTGACCGCGAACGCGGTGATCGCGGCGCCCTTCGGCAGCGTGAAGCGGTGGAGCGATGCCAGCTGCTTCACGCCCGCGTTGACGATGCGCTGGGTCAGCTCGACGGAGGCGACCGCACCCCGCAGATCCACCGCGACGTCGCAGCTCGACTCCGAGAGCTGCTCGGCCGCGCGTGCCGACACCCCGGCGCCGTACTCCTCGAAGCTGGTGGCGTCCGCGACCGCGGGCATCAATAAGCAGGCGACCAGCCAGGCTCGAGTCATGGGCGAAAGACAACCACGGCCCCCGAGAGTTGCGTCTACAATGATCGGTAGTGAAGGCACCGGGGCAAGCCCGACCGAAGATCGGCATCGTGCTCTCGGGTGGCGGCTCTCGCGGCGCCTACGAGGCTGGAATCATTCACTACCTGCGCACGGACCTCGCGAAGCGCATGGGTCGGCAGGCGCCGATCGACATCATCACCGGCACCAGCGTGGGCGCGATCAACGCGGCGTTCATGGCCGCCACCCAGGAGGATCCGCGCGGCCAGGCCGAGCAGATGGTCACCGCGTGGCGCGCGCTCCAGATCGAGGAGCTGATCAGCCTCAAGGCGCGCGACCTGCTGCGCGCGATGAAGATGATCATGGGCGGTGATCCGCCGCCGCCCGATCCCGGGAGCTTCCGGTATGGCGGCATGCTCGACACCAGCGGGCTCGAGCGGTTCGTGGTTCGCCACATCCCGTGGCGCGGCATCGATCGCAACCTACGCGAGCGTCACCTCCACGCGATCTCGGTGTCGGCGACGCATGTCGGCAGCGGTCACACGATGGTGTTTCTGTCGAGCGCCGAGCCGGTGCCGCGCGAGTGGAGTCGCGATCCGTTCGTGCGCCATCGCGCCGCGAAGATCGGGCCGCGCCACGTGCTCGCGTCGGCGGCGATCCCGATGCTGTTTCCGTCGGTCAAGATCGGCGACGAGTTCTTCACCGACGGTGGCCTCCGCCAGAACACGCCGATGTCGCCGGCGATCCGGCTCGGTGCGGATCGCCTGCTGCTGATCTCGCTGAAGCACGTCACGCCGGTGTCGGACTCGATGGCGCGCGAGAACGTCGAGGCGTTCCCCAAGCCGCTGTTCCTCGCCGGCAAGGCGCTCAACGCGCTGCTGCTCGATCACACCGAATACGATCTCCAGCGCATGCAGCGGATCAACATGATCCTCGACGCGGGCCGCGAGTCGTTCGGCGACAAGTTCGAGACCATGATGAATCAGGCGCTGATCAAGAACCGCGGCGCGCCGCTGCGCCGGATCCACGCCGTGCACATCCGCCCGTCGGAGGACATCGGCGCGATGGCGTCGGACTTCGTCAACAGCGGCCGGTTGCGGTTGCGCGGCATCGTCGCGCAGCAGCTGATCTCGCGGCTCGCCGGTGGCGAAGCGCGGCGCGAGAACGACCTGCTGTCGTACCTGCTGTTCGACGGCGACTTCGCGGCCGACCTGATCGAGCTCGGGCGTCGCGATGCGGCCAAGAAGGAGGACGAGCTCGCGGCGCTGTTCGATCTCGACAAGATCAGCGTCGGCGCAGGATCTTGAGCACCCGCGTCACGAACTGCTCGCGGCCGAGCGCCTTCGCGAGATAGCCGTCGGCCTTCGAGGTCTCGGCGATCCGCGCGAGCTCGATCGGCGTGCGATCGGAGTGCAGATAGACCGCGCAGTCGGGGAGGGCGGTCTTGATGCGGCGCACCAGCGCGCCGATGTCGACGCCCTTGAACGACAGATCGAGCAGCACGAGCTGCACCGGGGTGACCGCCAGCGTGCCGACGAGCGAGTCGGGCGACTCGAACAACAGCACCTCGATCCCGTACGGCTGCAGGCTGAACCGCACGAGCTCGCGGATGATCTCGCTGTCGTCGACGATCGCGACCTTCCCGGTGCTCGCGACCAGCAGCTCGGGCTTGAGGATCAGGCACTCGATGCCGTCGATCGCGACCACCCCGGCGAGCGTATCGGCGGCCGTCGACACCAGCCATCGCGCCTCCGCCTCGATCGGCTCTCCCGCCGTGCCGATCCGGACGATCGTGTCGCCGCGCGTCAACTCGTAGGTGTAGGGGTTGGCGGCCGCGTGCCCGATCCCGAGCTCCTCGACGAGGTCGATCGTGTCGTTCGCGGCACCCTCGACGGCGATCGTCCAATCGATCGGGACGCACAGCGGCACCGCCGCGCCTTGTACGGTGAACGAATGGACGCGGAAGCGCCGCAGCAGCGACGGTACCGAGATCGTCCACGACGTGCCCTTGCCCGGCTCCGACGCGACGTGCACCTCGCCACCGACGGCACTGACCTGGCCGTGGACCACATCGAGCCCGATGCCGCGCCCCGACACCGAGGTCGCGTGCGCGCGCGTGGTCAAGCCCGGGTGGAACAGCAGCTGCGACAGCTCGGCGTCCGTCGGCGTCGCCTCGGGGTTGAGGAGCCCGAGTGCGAGGCCACTCGCGCGGACGCTCGGGAAGTCGATGCCTCGACCATCGTCGTCAACCTCGAGCACGACGCGCGTCTGCTCGACGACGCAACGCACCCGGATCATGCCGTCGTCGGGCTTGCCGGCGGCCCGCCGGTCCTCCGCGCGCTCGATCCCGTGGTCGACGGCGTTGCGGATCAGGTGCAGGGCCGCGGTGTCGAGCGTGTCGATGATCGAGGCCGGGGCGCGCGCCTCGGGATCGAGGAGGAACTCGAACGTCACGAGCTTGCCGAGCGCGTGGGCGAGCTCGCGGGCACCGGCCTCGTGCTTCGAGAGCACGGGCGCGAGGAGCTCGGGATCCGCGGGAGCGAGCGAATCGCGGAGCTGCTGCCACGCGTGCCGGATCCGCCGTGACTCGCGGCCACTCGCGAGCTCGAGGAACAGCTCGAGGGCCGCCCCGGCGAGCCGGTCCCGAACCTTTCCCGAGAACAGCTCGCGCGGTTCGCGATGCAGGCTCGCGGTGGCGATCCGCCCGCGCAGCGGATGGTGCTTGCGGGTCTCCTTCGCGACGCTCTCGAGCTGGCGGACGAAGCCGGGCAGGTCGATGCCGCCGAGGGTCTGGCCCGCCTTCTTGCGGATCAGCATCGTCATGAAGCGGAGCGCCATCCCGACGACGAGATCGACATCATCGGAGATCTGCAGCTCGCGCGACGCCTCGAGCAGGTCCTCGAGCTTGTGCGCCACGAGGTCGACGTCGACGAAGCCCACCATCCGCGCCTCGCCCTTGAGCGTGTGGAGCTCGCGCTCCAGCGCGGCGGCGGTGGCCGCATCGTGGGGCTCGGACGTGAGTGTGGCCCACGCCGCCTCGAGGCGCTCGAGCCGCTCGAGGGCGACGGCCCGGAACCGTGCGATGACGTCGTCGTTCAGAGGATCCAATGTTCGTCCGCCATGGCGACAACGCAGGGGCGTCACGGGTTGGTTCTCGGGATGCGTTGGGGTAGCCGTCGTGGCAATGTCGGCGCCATGAAACGTCTCGGTCTAGTGCTGGTCGCGCTCGCGGCCTGCAGTGGTGGTCCCAAGCAGCAAACTCCGAAGCCGCCTGATCCGATCGTCGATCCCGAGCCGGTCGACACCACGCAGGTGCCTCCCACGACTCCCGCCGAGCCGGCGCTGCCGATGTGGCGCGACGTCAAGAAGGGCGTGCTGCCGAACGGGCTGACCTACTACATCCACAAGAACAAGAAGCCCGACAAGCGCGTGCTGCTGTGGCTCGCCGTCAACTCCGGCTCGGTGCAGGAGGACGACGATCAGCGCGGGCTCGCGCACTTCGTCGAGCACATGGCGTTCAACGGGACCAAGCGGTTCCCGAAGGACGACATCATCAAGTACATCGAAGGCATCGGCATGCGGTTCGGCGCCGATCTCAACGCGTACACGAGCTGGGACGAGACGGTCTACCAGCTCGAGGTCCCCACCGACGACGCGAAGATCGTGTCGAAGGGCTTCGACGTGCTGCGCGACTGGAGCGCCGATGTGGTGTTCGATCCGAAGGAGGTCGACAAGGAGCGCGGCGTGGTTCTCGAGGAGTGGCGGCTCGGCCTCGGCGCCGGGCGGCGGCTGTTCGACAAGCACGTCAAGGTACTGTTCAAGGGCTCGCGCTACGCGGACCGCATCACGATCGGCCTCGCCGACACGCTCAAGACGGCGCCGCGCGACACGCTGTATCGCTATTACAAGGACTTCTATCGCCCCGATCTGATGGCGGTGGTCGTCGTCGGTGACATCGAGGACTCGGCCGCGATCGAGAAGGAGATCCAGGCGAAGTTTGGCGATCTGAAGGCACCAACGAAGGAGCGTAAGCGTCCGGTGGGTGAAGTGCCGAAGAGCCAGGGCACGCGGATCTCGATCGAGACCGACCACGAGCAGACCAGCCAGAGCATCTCGGTGCTCAACCTGGTGCCGAGCCGCAAGCAGGTGACCGAGGCGGACTTCCGCCGCCAGCTCGGCGAGCAGCTGTACGGCCGGATCATCAACGAGCGGATGCGGCTGATCGCGCGCAAGAAGGACGCCGCGTTCCAGGGCGCCGGCGCGGGCTTCGGCTCGCAGACGCGCGAGATCGACGCGTTCTCGCTCAACGCCACGATCAAGAACGGTCAGGTCGAGGACGCGCTCCGCGCCCTGTTCACCGAGGTGCTGCGCGTCGAGCAGCACGGCTTCACGCAGGGCGAGCTCGATCGCGCGCGGACCGCGATCGCGCGCAGCTTCGAGCAAAATGTCCTCGACGCGCCCACCGAGCAGTCGCGGCCGAAGGCGCAGGAGCTGGTGCGCAACTTCTTCGAGAGCGAGTTCGTGATCGGGCCGATCGCCGAGCGCGAGCTCGGGCTCAAGCTGCTGCCGACCATCGCCCTCGCCGAGCTCAACCAACTCGCGCGCGGTGCCGGCGGTTCTGACAACCGCGTGATCCTGTACTCGGGCCCCGACGACAAGCCGGCCCCGACGCAGGAGAAGCTCCGTGCGACACTCGATGACGTCGCGAAGCAGAAGCTCGAGCCGTGGGTCGACAAGGCTCCGCCGAGCACGCTGATGGCGACGCTGCCCAAGCCCGGAGCCATCACCAAGGAGACCAAGAACGACAAGCTCGGTACCACCGAGTGGAAGCTCTCCAACGGGGCACGCGTGATCGTGCGCCCGAGCGACTTCGAAGCCGACTCGGTGCTGCTGTCGGGGACGTCTCCGGGCGGCCTGGCGACGATCTCCGACGCGGCGTATCCGACGGCGAAGTTCGCGGACACGATCGCCGGGATCGGGGGTGTCGCCGAGCTCGACCTCGATACGCTGGGCAAGCTGCTCACCGGCAAGCAGGCGAGCGCCAGCACGTCGATCAACGAGGTCACCGAGTCGGTGAGTGGCCGCGCGTCGGTGCGCGACCTCGAGACCATGTTCCAGTTGCTCCACCTCCGCATCACGGCGCCGCGCAAGGACGACGACGCGATCGCGGTGTGGCGCGCGAACCTGACCGAAAACCTGATGAACCGCGAGAAGAGCCCGGACTACCAGTTCAGCGTCCAGTCGAGCGACGTGCTCTACCAGAACAACCTCCGTCGCAAGGCGACCAAGCCGGCGGACGTCGCGAAGATCGACGTCGACAAGGCGCTCGCGTTCTACAAGGATCGGTTCGCCGACGTCGGCGACTTCACGTTCGTCATCGTCGGCACGATCGATCTCGCGAAGCTCAAGCCCCTCGTCGAGACCTACCTCGCGAGCCTGCCGAGCAAGGGTCGCAAAGAGAGAGAGAAGGACCCGGGCATTCGCCGCGTCGGCGGCGTGGTCAAGAAGAGCTGGGCGCTCGGCCAGGAGCCCAAGGCCCGCGTCTCGATCATGTTCCACGGGGAAGAGCCATGGACGCGCGACAAGGACCGCGACATGTACGTGCTGTCCCGCGTGCTGTCGATCAAGCTGCGCGAGGTGATGCGCGAGGATCTCGGCGGCGTCTACGGTGTGGGTGCCGGCGGCGGTCTGTCGCGATCGCCGCGGCAGGAGCGCACGTTCTCGATCAGCTTCGGCGCCGATCCGACGCGCGTCGACGAGCTGATCAAGGCCGCGAACACCGAGGTCGAGAAGGTCCTCAAGAACGGCATCGACGAGAGCTATCTCGACAAGGTCCGCAAGGGCTACGAGCGCGACCGCGAGATCCAGCTCAAGACCAACTCGTTCTGGCTCGGCTGGCTCGAATCGACGGCGCGGTTTGGCGACGATCCAAACCTGATCCTCGATCCGAAGCCGATGCTCGACCGGATGACGGTCGCGAACGTCAAGGCGTCGATCAAGAAGTACCTCGACGGCAAGCGCGTCTATCA
>Ga0075163_10005977_pt1 | contig 16147 bp, 19 predicted proteins | sample JI1023141ADNA_FD_71478 | JGI IMG/M metagenome (GOLD analysis project Ga0075163, IMG submission 71478) | Wastewater effluent complex algal communities from Wisconsin, to seasonally profile nutrient transformation and Carbon sequestration -... | ecosystem: Engineered > WWTP > Effluent > Algae...
GTTGTAAACTTTGGTGGTATGTCCATACTGGGTAAGGCCGGGCAGATCAAAAATTAAAATGCCGCCTGTATTTTCGTACGCTTCGTTGCCATAGATTTCTACCCAACGCGAGTTTTCACTCTCAATACCGGCCACATTCCAGTAAGCTTTGCTATTGCGAATAATAACCGAGTCGGATTGGCCTACATAGATACCGGCATCCGATGAACCCATCGCAATGCATTCATCAATCAACACGTGCTTACACAAAACCGGATATAGGGCATACGCTCCATTTTCTGTTCTCGGGCCATCGGCCCACACTGAACGAATTCTTTTTAATGTAATGCCCAACACTTCACTCACTTTCAGGTTATCGCCTTTCGCATCTTCAATCGAAAAATCCTCTAAGGTTATTTGTTTGCCATTGCTGATCAGCAACCCTTGGGCGCCTTCGGTTTGATTTTTAAACGACAAAATTGTTTTATCTATTCCCTTTCCGCGAATGGTAATGTTGGACTTACCTTCCATAGCCAGGCTTTTGGTAAACATAAAATTGCCTTCCGGCAGAAAGAGTGTGTCACCATCCTGAATAGTTATCAACTGAGTTTGTAAACTTTGCTCAATACTTTGCCACACACGGGGCTCGGGTTTATCTTTTGAACACGCGAGTAGCAATACTGCACCCAATAAAATAACTGATCGCATACGGTAGAAAATTTGTTCTTTAAAGATAGAATTTACTTTTTAGAAGCCATACCAAAAATACATCTAAGTGTGAAGTCATGCCGGATTCATTCCGGCATCTTAATGTCTACCTGCGATTTCTGGATTGCGGATCACTGTCCGCGATGACAAGTATTTTTGATATGGCTTCTTGCAATGTTTTACTACCTTCGACAAAGAGAAAAATTTTATAGCGTATGATTCTAAAGGCCGTTCTGGCAGATGCCCCAGCCCTTAATCAATTAGTAAATTCTGCTTACCGCGGAGATACCTCGCGGCAGGGTTGGACCACCGAGGCCGATTTGCTGGATGGCACCCGCATTGATGAAGCCGCCATGCGCGACCTGATTGAAAAACCGGGTACCGTTATTCTTACTTATCGCGAAGCCGGTGAACTTTTAGGTTGTGTTGAATTGCGTTTTCAGGAAGGGAAGTTATACCTGGGCATGCTCAGTGTTAAACCCGATACACAAGGTACTGGCATTGGGAAAAAACTGATGCAAGCAGCCGAAGGTTATGCCACACAACAAAACATCAATGCTATTATAATGACGGTGATTTCCGTGCGAAAAGAATTAATTGATTGGTACATCCGCCACGGCTATCAACTAACAGGCGAACGCAAACCTTTTGTTGTACCCGATACCCGCTGGGGAGTTCCTAAAAAAGAACTGGAGTTTGTAGTGTTGGAGAAGAAGTTATGAATAAACTTAAAGTAATTGCTTTCGATGCTGACGACACCTTGTGGCACAACGAAGCCTTCTTTCAGGAAACGGAAAAGAAATTTTTTGTTTTGCTGGAAAACTATTTGCCGCAGCATACCACCGCGCGCGAGTTACTGAAAACAGAAATTGATAACCTACCGCTTTATGGTTATGGCATAAAAGCATTCATGCTTTCTATGATTGAAACCGCCATGCGGATAACCAATAACACCATTCCCAACGAAGCTATTGAAACCATTATTGGTTACGGCAAAGAGATGCTAAACATGCCGGTGGAAGTAATGGATGGCGTAGAAGATGTATTGAATCAACTTAAAGGCAAGTACCGGCTGGTAATGGCTACCAAAGGTGATTTATTAGATCAGGAACGCAAGCTTAAAAAATCCGGACTGGAAAAATATTTTCACCATATCGAAATTATGTCGGAGAAGAAAGAGGCAGACTTTCAAAAACTCATTAAACACTTAGACATTGCGCCTGATCAATTTGCCATGATTGGAAACTCATTAAAATCGGATGTAATCCCCGTGCTGGCATTAGGCGGGCACGGGTTTCACATTCCTTATCATATTACGTGGGCACACGAACGGGTAGATACCACTATCGAGAATGAAAGATTCAAACAACTCGTTTCTATTCGCGAAGCATTGAACCATCTGTAACTAAACCACTTTCTTCCGAATCAATTTGGCATACGTGCGGCTTACCGGAAAACTTTTTCCGTTTTGCATTTTCACAATCATACCGCCATTAAAGTGGCGCTCAATTTCTTTAAGATAATTTACGTTTACGATTGTAGAGCGATGCACGCGAATAAAAATTTCAGGATTCATTAACTCCTCCAACTTTCCAATACCCGATGAACTTACAAACTGATCGTTCTTGGTAGAGATTACCGTATAGTCGCCAGAAGCTTCCAGGTAAACAATGTCTTCCACCGGCAGGTTAAATAACTTCTCAGATTTCTGTACAAACAAATGCGAATCGTAAGATGTGCGCGTATTTACCGGCCGTAAACTTCCCAGCAAATCTTCCAGCTTCCCTTCTTCTGTTTGCTTACGCTTAAGCGCCCGTTCTACAGCTAGCTTAAAACGTTCCTGATCCAGCGGCTTCAGCAAGTAATCAACTGCATTACGTTCAAAAGCTTTTATGGCATACTGATCGTACGCAGTAGAAAAAATTACGTAGGGCTCGTGTTCAATTTCATCCAGCACATCAAAGCCATTCATGCCTGGCATTTGCACATCCAGAAATATCAAATCGGGTTTCAGTTTGTCGATTTGTTCAACAGCTTCAGTGCCTTTACTGCATTCACCAATAATTTCAATTTCGGGAAATGATTCCAGAAACTCGCGCAAAAGTTCGCGTGCTAATTTTTCATCGTCAATAATCAAACAGGTTGTCATACTAATTGGTTTTCAAGTACAGGTTTAGTCTCCATTGGGTTTTTAATATTTTTTTCTTCAATAAAAAAACTTACCGAGTACCCATGCTCGGTAGCCAGCACACGCAGGTGCGATTGTACTCCAAAATAACTACGCAAACGTAAGTCTGTGTTTAGCATACCTACTCCGCTGGAACTTCCGTCCATTACTTTTTTAGCTTTTGATCCCAGGCCATCATCTTTTATCTCGAAGAAGATTACCGAGCCAGAACGTTTTACAGTTAGTGAAATTGTTCCACCCTCTTCTTTAGGGGCTATTCCATACTTAACCGAATTCTCCACCAATGGTTGCAAGATCATAGGCGGAAGGTAGGTACCCAAACAAGTAGGGTCAATGCGTTTCTCAAACTTAAGTCTATCGCCAAAGCGCACTTGCTGAATGCGCACATAGTTATCGATAAACTCAATTTCGTGAACTAATCTCACCATCTCGCCATTATGCGAATCTAACGCATACCGGAATATATCTGACAATTGCGTAATTACTTTGCGCGCTTGCTCTTTACTGGTGTGTACTAATGTGCTGATTGAATTAAGTGTATTAAATAAAAAGTGCGGATTAATCTGCGACTTTAATAGAGAAATCTGCATCTCTTTATTGCGCAAGGCCAGTTCGCTTTTCTCCTGTTCTTGCTTTTGCAAGCCTTGAAAATACCGGATTACATAATACACACCCACCGTAATAATGTATTGATCGTGAATGCGCAGAGCATCCCAACTACTCAGCATACCAATCATATACTCCTTCCAATGTTCCACGTACACATACCCTTCCAGATAATCTGTGAAGTAATACGAAAGCGAACCCATCAGAAAAAAGAAAACCAGAATGCCCGAAACATGGCCAATAATCTGCCACATAGCCGAAAACCGAAATAACCAATGGCTCCACAAAAAAATCAGCAGAATAAAGACGCACAATGCTTCCAACAGGAAAAGCGCGGTCCACAACACGTAAAATTCGGGTTTAACAAATTTCCACTCCAGCACCGCGCTTATGGTAAAATTGATGGCATACCACAAACATATAAGCAAGTAGGCGCGCTTCCAGATTCGAGGTATTGCATCAAGCCATTTCATGGAAAGGGAAAGATTGTTCTATAAAAGTAAAAATTAGAAGGGAAAGCCGACCAATGTAATGTATTAGCGATTAATTGAATTTTAGAGGTGTTTACCTACCTTAGCCTAAGTTTATGAATAAGGCATCTGTGCACTAAACAGGTTTGAATTAGCGTTTACTTTACATGAGGAATGTTTTTTTATTATTATTCATAATGGCATTGGTGCCCACGGCCTTCGCTCAGAAAATTACGCTTTCCGGAAGGATAATCGATAAAGAAACCAAAGAACCGCTGCCCTTTGCCACGCTGGGTATTAAAGGCAAAGCCATTGGTACCATAACCAACCTGCAAGGCGAATTCGATTTTCACATTCCGGCTGAACTGCGCAACGACTTATTTACACTTTCCATGCTCGGTTACAAACCATACGAGGCACCCGTGTGGACATTACTGGAGCTTAAACCGTTAGTAATTGAAGTTGAAAAATCCACCTACTTACTAAACGAAGTAACGGTAGCCGATTCGTTAACGGGTGGCGAGATTCTGCTGATTGCGCTTTCGCGAATTGAGCAAAACTACCCCATGCAACCTTACCTGATAGAAGGTTTCTATCGTGACCTCAAAAAAGTGGGGGGCACTTACATTGCCTTGCTGGAAGCAGCCGTAAAAATTTATGACGAAGACTACACCGAACCGCGAAACAAATACAAACTGCGCGAACGCGTTGCCTTACAGGAAGTACGCAGAAGTATAGGGTATGCAAGCCGGTTTACTTCTTACTTCGATCAGGATAATTTGTTAGAAGACTTATTGCTGCATAACAGTGTGCGCTACCGCCACTTTCCGTTGGAAGAAGTTTTTTATAAAAGTCTGAAACGAGAGAAAGAAACAGTTTACAACGGGCATGATGTATATGTGGTAAGTCATAATCAGGATTACCTGCTTAGGGTTTTTGTTGAAAAAGATAACTATGCCATTATTCGGGTAGAGTTTGAGAGCAAACAGGAAGAAGCACTTACTAAAAAGCGTGGCATGGAAAGCCGGTTTGTAGGCTTAAAGCGCGTAATGGAGTTTAAACCTTTTTTGGGAAAGTATTATCTTAATTTCCTTACGGTAGATTCTAAAATAAACTGGTACGACATCCGCACCAAAGAACTAAAGTTTGAAACCGAACTTAATCAATACCTTTTGGTAAACGATATTGTTCCCAACACCATCAGGCGGGTGGCCACCACCGAAAAGATGCGCAACTACGGCTTGCAATATCAGGATAGGCCCTACAATAAAGAGTTTTGGGATAACTATAACGTAATAAAAGAAAGTCCGCTCGATCGTAAAATCTTAAAAGACCTTGAACGCCACGGCCCGTTAGAGAAGCAGTTCAAGGATCATGAGTTTTAGACTCAGCAATCCATCGCCTTACCAATTGGGTCACAAAGCCACCAATTTTCCGCAAAGAGAAATACCTGGTTTGTACTTATTAATTACTTAAGATTTGCCAGAGTTTCTTTTACTCTGCGCATAGCTTCCACTAATTCTTTTTCGGAAGCAGCATATGAAAGTCGTACACATTTTTCTTCGCCAAAGGCACCACCGGGCACCAGCGAAACATGTGCTTTCTCTAACATGTATAAGCAAAAATCATCGCCATCTTTAATTGTACGATCGCCATCTTTTTTGCCATAATAAAAACTCACATCCGGAAAGAAATAAAATGCGCCTTGCGGATAGTTGGCTTTTACACCCGGAATTACTTTCATTAAATTATAAACAATATCTCTGCGCTTGTGATAAGCCTTCACCATTTCTGTTGTGGGCCCAAGATCTCCGGTAACGGCAGCCAGCGCACCGCGTTGTGAAATAGAACAGTTAGCCGATGTAATTTGCCCTTGCACTTTATTGCTACCATCCACTACCCATTTTGGCGCAGCAATGTAACCCACGCGCCAGCCCGTCATGGCAAAACCTTTGGCAAAACCATTTACAGTTATAGTTCTATCGAACATACCCGGCAAAGATGCCATACTGGTTTGGTCGCCTGTAAAGTTAATGTGTTCGTAAATCTCGTCTGCTATTACCATCAACCCCTCGTGTTTCAACACCACCTGTGCAATGGCTTCCAGTTCTTTCTTGCTGAATACAGAACCAGTTGGATTACACGGTGAAGAGAAGATGAGTGCTTTTGTTTTAGGTGTAATGGCAGCCTCCACCTGAGCAGCTGTAACTTTAAAATCATTTTCGAGCGTGCCTTTTACAATTACAGGTGTAGCTTCTGCCAAACGTACCAGCGCATCGTAACTTACCCAGTAAGGCGAAAACACAATTACCTCATCGCCCGGATTTAACAATGCCAGCATTACGTTGGCAATAGATTGCTTGGCTCCGTTGCTTACCACAAAATTCTCGGCCTTGTAAGGCACGTTGTTTTCTTTCTGATATTTTGCTGCGAGTGCTTCGCGCAAATCCTGATAACCCGCTACGGGTGGATACGAAAAGTATTTTCCATCATCAATAGCTTTCTTGGCGGCATCGCAAATATGCTGGGGGGTTTTAAAATCGGGTTCACCCAGACTAAGATTTATAACATCGATACCGCGGTTTTTAAATTCGCGGGCTTTGGCGGCCATGGCCAGTGTAGCCGATTCCTGAATGGCTTCAATACGGTTTGAAAGTTTGCTCATGATTTATTGAAAATGTGCCCAAAAGTAAGAAAGAATCTGAAGGCGGTAAATGATAAATGTAGATTGGTTGATTGTTAAACACTTGTTAGCACCATTCATTAAACCTGAAACGGTACGCGACTGCTAATACTTCTTCCCAACGTAATCTCATCGGTATATTCCAACTCGCCACCTACGGGTACCCCGCGCGCAATTGATGTAACTTTTATTGAAAAGTCTTTCAACCGTTTGTGCAGGTAAAACGCGGTAGTGTCACCTTCCATTGTTGGGCTTAATGCCAACACGATTTCTTTAACAGAGCCTTGCGCTCGCGTTAAGCGATCAACCAGCGCATCAATTTTTAAATCCGATGGCCCCACGCCATTCATAGGCGAGATTACGCCACCCAGTACATGATACACACCATTGTATTGCGCAGTGTTTTCAATGGCCATTACATCGTTGGTTTCTTCTACTACACACACCATCGATTTATCTCTGCGATGGCTCTGGCAGATGCTGCACTCTTCAGTATCGGAAATATTAAAACACGTTTTACAAAACCGGATTTGCTGCCGCATGCGGCTAAGTGCATCGGCAAGGGCAGCCGTTTTATGTTCCGATTCTTTTACCAAATGTAAAACCAATCGCAAGGCAGTTTTTTTTCCAATACCCGGCAGTTTGGAAACTTCGTTTACTGCGTCTTCAATAAGTTTAGATGGAAACTCCACGCCTCAAGCAAGTTAAAGTATGCGGGCATCAATCCCGACTTCGCAAATGGCTTCGCACATAGGCTTCAATACTTCTTCAGCTCCTTTGCGCACCGCACACTTACCTTTGTAGTGAATCAGCAACGTACATTGCTCGGCCTGTTCAGGTGTGTGTTTACAAACGCGAATAAGCGTGGCAATTACATGCTCAAACGTGTTGAAGTCATCATTGAACACAACCAGATCTTTCAGATCGGTGTCTTCTACTACTTCTAACACATCCGTTTCGTAAACTTCCTGTTGTTTGGTCTTCATGCTGTGAAAATTTCCAGACGCTGGCAAAGGTAAAACATTTAGCTCGTGTAATGGCACATGTATATGCTGCCATTTTTTACTTTCTTTACCTGCGCTAACTCAAAACATGAATCCACTACTGGTTGCTTCTATATTAACGGTTTATTTCTGCGTGCTGATCGGGATTTCATTTCTCACTTCGCGCGGGGCCGACACCGACACGTTCTTTACTGCTAACCGGCAATCGCCCTGGTATCTGGTTGCCTTTGGCATGATTGGCGCATCGTTATCGGGAGTAACATTTATCTCCGTTCCGGGCAACGTAATAAACACCGGCTTTGCATACTTTCAGGTAGTAATAGGGTACTTGTTTGGTTATTGGGCCATACTCGGCATACTAATGCCTTTGTACTATCGACTAAATCTTGTTTCCATTTATTCGTATCTGGAACAACGCTTCGATACATGGGCTTACCGCACCGGAGCGGTTTTCTTTTTAATCTCGCGCACCATTGGTTCATCGTTGCGTTTGTTTCTGGCAGCTTCGGTGTTGCAATATTTTTTGTTTGATGCATGGGGGGTTCCATTTTTTGTTACCGTAGCCATTACTATTGTTTTAATCTGGGTTTACACGTTTAGAGGTGGCATAAAAACCATTGTGTGGACCGATACTTTTCAAACGCTGTTTCTGGTATCGGCTTTGGTGATTACCGTAATTGTTATTGCCAATAAACTCGGCTTAAACTTTATTGAAATTTTTGAACGCATTGATGCGGCCGGGTATGCGCGTGTTTTTCATTTTGATGATATAAACTCAACCTTGTTTTTTCCCAAACAATTTTTGGGAGGAGCGTTTATTGCTATCGCCATGACGGGGCTCGATCAGGAAATCATGCAGAAAAATCTTACCTGCAAAACGCTGGGTGATGCACAAAAAAATATGTTCTGGTTTAGTCTTACCATTGTATTTGTAACCTTACTCTTTCTGGTACTGGGTGGTTTGCTACTTGTCTTTAGTCAACAATTTAATTTGGCCATTCCGGCAAAGCCCGATGAAATTTTCCCACAACTTGCATTTACCGAGTTAGGCCCTGTGGTTGGAATATTTTTTCTGTTGGGTATTACAGCCTCTTCTTATGCCAGTGCCGACTCTGCGCTGGCTGGTCTCACTACTTCATTCTGTATCGACTTTCTGAATTTTAAAGACAAACCCGAATCTGTAAAAAAGAAACAAAAGTTTATTGTACACCTTGGGTTCTCGTTATTGTTTCTGCTTATCATCATCATTTTTAAAGAGGTTAATGAAAAGTCGGTAATTGATGCGGTATTAAGTGTAGCGGGTTATACGTATGGGCCGTTGTTAGGATTGTTTTCGTTTGGATTGTTTACCGATCGCAAACTAAAAGGGCTGGCCGTTACAGTAGTTTGCGTGCTCTCGCCTGTTATCAGTTACATCATTAGCAGCAATGCACCAGTTTGGTTTAATGGTTATAAAATAGGAATTGAAGTATTGCTGGTAAATGGATTAATAACTTTTGGTGGCCTTTGGCTGGTATCTAAAAAATAACCCCGCCATAGCGGGGCCAGATTAAAGTACCAACGATTTAGACTATCGCCAGTTTCTTACATACTCAAAACTTTCTGCCTTGCCATCTTTCTCAACCACTACGGTATAATGCCCTACGGGCAGATCGGTAAAATCAATAATCATTTTACGTTTCATCAACCGTTGTGAGTTTATCTGGTTGCCAGCTTCCGATTGAATGCCCACATGTGCACCCAACATTTCCTTCGGAACTTTAAATACAAATTGATATTGATTACGCGTGTGCATTACATGAACCGGACTCTGGCTGTATGCCGGAGCTATTATCGCGATAAGCACTAACAGGGCGGAAATTTTTATCAAGGCTTTCATATTCATCAGGTGTTTTAATCGAATGATAATCTCATTTGCCAAAACCCTGCCTTGCCTGAAAACAGCTTAAACAATAAAATTCAGGAATGTCGATGCGTAGAAACATCCCATGTTGGGATTGCAAGTCTTACAATAGTTCAAGCGCGGGATCCCAGAATTGCTTTTTAAAATCCTGCACCTGGTCTTTCTTTACTTTGAGGCCCTCTTTTTCCAGCCGATTTTTCATGGTTGATGGCGTTTCGAAGTGATGCTTACCTGTTAACAAACCATTGCGGTTAACTACGCGGTGTGCCGGAATTTTTTTGTTGGTGTGCGCGGCATTCATAGCCCAGCCCACCATGCGGGCACTCATGCCCGTGCCCAGATAGCGGGCAATAGCACCATAACTGGTAACACGCCCTTTCGGAACCAACATTACAATGGCCCATACATCTTCAAAAAACGAAACTTCTTTTTTCTTTTCCATTCGCTTATGCGAGGGTAAAATCCACCAATGGCTATGGCCCCGCCCGTTTAAAGGGTTAACTTTGTGGCTCTAAATCTAAATAAACCTTTTCTGAAATGAAGATTTGGGCATTAGCTACTTTCTTACTTCTGATTTCTATTGGCGGCTACGCGCAACACATCACTGTATCCGATTCAACGGGGTGGCATTCTTTATTTGAAGGCGCAGAACTTGCCTTTAAAATGGAAACCCCTGAAGCGGTAAAACCAAAATATTCGCTGGAAGGTGGCAATGGTTACGGCATTCAATTAGATACGCTGGGTAATTTTTACTGGAAACCAGGCTTTGATCTGGTTGATCGGTTAGAGAAAAAGAAAGAAGTAACTGTACTGGTGCAAGCCGAATGGAAAGATGGCAGGCGAGCACGCAAACAACTTGCCTTTACATTGTATCATCAAAACCGTCCACCGGTGATTGAAGAGCTACCCATTTTTTATGTGAAGCAATCCTCTGTAAATAATTATCAGATACCCGATCAGTATGTAAGTGATCCTGATGGCGATCCATTGGTATTTAAGTCGATTCTATCGCAAATACCAGAAGGCGCAACGTTAAGTTCCCAAGGCTTACTTACCTGGTCACCATCGCGCAACCAGTTTAATGCCTTAAAAACTGTACCCGTTGTAATCGAATTTATAGTTCAGGATCAACCCGAAAAAGCAGAGACGCGGGGTAGAATAAAAATTGCGCAAACACAATTAGATCTGCCACCTGAAATACTGTTAGTGCCGGGCGATTCGATTGTGAGTCTTAAAGAAGATGAACGCATCCATTTCAAAATTTATGTATCCGATCCCAATGGCGATGATAATATTAACAGCGTAGGTTTTATCAGCAGCGACCCGCGCATCAGCAATCAAGCCTTTATACAAAACACTACGGTGCAGGCCGAGTTCACCTGGTCGCCCGGTTATTATTTTGTAGATGAAGCAGAGAAAACCAAAACGATAGAGTTGCTTTTTTTTGCTATTGATAAATCGAACAACCGTGCCCAAAAAACGGTGAAGGTTAAAGTGGTTGATACCGAGAACCTGGAGGAAAAAGATAAATTTCTGTACACCAAATACCGGAGTTCATTAAGTCAATCTAAAACGTTGATTGATCAGTTGGATGAGAACCATGAAAAACTGAATAAGTCTTACAAACAGGCGAAGAAGGGTAAGAAACACCGGTCAATCTTAAATGCATCGCTGGGTGCCACTACGGGGTTAGCTCCGGTTGCCATGCCTAACGATCCGCAAGCATATAAGGCAGTATCGGCAATTGGCGGTACATCGGTGCTTACGCTTGGCACGCTGGAAGCCACCGAGGTAATTGGCAAATCGAAATCGGATATTATTGAGAAGCTGAAGATTAATGTTGAAATCAGAAATCAGCTGCAACTGGAGGCCGACAATTTTGCGCGCAAATATGCTTTAAAGAGCGCCCGCAGAAGTAAGGATTTTGATCCGGACCGCGATAAACTGCTGCCTATTTTGAATAACCAGAAATTGGTGGTGCTGGAGTTGGATGCCAGCAAACCGGGCATTATCAATTACGATAATAAGGAGCTAAAGAAAACTTTCCCCGACTTTAGCGATCAATAGTTTTTTGCATAAATCAAATTTCAGTTTACTTTTGCAGTCCTTCTTGCAAAATAAGCCGAAATACAGGAGGATTGAGCGGTTTTACCGATAGCTATCGGGAGTACCGGTCTTGAAAACCTCAAGGAAGTAAACAGAGGAGTGACCCAAAGGGATGCCTTTGGCAGTAGAGCGGTTTTCCCGATAGCCATCGGGAGCACCGGTCTTGAAAACCTCAAGGAAGTAAACAGAGGAGTGCCCCAAAGGGATGCCTTTGGCAGTAGAGCGGTTTTCCCGATAGCTATCGGGAGCACCTGTCTTGAAAACCTCAAGGAAAGTAAACAGAGGAGTGCCCCAAAGGGATGCCTTTGGCAGTAGAGCGGTTTTCCCGATAGCTATCGGGAGCACCTGTCTTGAGAACCTCAAGGAAAGTAAACAGAGGAGTGGTAGAGCGGTTTATTGCACCGGTCTTGAAAACCGGAGAACCTTTACGGGTTCCGGGGGTTCGAATCCCTCCTCCTCTGCCAGACAAAGATCCCGCGAAAGCGGGATTTTTTGTTTTGGGCAGAACCGAGCCAAGATAAAGTTTTGTAGGAGGGCATGGCCAAAACAAAAATGAGCGAAGCGAAAGCTTTGTTATTCATTGATTGACGCTCCCCCTAAGGGCTTGCGGTAGTGCCCTTTCACAAGTCTCTCGTTAAAAGAATCATATCCCTGCATTCAATTCCGTTCTCAATAATCGGTTGGTTGTAGTTTGTCTTAAAGAAGTCCGCCTTGATGTCGGTAATTCTAAAACCAACTTTTTGATACAGATAAAGTTGTCCGATACTTGAATTCCCAGTGCCTATAATTATTTTCTTGAATCCACTCCATTTTGCTCTCTTAATTGCGTCATGTAACAGAAATGTCCCGAGTCCTTTGCCTTGAAATTTCTCATCGACTGCAATATTTTTTATTTCAGTGATTTCCCCGCCCGCGTTACAAAGAACATAACAACCCACTGTCTGACCTTTAAAGTCAGCCATGTAAACAATAGAATCAGAAAGATACTTGTCGATGTTGCTTTTTGATGGGTCAGCGATTAGCAAAAGGTTATATGGAATCGTTTCCTTGTTCTTTAACTCCCTTACTACAATTTCATCTTTCACAGTGATACTTTTTTGTCGCTAGTGCGCATCACAAAATTTACCATTGTCGGGGAAACACCAATGTCGAATTGGTAACTCGATACGCTCCTTTAATTCAATTTCACCTTGATAAGTCAACTCATGAGGCTCATATCTCATTTCCATTTTAGCTTCCATAACATACCAATCTCCGAATATGCTGTCACACTTATAGCACCCAAAGGAGGTATATGAGTCTTCAACCGTTTTGCTATACCTCGGTTTAATTTGTCCCAGTTTTAAGTCTAAGTCCTTTCTACTATCAACACAGTTTTGTGCAAGTTCAATTATTTCAGGCCTAAATTCCATACTATTTGATTCCCAGAGGGCTTCTTCAGGCTGTATCTTAGCATAGCAAGCTGAATAGAAAGGACTCTCTACATAAAATAAATGATTTAGCTCGTGACATTTCCAGCACTCCATTTTGTAGAATACAAGATCGACTAATTGTCTCGACTTAGTTATTGCAAGTGGTTTGAATTGTATGCTGTTTGAAATGAAATTTTGAAGGAAAGTATGCAAATCAATCTTTCTGCGATTACCGAGGTTTACTTTGAGATTAGAGTCCATTGCATCCTCAACATAAAATAATGGTAAATCTGGTCTCTCCTCATTTAGTTTTGAAACTGGATTTTCGAAAAACCAACATCCTGTAATTCCGTCTCTTATGTACTTAGATTGTCTTTCGAGAGTTTTTCTTAAAGATTGGGGGCTTAATTGAATCTCAAAAGCAATAGGCTTGCGATTGTTTGGCACGTAAACATCTGCTCTCCAATCCTGCCCACTAAACTCTTGAGTTGCTTTAAATCCTAAGTGGCGACAAGCTGAAACAATTTCCTGCTGTATTCTATCATGCTTTTTAGAGCTACGAAGATTATTCATTTGAAAAAATGTCAGTCGTTTAAGTTATCAAAGTCGTCTTTGCGTATGAGCTACAGTGTCTTCGAGTTTGACGTTCGGGCGGGTTTCATCAACACACCACAAAAGCTGATGCGAGGTAGAAAGTTCAATTAACCACATCACCTGCCATTGAGCCAAACACCTGTTAGTGGCTTGTTTACTGTTTGTCCGAAAATGTGTTATGTGAAATTTTGCAGTCATTTGATTAAGATTCATGCTTGAATTTTTTCCCATTCTTCATAAAGTAAATCTCTTGCATTGTCAATTACCTTCTCTGCTTGGGCCATAAATTTTCCATTGTTGTATGGAATAAAACCCATGTTTAGTGATGGGTTGTTGTTGGCATTACTATTCAACAAGTGGGTATCTAAAATTGTCAGAAGTTCTCCAAGAGAGTCCATCAGAATTTTGTGCTTTTTCTTGTCTGGTTTGAGAAGCAAGTAGAGTTTATTCTTGTTGTAAACAAACTTTTCGTGAATTGCTTTTCGCTTATCTGAGTTAACTGTGCTTTCTTGGAATTCAATATTAAGTAAGTTCGCTTGTGTCATTAATTCTGACACAGTATTTCTTGTGTCAATTATCCAGTCCTGTCTATTGTTGGAGTTGATTTGCTTTGTTGCTGTTTTTGAAGTTTCTTGAATTTGTTCTCTTGCAACTCTTAATTGTTCTTGCGATTGTGCTTCCTGACTTCGAAGTTGCTCTTCACCACTTTTGCTCTGAATACCGATTTGCTTTTTGCCAATATAGATTGCTCCACATGTAGAAATTATCACTACAAGCAAAGCAATTAAAGATGGGAGAATGTCTTTCATTATACTGTCTTCTTTTTTTAGGAGTTTAGTCAACTCGTCAAATTGCTGAATGGAAATTACTATTGAATCCTTTCCGGATTTTGAATTTGAAGTAGGCACATTGTTTGTAATTGTCTTGGCAGTAGAATCAAGCTTTGTTGTAGGATTGCTTTTTGGGGCTTTCGCAAAGGCTATAGCTGCAGAAAATAAAGTCAAAAAAATTATAGTTATGTTTTTTTTCATTTGCACATTTCTTTTAATGTTGAATCCACTTGAGTAATTCTCATATTGTATTTGTCGAATTGTTCATTGTCGTAAGAATCGGGGTCAGACCAATACTTGCCTTTTTCTTTCATTGTTTCAACAAGTCGTTTAACACTTTTATTATTTATATGCTTTATATTATTAGCTGTCCTTTGCCAAATATTTGAAAGGATAGTTGAAGATTTGTCAGCGTCATTTTGTCGTCTATACTTTATATGTGCTCTGGTCTGTTCCAAAGCAAATGAAACTTGGTATTGAACTATGTCTTTGTTCTTTGCAGATAATTTATTTAGCTCTGGTAAAATTTTTTCTGTCAATTCTAAAATATAATCCAGCATATCGTTTTGTTTTTTTACGTCTGTCTGTTTAAAGTTAGCACTGCCCCCAAAGCTTGCCGCTAACCGTTTATGTTGATGCAGTTATTTCTTGCCTACATTTAAATATTTTGCAATAAATGACCATCCTTGTCCAAGGGGTATGTGTTCAATAATCATTGCCCCATTTTTTCTAATTGTATAGTCCATTACTCCTAATGGTTTCTCATGGTTAGAAACATAGAATAAAATAAACATCCCTGATATTGGAAATATATGTATTCGATGAGCATCAAAATGAATCATTCTGGGCTGAAGAACATAGTCTGTCGGTACAGCTTTATTGTGAACAGTTGTCAAATGAACTATCGGATACTGATCTTCGTCCCCTGCATCTCCATTTAGAATCATTTTTCTAATTATTTCTCCATGTGGTCCTAAGTTAATTTCTTTAAACAAAGGTCTTGTTGAAATATGGGCTCGCCACAAAATGGAAAGAAGAAATAATTTGTATTTGCTATAATCAATGTTCTCGCACTTGCTCCAATTTTGCCCCTTAGCATTATGGTATTGAGTTACTTTAGGAGCAATTTCAATTGGAATATTTATCCCGAATATTGTTCTCGCTGAAAAACTCTCATATTGTCCAATTATTTCATTGTCACACTTGTTGCATAAAATACCTACTTCGTATTCACCTGTCAATTTGTAACCTGGCTTTGAGTCTTTATCAAGGAGTCCGTATGTATCAGTAACAATAATTTTATGGTCAGCGTCAAATAAATACTGATACATAAATTCAGGAATAATATGACTCTTCTTTATCAAGTCTTTTTCAAGTCCGCATAGTTTACATATACCTTTCATTGAAATAATTGCTGGCGGCTAGCGCTCTAAGCCTTATAACCATCACACTCCTCTAAGATATAAGAAACCTTACCTATCAAACAAATCAAACCCGGAACTATATTTTTCTTCACCCCTTGAAAATAGAGAACACACTCATAAAAAAGAGGCTGTCTCAAAAGTGAGTCAGCCTCTTTCATTTCATTGTTCTTGAATATTGCTGGTTGAATTTTGTGATTTAAAAAAATGGTCTGTTACTCAGGCTGCGAGTTTGGCCAGATT
>Ga0075163_10005979_pt1 | contig 16146 bp, 9 predicted proteins | sample JI1023141ADNA_FD_71478 | JGI IMG/M metagenome (GOLD analysis project Ga0075163, IMG submission 71478) | Wastewater effluent complex algal communities from Wisconsin, to seasonally profile nutrient transformation and Carbon sequestration -... | ecosystem: Engineered > WWTP > Effluent > Algae...
TTTCTGAAGCAGCGTAAAAATTCGCAAACTAACCTCAGAACAAAGCACTGAATAGAAAACCGTCAGCAAAATATCTAAAGGAACTTTGTTTTGAATATCGCAAGCGTACTTGGCGGCGAAATCATCGGTTAAAGCAACAAGCCAACTGAGCGAAGAAAATATCAGCGCTACAAGCGGAATCCAGAAAAACCGCAGCCACGGAAATTGAAATTTTTCCATTGCAGTTATTCCTTTCCAAGCGCTTTGTCGAGGTCTGCCGCCGCTACGAGATAATCATACACCGCTTGAAAATAATTTGTTTTGGCTTGTGTGAGCGCTAAATCGGCATCGGAGACTTCGATTTGGCGAATAAGACCTTGCGTGTACCGTTGGCGAACGGCTTTGTAACTGCGCTCTGCTGCTTGCACTGTCCGCACCTGTGCGGTGATGCGCTCTCGTGCTTCCTCCACACTCGCAAGCCCCACGCGCACTTCGGTACCGACGAGATTTTTTGCAAAATCAAACTGCTTTTCGGCTTGCAATTTTCCAAGTGTTGCTTGCTGAACCTTAGCATCGGTGCGGAAGCCGGTGAAAATCGGCACGGCAACCTGAAAGCCTACGAAAGAACTGTTGGGAAATTGTTGTTTTGAAAAATCAAAATTATCTGACTGCGAAATAATTTGGTACTGCCCAAATGCCGCAAGCGACGGAAGATGTGCGGCAGTGTTAGAGGCAATTTCAGCATCAGCTAGGTCTTTGCGAAGTGCGACCTGTTTCATATCGGAGCGCGAAGTGAGTGCTTGCTGAAGAGCTGCATCATACGCTAGATTGGAAGAGGCTTGCAGGCTGAGCGAAAGTGAATCGGCGAGTTCAAGCGTTTGCCCACTTTCTAAGCCAAGCGTTACTGCCAAGAGCGCCCGTGCGATGCGAATACCATTTGCTACTTTCGTCAGCATAGGGCGTTGATTTTCCACGCCTACATACGCTCGCAAGGTGTCGGTTTCCGTAGCCAACCCCTTTGCCGCAAGCGAACGCACCTGCGCAAGTGTTTCTTCGCTCCGCATGATACTTTGCCGCAAGAGCCGCTCTTGTTCCTCTGCCATCAGAACGTCGTAGTAGGCTTTTTTGATGTCGCGTGCTTTTTGGACGCGGGCGGCGGTTGTGCTTTCAGACGTGAGTGTTTGTGCGATTTCGGACATCCGCACTGCATGGCGCAAATCCTCTTGAATAATCGGCATATTTACGCTTCCGGTAACAGTGTAGGAATTTGCCAAGCCTGCGCGAATAGCTTGTAACTGCCCGTCCACCGGTACTAAACCCCTATCTGGGTCAAATCCAAAGGAAGGAAAGAAAAAAACGGGTACTTGGATGTTCCTAACATATTGAAACGACGCGCTCACAGTTGGCAAGAAACTACCACGTGTTTCACGAACTTTTTGAGCTGCTTTGTCCTCTTCTAATCGTGCAATAGCGAGTTCGGGGTTTTGTGCTAAGCCAATTTTTACAGCCTCCTGAAGCGAAAGCCGCTGCGATTTGGGGGACGAAATTTGTGCAACCGTGCTGGTTGAAAAAATTCCCGTGCCAAGAATACTCAAAAACAAAACAAGTAAGATATTCTGTGAAGCGGGTATCGTTGAAGAAATCTTGCCATTGTCTGTTTCTGCGATATATCCATTCTCCTTGTGCTCCTTTGAAGCTACGGATTCCGCAGATTCTGCATGACTATGGCTATGACCATGAACAGGTAAATGTATTGACCGTGCTCTTGATCCGATTTTATGCGCTAAGCGAAGAGTGAAAGAGCGTAAATGCTCAACATCAACGTACACTGTCGGCACGACCAGCAGTGTCAAGAACATCGAACTTGTCAGCCCGCCGATAAGCGCAACCGCCAGCCCTGATTTGAACTCGCCCCCTGCTCCGTCTGCTAAGGCAATGGGCAACATTCCTATCACCATCGCAATCGTCGTCATCACAATCGGGCGTAAGCGGGTTCTGCCGGCATCTAAGAGCGCGGGGATTACGTCCATACCTTCGGTACGGGCAGCATTGGTGCGGTCAACAAGCAAAATCGCATTTTTTGCCACCAAACCAATCATCATAATAATTCCCAAGATTGAGAAAATATTGAGTGATTTCATTGCCAGTGCCAAACCCACCAATGCGCCTACCATGGCGACCGGAATGGAAAAGAGCACCACAAACGGATACACCCACGAGTTGTAGAGCGCTACCATGAGCAGATACACGAACAAAATTGCGGCAAGGAGCGCTAAACCAAGGCTTCCGAAAGCATCTCCCTGATTCTCTAAGTCACCCAAATAATCCACCTTTACGCCCGTGGGAAGCCGTGCGGCTTTGATTTTTGCTTGTAATTCTTCGCCCATCGTACCACTGGGGCGACCAACCGCTTTGGAATAAACAATCACCGAGGCATTACGATTGCGACGGTCGAGCTGCGACGGCGCTAGTGATTGCTCAACTCTTGCGAACTGTTGTAATTCCACGCGCTGCCCCGCCATATTAGTAAAGGTCAGATTTTTCAAACGCTCGGTGCGCGAGCGGTCATCTGCATCCAGTCGGATACGCACGGGATATTCCACCGAACCTTGCGCTCCTGCAAGTCGTATTTTAGTGTCGTCATTTCCCGCAAGTGCCGTCCGAACCGAGAAGCCAACCTCTTCCAGCGACAAGCCGTAGCTTGCCATTTTCTCGCGGTCAATATCGATGCGGGTTTCGGGTTTGCCTTCTTCGAGCGATAAGCGCACATCGGCAGAACCGTTGATAGTGGTCAGAATATCCGCAATAATGCGCCCTGCGGCAGTTGCCGAATCACGATTTGCACCGAATACAAGCACTTGGATAGGAGAATCATCCGCCTGCCCGAATAAGCCAATCGGAGCAACACGCGCCTTGACGCCCGGAATTTCCTGCGCCAATTTTTTCATTCGGATTGAGATTTGCTGCGCTTCCTGTTCCGGTTGTGTGCGCTGCGCTTTGGGTGTGAGCGAAACATCAATGTAGGCATTATTGCTGGAGAATTGAGCCTCGAAGCCGCTTGAAGAAGATCCAACGCTTGTGAAAAGTTTGCGCACTTCGGGCATTGCTGCATATTTTTTTTCGATTTCCCGCACAACGCGATTTGTCTCCTCAAATGGCGTTCCGGGAGGAAGCGTGATAGAAACGGACAATTCGCCTTTATCGGAGGAAGAAATAAATTCTGAGCCAATAAAGCCAAGCGCGGGCAACATAAATGAGCCTATCAAAAGCGCAAATGCACTCAGGGCAACGACTATACGATGCTTCAGTGCCCACGCGAGCACACCCGCGTACCAGTCCGTAAGACTCGCAAAGCCTCGTTCAAACCAAAGCCCAAAGCGCCCCATAAGTGTTCCGCGTGTCAAATGCTCCAATCGTGAAAACCGCGAGGCAAGCATTGGCGTGAGCGTGAAGGAGACAAAAAGGCTCAGAAGCGTGGAAATAACAACCACAAGGGCAAATTGCCGCATAATATCGCCAATCAAACCCGAAACAAGCGAAAGCGGCAGGAACACCACTACATCCACCAACGTAATTGCCAGCGCCGAAAAGCCAATATCCATGCGTCCTTTGAGCGCGGCTGTGCGTTGCTCCACACCGCGCTCAAGTTGCTGATAAATGCTTTCCAGCACCACAATCGAGTCATCCACCAGAATACCCACCACGAGCGACATTGCCAGAAGCGTCATCAAGTTTAGCGAAAAATTGAAGACGTACATGGCAATAAATGTGCTGACGAGCGAAGCAGGAATCGAAAGCATAACAATCAAGGAATTACGCCACGAATGAAGGAAAAGCAGCATGACGAGCGCCACCAAAAAGACCGCAATTTGGAGGTCATGCACAACAGCGTTTGCAGCTTCCAGCGTGAACTCGGAAGCATCTTGAGCAATGGAAAAGGTCATTGCGGGTTGTTCGGAGCGTAATTTCTCAATTTCAGCGCGGACAAGCTCGCTCACAGCAACGGTATTTGCATCGCTTTGTTTCTGAATCAGCACCCCAACGGCATCCGTACCGTTCAGGCGGGAGAGCGTTTCTACGTCTCGCGCACCGTCGCTTACTTCTGCAACATCGCTGAGTTTGACAACACTTGGCGCAGAGCCGTTTTGCTGCGGCGTGGCAAGAATTACCAAGCTTTTCAAATCTTCGACATTCTCAAATTTTCCCTGAACGCGAACGCCAAACTGTGCGTCTTTGTCGTTTATTCTACCCGCAGGAACGTCCAGATTGGCACGACGAATCGCTTCCGAGACCTGCACGATAGACAAGTTGTAGGCACGGAGTTTATCGGCGTTGATGTTCACATTGATTTCGCGCTCGGACAAGCCAACAAGCGAAACCTGCGATACGCCCTTGATTTGCGCCAAGCGCGGTTTTATCTGGTCTTTAAGTAATTGAGCGAAATCACGGGGCGGCATCGCGCTCGTTACCGCCATACGAATTACAGGAATTGCATCCAACTGAAACTTCAGTACGGCGGGACGTTTTACGCCTGTGGGCAGGTCGGTAATTTCGTTGATTTTACGCTGCACGTCTTGTGTGGCAAGGTCAGCATTTGCGCTTTGCTGAAACTCCACAAACACCGTCGATACGTTTTCGCTGCTGGTCGAGAAAACACGTTTGAGCTTTTCTGCGCCTGCAACTGCCTCTTCTATTTTTTTCGTTACGGCATTCTCTACTTCACTTGGGTTTGCTCCCGGATAGACTGTTACGACCGTTACGAAAGGCGATGACATTTTAGGTAGAAGCTCGTAGGAAAGCTGGTTGTAGCTAAAAATACCGAGAACACCCAGCACCAAAAAAATCACGACGATCAAAATCGGTCGTTTGATGGAAAGCTCAGTTATTGTCATAATGGCTTACAATGGAAGGTGTGATAGTGTTTTGTTGAAAAATGCAAGAATCTGGATCAGGTTTGAGGTTGATTCCTTTTTCAGCGCTTCGCTGTGTGTAATTTGAGGCGCAATTACCTATTTTCTCTTGTAACAATTCTACAAATTTCTCCGTATGGTCAATCGTGCAACCAATCAACTCCGAAGATGTTTTCATTCCGTAGAGTCCACGTATTTCCTGCCTTGTAGAGAATTCTATGAGCACATTGGGTGCGCCAAAAGGACTGATACGTTTCATTGTTAGCGCTGTATTTTCATCAAGCCTTTTTGGGGCAAGACGTACCGACGCAAGTGCATCCAGTGGGATTTCCGCCTGCCACCGTAATCCTGTGCGAATAAGCAAGTGTGAATCTTCCAGAACAATGGGACGTTTGATGATAGCCACATAATCTGCAACGAGAAAAAGAAACGTGTATGCGCTCAGAGCCGTGAGCACAAGCGCAGCAGTCGAATTCCATAACATTCCGACTAAAAAATGAGCGCCGACCGCTTCCACAGCACAGATAGTCAACAATGCAAAGAAAATCGCTGTATAACCGGATGATTTATAGGTCGAAAAAGAATGCCCGTTTATGCGGGTCTTTGCTGTGATTTCTTCTTCAGAGCGCCAATAGAATGCGTAGCGAAGCATTGATATTTCCGTGGCTATGATATTCAAAGCAGTGCTTTCTCTGCCACCATTCAGCACCAGCGCAAAACTCTCACGCAGGTTCGGCAGAAAATCAAAGCGCATAACGTGTAATCGGCGATATTCGCGAAGAATATGACGAATCTTAGCAATACCAACGACGAGAAGAGCCAGTTCAAGCCCACCAGCAAGATACTCAATGTACACAATCGAGCCGTGATAGTCGGTCGGGATAATAAACCGTGCGGCAAGAATGGATGCAATACCAACCGGAACAATCGTTATCAAATCTATTTTGCGGGGACGTGCCACCAAAAGCCAGTATAGAAGCGGGATGCCTAAACAAACATCCGCAAGAATGGCAAGTGAAATCATAGCGCCATTTCGCTGAAATGCTTGTGTCTGGGTTATCAGCAACTCTGCGCCTAGCACGGCAAGGGAGAAGGCTCCAAACAATGCTAATTTGGAGTTTTCATTGCGTATAGGGATTAAAGTCCTCATAGCAGGTGCCTTGTTTTACAAATGGATTATTTTTGTTTTTTCCCAAGTAGGGTAGTTTTTTCCAGCCACTTGTTTCTAAATTTTGCATTTGAGTTGCGTATTGGGGCGATATATGTTGTTTGGGTAGTTGTTATTCCACAAAAATCTAAAATCATTGTGCGCATGGTCTTTATGCCGCTTTCTCGTAGAAGCCATTTGTAATACCAAACGGGATAGTCCATGGTGCAAATAATATGTGCCGTTTTGTCGGTTAATAACTTGTCCCAAAGAGCAGAATTTTCTCGATACCGAAATGCAAACCCTGGCAGAAACAAGCGATCAAAAAATCCCTTCATAACGGCAGGCATAAATCCCCACCAGAGAGGATAAATAAAAACAATATGCTCTGCCCTTTTGATTTTTTCCCATGCTTGCAATAAATCAGGCTCTAACTCGGTTCGTTTACTGTAGCCAAATTGCAGATTGGGGTTAAAGTTCAGTTCGGAAATAATTATTTCCTCTATTACCGCTCCCGAACTCATCGCACCTTGTTTGTACGCATCCGCCAATGCAAAATTGAAGCTGTTTTTGTCGGGGTGTCCGAGTACAAGTAATATTTTTTTCATCATTCTCTGATTGAGGATTTTTTGCCAATAAAAAGTTTGTTTATCGTGAGCAAGCATGAGCTTCTGCGCAATTACTTCTCGTTCCTACGTGCCCTCAGAACAATATTGACCTTGTGAATAAACACCCAATGCCATATCCACAGTATAATTCCAATCGCTCCGGCAAGTTGACCAACAATATTGGGAATAAAGGACATAATTTGTGCAATAGACCAGCCAATCCCTGTTATCATACCAAAATCCCGGTCATTGCAAAAACCCGGATTCGTTCCTGCTTCTTGCTCTAATGAACGTGAGATATTGATAACGATAAAAAAATCCTCAATGAAATTATACGGTAGCAAAAACATAAACCACACTGAGCGCGGAGCTGCTTTTCTGTTTTGGGGCTGAACCAGTTCCAGCGTTGTTTGCAGAGCTTTACAGTAAAACCCGATAGCGGTAAAAAACACGACCATCAATGCCACGCTTGGGAAGATTCCAAATTCAAGAATCGGTTCCAAGACACCTGATTTTGCTGTGTTTCCCCAATAAGGATATATTCCGGCAAAGAGGATTATGAGTGATAATGAGGATTTAATGACGATACTCATGTAATTCTCAGGTGATTGAGTGGGAGAATTTCTGTTGATGCAAAAGACTTGGAGTAGAGAAGAAATTCTATTTTTCAACGGCAGTTTGGGTTTGTGCAATCACTTCCCCGCCGTTTCGTGCGTTATTCTGCCCGCTGACTACGAGCCGTTCACCACGTTGTAAACCGCTCACAACCTCAATGTTTGTGCCTCGTTCAGCGCCCAAGACAATGCTTTTCATCTTGGCTATCATCTTCCCGTTCTCTGTCTCAACCACATATACGCTTGGGGATTTGATACTACCGACTATCGCCAATCGCGGAATCATAAGCGCTTCCCGTGCTTCATTGGTTCGGCGGCTTAGTTTGGCACTCATGCCTACTTTGAACGGATGAGTGTTGTTATTGGGCAGTAAAACTTCGATGGGATAATTATGCGCAGCATCGCCCTTGATACTGATAAATGAAACTGTTCCCGTGAATTTTGCATCGGGATAGACATCTGCCTTGACGATTACTTTGTCGCCCACACGCAGCTTCAGTACTTCCTGCTCCGGCATATTGGCGCGAAGTTTGACGGTTGTAACGTCCACGATAGTTGCCACCGGTGCACCCGGCACGAGCATCATGCCCATGCTTGCGGGGCGCTCCACGACTGTTCCGGCAATCGGCGCAGTAATCCGTGCATCGTGTAGTTGGCGCTCTGCGGCAATAAACTGAGCCTTTGCATTTTGAACGTTGAGTTCTGCGCCTTCCACTTCAGCCTCAGAAGCATTATTTTCCTTACGAAGCTGCGTAAGACGCTCTAAATCACGTTTTGCTTTGTCAAAGCCGGATTTTGCGACGAGATATGCAGAGTATTTCAGAACGGTATCCACTTTCACAAGTGCCGAACCCGAACCCACGCGGTCGCCCAATTTTGCGTACACCGCTATGATTCGTCCCTGCGTCTCCGAGATAACCGCGACTTCATTTTGTGCGGCTATGGTGCCGTTTACTTCCAGATTTTCAGTAATGTTTTGCGCTTCGGCAATCTGTGTCGTTACCGTTGGAATAAGCACAATAGGCTGGCTGGCTTTTGCTTCCATAGAGGCTTTATTGCGCAAAAGCAAAAAGACGATGCCGCCTACGAAGAGCGCAGCAATAATAATATTTCGAGCAATTTTCATTGTGGTCAATCAGGATAGGTGAAACTGCCTATAAACGAATTTGATTATGTGACAAAAATACGGCAAAATGTCGAGGAATGTTGCGCGGATGCGACCGAAATGCAGAAGAAGATGGACGAAGTGTCAAATTTTATTACCGATGAGTGCTGGGAGCTACTGCGAGCATTATTTCCTCAGAAAGTTGCGTATATTTGCTCCTCCTCCACAAACATCCAATCAAATACCCAATGGCAAAATCTCTCAAACCGCTTTTTACCGATGCAGAAACGCATTTAGCCTACGCCGACCCTGTGATGAAGCGTCTCATCGCCGAGCGTGGACATTGTACCCTGAAGCCGCACAAAGACACGTTCTACGTGCTGTGCGATTCCATCATTTCACAACAGCTTTCGGTGAAAGCAAGTGCGACCATTCTCAAGCGCTTCTGCAATCTTTTTCCGCAAGATATTCCTACGCCGGAACTGGTGCTGAAATTTAATGATGAAGATATTCGTGCTGTTGGGTGCTCCAATGCAAAAGTACGTTACATCAAGGATTTAGCAGAAAAATTTCTGAATGGCACTCTCAAGCCAAAGCAATTTTCACGCATGGAGGATGAAGAACTCATCAAAGCACTCACGGCGGTAAAAGGGATAGGACGCTGGACGGCTGAAATGTATCTCATTTTTTCGCTCAACCGACCGAACGTGATGGCAGTGGATGATTTGGGCTTGCGAAAAGCAATGATGCAGTTGTACGAACTTCCCGAAATGCCCAAACCGGCACAAATGCTGGCGATTGCAGAACGATGGCAACCCTACAGAAGCATTGCGTCATGGTATTTGTGGCGCTCGCTAGATAATGGATAAATGATAGCGTTATTCCCTTTGGGGTGATAGATTTACAAATTTCAATGGCGGTTTATCTATTAGTGGTATGAAGTTACCTACCTTTGTCAAAAGTCGTTCTCGTTTTTTTACTCGATGCTTTGCCATGAAAACTATCTCCTCAATTTCTACGCTGCTTGTTGCCGTGCTGTTTCTCTACACGCCGCTTGCTGCACAAGTTTGGAATAATTCCACGTCTGCAAGCTGGCAATCAGATTCGTGGTCGTTCGGCGGCACGTTCCCCGGTACTGCGCCCAATTCTCCGAACGTTTTTATTGCTCCCCTAAGCAACATTTCCATCACTGATGCCACACCGCCCTTTCCCATTGGAAATCTCACCATTCTAGCCACTCAAGGCACTTTCAGCGTCACACTTAACGGGAGCGGAACGCTCGTTGTCAACGGAGATTTGACGGTGAATAGCACGCTTGTTATCGGTAGCGGGCTACAGCTTATGGTAAATGGTTCCCTTCGCGGAGCAGCACCGATACTTGTTTCCAGCGCTGCATCGTTGCGGCTGAACAGTACGTCCACGACTGCGGTGGAAAGTTCGGTACGAATTTCCGCGCCCGCTCTAGCACCCGTCAAGGGAACGGTGGAACTAGGTGTAGGCTGGAATGGAGGCTTTTTACCCGGCGCTGTTTTCGGTGATGAGAAAAGCCCGTTTCAAGGGAGATTACAGATAGCGAGCACAATGACGCTTTCTTCTCCGCTTTATATCGGTGCTGCCGGAGTATTTGATTTTTCAACTCAAACAAATTCCACAAATATCAGCAGCGGAAATAAACTCATCCTTGCGTCATCAGCGACAATTCTTGGAACGCTGATCAACGCAGGATTGAATCAGTTTTTCGTAACAACCGCATTTCCACTCACACTCGGATATGTTGGTAATACGACCTTCCCTGTTGGTCCGTCCACATCTGTCTTTGCTCCACTTAACATTAACAACAATGGTTCTCCGGCGACGTTCAGCGTTCGAGCGTTACCTTTTCAAAATCAAGCAGCCCCGTTTGCGACAGGTAGCGCAGTGCTGCGCCAGTCCATCGTGAATCAGCAATGGAACGTTTCGCAGCTAACGAACGTAACACCCGGATTTTCGGTAACAGTAATACCACTGTGGGTCGCAGGTCAGGAAAACGCTGGATTCAACAGGCAAATTGCCGTTACCAATGCTTTTACCACCACAAGCGGTACGGTCTCGTCAGGTGCGGGAGCTGCAGCAAGTGACCCTAATTATTCAGGGTACTTTCGTTCGGGCGTAACCATCACGCAGATTGCAACGAACAATCTGAACAATACGCCAATACTTGTTTCTTCGCAGCCTGCGCCAACTGTCCTTGCCTTTACTCCTCCTGCTTTCAGTTCGGGCGCTACACTTACAATCACAGGCAATCGCTTTGCTCCCGGTGCAAGTGTAAGTATTGGTGATATAATAGTTCCGGCAGCCAATACTACCCTTATAAGCGGTGGCTCTTCCGGCATTGACACGCTTCGAGTTATTGTACCATCAAATGCTGGATTTAGCACCAATACCAATACAGTAAAAGTCACACAAACAGGTGGGAGTTCTATAGCTACGGGATTTTGTTTTGGTTCTTGCGGAGGTTCACCATTACAACCAGCCCGTATTTTCACCGTCACCCCCAACCCAATTCCGTCAGGCTTAGGTGATGTGGAAGTAGTCATTAACGGTGCAGCATTTGGTCTCCTCACGCCTCGTGTTGTAGCCGTCGGAAGTGGCATCACCAGCCCCATCATTCCATCGGCAAACACGACAACGCGCATAACTGCCACAATACCGGGAAATGTTGTTCGGAATATTGGAAGTGTGGTATTAACAGTTACCAGTTTAGACCGACTTCCTGTCTCCACGACGGTCACGGTTTCTGCGCCGCCGCTCATCACCTTAACAAGCCTTAATCCTTCGGTAACCAACAGCAATCTTCAGCCTTTCACAATTCGTGTGACTGGAACGAGCTTCTCTGCGCAATCGCTCTTCACTCTCGGCAAAGATACACTTCGGGTGATGGGCATTCTTCGCAATAGTGACGGTTCGCTTACAGCCGGAGTAGAGGCTAGACCGGGCGCTCAGAGCGGAAACCTCACCGTTACAAATCTCAACCAGCAAACGGCATCATTGCCCTTTGTGGTGAGCGGTATGGTGGGCGTTGCGGCAGAATTTACTCCTGAGATTAAGGTTTTCCCGAATCCCGTTGACGATATCGTGAGCGTGGAAACCAGAAACCTCCAAGCCGCAACCGTCAGTATGACCATATCGAATGTTTTCGGGCAGTGCGTTTTTCGCGCAGACTTTGCCACTAATGGCGGGCAATCTATGCGTTCCTTCGATATCAGCGATGTACGGGCAGGTGTATATTTGCTGGAAGTTCAAGACGGAACTCGCCGCATTGTCCACAAAATACTGAAGAAGTAACTTTCAACTACATACTTTCTCAAGTACACACTTTCAAGCGTAAAGATACGTGTCATCGAAAAACAAACCCCGCTTGAGATTTGATGTCAAGCGGGGTTTTGATTTGGCATTTTCCGCAACAATCACTAGATTGGTCGTACCACTTTTTCACGGAGAATTTCTATGACAGTAACGAAAGCAACTTTACTGCACGAGCCTTACGACCCAACGGAAGCACTGCACGACGAAGACATTTACTACCCCGATTCCGACGGAGAACCTGTGGCAAACAACACCCAGCATTACGAACTCATCGCCACCACAAAAGCCGGATTGGAGAGAGCTTTCCATGACCGCACCGATGTCTTTGTGGCAGCAGATTTATTCTGGTATCCGGTCAAAGGCAATCCGAAAATTGTCGTTGCTCCTGATGTGATGGTTGCCTTCGGTCGTCCGCCCGGAGCAAGAAAATCATATAAACAATGGGAAGAAGCCGACACACCATTTCAAGTTGTGTTTGAATTTCTGTCCGATGCCAACACGCCCCGCGAAATGTTCAAAAAAGCAATGTTTTTCGACCGCTACGGCGTAGAGGAATACTATGTGTACGATATGGAACGTGGTATTTTGGACGGTTTTATTCGCTACGGCGGCGAATTATCTGCCATTGAGGACGGCTTAAACGGTTGGGTAAGCCCACGTCTCGGTGTTCGCTTCGAGGTGGAATGGTCAGGACGCAAGCCCGGGCGCGGCAAGCCGGAGCTAGTAATGTATTATGCAAACGGAAAACGTTTTGCAAGCTATCAAGCGCTTGCCAGCGAATTGGACGCAACCCAAGCGAAACTTGGCGAAACAGAATCGAAACTTGGCGAAACGGAATCGAAACTTGGTGAAACGGAATCGAAACTTGGTGAAACGGAATCGAAACTTACCAAGACAGAACAAGACTTACAGCAGGAACAAGAGCGTAATCGCGTACTGTTGGAAAAACTTCGCTCACTGGGCATAGAACCATAACGCGACCTTTCAAACTACAAAACAGCAAACCCCGCTTGAAATCAAATCTCAAGCGGGGTTTATTATTTTTGAAAAATGCTTTTTAAGCACTGCTATTTTAGTGCTGCTTTTTTCCTTTCAACGGCGGCGGCGTATAGGTAAAAGGAACTTCGGTATCGAATGATGTGGGCTTGGAAGGCGTACCGTTCAGCGTGTTGCGCATCGAAGCACTAATGCTGAATTTGAAAGTTCCACTCATTTCTTTGGGCTGCTTAAGCAATACGCTCCGAACTTTGAAAATGGCAGTGTACAAGCCATTTCCGAGATCTTTTAGGTCGGAACTTACCAGTTCCACATCTTGCGAGTTTTCAAGTGTTGCACCTACAATGCTGACATTTTCTATGCTTTCCGGTGAGCCAAGTTTGCTGCCCACATCTACAACAGCAGGGCTGACTTGAATACCGCCAATTTGCAGGCGAAGCTCCGTCCAGTCACCATCTATGCCTGTTACGGCTGCTTTTGTGATGTCAATATCCGGTTCACGCTGCTTGATGGGCTGTTCTGTTTTGGGCAGAATCTCGACTTCTTCGCCCGTAAAGGGTGAAATCCACGTAAGGCGCACCCATGCAGACTTTGCTTTCGCTTCCAACGGAAGTTTTGCTGTTAAGCCAACATTGGAAGCGATAGGCTGCGGATTGGTGCTTACCCCTACAATTGTCCGAAATTCGCTGGCAGGAATCATGCCCTGCGAATCAGGTTCCAGCGCGAAAGGTAGCGTTCCGCCAAAGTACATAGACTTCATGCGCCCTTCCAGCACACGACGGTTTTGCGCGGTAAGTTGCGTCGGGAAGATACGCATAATTGTTTCTTCCTGCGTTTCGTCGCCTTGCGAGGTGTGCTTCATGCGAACGGTGTACTGTCCTGCCGGGAGAGCCTGAAGCGCACGGGCTTTGAATTCGATAGACTTTCCTTTGTCGGACGCGACGAGGTTTGCAGACCCCTTGCTGTTGTCTGCGAGCGCCATCGGCTCCACCACAAGCGGTGTAGATTTTCCGTCCGCGCTGACAATTTCACCTTTGGGCAGATTATTGCCGTAAAAAGGTCCTGCGGTGAAGCGGAAGCTCGGTGTGAGGCGGTCGAATAAGTACACATCCTTCGGAAGCGCGATGTTTGCTTTCACAATCGCCACGGGTGGTTTTGTTACGCGAACGTTGATTTCCATTGCTCCGGCATTTTGAGCGAAATACTGCGATTTATTAGGCGCAATGAGTTTTGCCATATCTGCGTAAAGGTCAATTTTGCGGCAAATTTCTTGCACCATAGATGGCTCATTTGCACGTTCTTTGCGAACTTTTTCTTTTGATTTTTCCATCTGTGCAAAAAACGCTTTTGCTTCATCTTCATTTTTTGCAGCGATAAGCGCGTCCATCTGCGGTGTGCCGTAGCTTTCCAACTCACGCTGAAGCATTTGCTGTACTTTGCGCAGTTTTTTCACGGTAAGCTGCATCGAACCGATATTCACGCGGGCATCATCGGAAATATCATCAAAACTGGACGCCTCCCCGCTTACACCCATAATGCGATTGGTGCGAGAGCCGAATCGCAGTTTATACCAACCGGGCTGCGTGGGCTGGAAGTTTACCGTGAAGACACGTTTCGTATATTTCCCATTTTTTTGGACAGCAATTTTTTCTGTTTCCGTGAGGTTATAGCTGAAAGTTGTGTCCGCTCCGGCAACGCTTGGCGTGAGCGAGCGGAAGAGCGCTTCACTCGCGGCATTCTGGAATTGCCGTAGATACAAGGGTTTGCGCCATTCGTTGTTGTGCTGCATTGCCGATGTGTCCAGCGCCAACGTCATTGCACCAAGCGGTTTCCACCCTGCTTCATTCGCGCTGTCCTGTGGCGGAAGCTCCGCGGCGGCACTTCCTGTGTACAGAATTTCGTAATCCAGACTTTGTGCATTCGTCAGTCGGCGAAGAAGTGCATAGTGATTGATGGTGTCTTGCTGTGTCGCACCGATATTTGCGCCCGTGCCGTCATTGACTCCTACTTCCACGTTGTAGGTGCGGTGGCGCTTGTAGGGAATACCGCTCATGCTGACGGCTTCTTCTGAGAGCAGGGATATTTCATCGTTGATGCGGGAGGTGAGATTTTCGTTGCCCGGACCGACCTGCATTTGTCCCAAAATATCCTGAATAATCTCGCGGGCTTCACGCTCGCGTTTTCGTAAGTGGTCTTCTGCTTCGTCGCGCTCGACGATGATGATTAAAAGTTCCAAAATCACCGCCAAGTACAGTACAAAATAGACCTTTCCGGCAGAACCTTTCGACATGGCAAACCTCGTTTTTTTGAAAAGTAAAGTATAAAATTTGAAGATTGAATTGCGAACAACCGACGGCAAATATGGGTACGGTGGCGAGGCGTGATGCGCTAGCGAACTCACCACCGTAATCCAATCGGACAAAGAACTACCCTGCGCAGCTTAGAATCAAGCGGCGTTCAGAAGAATATCATTTGGAAAGCACTATGAAGGGCGTACAACAAGGGCTAAACTAAAGCGTTGTACGCTGAGGCTAGACCATTGCGCGGTTAGTCTGCTGCGGTCGGAGGGAATCGGAGTGAAGTGAGCCGGAGCGGAGCGAATCAATAAACTTTTGTGTGAGTGCATCGGCTACACGTTTCTCTACATCAGGGCTTTGAGCGTGTTCGCGAATTGCGTCCATAATGGCGCGTTGCATTGCTTCATTGCCAACGGACGACATCACCAGCGCAACGTTCTGCGTGTTATTTTCAATTCGTTTGAGCGACTCCGCCGAGCTACCTTCTTCGCGTTGGAAAAAGAGCGTGAGACCGAGCGCAAAAAGCAACACACATTCCAGCGAAATCGAAGCAACGATGAGGCTTGGACGGGATGCCGGAATAAAGCGCAGACCACGCAGACCGATAACCACAATCATCAAGCCTGCTCCGGCGTAAGCAAAACCTTGCACGTTATTACTGCGGTTCACAGCAAAATGCTCGCTCATGTACAGTCGTATGCCGGAGAGCAGGCGCAAATGGTTTTTTTGCCAAGCGCGGGCATGCTGCAAGCTGCGAATCGAATGTTCCACCGAAACCGAGAATGCTTCACGCATACGGCTAATGAGCGTATTGCGGACAAATGCGTGATGACCATCAGCAATAGTCGCGGCATCGAACAACGATTCATCCGCGTAGCTGGAAAGTGCTTGGTTGCGTTCATTGTCGGTGCGCGTGGCATCCCACAGTGTTTGCAAATACGCTCCCACCCGCTCCGGCGCTCTCCGGGAAAGCATTGCCACCTCGGTATCGGAAAGCAAAAGGAACTCAAGAAGTTCGTCAGAAAAACCCGTTTGGAAGAGCAGTTTTGTGCGAGTCTCGTGGAAGGTGCGCTCCACAAATGCCGCCATCAAGCCAATACGGGAGGACAAAAGAAAGGTCAGCACTACCGCAATGAGCAAAGAAA
>Ga0075163_10005980_pt1 | contig 16145 bp, 12 predicted proteins | sample JI1023141ADNA_FD_71478 | JGI IMG/M metagenome (GOLD analysis project Ga0075163, IMG submission 71478) | Wastewater effluent complex algal communities from Wisconsin, to seasonally profile nutrient transformation and Carbon sequestration -... | ecosystem: Engineered > WWTP > Effluent > Algae...
GAAATGTCACGCCAGCGCCTGCGCCCCGGCATCATCGAAGGCACCTTCCGTCCCTGCCCGCATTGCGAAGGCAAGGGCATCGTGCGCTCGGTGTCGAGCTGTGGCCTTGGCGTCTTGCGCTCCATTGAGGACCACCTGCTCAAGCGTCCGGAAAATCTTACGGTCCGTTGCGCCCGTGATGTCGCATTCTACCTGCTCAACGAAAAGCGTGACAGCGTGCTGGCCCTTGAACAGGCCCATGGCATCACCGTCTTTGTGATCCCAGGTGGCGAAGAGATGAAGGGTGCCCAGGCCGTCATCGAAAAAGCCCATGACCGCGATATCGCGCCGCGCCGCCTGCCGGCCGCGGCACCCGTACGCATGGATTCGGCTTATGAGGACGAACCCGTCACTGAAGAAGCTGAAGCCTCTGATGAAGCCGAGGAAATGGACGCCGCCGAACAGGATGGCGAAGCCACGTCTGAGGGCAACGAAGAACGCGGCGAACGCAACGGCAATGGCGATGGCCAACGCGAAGGTGGCCGTCGCCGCCGTCGCCGGGGTCGTCGTGGCGGCCGCCGTGGCGACCGCGAATTCTCCGGTGAGAATGGCACTGAACGTGGTCCGCAGGGCGAGAACACCGGTGAAGCTGGTGTTGAGTCTGGTGAGGCCGAAGACGAGGACGCCATCAACGATCTCGCTGCCCTGGACGGTGTTGAAGGTGAAGCTGCGGATCGCGGCAACAACGACGACCCAACCGAACAGGATGGCGACGCAGAACGTCCCCAGCGCGAAGCTGGCCGCGACGAAGAACGTGCTGGACGGCGTGGCCGTTTTGGCCGAGGCCGTGGACGTGGACGCCGTGGTGAACGCGGTGATCGTCCGGAACGTACGGACGCGCCCGCCGCAGAGTCACAAGCCAACGAGGATGTCGCAAGCGATCCGGGCGAGCCAGGCGAACAGGTTGAACGGCCAGAGCGTGCCGAGCGCCCGGAACGGCCTGACCGCCCTCACCGTGGTGAACGCGGTGAACGGGGAGACAGGGGCGGACGAGGTGGTCGCCGCGACCGCGAGGACCGTCCGCGCCGTGAATCTTCCGCTCCCGAACTGGTGGCTCCGCCACCAGCCCCCAAGATCGAGATTCCCGATTTCATCCCTGAACCAGAACCCCGGAAGTGGCAGCCGCCACAACCGACGGTTCAAACCGCCGCCGCACCACGCAAGGCGGGCTGGTGGAACAAGCGTACACCGGAATAATCCACACATCAGTATCGGGGCGGGCCTCAAACCCGCCCCAATTGCCAGCAAAACGGACCGCACCCGGAGTTTTGAAATCTGATGCGCCTCATTGCCCGTTTCGCAGCCTGTCTGGTGGCCGCAAGCATGGTCTTGCCGGGCGCAGTCTCACCTGCAATCGCGCAGTCCAAGAAGGGACCTTCCCTCATCCGTGATGCCGAGATCGAAGGGCTTCTGCGGATGATGTCGAAGCCCATCTTCAAGGCCGCCAACATCAACAATTCTTCGGTCAAGGTCTATGTGATCGCCGATGAGCACATCAACGCATTCGTTGCCGGTGGCCAGCGCATCTTCGTCCACACGGGACTGATCACCAAGGCGCGCGTGCCGAGCGAAGTCATCGGCGTGCTCGCCCATGAATCGGGCCATATCGCCGGTGGCCATCTGGCCCGCCTCAGTAACGAATTGGAACGCGCCAGTACCGAACGCATTATTGGCATGCTTGTGGGTGCCGCCGCCATGGTCGGCGCCGCAGCCTCGGGCAATAAGAGCGCCATCGGCGCAGGTCGCGGCATCATGGCAGGCACGCAGGGCGTCGCTCAACGCAATCTCCTGTCCTACCAGCGCTCCATGGAAGCAGCGGCAGATGAAGCTGCCCTCAAGTATCTTCTCGCCACCAAGCAAAGCCCGGTGGGCATGCTCTCGCTTTTCCAGAAATTGGCGAATGACAATCTCGCCACGCTGGCCAATGCCGACCCCTACATGTTCTCGCATCCCATGCCGTTTGAGCGCATCCGCACGCTGGAACAGAAGGCCAAGGCCTCACCCTATTTCGACAAAGGCGAAGACCCAGGCCTTGTGTTACGGCTGGATCTCGCCAAGGCGAAACTGGCGGGCTTCCTGAATTCACCGCAGAAGGTGTTCCAGAAGTATCCGTCGTCGAACACTTCTTTGCCATCACGCTACGCCCGCGCCATTGCCATGTTCCGGCGCGGTGACATCAAGAATTCGCTGCCCATTCTCGACAGTCTCACTGAGGAGTTGCCGGAAAACCCCTATTTCTGGGAATTGAAGGCGCAGGCGCTGATGGAAAACAACCAGGCCACCAAGGGTCTTCCTGCCATCAAGAAGGCGCGGCAATTACTGCCCAACAACGGTCTGCTGGTCCATCTCCATGCCGCCATTCTGCTGAGCACCGAAAATCCCAAGATCGCGGACGAGGCCCTCTCGCTTCTTCGCCTCGCCAAGAAAACCGAACCAGACATGCCCGTCATCTACAAGGACATGGCCCGGGCCTATGAGTTGAAGGGCGACCGCGCCCGCGCCGACCTGGCCTCAGCTGAGTTCTCCTGGGCGACGGGCGACAAGGAACTGGCCATCAAGAAGGCCAAGCTGGCGCAGGAACATTTCAAGCATGGGACACCAGAGTGGTTGCGGGCCAATGACTTGTTGACCTTTGCGGGTGCGAAGAAGAAGTAGTCCATCACAGAAATGTCGTTTGTCCGATCAACCGAAATGGGCCAAAATCGGCTTTTCAAGAGGATTCCCATGCGCAAGTTTTTTCCCCTGCTCTCGGCCACTGCTGTTGCCGTGCTGTTGGCCGTCAGCCCTGCCCCGGCAGCGTCCCTGGATGATCAGCAGAAGAAAGAGATCGAAGAACTGGTGCGCGCCTATCTGCTCGATCATCCCGAAATATTGCGCGACATGAGCGCCAATCTGGAAGCCAAGGAAAAGGCAGCCGAGGAACAGGTCCGGAGCAAGACCCTTGTCGAGAACGCATCTGTCATCTTCAAATCCCCAACAGACCCAGTGGCAGGCAATCCAGAGGGCGATGTCACCGTCATTGAATTCATGGATTACAATTGCAGCTGGTGCAAAAAGGGCATGGCTGAGATCGCAGGTATCATTGAAGCCGACAAGAACGTGAAGGTCGTGTTCAAGGAATTCCCGATCTTTGGTGCCGGCTCGGAATTTGCCGCGCGTGCCGCCATGGCCGCTGCCAAGCAGGGCAAATACTGGGAATTGCATAGCGCACTCTTCAGCCATGATGGTCCCGTGACGCAGGACGTCACCCAGCAACTGGCAACCGATCTTGGCCTCGACATGGTCAAGCTGGAGTCCGACATGAAAGGCGAAGCCATCAGCAAGGCGCTGGGCGAGACGCAGGCGCTCGCCATCTCCATGCAGATCAATGGCACACCCGCCTTCATCGTCGATGACAAAGTGTTTACCGGTTATGTGCCGAAAGAACAGCTGATCGAGGCCATCGCGGCGGTGCGCAGCAATGGCGGCTGCAAGCTCTGCTGACAATTTGACCTGATTACAGTCACTGTTGACGGGGGATTCCCGTTGTTTACAAAGCCCACGGATTCCGCCATTTCTGGTGGGATGAGCGGAGCGACTTGCCTCCCCGGACCAACACGAAAAAGAGCCTGAACATGCCAGCAAAAAAACCAGCCAAATCAAGTGCAGCCCCGACCAAGCAGTCTCCGGAACTGAACCTTATCAACAGTCTCGCCGACATTCTCAACAGGACGGGCATGGGCGAGATTGAGCTGGAACAGAAGGGTATTCGGGTGCGTGTGTCCAAGGGTGGCATGGCGATGACTCACATGTCAGCGCCTGTCATGTCCCATGCCGCACTGGCACCGGCGGCACCTGCCGTCAGCCTCGCAGCGGCGCCCGCTGCCACCAAGGTTGACTCAGTCGACGCGGTGAAGTCGCCCATGGTCGGCACGGTCTATCTCGCTTCAGCACCGGGATCGCCGAATTTTGTCACCATTGGTTCGCAGGTGAAACAGGGCCAAACTCTTCTCATCATCGAAGCGATGAAGACCATGAACCAGATTCCAGCACCGAAATCCGGGACAGTGACCAGCATCATGGTGGAGAACGGCCAGCCCGTTGAATTCGGCGAAGCCATGATGGTGATCGAGTAATCCATGTTTGAAAAAATCCTCATCGCGAACCGCGGCGAGATTGCGCTCCGCGTCTTGCGGGCCTGCCGCGAACTCGGCATCCATACAGTCGCGGTACACTCCACTGCAGACGCGGATGCCATGCATGTGAAGCTGGCTGACGAAAGTGTCTGCATCGGACCGCCCGCCGCCAAGGACAGCTATCTCAACATTCCCTCGATTGTTGCCGCTTGCGAAATCACCGGCGCGGAAGCGGTTCATCCCGGGTATGGTTTTCTCTCGGAGAACGCCAAATTCGCGGAAATCCTGACCGAGCATAACATCAAGTTCATCGGCCCCTCGGCGGACAACATCCGCACCATGGGTGACAAGATCGAAGCCAAGCGAACCGCCAAATCCCTTGGCATTCCTGTTGTTCCAGGATCAGAAGGTGGCGTGTCCGAAATCGGTGATGCCCGCAAGGTGGCCAGAGACATTGGCTATCCCGTCATCATCAAGGCCACGGCCGGTGGTGGTGGCCGCGGCATGAAAGTGGCGCGCAGCGAATCGGAACTCGAAATGGCCGTCGCCACGGCGCAGACAGAAGCTAAGGCAGCATTCGGCAACGGCGAAGTCTACATCGAGAAGTACCTCGAGAAGCCGCGCCACATCGAAATTCAGGTGCTGGGAGACGGCAAGGGCAATGCCGTTCATCTGGGCGAGCGTGATTGCTCTCTGCAGCGCCGCCACCAGAAGGTCTGGGAAGAAGCCCACTCCCCTGCCCTCAACGCCAAGCAGCGTGACGACATTGGCGGACGGGTCGCCACCGCCATGGCAAATCTTGGCTACGAAGGTGTCGGGACCATCGAATTCCTCTACGAGAACGGCGAGTTCTACTTCATTGAAATGAACACCCGTCTGCAGGTGGAGCACCCGGTCACCGAAATGATCACTGGACTTGATCTTGTGCAGGAACAGATCCGTGTTGCCTCCGGTGCAAGTCTCAACTTCACCCAGGCCGACATCCAGTTCGCTGGCCATGCCATCGAGTGCCGCATCAACGCCGAAAACGCGCAAACATTCACGCCCTCACCCGGCCGTGTCGATGCCGTGCATTTCCCCGGTGGTCTTGGTGTGCGCATCGACAGCGCGCTCTATTCCGGCTACCGCATCCCGCCGTATTACGACAGCCTCATTGGCAAGCTGATCGTGTTTGGCAAGACACGGACCGAGTGCATGATGCGGTTGAAGCGAGCCTTGTCTGAATTTGTTGTCGAAGGCGTGGAGACCACCATTCCGCTGTTCCAACGTCTGCTCGCTGAAAATGATATCATCGACGGCAACTACGACATTCACTGGCTGGAAAAGTTCCTGGCGCGCACCGCGCCCTGACGGAACGGACCGCTGCCCGTGAGCGCCATCACGCCACATATTCTGCTCAAGGCCTATGCCGCAGGCGTTTTTCCCATGGCGGAAAGCGCCGAGGATCCTTCGCTCTATTGGGTGGAACCTGAGGAACGCGGCATCATTCCGCTGGATGGCCTCATCGTCTCGCGGTCATTGCGCAAGGCGGTGCGCCAGCAGCGTTTTGATATCCGCATCGATACTGCCTTTTCCGAGGTCATGCGATTGTGCGCCGAGCGCACCAATGAGCGCAAGGAAACCTGGATCAACGCCCGCATCCTCCGTCTCTACGGCGAGTTGTACAGCATGGGACATTGTCACTCCGTCGAGAGCTGGCAGGACGGCAAACTGGTGGGGGGACTTTATGGTCTGAGCATCGGGTCAGCGTTCTTCGGCGAGAGCATGTTCAGCCGTGCCACTGACGCCAGCAAAGTGGCGCTGGTACATCTGGTGGCTCGCCTCAACGCCGGTAGCTTTACACTCCTCGACGCACAATTCATGAACTCCCACCTCGAAACGCTGGGGGCCATTCCCATCATGAAAATTGCCTATCTGGAGAAATTGCGCGCCGCCACGCAAGCAGAGGCTGATTTCAATCGGTTCAAGAATGATGGTGACGCAGAAGCGGTTTTACAGTTGGCGCGCGCGCCTTAGTCCGCCGGACCTTCCGTATTGCCGTCGTCCTCACCGTCAGCCTCTGGTTCAGGCTTTGGTGGTTCTTCCACTGGAGGCGGAGGAGCATTAGGGTCGCGGCACCCCGTCAGCCAGACATCAAAAGTGGGATGCTCCACGGCGCTCAGGCCGGGGCTTTCTGCAAACATCCAGCCGGAAAACACGCGCTTGCGCTTGTCGGAGAGCAGAATTTCCTCGACCTGCACAAAACTGGTTGTCTTGGGCTCTTCGGTTACAGGCCGCGTGTAGCAGACAAACGGCTTGATGATGAGGCCGCCAAACTTATGTTCGTCGCCAATCTTGACCTCGAAACTGGTGGTCACACCAGTGATCTTGTCGAGGCCATTGAACAGCGCGATCGGGTTTTGCACGCGGTCTGCCGCCGCCGGCATGGTGAGGCAAGCCAGCGCAAGGGCCGTGGCCCCCAACGACACACGCGCCATACTCAGGGTTGCTCCACGGCAGGGGCCGCCGGTGCCTCAGGCGCTGGCGTTGGGGTGGTTTCCGATGCAGGTGCGGCACCCCGGCCAGATCCAGACATGGCCTGACCAATGAGTGCCCACAGATCAACAGAGCCTTGCGTGTAGGTGAATTGGTCACCTGCCGCGAGCTTGGCATCGGAGCCCCCTGGTTCCAGTGCGATGAACTTGCCGCCCAGCAGACCCTCGCTGGTAATTTTCGCTGCCGAGTCATCGGCCAGCGACACACTCGTATCCACCGTCATCTCAATGCGGGCTTGATAACTTTCGGTGTTGAGCTTCTGGGCTGTCACACTGCCGACCTTGATGCCAGCCAGCCGCACATCGGTACCGACATTAATGCCTTCGGCATTGTCGAACTCAGCCACCAGAACATAACCGCCACCCGTGACACTCCCGCCAATGCCCGCCGTCTTGGAGGCATAGGCAAAAAAGCCGACGGCCAGCGCCACGACGGCAGCGCCGACGACCGTCTCGATGGTGGTGGAACTTGCGGACACGCGGGGCCTCTCCGTTCGTCTCTGTTATTCCGGACGCCAGGCCTGATAGTCGGGCGCCGCGACCAGTGGCTTGCCACCCACGGCAATGGAACCGGGCGGGTGATAGGCCTTCACCGTTCCGGTGAAGTTTTCATGATGCGGCTTCTCCCACTCGTGCGGTGTGTAGTCACCGTCCTGCGGTGGAGTATCAACGCGATGATGCATCCAGCCATGCCAGCCCGGAGGCACTTGCGATGCTTCGGAGTATCCAGCGTAGATCACCCAGCGGCGCTCGGGGATGGAATCAGGAATGGCTGACTTGGCACGGTAATAGTGGTTGCCATATTGGTCGGTGCCCACATGTTCGCCCTTGCGCCACGTGTAAAACCGTGTGTTCCAGGTGGCACCATTCCACCAGGTGAAGAACTGTTTGACGATTCGCATCTCAGGCTTCCATTAATCTCAAATTCGCGCCGGAATATGGCGGAAGCCCTATGCAAAATCCAGTTGGAATTTGGGCAAACTGCCAATGTCAGTGGGGCAATTTGGCTTAAGGCGCCGCAAGGATGACAGGCCCCTGTGTAACCGTTCCCGGCACCAGAAGCTGCCCCGTCAATCCAACCAGCAGTCGCGCCACTGCTTCATCGCCTGCAGGTGTTGCGCGCGGCAGTGTGAAGAGCTTGAAGCGCGGCATGTTCTCTTCATGAAGCAGGCTGATGAGATATACGGGTTCGCTCTTGCCATTCTGGGCAACAGCTCTTCCGGTCTTGAAGGCGCGGAACACCACGCGCTCGTCGGGTTTCGAGGTATCCCGCAAAGATGCCGTCATTTGCGCGCCCACGCCTTCATGCAACAAGGGTGGCGGAGGAACGGTTTCAAAAGGCGCGTGAGGATCAGAATAGGCCAATCCGGCCGTGAAGCTCCAATGCGGCAGAATTTCAAATCCCTGCGCCTTCAACTGACGCTCCAGCGTATCCAACGGCCCCACCCATTGGGCAACGAAGGGATCGCCGGCCTTTCCTGAAAGATCAACCCGACGCTGAGGTTCCACCTGCCAGGCTTTGACGGCCCAGGCGGCGGTGTCATACACGGTCACTTTCACGGGCGGCGCATAGACCGCCTCGCGGTGCTCAAAGTTCATGTTGATGTTGAGGCCGGCGACCACCAGCCAGGCTGCAAGGGCGGCTCCGATCATGCCAAGCGGGCGGATGCGGCGGGCTGGCCAAGCTTCAAGCGCCACACCAAAAACGGTGATGATCACGGCAGAAACGGCAATGCCGGCCAGAACATCGCCCAGCCAATGCACACCCAGATAGATGCGCGAGAAGGCAATGAGAAAGACCACCATTCCCGCCAGCGCATAAACCAGCGCTTTGGCCCAACGGCCCATGGCATGTCCTGCCACAACGGCCAGAAGCCCGAAGGCCAGCATCGCCATGGCCGAATGGCTGCTGGGAAAACTGAAAGCGGTCTCATAGGCATCGGGCGGCAGAATGACGGGGCGTTGCCGCTCAAACGCCAATTTCATGACGTTGACAACGGCCAGCTCAGCCAACACGGCTAGTCCGATGGCCAACGCCGTGCGCCAGGCCTTGTGGATGATCAGCCAGATGGCCATGGCGCTGCACAACGCCAACAGAACCGCCACATCGCCCAACATGGAAATCTTGACCATCAGATTGTCGGCGGGGGCGTTGCGCAGTTCCTTGAGGAAACCAAAGACCGACTGGTCGAGGTTGGACGCCGCCTCCAGCGTGCCGACGCGGATGATGAGATAGATGGCAATGGCTGACGCAATGACCAGCGACAGCAGCATCGCCACAATGCGCGCTGCTTTGGGGTGATCAGGTGAGAGGGCCCGGCCCAATCGATGGAAGGGCCGCGAACGCTGGGCTTTGGCCAACCGTGACAGGCCACTCAACAGGCGCCGGATCACGGGCGTGAATAGTCCCGACGAGAGAAGCCGGATCACCCAGCCCAAAACACCCAAGGTGACAAGCAGCAAGACAAGAAGGAGGGTCAAACGGCCACTGAACTCACCCGCCAATGCCAAGCCTTGTCCGATCAGAATACCGGGGAACACGTGGGCCGCACCCCAGATTATACCGCTGGTCACATTGACGAAGATGAAAAAGGGCTGGCTCATGCCCAACATGCCGACGATGCCTGGCACCACGGCCTTCACGCCCGGCACGAAGCGACCGATGGCAATGGACTTGCCTCCATGGTTGCGGACGAAGTCTTCGCCCTTTGCCACAAGAGCCGGGTAGCGGCTCAATGGCCAGTACCCCTTGAGGCGTTCGCCAAAGAGCCGGCCCGCCCAATAGGAAATCTGGTCACCGGCAATCGCCCCGATGGTCGTCGCAAGCATCACTGGCCAGAATGGCAGGTGCCCTGTGCCCACAAGCGTACCAGCCCCAACCAGAACCACGGTTGATGGCACAAAGAGACCGATGATCAGCAACGCCTCGCCAAAGGCGATCAAAAAGATAATGATGATGGCCCATCCGGGATGAGCTGAAAAATAGTCGAGATAGGGCTGGATATGGTCCATGGTCAGGGCCTACATCGCACGAAATTCTTTAACAAATCAAAGACTGTAAACACATGACGTGGACGATCGCATTGCTCCTCTTTTCCGCCGGTATTTTGGGCGGAGCCATCAATGCAGTGGCAGGTGGTGCCACCCTTTTCACTTTTCCAGCTTTTATGGCGGCGGGACTCACACCCATCCTCGCCAATGCCTCCAGTTCCGTCGCCCTCACGCCGGGCCACTTGAGTGGCGTTCTCTCGGAACGCAAGCAGCTTCCGGCATTTGATGGCAAGATGTGGCTGCATGTGGCCATCGCCGCCATCGGTGGTGGCGTTGGCGCTGTGCTGCTGCTGGCCACACCAGACAAGATCTTTACCGCACTGGTCCCTGCCCTCATTGGGGCCGCAACGTTGATTTTCGCGTTCTCAAAGACGCTGCAGGCCATCTTTCGCCCCACCGACCTGAGCAAGCCCCACGAAAGTGCGGTGGCGCGCCAGCTCATCCTTGTCCCGACGGCGATTTATGGTGGCTACTTTGGTGCAGGCATGGGCGTGATGTTGATGGCGGTGTTCAGCATGACCAGCGATTGGGCGGTGCGCACCGCCAATGCCGTCAAGAATCTGTTGGGCGCCGCCGCAAACTGGGCAGCCATCGTCATCTTTGCGGTGCAGGGCGTCATCGCCTGGCAGGAAACGGCGGTCATGATGATCGGTGCCGTGATCGGCGGTTTGACCGGCGGTAAACTGCTGGCCATCGTTCCCGTCCTGTGGATCCGTCGCTTCGTCATCGCCATGGGCGTGCTGATGACGGGTGTCTATGCCTACCGCTATTGGCTGTGACCTACACCAACCACATCCGGCCATAGGGCGCCACTGGAACAGCGTCACTGTCTGGTGTGAGAATTCCTTCGCCCAGCAGGTCGCGGAGTTCCAGAATGCCGAGGCCGCGCAGAACTGATGCGGAGACTGATGTCCAGCTTTCGGTCATGTTGAAGAGGCCCAGCAGCGGGCCCTCGTCGGCGAGACGGAGAAAGGCAAAGACTTTGCCGTTGCCAAGATCCACAACGCGAGTCGGTGCATCTGCTGCCAGTTGGCGCACGGCCTTGCGGCGGGCGATGATGTGCTTCACGCCGCCAAACAACTCTGCCTCGTGGCCTTTTCCCTTGCGGGCCCGTTCCACGGCTGACCAATCCATCACCGGGCGGTGGAGCCAGCGGTTGTCGTGGGCATGCTCCTTCACCGATGTGAAGGTGTGATCATTCAGCATGCCAATCTCGTCGCCCATGTAGAACAGCGGCAAGCCGCCGAACGACGCCATCAGCGCGAAGCCCATCAACATGCGTTGCATGGCGAGGTCGATTTGCGCTGCGTCGCCCGAGTCCAGCGCTGCCTCCAGCCCCGCAAGGCTGGCAAAACTGCCGCTGTTGCGGCGGTCCCCCGTGGCGGCATTCTCCTGAAAAATTGCGCCGCGGGCAAAACTGCCTGCAAACTTTCCGGCATAAAAATCGGCAAGAAAATTGCGATGCCCCGGTCCGGACACACCGGGCACGGCCGCGCCATCTTCTTCCGTGATGGCCCAACCTATGTCATCGTGGCAGCGGATATAAGTGGCCCAGCAGGCGTGGCGGAAACTCTCCGGGAAATGTGTGCCCAACACATGCGTCATCAAGGCGGTGTCGCGGCTTGCAAGCGACGACCAATACTGCACCATGAGATTGTTGTGATAGGCGAGATTGGCCTCGCGTCCCGCATGCCGCCCTTGTCCCAGATAGGGCACGAGATCGCGCGGCGCGACAATGGCCTCCGCCTTATGGATCAGTGCCGGAGCGGCAACGCGCGTGGCCGACCGCAGGGCCTGCAGGATGTCATGCACTTCCGGCTGGTTCTGGCAGTTTGTGCCGAGCCGCTTCCACATGAAGGCCACGGCATCAAGCCGCAACACGTCCACGCCCCTGTTGGCGAGGTTCAGCATCACATCGACAATCTCGAGGAAAACCTCAGGATTGGACCAGTTCAAATCCCACTGGTGCTCGTTGAAGGTGGTCCAGACCCACTTCTTGAACTCGGGATAAAAGGTGAAATTTCCCGGCGCATCGGCAGGGAATATCTCCACCAGCGACTTTTCATAGGCCTTGGGTTCCGCATCACTGCCGAACATCCAATAATAGGCTTGGTATTTCTTGTCGCCCGCCTTGGCCTTCTCCGCCCACTCATGCTCCTTGGCCGTGTGGTTGAGCACGAGATCGACGCAGACGCTCATGCCGCGCTTGCGCATCGCCGACGTCACCGCTTCAAAATCGGCCATGGTGCCGAGGCGCGGGTCAATGGCGCGGTAGTCCATCACCGAATAGCCACCGTCGTTGGGCGCTGGGCGTGGCTTCAGACAGGGCATGAAGTGCACATAGTTGGCACCCATTTCCTCAAGATAATCAAGGTGTTTGAGGACGCCTTTGAAGTTTCCCGCGAAGCGGTCGACGTAGAAGACATAGCCCGTCATCTGTTCCGACAGGAACCAGTCCGGGGTGATGTCTCGGGCGAGGTCGAGATCCTTGAGGGGTTGTGGCCGGTCCTTCCAGCGCGCCGCCAACAACACTTTGAGGCGGGATATGAGATCGGGGTGTTCGCCATAGAGCCGAGTCAGCGACGACACGAGGTCGTGCTCACTGCGCTGCCAGCGCAATTCAAAGAGGTGTGTGTTCTGGTCACTCGCCATGGCAGCGCTCAAAGCAAATCACCGGGCCAGAGGCAAGGCCGGGTTTTACTCCAGCCACACGGCATCCGGCGCGATCCTGTTACGGTCCGTGGCCCGCAGGGTCACTTGCCCGCCGCCTGCCAGGGGAATCACCATGTCTGCACCCTCCTGTCGGGCGGCCGCCAGAACGGCGGCGGCATCGGCATGGCCCGTCTCACCTTTGAGATGCAGAACGTCCCCAAAGGCAAAATCCACAATCGTGTCATTCCCCTGCCCGGCCACCACGATGAAATCATCATTGCCGCTGCCTCCCGCCAGCACGTCGTCACCCATGCCACCGTCCAGCGTGTCACGTCCCGCACCGCCATTCAGGTTGTCATTGCCGCCTCCGCCCGACAGCACGTTGCGGTTGGCGTTGCCGCTGAGTTCGTTGTCCTCATTATTGCCTGTGGCATCAAGCGGCTTGGAACTGTCAAGCAGCAAGTCCTCCACGTTGTCCGGCAAGGCGAAGGAAACACGCGAGACAATGCGGTCACGCCCCGCATCCTGGGCCTCGCTCACCACGTCGTCAGCTGAATTGACCACATAGGTGTCGTTGCCCGGCCCGCCGGCCGTGCGATCAGCGCCGCGTCCACCATCCAACAGGTCATCCCCGTCGGTTCCGCTCAGATCATCTCCTTTGGCACTGCCAGAGCTCACTTGCCCATCGCTCCGGCCAAATGCGACAGTGCGATCACTTTGCAGAATGTGGAAGTTGGCCACCGACAGGCCTTTGCGCTTCACGCCCTTTAAAAGGATGCTTGCACCATTGTCCGCAAAGACAAGGCGCACGCCATCGGCGTCGTCCTTTGCCAACTGCGGAAACAATGTACCATCCAGCAGGTCTGCGACGCGATAACCGCCGGTGATCAGCAGCTTGTCTTCTTTGACATCAAAATCCGTGATGGTGTCACGGCCGGAGAAGCCGCTGCCCTTGGCGGCGTAGGCGGCGAAAACAAAATGATCCGCACCCTCACCCCCTGTCATCACATCATCGCCTGCATCACCTTTCAGCTTGTCGGCGCCAGCGCCACCGTCCAGTGCGTCATTGCCCAGTCCGCCATAAAGCCGGTCATAGCCATCGCCGCCTTTCACCGCATCGTCGCCCGGCCCGCCAAAGACCACGTCATCGCCACCTGCGCCGTTGAAATCATCATCGCCTTCGCGCAACAGCACCAGTTCATGGGCCTCGGGATCACGGGCAGCGGCGTTGAGACCACCCGTCGCACCACGCGCCGCCACATGAATATCAACCCCCGCCCTGTCCATTATGTTGGTAAGGTGGATTTCCTTGCCAGAGAGATAGGCGCGGTAGGCCAACCCCGCTGGTTTCCAATCCGGCTGACCCTTGGCGTCAACACCGCGTGCCAGGCCAAACTCGCCCTCATACTCGCCAACCTTCTGGTCAAAGACTTCATAGACTGAGGCAGTCTCGACAAAATCCCAACTTTCCAGAAGGCCCACTGTCTGCATCACGGTTTCGGCCTGCAGGTTTTCCGCCATGGCCTTGGTCAAGAGGCTGCCGGCTATCACCGCGCCGTATTTGTAGGGATCAGCAAAGGCGGTGTTCCACAAGGAGCGCTCACCTTCAGCCGCATCGCCGCGCCAACTGGTCTGGCCCCATTCGGTAAAATGCACGCGCACGTGGCCGTAGCCGTTCTGCGCCAGCTGCGCCATGGTCTGCTCGGTGCCCTGTTCGCTGTTGCGATCAAAATAAGCATCAGCCGGATTGGCCAGTTCAGAGTAAAGCCTCAGGCCCAGTGCCTTGCTCTGCACCGGGTCACGCGCCAGCAGCGCCGCCCATGTGAGGCGGTCATCGGTGGGGCGGAGCTGGCGGTGATAGACGAGTGTCTCGCGCGTGGCATCGCCCAGTTCCTCATCGGTCAGCGGATCAAGCCAGGGTTCCACCCGCATGCCATAGGGATGGAAGGCAATGGCCTCGATGGCGAGGCCACCGTCGGCCTGTGCCACGGAGGTGTCCTTCACCACATGGTCGATCATGTCGTCGTAGAACAGCGGATTGTGCGCCCCTCCCAGTGACGGCAGGATGACGGCTGGGGGTGCGGCCTTCGACTTTTTGCTCCAACCCACGGAAACATAAGCCTGATGCACCAGCGCCAGCGTTTTTTCGCCAATGGCAAAATAGGTGGAGCGCGGCAATTGTTCCGGACGCTCGCCATAGATGCCGTTCACCTCGTTGAACATCTGCCATCCCGCCGTGTTGGCCAGCGTTGCTATGCCGTCCTTCTGGCGGGCGCTGTAGATGATAAAGTCATGCAGGAACTCGCCGGGCAATGCCGGATCTGACAATGAATGCAGCCAACGCCGTTCTCCCGCTGCGTCCGTCGGAAAATCCGAGCGCGGCGGCATGGCCCAGTCACGGATGATGCCGAAATTGAACACCGTGCGAATACCGCTCGCCTTCGCCTCGCGCAACGCATCCAGCGGCGGGCGCAGATTCTGCCCGCCTGTACCATAGCCACGGCGTCGCAAGTAATCGCGGAAGCGATTGTCAGAGAGGGACGCCGCACTGGTGCTGAAGGAGTTGGGCTGTGGCGGGGCCTGGTAGTCACTCCAATTGGTGTCATAGCGCGCCGCACCGCCGCCCATCAATTGCAGCCAGAGCATCATGGCACTGACGCTGATGTCACCCGGCGCGGAATGGAGATGGAAACCAAGCAGACTCACGAGGGCGACGCGCTCCCCGGCTCAGCTGCCTCGACACAGTTCACACCGGGAATGGCGGTCTGTTCATAGCGGTTGCTTTCATGCCGTGCTGTGACGGCCGCACAGGTGGGCAACGGCTTCACCTTGGGACCGGGAATGCCGTCATAAAAATCGCGGAAAGGAGTGGTGTCGTGGAACCATGCATCATGGCCTTCCCAGTTCATTGCAGCGGCATTCTCCACACCTGAGATTAGCGCTGGCAGAAGCAGCAGCACCCGGCCTATGTGCAAGCAATGACCCCTGCCCCGGTTGAGATCACCACGCATTACGAGCTTCCCCGCATCGCCCGCTGGGCCGGATATGTGGCGCTCTGTGTCGGCATGTTCATGGCCATTCTGGACATTCAGGTTGTCGTCACATCTCTCAAGACCATCGAGGAGGCGCTTGGCATCGGCGCCGACCGGATGAGTTGGGTGCAGACATCCTATCTGATTGCCGAAGTCATCGCCATCCCGATCATCGGGTTGCTGATGCGGGTCTTTGCCATGAAGCGGCTGTTTGCGGGCGCCTTGGGTGTGTTCACCCTCGCCTCCATTGGCTGTGCGCTGAGCACCGGCTTCTGGGATCTCATGGCCTGGCGGGTCATCCAGGGCTTTGCCGGCGGCGTTCTCATTCCGCTGGTCTTCTCGGCCATTTTCCTGCTGTTCCCGAAAGGCATCGAACAAACCTTCGCCACGACCACAGGCGGTTTCCTCGCCGTATTGGCACCGACGCTGGGGCCGGTCACAGGCGGCTGGCTCACCGAACATTTCTCCTGGCACTGGCTGTTCCTCATCAACGTGGTGCCGGGCATTGTTGCGGTGCTCGTCGGCCTGTTCTGCCTGCCCACCGGGCCCATGCATCGCAGCCTGTTGGCGCGGCTGGATTGGCTGTCGCTGGTGGCTTTTGGCTGTTGCCTCGGCTTCCTCATCATCGGGTTGAAGGAGGCACCGACGCAGGGTTGGCTGTCGCCGCTGGTGCTGGTGTTGTTCGCCGCCTCTGCCCTGTGCTTATGGATGGCGATCAAGCG
>Ga0075163_10005984_pt1 | contig 16140 bp, 15 predicted proteins | sample JI1023141ADNA_FD_71478 | JGI IMG/M metagenome (GOLD analysis project Ga0075163, IMG submission 71478) | Wastewater effluent complex algal communities from Wisconsin, to seasonally profile nutrient transformation and Carbon sequestration -... | ecosystem: Engineered > WWTP > Effluent > Algae...
GGTCCAGCTCCTGGCCAAGAGCCCGCCCGACGCCCGCACCCGCGAGCGCCTCGACGTGGTGCAGAGCGAGATCGCGCGCATGGAGACCATCCTGCGCGAGTACCTGTCGTTCTCGCGGCCCCTCGAAGATCTGCGGCCGCAGCCGGTCGATGCCGCGGCGGTGGTGGCCGACGCGGTCGCGGTGGTCGCCGGTCGCGCCGAGCACGCCGGCCTGGCGGTGGTGCTCGATGGCGCGGCCGCGCCGATCACCGCCGATCCGCGCCGCCTGAAGGAGGCCCTGCTCAACCTGCTGGCCAACGCGATCGAGGCTACCCCGCGCGGCGGCACGATCACCGCCCGCACCCGGGCCGACGGCGGCGGCGCGGTGATCGAGGTGAGCGACACCGGCCGCGGCATCAAGCCCGACGAGCTCGAGCGCCTGGGGACCTCGTTCTTCACCACCCGCGATGGCGGCACCGGCCTGGGCGTCGTGCTGGCGGCGTCGGTGGTGGCCCAGCACGGCGGCTGCCTGCGCTACGCCTCGACCCCGGGCCGTGGCACCACCGTGACCGTGCGCTTGCCGGCCATGCCGGGGCCGGCCACCGAGGCGATCATCACCGTGGATCGCGCGGCGTGACCGCGCCGACCGTGCTCCTGGTCGACGACGAGCCCGGCGTGCTGTTCACGCTGCGCGAGGTCTTGCACGAGCGCGGCCTCGGGGTCGTGACGGCGGCCTCGGGCGCCGCGGCCCTGCCGCTCCTCGACGACGTCGCGGTCGTGGTGACCGACCTGCAGATGCCGGGCATGACCGGTCTCGAGCTGTGCGCCGCGGTGACCGCCCGCGATCCGACCATCCCGGTGATCCTCCTCACCGCCTACGGCTCGGACAAGGTCGCGGTGGCCGCGGTCGCGGCCGGCGCTTACGACTACCTGACCAAGCCGTTCGACATCGATCACGTCGCGGTGGTGATCGATCGCGCTCTCGAGGCCCACGCGCTGCGCCTGGCCAACCGCCGGGCCGCGATCGAGGCCGCGGTCGGCCGCCGCATCATCGCCGAGAGCCGGCCGATGCGGCGCCTCCTCGACGCCACCGCCCGGGTCGCGACCCGCGACGTCACGGTGCTGGTGCGCGGCGAGACCGGCACCGGCAAGGAGTTCATCGCCCAGCTCCTGCACGCGCAGTCGCGGCGGGCCGCCCGGCCGCTGGTGCGGTTCAACTGCGCGGCCCTGCCGGCCGACCTGGCCGAGGCCGAGCTGTTCGGTCACGTCCGCGGCGCCTTCACCGGCGCGGTCGCCAACCGCCGCGGCTTCTTCGCCGAGGCCGACGGCGGGACGCTGGTCCTCGACGAGGTCGGCGAGCTGCCGCTGCCGATCCAGGCCAAGCTCCTGCGGGCCCTGCAGGAGGGCGAGATCCAGCCGGTCGGCTCGGGGCGGATCGAGCGAGTCGACGTCCGGGTGGTGGCCGCCACCCACCGCGACCTGACCGCCGCGGCCCGCGCCGGGACGTTCCGCGAGGACCTGTACTACCGCCTGGCGGTGGTCGAGCTGGTCGTGCCGCCGCTGCGCGAGCGCGCCGACGACATCCCGGCCCTGGCCCAGGCCTTCGCCCGCCACTACGGCGACAAGTTCGGCCTGCCGCCGCTGGTCCTCGAGCCGGCCCTGGTGGCGGCGCTGGTGGCCGCGCCGTGGCCGGGCAACGTCCGCCAGCTCGAGAACGCGATCGCCCGCCTGGCCGCGCTGGCCAAGGGCGAGGTCCTGCGGCTGGCCGACTTCCGCGAGCACAGCGGCGCGGCGCCACCACCGGCCGTGGCCACCACCGGCGCGACCGACGACGACGAGCCGGTCTGGGCCGAGGGACCGTCGCTGCGCGAGCAGGTCGAGGCCTTCGAGCGCGGGGTGATCGCCCGGGCCCTGACCGCCACCGGCGGTAACCAGAGCGAGGCCGCGCGCCGCCTCGGCACCAGCCGGGTGACCTTGCTCGACAAGATCAAGAAGTACGGCCTGGCGACCCGCCGCGGGGAGTCGACGTGACGGCCGGTCGGCGCGCCGCGGGGATCGCCGGCCTGATCGCGACCGTGGTCATGGCCGCGCCCCGGCCGGCCGCCGCCGAGCGCGAGCTGGTCGCGCACCACGCCCGCGACGTGCCGATCACCCTCGGCCTGGTCGGGTTGTGGGTCCTCGGCGAGACCGTCGCCAAGGACGCGCTGTCGCCCGACGCCTGCCGGTGGTGCGCCACCAACGCCGTCGATCGCGGCGTCCGGCTCAACCTGCGCTGGGAGGACACCGCCCTGGCCAAGCGGCTGTCGGACGTCACCGGCTTCGCCCTGACGCCGCTGGCGGCGATGGGCGGCCTCGTCGTGCTGTCGCCGGATCGCCGCGCCACCGCGCTCCACGATCTGGTGATCGTCGCCGAGGCCGCGGCGATCGCGACCGATCTGAACTACCTGGTGAAGATCGCGGTCGCCCGCGAGCGCCCCGACGTGTCCGACCTCGCGCCCGCCGACAAGCCGCGGACCGATCGCCCGGCCGAGAACAACCTGTCGTTCAACTCGGGCCACGCGACCTCGGCGATGGCCTTCGCGGTCGCCGCCGGCACCACCGCCACGCTGCGCGGCTACCGCCACGCCTGGGCGGTGTGGGCGACCGGCGTGCCGCTGGCGCTGGCGACCGGCTACCTGCGGATCGCCGGCGATCGCCACTGGGCCAGCGACGTCGTCACCGGCTGGGCGGTCGGCGCCGCGGTCGGGGTCGCGGTGCCGTACCTGCTGCACACCCGACCCGGCCCGGGTCGGCCCACGGTCGCGCTCGGCCGCGCCGCCGACGCCACCACCCTCGGCCTGGCCGTGGCCTGGTAGCGGCTCAGCGCTTGGCGAGGAGCTGGGCGGCCAGCATCGCGTGGTAGGTGATCAAGATGTCGGCGCCGGCGCGCCGCATGCCGGTCAGGGTCTCCAGCACGATCCGCTCGCGATCGATCCAGCCGGCGGCGGCCGCGGCCTCGATCATCGCGTACTCGCCGCTGACGTTGTAGCAGGCGATCGGCAGGTTGATCTCGTCGGCCACGACCCGGATCACGTCGAGGTAGGCCAGGGCCGGCTTGACCATGACCAGGTCAGCGCCCTCGCCGACGTCCATCGTCACCTCGCGCACCGCCTCGGCGGCGTTGGCCGGATCCATCTGGTAGCCGCGGCGATCGCCGTGCTGCGGCGCGCTGTCGACCGCGTCGCGGAACGGCCCGTAGTAGGCCGAGGCGTACTTGGCCGAGTACGCCATGATCGCGGTGTCGGTGAAGCCCTCGTCGTCGAGGGACTCGCGGCACGCGCCGACGAAGCCGTCGAGCATGCCCGACGGCGCGACGATGTCGACCCCGGCCCGGGCGTACGACACCACGGTCCGCGCCAGGTTCTCGAGCGACGCGTCGTTGTCGAGGCCGCGATCGTGGATGACCCCGCAGTGGCCGTGGTCGGTGTACTCGCAGAAGCAGGCGTCGGCGATCACGACCAGCTCGGGGCAGCGCTTCTTGATCGCCTTGATCGCGCGCTGGACGACGCCGTTTTGCGCCCAGGCCTCGGACCCGACCGCGTCCTTCTTCTCGGGGATGCCGAACAGGAGGACCGACGGGATGCCGGCGTCGTAGGCGGCCGCCGCGGCGTCGACTGCCTTGTCGACCGACCAGACGAACTGGCCGGGCATCGACGCGATCGGCTTCTGCACGCCCTGGCCGGGGGCGCAGAACAGCGGGTAGCACAGGTTGTCGACGGCGAGCCGGGTCTCGCGGACCATGCGGCGCAGGCCCTCGGTGCGGCGGACCCGCCGGGCGCGGTAGTCGGGGAAGTTCATGGGTCGGTTGGATACACCGCCGCGAGGGCCGCCGCCATCGCCGCGGGCGTGGGCCGGGTCGCCACCGCCGCGGGCGGGACGCCCCGCTCGCGCAGGGCGGCGGCGGTGGTCGCGCCGATCGCCACGCACGGCGGTGGGGTCGGGCACAGGGCCAGCAAGGCCGCGGCCTGGGACGGCGCGAAGACCAGGACCGCGGCGGCGGTGGGCAGCGCGGCCAGGCCCTCGGTCAGGGCCGGGTCATCGGCGGCCCGCGGCGCCAGGCGGTAGGCCGTCGCCGCGCGCACCTGGGCGCCGGCCGCCGTGAGGATCGCCAGGCCGTCGTCGCGCCCGCCCGCGGCCCGGGGGGCGATCACCGCGGTGCCCTCGAGGCCGCGGGCGACCAGGGCCGAGGCGGCGGCGACGGCGTCGTCGCCCAGGGACTCGGCGGCCAGTCCGGCGGCCCGCGCCGCCGCCGCGGTCCGCTCGCCGACCGTGACAGCCCGGGGCAGAGCGATACCCGCGGTCTGCAGGGCGGCGACCGCCGGCGCCACCGCCCGGGCGCTGGCCAGCCACAGGAGCGCCGGTCCGGGGCACGAGACCGCCGCCATCAAGGCGTCGATCTCCTCCGCGGTCAGGGCGACCTCGACCAGGACCGGCAGGGCGACCGCGGTGAAGCGGGGCGCCAGGGCCCGCGCGTAGGCCCCCAGATCCTCCCGGCTTCGGGTCAGGACTACCCGCACGGGGACGACCGTACCAGGTCGACTGACCCCGGCGACAGCCATGGCAGCCCGAGTAGCCACGCAACGCGTCGCTATGTGGTTCGATCGACGACGGCCGCCGGTCGCGAGCTGCTGGCCCACCGCTTGCTTTTGGTCCGGTCGTGCTGTCCCTGTTCGTCATCCCCTGGGCCGTCTTCGCCACCCCCACCGCGGCGGCGTCGACCCCGGTGGTGCCGAGCCCGTCGGCGTGCCTCGACGTGACCCGGGCCCAGCTCGTGGCCGACGGCGGGTTCGACACCGTCCGGGTGGTCACCGCGGCTGGCGCCCCGGGCGCCGCGAGCGTCATCGCGGTGGCCAGCCGCGAGCGGTTCGTCGAGCTGACCGCGCGATCGGGCGGCGCCTCGTCGCTGACCCTCGGCGCGGCGGGCGAGGGCCTGGTGACCGTGGCGATCGAGCCCGATCTCGAGGCGGCCGAGCCGGCGTGTGTCCAGCGGGTGGAGTTGACCCGGGCCGGCGCGGTGATCGCCCGGCTCGACGTCGCTGGGCCGCGGGCTTCCTGGTAGCCTGCGCGCGATGCGCGCGCTCGCTAGCTTCGCCGCCGTGCTGGGCCTGGCCCAGTGCTCGAAGGCCCCGCCGCGGGGGGCTGCCACCGGCGAGGTGCCCCCGGCCTCGACCGACGGCGGCGGCGCCGTCCCAGGTCCGGCCGTGCCCCTGGCCACGGTGACCCTGGCGACCGCGAGCGGCCCGCGTCCGGTCCGGGTCGAGGTCGTGAAGTCGGCCGGGCGGGTCCAGCGCGGTCTCATGTACCGCAAGTTCCTCGGCGCCGACGATGGCATGTTGTTCCTGATGGGCGACCTCGACGATCACCACTTCTGGATGCAGAACACGCTCATCCCGCTCGACATCATGTTCATCGGCGACGATCTGCGGGTCGTCGGCATCCTCGAGAACATGCAGCCCCTCGACACCACCTCGCGTGGCGTCGGCAAGCCGTCGCGCTACGTCCTCGAGGTCAACGGCGGCTACGCCAAGCAGCACGGCATCGGCCCGGGCACCGCGGTGACCTTCGCCGGCGTCGAGGCCGCCGCGCAGTAGCCGGCTACCAGCGCCCGATCGCGACCGCCGCCGCGCCGTCGCCGGTCGGCACGACGATCACCGCCGGCCGCTGCGGGCGCTGCTCGCGCCAGTACAGGTAGCCGGCGGCGCCGAGGCCAACCACGCCCAGGGCCACCGTCGTCCAGCCCGCGCTGGCGCTGGTGCGGACCTCGGGGCAGGTCGGGGTCGGGCAGGTCGGCTCGCCGTCGATCGAGATCAGGTAGGCCCCGGTCGCGATCAGCGCCACGCCGGCGCCGGCCACCGCCATCGGGACCAGGCCCGGCCGCCGCCATCGGCGGCCGCCACCGCCGCCGCGCGCCGCGCCCAGGTCGATCCGCAGCGGGGCGCCGGTCGCCTCGACGAAGACCTCGCGGGTCTCGCCCGCGGCGACGAAGGTGTGCGGGCCGGCCGGCAGCTTGCCGACCCACGGCGTCGGCCCGGCCGGGGCGCCGTCGATCGTCAGCTCCACCGGCCGCGGCGCCGACACCGCCACATCGACCGGATCGTCGCCGTCGGCGCCGAGGGTGTCGAGGACCAGCCGACCGACCGCGGTGCTGGCCTCGCCGATCGCGCAGGTGCCGCAGTCCTCGGCCCGGCGCCGGAGCACCCGGCCCTGGCGATCGACCATCGACACCGCGATCGCGAAGCGATCGTGGAAGTCGCCGCTGATGGTCACCGCGATCACCAGGCCGCGCTCGCCGCCGCGGGCGGTCAGGACCTGGTCGACGCAGGTCGCGGTCACGCAGGTCGCCACCGGCTGGGTCGGATCCCCCGCGGCCTTGGCGGCGCTGGCGGTCAGGGCGTCGGCGTAGGCCGCACTCGGCGCGCCGTCGACGGCGACGCCGACCAGCGGCGGCCCGGCGATCGCGACGCGAGCGGACAGACACACGGCGGCGATCGCGGCGAGGCGCAGGCCCATCGCGCGCGAAGGTATCACGGCGCCGCCGCGGCTCGCGCCCGGTCGACCGCGCGGTCCAGGCTGGTGTCGTCGAGCTGACCGGTCAGCCGCGCGATCTCGCGGCCGGCGCGATCGAGCACGATCGTGGTCGGGACCGCGGCGATCGCCCCGAGCGGGCCGGCGCCGGCGCGGGTCGGCGGGTCGGCCAGGGCGATCAGGTAGGTCACGTCGCTGGCCGTGCGCCACGGCGCGACCAGCGGATAGCCCTCGGGATCGAGGGCCAGGCCGATCACGGTGACATCGGGCGCGGCGTCGGCTGCGGCCAGCACCGGCAGCTCGAGGGCGGTGGCCGGCGACCAGGTCGCGAAGACGTTGATCACGACGACCTGGCCGCGCAGCGCCGCCACCGCGACCTCGCCACCGTCGAGGGCCGGCCAGGTCGCGGTCACCGGCGGGCCGGGGGGCCGGGGGCGCGGCCCGCCGCCACAGGCCACCGCCAGCGCGCCGCCGAGGCCCAGCGCCGCCAGTCGCCGCGCGATCACGGCGCCGGCGCCTCGGCGCGCTTGAGCGACCAGGCCAGGAGCGGCGGCGTCACCAGCGTCGTCACCATCACCATCAAGACCACCGCGGCGTAGGTCGAGCGCGAGATCACCGGCTCGCCGGCCAGGAGCAGGTTGGCCCCGGTGGCGGCGAAGATCAGCCCGACCTCGCCGCGCGGGATCATGCCGAAGCCGACCGACAGCCGGTGGACGCCGGGCCCGAAGGCGACCAGCGCGCAGGCCTGCTTGCCGACGATCGCCGCCACCGTCAGCGCGGCGGCCAGGCCCAGCGCGCTGGTGTCGCCCAGGACCGAGAGATCGACCCGGGCGCCAGTCAGGACGAAGAACAGCGGCGTCAGGAGCTGGCCGACCGGCTCGAGCTGGCTCTCCAGGGGGCGGTCGCCCTTGGCCAGGTGATCGTGGAAGACCACCTCGTCGAGGACCAGGCCGGCGGCGAAGGCGCCGACGATCGGCGCCAGCCCGACCGCCTGGGCGGCCCACGCCACGATCAGGCAGAACGCCAGCGAGGTGGCCAGGAGCACGCCGTGGACGTCGAGGAAGCTGGCGGCGCGGTACAGCCGCTTGGACACCGGGTGGCCGGCGACGATCGCGACCGCGAGGAAGCCCAGGGCCTTGCCGATGATCACCAGCACCGCGACCGCGTCGAGGCTTCCGCCGGTCCCGGCGCTGGCCACCACGCCTGACACCACGGCCAGGACGATCAGCCCGAGGACGTCGTCGATCACCGCCGCGCCCAGGACGACGCGGCCGGTCGGCGAGTCGATCTTGCCCAGGTCCTTGAACACCCGGGCGGTGATGCCGACCGACGTCGCGGTCAGGACCGCGCCGATGAACAGGTGAGTGTGCCAGGTCGCGTCGGGCACGATCATCGCGTGGAGGCCGTAGCCCAGCCCCAGCGGCAGGATCACGCCGACCACCGCGACCACGAAGGCCGCGATCCCGACCTTGGCCATCTGGCCCAGGTTCGACTCCAGGCCGACCTGGAACAGCAGCAGGATCACGCCCAGTTCGCCGAGGAAGGCCAGGTTGGGATCGCTCACCACCAGCGAGGCGTCGTAGCTGGTGTGGGTCGTGATCAGGTGCAAGCTGTTGCCGACCACGATCCCGGCCGTGAGCTCGCCCAGGACCGGCGGCATGCCGATGCGGCCGAACAGATCGCCGCCGACCTTGGCGGCCACCAGGAGGCCGCCGATCGCCAGCAGCACCTGGGCGTCGAAGCCGCCGGCCGAGCCGCCCAGGAGCACGATCGCCGCGATCGCGATCGCGGCGCGCCTCACCGCCCGTCCTTGGTCGCGAGCACGATGTACTGGTGCGGCAGCGACTCGCGCGCCACGGTCGCCGACAACCCGGCGGCGCGCAGCTCGGCGATCACGACGTCGGCCGACAACCGCATCGACGGCGGCGGCCCCATCGGACCGTCGAGGGTGAAGTCGACGATGGCGATCGCGCCACCCGGGCGCAGGGCGGCGGCCAGGCGCGCGGCGTAGCGCGGGCGGTCGGGCAGGTGGTGCCAGGTGTCGACGATCAAGATCCGATCGACGCCGGCGGTCGGCAGGCCGGGATCGTCGGGGGCGACCTGGCGAGCGACCACGTTGGTCCACAGCTCGCGCTTGGCGCGGTCGGCCAGGTGGGCGACCAGCGGCGGGGCGGTGTCGAGGGCGTGGACCTGGCCGGCGCCGCCGACCGCGCGCGACAGGTGCCCGACGAAGTAGCCGGTGCCGGCGCCGATGTCGGCGACGACGTGGCCCGGGCCCGGGCCGAGGAGCGCGATCACCTCGGCCGGACGCTGCCAGCTATCGCGCGCCGGATCGTCGAAGACCGCGACCCACTTGGCGACGTCGGAGAAGTCGTGGGTGACGTGGTCGGCGTGGTGGCCGCGGTGATCGCCGTGGCCGTGGTCGTGGCCGTGGTGCCCGTCGGCCGGTGTGGCCTCGGTGGTGGGGGCGGGGGTGGCCGGGGCGGCGGCTCGGCCGCCACAGGCGACCAGCGAGAGCGCGGCGACGAGCGCGGCGACGGTGGACGGAAGCGACCTCATCGCCGCGAGGCTACCGCCGGCGCGACGGCTACACCAGTGACCCGGCCAGCCAGTCGGCCAGCTCGCCGACCGACGACACCATCCGGTTGGCCTCGCGCAGGCGCTCGGTCAGCGTCTTCACGACCTCGATCAAGAGCGCGTTGCCGGCCCGCGGATCGTGGCGCATGAGCTGCTGCAGCTCGAGGTAGGGCAGGCGATACAGGAACGACGCCGCGACCGCGGTCACCGTCGCCGAGCGCGGCGCCGGCTCGATCAGCGCCATCTCGCCGAAGAAGTTGCCCGGCCCCAGGCGGGCCAGGGCATGGCCGGCCTTGGCGACCTCGACCTCGCCCGTGAGGACCAGGTAGAGTGCGTCGCCCAGCGTGCCCTCGCTGACCACCTCTTCGCCAGGCGCGAAGGTCTCGAGCTGACCGGCGCGCGCGATCCGCCCGAGGTGGTCGGGACCGACCCGGGCCAAGAGCGGATGGTGCTCGAGCAGGCGGGCCGTCGACACATCCGGATCATACGCGGATCGCAGGCGGGCGGGCGATCGGGCGTGGTTACGACGGCAGGCCGCCCGGCGCCGTGGCCCCCGGCGAGCTGGCGTCACGCTGTGATGATCGAACCGCTGCCGTCGAATCTGACGGGGGACCAGCGCCCGCACCGATGATGACCGCCAGATCACCGTCCGTCGGGGCAGTCTCCGGAGCCCTGCCCGGGGACCGGCTCCAGCGCGAGTTCCGGGCCCAACCAGGCCAGCAACTCGCCGACCTCGCGGCAGCCGCTCCCGGTGCATAGCTGGCGTCGCAGCGCCGGCCGGGCTGGCACCCCCGCGAACCCGTAGGCCGCGCCGGCTGCGGCGAACCGGACCTCGCAAGGGAGCGGTTCGGCGTCGTCGAGCAGCACCGCCGGCCGGGCCAGGGACGCGAACCTTCCCGAGGTCGGGTCGCGCCACACACACAATGGGTGGACCCCGCCCTGCGCGCGGTCGTGGGCGGTGCCGACCACGACGAGCTGGTAAGGCCAGCCGGCCGGGAGCTGGTACGTCCGACGGCAGGCGTCGCCGCAAGCCAGCCTGCCCGCCGAGCGTGGCAGCGCCGTCGCCGGCGTGGACGCTGAGAGCTGGACGAACGGCGGCGCCGCCGGTGTCGGGTCGCGCAGCGTCGGGTAGCGCCGCAGCAGTTCGCGACCCTCGGCGGTCAGGGTCGGGCGCGCATCGCGCAACGCCCGGAGCTGGCCGGTCGGATCTGGACCGTCGAGGTGGTCGAGGTCAGCGATCAGCTCCAGCGTCGGGGCGGCGCCGTAGCGCAGGATCACCGGCGCCCAGTAGCGGTCCATGGGCGCGGTGTTTGGCAGTGGCGGCTCGCCGGGCACGAGCTCCCAGTCGACCTTTGGCGGCAGATCGACCAGCACCGCGGTATCGACCACCGCGGGTTCGAGCAAGTTGATCATGTGCAGCACGCGGCCGCGCCGGAAGCTCACCAGGGCGCCGTGAACCCGCGGCTCGCTGGTCACCCCGGTGGCCAGGGTCGCCACCACGGTCCCGGTCGGCGTCACCGCCAGGAGCTGTTCGCCCCGCACCACCACTGCGACCGGTTCGCCGCCCCCGGCTCCTGGAGCCGAAGGCGCGCGGTGGGCGGCGGGGTCGAGGCGTCGGCCGCCCACACCATCGAGACCGGCGTCGCCCCGGGGCCGGCGTCCACCGGGCTGGCCACCGACGGGCGCCGCGCGGTGCCGCGTGGCGCTGGGCCGCGGGCCGCCGCTGTCGGCTCCGACGTATGACCGCAACCTGCACCGAGGATGACCACCAACAGCCGCGCACGCATCGTGGACACGGTAACACGCCGCCAACGCGAACACCCATGTGCTCCTGAGACGCCTGAGGTCGGAATTGCTGGGTGGCCGCGCGGTCGAGCGCCCGCCGACGTCGAGACCTGTTGCGCTACCACACTCGGCAGGGCGTCAGCGCCGTCTCGGTCTCCAAGCATGCGACCTAGCGGGTCACCGCGGCGCGGCGCTCGAGGCGAAGCGTGGGCGTGGGCGCCGGGGTGTAGAGCGCGACGGTGCGTGGCCCGCCCGCGCGTCGGTGGGCGATCAGGAGCTCCAGATGTCCGTCGAGATCGAGGTCGATCGCCCCGAGCACGTCGATGACATCCCCACCGACCGAGGTGCCGTACCACGAGAAGAGTGGCTCTCGACAAGGTGTTCCGGTGGCGCGCTCGCCGTCGATGGGCCCTGGCCCGCGGAACCCCTCCAGAGGGAAGGACTCGAGGGCGCCGTCGCGGTCGAGATCGCCGACCAGCGAACCGCCCTTGATGCAGATCTGGGTGATCGTGGGCGCGGGGACTGGCGACCCTGGGCTCGGATCTCCATCGACCGCGAGCGAGATGCCGCAGTTGCCGGCGAGCGCACAGTCCACGTGAGTCACCGTCGACCTTCCAGGCGAGAGCTCGGTGCAGGGAGACCAACCGAAGCGGAAGGTGCCGACGTAGCCGCGGGGGTCCGCGGGTACCCCGTTCTCAGCGATGGTGAAGTGGCCGCGCACATTTCCTGCGACCCCGAGGACATGGAACCGCGGAGGCCGACTGTCCAGCGGAGCACGCGCGACCGACTCGTCCGACGTCCAGTCGATGTCCCCACCCGCGAAGAGCGGGAACAAGTGCGCCCCACGAACCGGCAGGCCCACACACGTCTCCCCGACGAGGTAGCGTGGTCCCCGGGCCGGCGGCGCCGCATCGAAGCTCGGAGCCGCAACCCCTGCGTCGATCCCCAACGCTGGGCCGTGCGGCGCCTGGCCGCGGGCCGCCGCGGCCGGCTCCGACGGCTCCGACGTATGACTGCAGCCTGAGCCAACGGCGACCAACAGCACCAATCGGGCACGCATGGGTGGAAGCTAACACGCCGCCCGAGACGAGCGAATGCGCGACAACGATCACCGATCGCGTCTCCGCTCGTCGCCGGTACGCAGGCTGCGGACCATGAAGCGGTGTAAGCACTTGCGCCGGATGCCAACCCACGATAGCTTAACGTTGTGAACGGGTTCGAGGAGCAGTGGCTCGATGGGAGCCAAGTTCAGGGTGCGTTCGAACCCATTGGTTCGTCTCCTGGGTCGGGCCGCATCACTACGAGGTGGACATCTCGCGGACGACGCAGTGTGTCGAGGCGGCGTTCCCACGCGCCGGACCGCTACGCCCGCGCGTGCCGCCAGTACACGAGTATCGGAATCGTGGCCGCTGAGCGACTAACGCACCACCGAGGCACGGCGCTCGAGCCGATGTCCGGGCCCGGAGCCCGGGGTGTACAACGTCACGGTGCGAGCCCCGCCAGCCGCTGTGTGTGCGACGAGTACTTCGAGGTTGCTATCGCGGTCGAGATCAGCGACGCCGAGGATGTCAATCATGTCCGCGCCTGCCGGCAAGCGGTACCAGGCGAAGCGCGGTGTCGAGCACCCCGGCGCGGCCGGTCTGCCTTCGATGGCGTCGTCGCCGCGGAACCCTTCCAGCGAGTACGCTTCGAGGGCGCCATCGCCGTCGAGATCGGCGACCAAGCTGCCGGATTCGGCGCACACGATCTTCGTGGCGATCGCCGAACGCGTGAACGGATCCTCCGGTGCGCCGCTGGCCGCGATCGAAATACCACAGCCACCTGCGGCACCACAGTCAACGCGGATGACCGTCGCGCCACCAGGTTGGCGATAGGTGCACGGACCGACGCCCCACACACCCTGGTATTCTCCCAGGAAGCCACGTGGATCGGACGACGCTTGGTCATGCGTTGTGATGAGATGACCATGCACCTCGCCGTCGAACCCCAGCACCACGAAGCGGTGCGGCGCTGCGGTCACGGGCGCGCGCGCGATCGACTCATCCGCCGTCCAGGAGACATCGCCGCCCGCGAACAGGGGGAACAGATGCGGTCCGCGCAGCGCGGCGTTGAGGCACGTCTCTCCTACCAGGACGCGCGGCAATCGGGGGGCGGGCGGTTCGGGCGGCGCGGCATCGACCCTGGAGGCCAGGGTAGGTGGCGCGGCGCTATGAGCAGTCGCGGTCGGTTCCGACGTATGTCTGCAGCCCGTGGCGACGGCGAGTATCTGTACGAGGCGCGCCTGCACAGGGCGCAGGCTAGCACGACGCGAAGGATGACTGCATGAGCAACTACGGTTGGGTCCCGCGGCCGGATGACGAGTCGGACGACTACCTCGAGCGGCTGGCGCTCCTCGTCGCACGACGACCACGCATGGAGATGATCGAGATCTCCAACACCCTCCAGGGGTTCATCGCAGCCGCTCATGCTGCGGCAGCGCCGCCCCCGCCCATCGATGACGAGCTGGTCGTCGGTGGCCACGCGAGCCGTCGCGGTGACTGGATGGTGGACCCGTACCCTTACTCCACGCTGGGGCCGTGGACCGACTATGTCACTCTCGAGATCTCGTTGTCGGACCCTAACTACAGTCTCAGGATTCCGGACGACCTCGTTGGGGACTCGCCCATCGCACCCGATAGTCCCGCGCCAACGCCCCGCGCGTTTCACGCGAAGGGCTGCAATATCGGGCGGGCCGCACCGTGGCTGGCCAAGTTGCGCGAGGCGCTCGGCGGTCATGTGCGTGTGACTGCTCCTAGGCACTACCACGGCGTCTCGACCAATGGTACCCCGGGCGTGACTTCTATCGAGGCCATTGAATGGATGGGGTACCAGTTTGTCGTGTTTCAGAAGACGCCCGTGGCGAGCGTGAACGCGCTCGCGACCGCCTTCTTCTCGCAAGGCCATACGCGCCCCGACGGCGTGCGGATTCCTCTGAGTGCTTTCCAGGGGTGGCTCACGCTCGTTGCTGGACGAAGACTGAAGCACCCGTCCATAACGGAGCGAAAGAGGGTGCGTTTGCCGCTGGGGCGGGATGTCGGCGGACACCGCTACGCGGAGGGGGTTGTTGGACTCTATGTTCGAACGCCGGCGTCCTCGGTTGTTTTTCAGACGTTCAGGTTTTCGGATCCTGACAGTATTCCAGCTTCCGATCAGGACCGTGTTGCAGCCTTGTCAGCCTGGTTCTTGTCGGAGTCGTCTTATCGAGATGACTATTCGTACCCGATGTACAAGCAGCACGGCTATCCGACGCTGGCGGACATGATTCGTGGGCTCGAATGGCGTTTCAACGTCGTCGTGAGGCCGGACTCTGTGACGATGGACTGCATTGGCGGGCGCTACGAGTATGAGCTGCTCGTCCCGATCGCTGCCCCGGGCCGTGGCGGGACGCTCGCGCCGACCAAGGCTCCTCTGATCTACAACCACATCCCCGAGGCTGGTCCTCCGGTCAAGCCTCCGGCATTCGACGAGGACTCCCCCTTCTACTACGGGACCGCGCCATGACAGGGACCCTGCGCGGTTTCGCTGAAGCCCTCGGCGTGGCGCTCCTACCTCTCGTCGAGGCGACCGAGGATGCCGAACTCGGCGTCGATTTCTTGCTTCGTCTGGGCTGGGAGACCTCCGCGGCGCCGGCTTCGTTCATGGCCATGAACGGCGTGCTCTCACAGGCGTTTGAGAACGCGGTGGGTGGCGAAGACGGGCTGGAAGTGGATCTTGGCGTGTTGATCCCCTCGGTCCTGGCTGCGTGGGGCGCGATCGATGCCTTGGCGTCCGCCCCTGATCTGTCGGCGGAGCAGCGCGCCGAGTTGCCGCGGCAGATCATCGACGCTCTCCTCGAGGAGTTGCTTCAGAGCCACTTTCCTGTCTGGCATGCCGCCCTGGACGCCCTGGGCATCGTGAATGTGAACGTGGTGGCAGGCGTCGACGGGCGCCGGCCCTACGAGCGACGGACGCTCGATCGTGGCAGGCTCCTCGACTACATCGACGAGCCGCTGGAGAGCCTCAAAGAGACCTATCGCTGGGGCGAGGCGTCGTTCGACGGCGCGCGCGTGACGCGCGCGGTGACGGCGCTGGCTCGTGCGTGCGGCGCTCAGATTGACCGATACGTCGCGCCGTCGGCTCTGACCGACGCGCTTGGTGCCCGAGCGTCCGGCCCGCGCATCGTACTTGTTGACCGGCGAGGTAGTCCGCTCGTCGTCGGTCTGGCGTTCCTCCAGGTCCCGGCGACGCCGACGGCGCTCCCGGGCGTTGCGATCATCCCGACGGCGACCGCTCCCGTTGAACATGCGATCGGTCTGTTCGATGGCCGGTTGGTGCTCGACGGTGACCTCGCCGCCGGTGTCGGTGTGGCCCTTCGTGCAGGCCAACCGCCAACGGCGGTCGCCGGGGCGGCCTTTCGGATCGAGTATGAGCGCCGCCCACCGAATGCGACGACACTTCTCGGTGAGGAGGAGGGCACGCGCGTCGAGCTGCGCGGGACCACGGCGACGCTGGAGGTCGCTGGCAGCGACGGCGGGCTGATGGTGACGGGCACGCTCCTCGCGCATGACTTTGCGCTCGTGCTGGATGGCGGTGACGGCGACGGGTTCATGGGCGCCTTGCTCCCTGGCCCGGCGTCGCGTATCGACGTCCCACTGTCGATGTCGTGGTCGACTCATGGTGGGCTGCGCTTGGGCGGAAGCCCGATCCTTGCGACGAACGTTCCCGTAGCGCGGCGACTTGGAGCGGTGGAAGTGACCGAAGCCTCCGTCGCGTTGCGCAAGTTCCCGCCGAGCAGCGGCGGGCCGTCGCTGTCTTTGACGGCCGCGATGACATGCCGAGGTTCCCTCGGCCCGGTGTCGTTTTCGCTAGCAGGCGCAGGGCTCGAGATGCGTCTAGCCTTCGGGACCGGCAACCTCGGACCCCTCGATGTCGGCGTGGGGTTCAAGCCGCCGACCGGCCTGTCGCTCGGCCTCGACGCCGGCCCGGTTCAGGGCGGCGGCTACCTTCGGCACGAGGCCGGGCGCTACGCGGGCGCGCTGGCGCTGGACGTGGTGGGCGTCGCGGTGGGGGCGTACGGGTTGCTCGACGCACGCGGGCCGGGCTACTCGCTGGCGGCGGTGATCGCGGCTGGGTTTCGGCCGGTGCCGCTGCCGCTTGGGTTCACGCTGGAGGGGGTGGGCGGGCTGATCGGGATCCATCGACGGGTGGACACGGAGG
>Ga0075163_10005985_pt1 | contig 16136 bp, 13 predicted proteins | sample JI1023141ADNA_FD_71478 | JGI IMG/M metagenome (GOLD analysis project Ga0075163, IMG submission 71478) | Wastewater effluent complex algal communities from Wisconsin, to seasonally profile nutrient transformation and Carbon sequestration -... | ecosystem: Engineered > WWTP > Effluent > Algae...
CACGCGGCGCGCACGCGAGGCTGCCGGGTCACCGCACTCACGATCTCGCGCGAGCAACACGCGCTCGCCTCCGCGCGCGTCGCCGACTCCGGGCTCGGCGATCGGATCGACGTCCAGTACCGCGACTACCGCGAGGTCACCGGGAGCTTCACGAAGATCTGCTCGATCGAGATGCTCGAGGCCGTCGGCTACGAGTACCTGCCGGCGTACTTCGCGACCTGCGCGCGCGTGCTCGCACCCGGTGGTCGGTTCGCGCTGCAGACGATCACGATGCCGGACGCGCGGTTCGAGGAGTACCGCCGGCACGTCGACTGGATGCAGACGTACATCTTCCCGGGCTCGCTGATCCCGTCGCTGGGGGTGATCGCGCGGGCCTCGGCCGCGGCCGGCTTCCGGATCGCGCGCAGCGACGACATCGGTCCTGACTACGTACCCACGCTCCGCGCCTGGCGGCAACGCTTCGTCGCCCACTGCACGAGTGGCCGGGTGCGCGCGCTGGGCTTCGACGAGCCGTTCATCCGGACCTGGCTGCTCTACCTGGCGTTCAGTGAGGCGGCGTTCGGCGAGCGCACGCTCGGCGACCACCAGCTGCTCCTCACCCGCTGAGCTCGCCGAAAAAAAGAACGAGCCCGGTCAGCCGGGCTCGTTTGCTCATTCACTCAATTCCCGAACGCTCGTTTGAGGGCGCACGGGGTTCAGCGTGCGGGAGGCTAAGACTGGTCCTCCGTCGAGCGGTGGCTGGTACAGTGCATGTGCTTTCTTCCTCCCCTGGCATTAGCCAGAACCCAACGCCTACGGCCCGCCGGCCCCTCGAGGTCGCAGAATTGCGACCTTAAAAGCAGCGGCTCCCGGGGTTGGGCTTCGTGATGGGCACTTCGGCCCGACTCGAAGTCCACGGATCGCGATGTCCAAATGGTCATCGTGCGTGTGCTCGGCGACAGCTGTCGCAAAGACCATTGTAGAGCACGTCGCGAGATCGCGCTAGCCAATCCATGAGACCGGTGTGCTATTCACCGCGCCCCGATGACGACGCAGCCAACCAAACAACTGGAGACGTTCCCGAATCCGCGAGTCGGCCGCGACTACGTGATCCAGTTCGATTGCCCGGAGTTCACCTGTCTCTGCCCGATCACCGGGCAGCCGGACTTCGCGACCATCGTGATCGAGTACGTGCCGAGCACCCTGTGCGTCGAGCTCAAGAGCCTGAAGCTCTACTTATGGAGCTACCGCAACGAGGGTGCGTTCCACGAGGCCGTCACCAACCAGATCGCAGACGACATCGTGGCCGCTATCGCACCCACGAAACTCACCGTCTCCGGCAAGTTCTGGATGCGTGGCGGCATCACGACCACGGTCGTCGTCACTCACAGCAAGTGAACCTCGAGCACCGCTCTCTTCGGCCAAGAAGGAGAGCCGGTCGCCAGGTGGATCGCCGCGAGCTATCGACGAGCCCGGCGCTTAGAACGTGAAGATCTGATCGGCGCGCTTCTCGGTCGGAGCCGGAGCGTTCTCTTACTGCTTCGGCTTGATGATCGGCGGCGGCGGGTCGATCGCGTATCGGGCCGCGGCCGAGGTCATCGGGACCTGCTGGGCGGGGGCCGGGGTTGCGGCGACGCTGGGTGCGGCCGGGGCAGCGGCGGCGACCGGACGTGCGTCCGACTGCGGCTTCGGTGCGGTGGGCGTGGACGGCATCATCGGGCGCGGCGCGGGCGCGCTGGGGGCCGGGCGAGGAGCGCTGGCAGGAGCCGGTCCGTCGCCGCCCAAAAAGTCGTTCACGCGATTCTCGACGAGCTGGCTCATCGAGATGTTGTTGGTCTCGCAGAACGCCTTCAGCCGCTCGTAAGTCGTGCGGCTCACACTGATGCTCCGTCGAGTCTGCTTCTTGGCCATGATTCCTCTGTACGCTACGGGTAGGGTATCGTCAAGCCGGTCCTACTAGGTCTGGACTCCCGTTCGACGCGAAATCATTAGCATCGCCGTCTGACAGCGACGTCCGATCTCGCTACCGGTAGTGGTCGCGATCGCCGGCGAAGATCTAGAGATCACTCACGGATCGGAAAATGATCGAAGTGATCGAAATCAGCTGGTTAGATCGGGATCAGCTCCAATCAGGCGCGCTCAGGCGCGATCATGTGCGATCGAGCCACGAGGTCGGCCGCAAGTGCGTCAGCAGGTCGGTCTCGGCCGTGCCAGGCAGGGTCTGGACGTCGTAGTCCCAGCGGACCGCGGGCGGCAATGACATCAGGATCGCCTCCACCCGACCATCGGTCTTGAGGCCGAAGATCGTGCCGCGGTCGTAGAGCAGGTTGAACTCCACGTACCGGCCCCGCCGCCGCTCCTGCCACAGCCGGTGGCTCTCGTCATACGGGAGCTGCTGCCGGCGCTGGACGATCGGTAGGTAGGCGGTGACGAACGAGCTCGCGAGATCGCGTACGAAGGCGAACACTTTCTCCGGCGCGTGCTCGGCCTTGCCACCGAGATAGTCGAAGAACACCCCGCCGACCCCGCGGGTCTCGTTGCGATGCGGCAGGTAGAAGTACTCGTCGCACGAGGCCTTGAACCGGTCGTAGTCACCGACGGGGCGGTGCCGATCGCAGGCGTCGGCCAGCGCCTGGTGGAAGCTGACCGCGTCGTCGCGGAAGAAATAGTACGGCGTCAGATCGGTCCCGCCGCCGAACCACAAGGCATCGCCTTTGGTCAGGCAACGGAAGCTCGCATGCGTGGCCGGAACCATCGGGGACCGTGGATGCAGCACCAGCGAGATGCCGGTCGCCCGGAACGTGCGCCCCTGTCCCGGCATGTGAGCTGCCATGTCGTCCGGCAGCTCGCCGTCGACGTTCGACCAGTTGACCCCGGCCTTCTCGAACACCGCCCCGCCCTCGAGGACCCGCGCGACACCGCCGCCACCGCCGGGGCGCTGCCATGCATCGGCGTTGAACGAGGCCGTGCCGTCCGCTTCGGAGAGCGTGCGACACAGCTCGGTCTGGAGCTCCGAGAAAAAACTCGCAGCGCGATCGAAGAGTTCGGTTCCCGGATCGGGCACGCGTGCATGCTACCATCGCGAGAGTCGTCGAGCTTCGTTAGGGTATGTGGGCTGCTATTCGTCTTCTCCGCGCGACGCGCGTGTTCGCCGTCATCTTCCTCAGCTATCTGTGGCAGGTGTCGTGGGCACGCTTGTGGAAAGCGCGCTACGACACCAGCGCGCGCTGGTCGAAGATCCATCGCCGTAACGCGCGCCGGATGTTCAACGGCTTCGTCAAGCTGCGCGGCGTCTACATCAAGCTCGGCCAGATCCTCTCGGTGATGGGCACGTTCCTCCCTCGCGAGTACACCGAGGAGCTCGAGTCGATGCAGGACGACGTCCCGCCGCAGACCTACAAGAAGATCTGCGCGACCTTCGTCGACTCGTTCGGCAAGACGCCGGACCAGGCGTTCACCACGTTCGAGAAGGAACCGATCGCGGCCGCCTCGCTCGGTCAGGTCCACGAAGCCACCAACGCCGCCGGCGACCGCCTCGCCGTGAAGATCCTCTATTCGAACGTCGCCACGATCATCAAGGTCGACCTTCGAGTGCTCGGCTGGGCACTGCGGGTCTACAAGAACTTCGTCCCGATCCAGCAGATCAGCCGCGTCCACGAGCAGCTCGCCGACATGCTGGCGCGCGAGACCGATCTCGCGAACGAGGCGCGCTGCATCACGCGGATGTCGAAGAACTTCGAAAGCGATCCGGACGTGCTGTTCCCGACCGTCTATCCCGAGTGGTCGAGCCCCACCGTGATGACGATGTCGTTCATGGACGGCTGCAAGATCACCAAGAAGGATGCGCTCGCCACGCTCAAGCTCGATCCGTACGACGTCGCGACCAAGCTGACGAAGGTGTTCTACAAGCAGCTGTTCATCGACAAGTTCTTCCACGCCGACCCGCACCCCGGAAACTTCTTCGTGCAGCGCGGCCCCGAGGGTCAGGTCCGGATCGTCGTGCTCGATCTCGGCTCCGCCACCCCACTCACCGACAACCTCGCCGACGGCATGTTCGACATCCTGTCGGGCCTGATGACCCGCAAGGATGATCTCGTCGTCAAGGGCATCGACACCATGGGCTTCATCGCCGCCGACGGTGATCGAAAGCTGATGGAGACGACGATCCGCAAGTACTTCGAGAAACTGCTCAACCTCAACATCCAGGACTTCGGCAAGATCGATCCCGAGGTCAAGGAGCAGTTCGCCGACTGGGAGATGAAGAAGGACGAGCTGCGCGAGCTGATGAAGTCGATCGCGTATCCCGAGGGCTGGTTCTACGTCGAGCGCGCCGCGGTCATCATGTTCGGCCTGTCGGCCACGCTGGCGCCCAAGCTCAACGGCATCCAGATCGGCTTCCCGTACGTCACCAACTTCGTGATGGAGAGCCAGATGAAGCGCATGGCGGCGCCCAAGCCCGTCGACGTCGCACCATCCGCGCCCACGCCTACACCCGCGAAGGACTCGGCGAAGGTCGAGATCAAGGCGGCCGCAGGTGATGAAGCTGAAGTGCTGCTCAACTAAGGCCGCAGCAGTTTGAGCCGGCGCTGCGCGAGATCGTACGCCGTGATCGAAGGCTGATTCGGCTCCGGCACGACCTTGCGGTAGGCCTCTCGCGCATCGGCGGAGAGGCCGAGCTGCTCGGCGATGCGACCGTAGACATACCAATCTCCCGGCTCGGGCCGGATGCGAAAGCGGGCGGACATCGCCTGCTGGATCGCGGTGTTTGCCGCCGTCAGGTTGCCGAGCTCGGCCTCGAGCGCGCTGACGGTGTGCAGCGCCATGCCTCGCTCTCGCTCCGTGCTGGTGGCATCGACGGCCTTGCGCGCGCTGGCCACGGCCTTGTCGAGATCTTGTCCGACGACGAGTCGGAGCCACGCGGCTTCGTTGAGGTCGAACCCCACCTGGGCGCCCCAGCTCGTCGTCTCGTAGAGCTGGATCGCGTCGGCGAACTTGCCCTCGAAGGTCAAGGCCCAGGCCTTCGCGTGCCGCGTATCCTCGTCCGTCGGATCCGCCGCGAGTCGAGTGGCGAGGAGGCGGTTGGCCTCGGGGAGCTTGCGACCCGCGATCAGCGCGCGGATCAACATGAGCGTGGCTTCCGCGTTCGCGGGATCTGCGGCGAGCCGTGCCCGTGCTAGCTCCTCGATCGGTTTGGGGGTCTTCGCCCGCTCGAGGTGCGCGCCGAGCCTGAGCTGGCACGCCTTGGTGATGCTGGCCTCGGTGGACTTGCACGCGCGGAGGATCGGAATCGCCGCGTCGACATTCGTTCCCGCCAGCAACGCACCGGCGAGGGAGGCGGCCTCCTTGGTTCGCTGATTCGACCAGACCGCGCCGAACATGCGGGTGACCGAAGGCGACTTGAGATCCTGCAGCACCCAGTCGAGGAGCTGGAAGGCGGTCGCCTGATCGTTGCGGGCAACGGCTCGCAGGATCTCCGCACCGACCACGTCGAGCTGCTTGGGCCACCCGATCACCTTCGCGACGCCGCGATCACGCGCCACGTACACCGGCTCGGGCGAGAACATCGACGTCAGCCGCCACGGCCCCGAGCGCGCGCCGTCGACCGTGACGTCCGTGGCGATCAGCACGTCTTCGAGGAGTGCGTGACCGTAGGCGACGAGCGATTTGCCGGACGGGTGGTCTCGCCAGCTGCGCGCGAGCGCGTCATCCCAGATCGCCTCCTTCGACCATCCCAGATCGACCAACCAGTGCGTCGCCTCGCGCCACGCAGTTCGCGGATCACCACGGTCCACCTTGTCGTCGATGCGTCGCACCTTCGAGAGCGTGGTGCCGAACGAGGAGCTCGCATATTTCCGGGTTCGGCCGAACAGGGCCCGCATCGGTTCGTAGACGCGGATGGTGAACAACACGCCGGCTGCACGATCGGTCAACGCGTCGAGCTCGGCGCCCTTCGCGAGACTGGAGGCCTTCGCGATCGCTGCGGGCACGCCGCCCGGACCAGCGGCGATCGCGGCGATCAGCAGCATGTCCCGGGCGTCGTCCTGCGGGGCCGCGAGGGCGATCTGCTCCGCCTCCGTGAACTGCTCGGTGTGGAGCAACGCCTTCACGAGATCGAGCGCGTACACCGGCTCGAGAGCATGCGCGCTTCGCCATTGCGGGACCGCCGCCCGCACATCCGCGTCGCGGTCGTACTGCCGCCCGGTGGTGCTCGTCTGCAACAGCGTCGCGTAGTCGACCACGGCGCCGGTATGTTCCGGATCGAGGACGCGGGCGCGCTGATACGCCGCCAGCGCACCGCGGCGATCGTGGTCGTAGCCAAACTCGCGGCCCACCGAGTCGTGCCGCAACATCCAGCCGAGCACGACCTGGGCGTCGGCACTGGTCGGTTCGGTCTGCACGCCCTTGCGTGCGGTACGCCGCGCGGCGGTCCCCATGCCCGCGCGGAGATAGATCTGCGCGAGCTGACTGTGGTGGAGCGCCTCTTTCGGATGGAGCCTGCTCAGCCGTTCGAGCTCGGCGATCGCTTGCTTGAACTTGCCTTGGTGCTCGAGGTCGACGGCGGTGAGGTCGAGGCTGATGTCGACCCGCTCGAGCTCGAGCTCGGACAGCGCCGTGGCCGTCGCCTGCGCCTCGCCCGGCGTCAGCCGCGGCTTCCCGGTGTCGAGCCGAAACTCGACGACGTACGTGCGCCCGTCGAGCCGCTCGGTCCGGGTGAGTGACATCGCACCGATCGGCCGGGTACTCGCGGGGGCTGGCGTCGGCAGCACGAAGCCGTCGGGAATGATCAAGCGATTCTCGATCTCGTAGACGTGCGGCGTTGTCCACACGAGCTCCGATCTCCGCGGCTCCTCGTCGAAGGCACTCGGATCGAGGCGCTCGGTGGTATCCGATGGAAACAGGTACGCATGCAGCTGCTCGCGCTCGGTGCTCGCGCGGGTCGAGTCGTTCGCGGACATCGACACCGTGAACGGCGTCGCCAGATCGTCGGTGGCTGTCGTGGTGTAGCGCTCGAAGCCGGGAGCGAGGAGCTGCTCGCTCGCGAGCTCGCGCAGCTGTGCCTCGACCTCGTCGGCCGGCGAATCGCGGATCCAGCGCCGGAGCTCGAGATCGGGGGCGCCGGTCGCGCGGAGGGTTCTCGAGACCTTGGAGTTGCCGTATTCGGAGATCTCGAACGTGCGGACCTCGTGGACCACGTTGTCGGTCGATCGCGAGCGCGGCGTCTCGACGAGCGCGGTGGTGTCATCGGCGATGACGAGGGCCTTGCGACCGCGTGAGGTGGGCGCCAGCTGCCCCGCCTGCGCCAAGGGCTCGGTGACCTCGATCCAGACGTCGTGGTTCGCGAGCCGCGCTCGAACGAGGACATGACCGAACTCGTCGAGTCCTCCGATCGGGCCGTCGACATCCGCCTTCGGCCCCGACGCCACCACCACGAGGTCTGCGCGTACCTTGGCCCGGCGCAGCGCGGCGACGAGCAAGGTACCGAGGTCCTTCGCATCCGCGCTCGCGCGCTTGAGCGTCGCGGCAGGTGGCGATGGTACGAGTGCCGAATCTCGCAGGTCGACGCCGTCGAACTTCACCGTGCGACGGACCCACCCGGTGATCGCACGCACGGTCTCGAGCGTGGGAGTGGTGGGAAGCTCGGCGGGCAACGCGACCGGGCCCTCGGCGATTCGCCTGTCGACAGCGCGCCGGTAGTCGCGGGCGACGGCGTTCCACGAGGACGCGCCGACCCAGAGCTCGACTGTCGGGGTGACATCGGTCGGGGAGTTAGGCTCTCGCTCGGGGGTCGCCGGCAACGTCAGGTCGTAGGTCCAGCGCTCGGTCGCGCCGATCACCTCGTGGCGCGGCGCGATCGAGGCGGGAACGTTTCGGGTGCGGAGCTGCAGCTTGCGTGCGACCGGGGCGGCGATCACCACGTGCACCGGCGAAGCCACCACATCGCCGATCCGGATCCGCTCGATCCCACCGCCCTCGTGGATCGGCACGCGATCCCGAATCGTCACCTCTTCCTCGACGATCGACCCGACCGCGAGCTTCGGAATCGGGATCACGATCCGCCGGCGATCGCCGTTCGGTTCCGCGGGCGCGTCGCGGACCGTCGAGAGATCGAGCTTGGTCACGTTGCCATCTGCGGCGACGACGCGAACCCGGACCGCCGGTCGGTCCTGGAAGAACGGCCGGTAGAAGTGAAACAGCGTTCCCCACCCGTCCACCGCGCTCTGCGCTCGGACGACGTAGACGAAGCGGGTTCGCCGCGTTCTCCGTCCCAGGCCATCGAGCTCGAGGTGGACGTCGTAGCGTAGGATCGCCGTAGGCCCGGTCGTGGGACTGGCCTTCGCGCTCGCGATCAGCTCCGCCGGGGTGGCCGTGAATGCGGGCTTGTCGAGAGGCGTCGCGACCGCGGTCGCCGTGCCGAGCATCAGGAGAACCACCAACCACCGGGTCACCGCCGCACTCTATACGAGCCACCGGTCGCGATCACGGGTCCCGGGGTTCGCAGCGCGCGTACTCGGGGATGCGAGCGCCGAGCGTGATGTCGCGGCGAACCCGCCGGCGTCTTGATCGGGGTGACGACACCACGCGCCCCCGGCGTGATCGCGACGTTTCACCGCCTCGGTGAGCATCGGATCGTCGGTGAACACGGTCTCGTCGATGACGTAGGTGTACCGGCCGGGATCGACGACGTGCATGCGGGAGGTTGGTCTTCGGATAACTCGCCGGGAGGATCGTCTCGAAGCGGTACGCGCCGTTGCCGTCGGTCTTCGCGAACCCGCGCGGCGCGGCGGTCGCGTCACAGGCAAGCAAGAGCACGAGCAGGAAGCGCATGCCCGGAGGACGAGCGACCGGGGAGGACCGTCGCCGGTCGATTTCGATCAGTGCTGGCGCTTGCGACCGAGCTTCGCGAACCTCGCGAGCAGCGGCAGGCCGAGGCCGGGGAACGGACGCAGCGCGTGGATCAGCGCGGCGCGCAGCGCGGGGATGGTCTGTACGAGGCGCGGTCGATCGATCAGCTTGACCGCGGCCTCGGCGACCTCGTCGAGCGACAGCTGCTTGCTCGCGGAGAACAGGATGCTCGCCGACGGGTCGTGCTTGACCGCGCTCGTCATCTCGCCCGCGATCGCATCGGGGCACAGCGCGGACACCGAGATGTCGCGCTTGGCGCTGCGCAGCTCGCCGGCGAGCGACAGCGAGTAGCCGAGGACGCCGTGCTTGGAGGCGCCGTACACCGCGAGGCCGGGCGACGGCACCAGCGATGACATCGACGCGATGTTGAGGATCGTGCCCCTCGGCATCGCCTCGATCGCCGCGTGGCAGCCCCAGATCACGCCCATCAGATTCACCTCGATCATCCGGCGCACCGCGGCGGCCTCGAGCGTCCAGCTGTCTCCGACCGCCAGCACGCCGGCATTGTTGACCCAGATCTTGAGATCGCCGTGCTTCGCCGCCTCGCGTGCGACGCGCAGGTGACTGTCCGGATCGCGGACATCCTGCCCGAGGCCGGTGCCGTCGAGGATGGCCGCGGTGATCCGGGCGGCGCCTTCATCGAGGTCGGTCGCGACGACGTGGATGCCTCGGCGCGCGAGACGCTCGGCGATCTTGCGACCGAGACCGCGGCCAGCTCCGGTTACGACGGCGACGTCAGGCATCGGTCGCGGACATACCGCGTCCGCGAGAGCGATCGGCGTTCACGGTCGCGGGAACCGGTAGCGCCCGGGGCGCGCGAGCTGCGTGACATCGGTGAACCCGGCCTGGAAGCTCGTGGTCAGCGGGTCACCGACCGCGGTCGCCGGCCCGGCGAGCTCCACCTCGTCGTCGGCGAGCCAGTGCTCGCGGAGCGACGTCGCCCTCGCGCCGACCTTGCAGTCGGGATCGGAGCTCGTCGGCGTGTCCCCGAAGGTGTTCTCGGTGTTCGAGCGAACGCCGACCGACAGCGGCGCGAACACCCGCGGCTTCACGCCACCGGGCTCGATCCGCAGCATCAGCTCCTGGACGTTCTCGCCGGTCATCTGCTTGTTGCACGAGATGCACGCGTGCGAGACGGCGAGCCCGACGATCGTCCTGGCAGTGGTGATGTTCCACATCAGGTACATCCCGCCGGTGCAGTACTTGTCGTTGTAGTTGTGCTCGAAGACCGGCGCCTGCGTGCGCCACCAGCCATCGCCGCGCTGGATGAACACGTAGTGCTCGGAGCGCCCGGCTCGCGCACCTTTCGGACCGCAACGCACGCCTGCGATGCGGAGCTCCCCACCAGGGATGGCATGGACGCGATCGAGCCCACCGACGGTCGCGTTCCTGAACGCGCGTGGCACCGCGGTCGTCTGGTCGTTCGAGAGGTCGAGCACCTCGCTGCAATCGGGCGTCGAGGGCGATGGGATCAGCGTGCCCTGGTCATCCTGGGCGAGAACGTCGCACGGCCTCGTCGTCGCACAGCTCGCCTCGAGGGAGGGCGCCGGACCGATCATCGCCAAGGTGGGCACGTCGATCGGTCCATCGCGGAGCACGGCATCGGCCGGCGGCGCGTCGACCACGAGCGGCCGTGGGCCGGTGAGGCTGTCGACGACCGTGGCATCGGCGGGTTGGGACTCTCGTGGCGGCGCATCAGGCGTCGCCTTGGTGCAACCTGCAACCACACCGAGCACCACGAGACCGCGCATCGCGCGAGGTTAACGTCCTCGACCCGCTGGTGATTCCATCCCGCATGTTAGCGTCGTAGCGATGTTCGACATTGTCGTCGCCGCCGACCTCGACTGGGGCATCGGCAAGGACAACGGCCTGCCGTGGCCCAAGCTCCGCGCCGACCTCCGGCACTTCAAGAAGACCACGTCGACCGCGTCGCCCGGGAAGCGCAACGCGATCGTGATGGGTCGCAAGACCTGGGAGAGCAAGGAGGTCGGCAGCACGCCGCTGCCGAACCGGCTCAACGTGGTGGTGTCGCGCAGCGCGTACGAGGTGCCGGCGGGCGTGGTGGCGGCGCGCACGCTCGACGAGGCGCTCGAGGTTCCCGACGTCGAGAGCATCTTCCTGGTCGGCGGCGCCGGCGTGCTGCTCGAGGCGATCGAGCGTCCGGATCTCCGCCACGTCTACCTGACGCGCGTCGAGACTCGCTACGACTGCGACGTCAAGATGCCGAACCTCGACCAGCGCGGCTTCGTCAAGCAGGCGTGGGACGGCGAGCTCGCCGCCGAGGAGCACGAAGTGAAGTTCCGGATCCAGCGCCTCGCGCGCGGCTGATCGCTAGCGGAGCGCGGCAGCACCACCGACGGCGCCAGCCCCGGCCCCGATCGCGGCACCCTTCGCCGCGCCATCCGAGCCACCGACCGCGTACCCGACGGCGGTGCCGACCAGCGCGCCGGCGACCGCGCCCGACGCCACCGCCTTGATCGACTTGACCCGGCTGCGCTTCGGCGGCGGCAGCGCGGCGAGCGGCGTGGGCTCGACGACGAGGTCGGGCGCCGCGGCCTGGACGACCACGATTTGTGGCGGCGGCGCGGAGATGTTGTTCACCACCGTGACCTGATGCGGCTTGCCACCACCGAGCGCGGACATGCCGCTCTTCACGGCCGTGCAGCCGGTGGTCATGCCGAGGGTCATCACGAGGGCGAGCGTCATCTTGCGCATGCGAAGAATGCTAGGGGTTGCCGCCCTGCCCGGCCCGGCGGTTCACGCGATGTTCACGTGCCGCCGACGAACAGGAGCTGTGCCTTCGCGAGCTTGCCAGCCGCGAGGTGCTCCTTCGTCACGCTGACGATGAACCGACCCTCGCCGAAGATGCTGTGCGAGTCATCGACCCGCGTGACGTTCCCGTAGGCGTCGAGCTCGAGGAGCAGGACCTCCTCCTCCTCATCGAACGCGCCCTCGAGATCGCCCCTCAGCTCGGGGGGATCGCCGAGCATCCGCCCGGCATCGCCGCTGCCGAACGTGATCGACCGCTGCTCGAGGGTCGCCTCGTCGGTGTCGATGCCCTCCGGCAGCTCCCCGTCGACGAGCTTCGAGGGATCGGCGTGAAAGACCAGCGCGTGGCTCGGCTCGGCCGAGCTGAGATCCGATTCGTCGAGCGAACAGAACAGCTGCAGCACGCCTCGGGTTGGCAGCTCGGGCGTCGGTCGCGCGGCCTGGAGCTCGGCGAAGTTGAGCTGGAGCACGTAGCCGAGCGGCTCGTCGCCGTATTCGCTGACCGGCCACTCGAAGTTCGGCGGGAGGCTCGGGAGGCCGCCGATCTTGGACGCGCCGACCGCGAGCGAGGTTGACTTGTTCAGAGAGAGACCGACGGATGGCATCGGCGCCGACGATAGCAGACGGCCAGGAGCGCGTTACACGGCGACGGGGAACTTGATGAACGGGTGATGCAGGTAGCCGTCGAGCGAGATGTCCTCGAACGTCATCTCGAGCGTGGGCTTGTGCGCCATCACGAGCGTGGGCAGCGGGTGCGGCTCGCGCTCGAGCTGGATCTTCACGCCCTCGACGTGATTGAGATAGATGTGCGCGTCACCGAGGGTGTGCACGAAGAACCGCGGCTTCAGCGCGCACTCCTGCGCGATCATCGACATCAGCAGCGCGTAGCTCGCGATGTTGAACGGCACGCCGAGCGCGAGATCCGCGGACCGCTGGTAGAGCTGGCAATCGAGCCATTCGTTCTGCACGTAGAACTGGAAGAACGCGTGGCACGGCGGCAGCTTCATCTTCGGGATGTCCGCCACGTTCCACGCGCTGACGATGATCCGGCGCGACGTGGGATCCCTCTTGATGGTCTCGATCGCCTGCGTGATCTGATCGCCGCCCCAGTTGCGCCACTGGTACCCGTAGATCGGACCGAGCTCGCCCTTGGCATCGGCCCACGCGTCCCAGATCGGCGTGTGCTGATGGAGATCATCGTGGATGTTGGTGGAGCCGCGCAGGAACCACAGCAGCTCGCGCACCACCGCCGGGAACAACACCTTCTTGGTGGTGACCAGCGGAAAGCCCTGGCGCAGGTCGTACCGCGACTGCGCCCCGAACAACGAGATCGTGCCGGTGCCGGTGCGATCGGTCCGGCGCTCACCGGCCTCGAGGACATGGCGAAGGAGATCCAGGTACGGACGCACGACCGTCGTATAGCACCGCCCGCTGACATCACCGCCACTCGACGACGACCTCGAGGTTCGCGGTGGTCGCACCGCCGAGCGAACGCCCGATGCGGAGCCCGAGGCCGAACGGGGTGTACCGCGAGGTCAGGTCGAGGCCGAGCTCGGCGGCCGGATCGACGGGCGTCGCGCCACCGGAACGGACATCGACCCGCACCGCGCCCCCGACCGACCACAGCGCGTTCGGGGTCTCGGACAGCCGCGTGATCAACCCCAGGCTCCCGCCCGGCCCCCGCTCGCGGCCGGCGGAGGTCGAGCTCTCGGTCCAGTCGAGGCGACCGGCGAGCCCGATCCCGCCCGCCAGCTGCAGCGTCGCGATCGCACCCAGCCGCACCAGCCGCGTGTCGCTGCTGCCCCCGAGCGCGGCGCGCAGCCCGGCGCGGAAGCTCAGGCTCGCCGCGTCCTTGCGTGGCACGACGTCGACCAGCAAGCCCTCCCGCATCGCCGCGACCTGCCACGCGACATCGTCCGCGTACTCGACGGCCGCCCGATGCAGCTGGGCGCGATGCGCGGCCAGCACGGACCGCGAGCTGCCGGGTTGCTCCGCGAGCCAGCTCAGCAGCTTGAGGGCCTCGGTATAGAGGTGCGCGTCGGCGAAGCGATCGATCAGCTCGGACGCGATCTCGAGGTCGAGGGGGAACTGCTCGCGAAGCTCGCGGAGCGTGCGCACGCGCATCTCGTTCGTGATCTGTTCGCTGGTCTCGAGCTCGGCGAGGAGCGCCGGTAGATCGCGATGCGCCGGCTCGCGGACGCGCTGGGTGCGCCAGGTGCGCCAGTACGACTCGGCCTTCCCGGTCTGCAGCACGGCGCGCACGACGACGTGGCGGAGCGACTTCCGGACCTTGTCGTCGACGGTGGTCGACAGCGCGAGCGCACGCGCCGCATCGTCGGCCGTGGCGCCCCACGCCTTGCGTCCCTCGAGCGCGCCCGCGCGCCCACTCCACCACGCCGGGTTCGCGGGCTCGAGCTCGATCGTCCGCGTGAACGCCGCGCGCGCCTCGTCCCACATCGCGTACTCGAGCATCAGGGTGGCGAGCTCGCCGAGCCGTCGGGGATCGCGATCCGCCTCGCGCGCGAGCCGAGCGAGGCCGGGTCGATCGCCCGCCGCCGCGTAGGTCTTCGCGAGCGAGAGCTTGTATGAAGGATCGAGCTTCGCGGCGCGCTCGTAGGCGATCGCCGCCTGCTGGGGACGCTGCCACGCGACGTAGAAGTCGGCGATCGCGACGTGGACGCCGGCATCGCGCGGGAGCGCACGCGCGAGCGCCTCGAGCGTGGCCGTCGCCTCGGCCTCGCGATCGCGACCGTAGCGCCGCGCGAGCTCGAGCTGGACCGACGCATCCCGCGGCCACCGCTTCGCGAACGTCTCGAAGCGTGCGAGCGCGTCGGCGGGCCGGCGCAGGCGATCGAGCAAGCCGACGAGCTGTCGCGTCGCGCGTTGCTCGCGGGGTGCCGCGGCGATCGCCGCCTCGTACTCGACGATCGCGCGATCGAAGGCCTCGAGTGCCTCGTGGAGCTCTCCGAGGACGAGGTGCTCGAACATCCCGCGCCTCGGCCACGCGGCCTCGAACACCGCGAGCTCCTCCGCGACGCGCTTGCCGGCGCGCGCGTGGTCGACGATCCGCGTCACCAGATCCAGCTCCACCCCACTGCCGCGCGGTGCCAGCGCGAGGGCGCGACGAAGTGCGGAGATCGCCTGCGCGTGATCACCGCGCTTGCCGTGGGCGGTGCCCTGCCGCGTGATCGCATCGATCCGCGTGACCGGATCGCGCGCCCGCGCCTCCGCTTCGCGATAGCTCGCGAGTGCGACCGCCGGGTCGCCGCGGAGCATCGCGTCGCCGTGGGCGAGCCAGCGCGCGGGCGACGGATCGAGAGAGATCAACGCGCGTAGCTGGACGTCCGCGTCGGCGAGATCGCCGGCGGCGATCGCGAGCTCGGCCAGCGCCGTGCGCGCCGCCGCGGTGGGCGTCAGCGCGAGCGCCTTGCGATACGCCGCGCGTGCCGCCGTGGCATCCGTCGGGCGGTGCAGCTCGCCGAGCGCGAGCCAGGTGCGCACGTCATCGCCGCGCAACGCCGCCGCGCGGAGCAACAGCGCCTTCGCGCGTTGATCATCACGCCCGCGCTCGAGGCGTGCGAGCACGACGAGCGAGGCCCAGTCCTCGCGATCGTAGCTCGCGCGCAGCGCCTCGACGGTGCGGTACTGCCGGTACAACGAGACCAGCCGCCCGAGGATGGCATCGTGCGGATCGCGCGCGAGGATGGCGCGGTAGCGCGCGACCACGCGAGCGTCGAACGGGTCGCGACGGACGCCCCAGTCATCGGCAGCCGCCGTGGACAGCAAGAGCAGCAGGACCACCAGCGCCTTCACTCAGACGACGGGCGACATCGGCGCGGCCCGCAGAACAACATTCGTGAAGCGAGGAACGTGCGCGCCTGCGCACGTCAACACCGTCCCCGACGCGACAAGCAATCTCGCCCACTTATCGATGCCAAGTGTTGCAAGTGAAGACAGTCCCCAAACCGTTCGCTACGCGTAAGGTAGCGCCGTGCCCTCCGCCACGACGATGTCCGCGCTGCTCGACCGCTACGACGGCTTCCTCCTCGACGCGTTCGGCGTGCTGCTCGATGGTCGCGGCATCTTGCCGGGGGCGTCCGCGCTGATCGGCGAGCTCGTGCGCCGCGGCAAGCCGTACGCGATCGTGTCGAACGACGCCTCGCGCTCGCGCGCCACGTTCGCCGGTAGGTTCGCCGCATCAGGTCTCGCGGTGCCACCCGATCGGATCGTGTCGGCGGGCACGCTGCTGCCGGCCTACTTCGCCGCGCACCGCGGGGCGCGCGTCTGCGTGCTCGGCACCGACGATTCCTGTGCGTTTGTCGAGGAAGGTGGCGGCGTGGTCGTCGATCTGCGAGAGGGCATGGAGATCGATGCTCTCGCGATCTGCGACGACGGTGGCACGCCGTTTCTCGACGGCATGGAGCTCGCACTCTCGGCGGTCGTCCGCATGGTGCGCGCCGGGAAGCGCCCGATCCTGGTCTGCC
>Ga0075163_10005986_pt1 | contig 16131 bp, 12 predicted proteins | sample JI1023141ADNA_FD_71478 | JGI IMG/M metagenome (GOLD analysis project Ga0075163, IMG submission 71478) | Wastewater effluent complex algal communities from Wisconsin, to seasonally profile nutrient transformation and Carbon sequestration -... | ecosystem: Engineered > WWTP > Effluent > Algae...
CTGCTCGGGCCTGCTCGCTACGCTTTCTAGACACCCTCTAAGCGCCCGCCGCCCCACGCGATTTTGTGTTTTCGATCTCGGCCAGGATCAGCTGCGCCACGGCCGCGGGCTGCTCCTCGTGAAGCAGGTGGCCGGTGCGGGACACCACGATGAGCCGCGCCCCAGGCGTGCGCGCGGCCACCTCGCGCTGCTGCGCCAGCGGGATGGCGCTGTCCCCTTCGCCGGCCAGAAACAGAAAAGGCGTGCGAAGCTTGGGTAAATCGGCAAACAGCGAGTCGAGATCCCACACCGCCAGCATCGCCAGCACGCCGGCCACGTGGCCCGGGTAGCGAGCCAGCCGCTGGTACAGCTGCACCCCGCGCGTGCCCAGCACAGAGCCGGTGCTGCGCACCAGCCGATCCACGCTGTTCAGATCGCGGGCCCGCATCGCGATGAGCTGCGCCGCCAGCCCCGACTGCGAGAGCAGGCGCGCGGCCGGCGAAAAAAACGAGTTGGCCACGCCGCGAAAGGGCACCAGCGCCGCGCCCAGACCCACCAGCAGCTGCGGCTGCATCATGCCGTCGAGCGCCATGCGCGCGATCACGGCCGCGCCTGCGGAGTGGCCGATGGCCACGATGGGCGTCAGCTTGAGCTCCAGCAGGAGCTCGCTCAGCGCTGCCGCAATGCTCGGGGGCGAGGGCGTAAACGACGGCAGCGCGGTGGAAAATGCGTGCCCGGGCAGATCCGGCGCCACCACGGTAAAGCGCTCTGCCAGCAGCGGCATGAGGTCGCGAAACGAGTGGCTCGAAGCACCGGTGCCGTGCACGAGCAGCACCGCCGGACCGCTGCCCATCACCTGCACGTGCCACCGCAGCGCGCCGCACGACACGAAGCGGCTGTGCGCGCTGTGCGGCCAGTCGCGCCCTTCCACGCGCCAGTCGGGCAGCTTCAGGCTCATGGGGCCTCGACCAGCGACTGCACCTGACGCGAGATGCCCACCGCATCCAGGTAGGGCAGCGGCAGATAGCGCGCGCCCATCTCTGCGGCCAGAAGGCGCGTGGGCGGCTGCGGACGGGGCGCGGTATCCAGAAACAGCGCTCGCACCCCGGCCAGGCGAACGGCCCGTGCACTGGCGCTCGCGTCGGCTGCCGCCTTGGCGCGACCCTCGCCGCCATCGCGCGTCACGTTGGCGCGGCCGTCTGTCATCAGCACCAGCACTGGCGTCTGACCGCGCTTGCGCGCATCCAGCGCCAGAGACAGCGCGGCATCGATGCCCGCGGCCAGCGGAGTGGTACCGCCGCCGGCCAGATCCGCCAGGCTGCGCCGCACGCGCACCAGCGAGCGGGTCGGCGCCAGCAGCAGCGCCGCACCGGTGCCGCGAAACGCGATGAGCGCGACGTGATCGCGGCGAACGTAGCAGTCGGCCAGGACCTGCTCCACCGCGCCCTTGGCCTCGGCCAGGCGCTGAAGGGCCGCAGAGCCCGAGGCATCCACCGCAAAGATCACGCTGGTCTCGGTGCGCTGCTTGTAGCGGGTGATGCGGAAGTCGTCTTTGCGGATCTCGACCCGCTGCACGCCCGCAGGTCGCGCGTCCTGCCGCTCGCGCCGGCGCAGCTGCTGCCAGGGCGCCGCGGCGCGCAGCGTCTCCACGATGTTCAGGCGCTTGTCGCCTTCGGGCAGGCCCGGTCGCACGCCCGCGGGTCTGCCTCGCTGTGTCGAGCTGCGCAGCGCGCCCGCCTGCCCGGCGCTGCGGGGCGACGAGCGCGGGGCCTGGCCCAGAGCCAGCGCGTCGAGCAGGCCCGCGGGAATGGCGCTCTTGGCGGCCTCCAGGACGATCTCTTCGAGCGGTGGCTTTGCAGACTTTTTCGGGTCCGTTTTCTCGGACGAATCGGGCGGCTCCAGCGCGGTGGTGTCGTCGGGCTCGGACTCGGGCTCGGACTCGGCTGGCGGCTGCTCGCTCTGCTCTTCGTCGAGCTCGGGCACGCAGGTCGCGCGCGGCCCCAGCACCAGTCGGGCCGCCGCCGCTGCATCGGGATCTTCGACGCGAGTCCGGCCTTCGAGGGCGGCGTGCAGGCGCGCCACCCTGGCGGCCAGCAGCGGTGCGCGCAGCGAGCCGATTCCCAGCGCCAGCGCGGTCTGGCAGAGCACCTCTGCGACCTCATCATCAAGCTCCACCTGCGACAGCAGGGCCCGCCCGCGCTCGACCCGCGCCGGATCCGGGGCCTCTTGCGCAGCCGAGCCGGGCGGCAGCTCGGTGAGCGAGAGATGCAGCGCCAGCCGATCGCGCAGCGCTTCGCAGACCCGCTCATCCTCGATGCCTTCGTCCAGCGCGACCACCGCGATGCGGCAGGCCGCAGCAGCGGTGATGCCATCGCGCTCCACTGTGAGCTCGCCGCGATCCAGCGCAGCGCAGAGCTGCGAGGTGACCTGCGGCTCCAGCCGCTCGGCCATGGCCGCCAGGATGGCGCCGCCGTCGGCTTGCGCGAGCAGCCCCTGCTCGGCCACGACCCTTCCGGTGCGCAGGGTCGCAGCCAGAGAGAGGCCGCCGAGCAGCCGATCTTCGGTGATGTGCAGCGGCAGGCGCAGCAGCGGGCCGGGCAGGAGCTCGCGCAGCCAGGTGCAGAGCTGATCGCGCGGCGGGCCGGGCCAGGCGCGCACCAGCACTCCGCCCAGCGCAAAGGGATCGACGGCCAGGAGCTCCACGGCCAGCGCCGCGTCGGCCCACACTGCAGCCGGATCGGGCGCGTCGGCGCTCAATTGGCAAACACCTGCGCGACCGCCTTTTCGACCCGCACCGTGGATCCCGCTTCATCCAGCGGATTGCGGCGCAGCCGATGGCGCAGCGCCAGCGCGGCCACGCGCTTGAGCTGATGCTCTCCCACCGTCAGCTCGCCGTCGAAGCTGGCGGCGGCGCGGGCGGCGCGAATCAGCGTCAGCTCGCCGCGCAGCCCATCGGTGCCCAGCGCCTGGCAGAGGGCCGCAGCGCGCTCCACCACGGCATCGGGCACCGTCACGTCGCGCAGCCGCAGCCGCGCATCGCGCAGCCGGGCGGTGAGCGCGGCCTCGTGCGCGGCAAACTCTTCGACAAACTGGCGCGGATCGCGATCGAACGCCGTGCGGCGCTTCACCACCTCCACGCGCGTGGCCAGATCCTGCGGGGTCTTCACATCGAGCGAGAGTCCGAAGCGATCGAGCAGCTGCGGTCGCAGCTCACCCTCTTCCGGATTGCCGCTGCCGATCAGCACGAAGCGCGCCGGATGGCGGATGCTGATGCCCTCGCGCTCGACGACATTTTCGCCCGACGCGGCCACATCGAGCAGCAGATCCACCAGGTGGTCCGGCAGCAGGTTCACTTCGTCGATGTAGAGAAAGCCGCGGTGGGCGCGGGCCAAAAGTCCCGGCGCAAACGCGCGCTCGCCACGGGTGAGCGCGGCCTCCAGATCCAGCGCGCCCACCACCCGATCCTCGGTGGCGCCCAGCGGCAGATCGACCACGGGCACCGGCGCTTCGATGGCCGTGCGCACGCCGCCGCTGGCCTTCACCAGCGAGCAGGCGACGCAGCCGGCGCCATCCTCGGCGGGATCGCACTGGTAGGGGCAGCCTGCCACCACCTGCATCTTGGGCAGCAGCGCGGCCAGCGCTCGCACCGCCGTGGACTTGCCGGTGCCGCGATCGCCGAACACCAGCACGCCGCCGATGCTCGGATCCACCACGGCCACCGCCAGCGCGAGCTTCAGCTCATCTTGCGCCAGGAGCGCCGAAAACGGGAAGAGCGGCACGTTGCGCATCAAACTGCAACTTGCTCAAAGGCGTCAGCGACCACGGGCGCAGACACTGCGCGCTCCGCGGGCTTGCCAAAGGCGATCCGCTGTGCGAGCCAGGCCGCGACGACGAATCCCATAGCTTCGAGGGCGAAGACCAGCGCGTAGGCCCTGCCCGAGGATGGAATCAGCCACTTCGCAAGGTCGGCCAGGATCGTGCCGAGGAAGCCGCCGCCGCCAAACGCAATGGCCTGCGATGCGCCCCACAGGCCCATGCGCACGCCCTCTCTGGCGCCGCGCCCTTGACTGGCCATGGCCATCATGGCGCCGATGGCGGCGATCGAAAATGCGCCGTTGGCGGCGCCCAGCACAAAGACATTCTGCTTGAGCGGCCAGTGGAGGTTGCCGAGTCCCGCGATGACCAGGCCCGACATCGCCAGCGCCGAGGCTGCGCAGCCGCCCACGACCCAGCCTTTCAAGGATGCCGCCGCTCTGCCCTTGAGCAGGGTCGTCATCACCGCAACCAGCAGCATTCCCGCGAACACGCCGCCGTGCTGAACGCCCGAGAGCTTGGTCGACTGGCCCGGCGTAAATCCGAAGATGGAGCCGGCAAAGGGCTCCAGGATCAGATCCTGCGCGCTGTACGACAGCATGGAAACGAAGATGAAGATCGTGAACTGGCGCGAGTCGGGCTCTGCCCAGACCTGCTTGAGCGCGGCCAGAAATGGCGGCTTTGCTTCCGCCGCAGCTGCGCCATCGGCCGGCGAAGATGTTGAAGTCTGGTGGCCTTCGACGCCCCAGATTGCCGCCAGCGTGACCAGCAGCGCGGCCAGCGATACGCCCGCGGTCACGGCCACCAGCCGCTCCGGTGAAAAGGGATCGAGCAGCTTGCCGGCGACGGTTGCCGTGATCGCAAAGCCGGCGATCATCATCATCCACACCAGGGTCGCGCCCGCTGCTCGCCGCTCGGCCGAAACGCGCTTGGCCAGCAGCACCAGCAGCGAGGTTCCGCACGCGCTGACGCCGCCGCCAATGAACATGAAGCTCAGGATCGCCAGCAGCAGTCCCAGCGCGAAGTTGCTCGCCAGCAGCGCGGTGGCCATGGCCGCTCCGGTGCCGCCCGCCGCCAGCGCTGCCATGCCGCCGAGGATCCAGGGCGTGCGCCGCTGACCCAGATCAGATCCGTAGCCCATGCGCGGCCGGAGCATCTGCATCGCATAGTGCAGCGTCACCAGCGCTCCGGGGAGCATCGCGGGCAGCGCAAGCTCGACGACCATGACGCGGTTCAGGGTGGAGGTTGTCAGCACCACGACTGCACCGAGCGCGGTCTGGACCAGGCCAAGCCGGAAGATGCTAAACCAGCTGAAGTTGCTCTGCTGCATGACCCACTCTCTCTCTGCGGATGCCACGTCAGGCCGCCATCCCGAAGCTATGAAGATCCTGGCAGGCCGCGCACCGCGAACGCGCTGATGAGCATGCCGGCGACGTAGAAGTTCACGCCGAGGGCGCTGTACCAGATCGCGCGCTTGACCGGCTCGCCCAGGAATCGCCACATCAGAAGCGCCTGCGCGAGGATGAGTCCACCCACCGCAATCGGATGCCAGCCCGCGCCCCACTTGAGCAGAAACGCGACGACCAAAACCTGCGGCAGCAGCATCAGCGTGCACGCCACCAGCGCCGCCCCCTCTGCGCCCAGCTGCACCGGCAGCGAGCGAACGCCCATGCGCCGATCGCCCTCAATCGCCTTGAAGTCGTTCAGCGTCATGATGCCGTGTGCACCGATGCTGTAGAGCAGCGCCAGCGTCAGCGTGTGCGGACCCGGCATCTCGCCATTCATCATCACGGCGGCGCCGGTGATCCACGCCAGCCCTTCGTACGAGAGGCCGCACGCGGCATTGCCCCACCAGCCGTTCATCTTCAGACGCAGCGGCGGCGCGCTGTAGACCCAGGCCAGGATCAGGCCCACGACCGCGGCCCCAAAGCCCCAGCGCCCCAGCGTGGTCGCCACCGCCAGCGACAGCAGCGTCCACAGGATGGCGATGTACAGACCCCAGCGACCGGGCATGCGACCCGAAGGGATCGGCCGCTGCGGCTCGTTGATGGCGTCCACGTCGCGATCAAACCAGTCGTTGACCGCCTGGCTGGAGGCGCACACCAGCGGCCCCGCAAGCGCGATGCCCGCCAGCACGGTCAGCCAGCGGCCCGCAAGCGGCCGATGCGACGACACCACGCCGCACCCGAACGCCCACATCGGCGGAAACCAGGTGATGGGCTTCAGCAGCTCTTTGATGGTAGATAGAGACGGGTACGCCGGCGCCTGGCTCTGGAGCGACCGAAGCCCTGGGGCTGATTGCGCCGAGACGACTGCTGCCGCTGTGTTCTCCACCGGGGCCATCAGCGGTCAATCTACACGCACAGATTTATGTGTCAAGTATGATTGACATCGAGTCGCTGACCGAGGGATGGGGGGGCTTGTTGACTCAGTTTTCCAGGATGCTGGCGGCATGCCGGAGCAGCTGCTGGAGCAGCTCAGCCGAGCGGTCGACCGAGCCGCGCACGCTGTCGAGCAGCTCGGACATGCGGCTGACCTCGACGCCGTCGGTGATCTCCAGGGCGGCGAGCTGCGCGTTCTCGACAATCGAGGAGAGCAGGTTCTGGTAGAGCAGGTCGGTCCGGGACTCCAGGCGGCCCGATGCAAAGCGGCTGCCTTCGACGATGCGCTCTTGAAAGCGCCGCCGCGCAGCATCGGCCGAGCGGCGCTCGCTCATGTCCGAGACCATCACGACAAAGCCGAGCACCCGATTGGGCGCCGAAAACACCGGGTCGGCGCGCACCAGCACCGGACGCGGAACGCCGGGGAGGCTGGTCAGGTCGGCCTCGCCGCGCCAGGTCTGGTGGCGCTGGCGCAGCTCGCGCAGTCGCCGCGAGACCTCTTGCTGGCACTCGAAGAGCTGCGACAGATCGTCGAGGCTGGCCGGCTGCAGGTGCGGCTGCGGCAGCAGCGCTTCAAAGGCCTGGCTGGCCATCAGGATGCGCCCCTCGGCATCGGCCACGATCACAGCCTGCTCGCTCTTTTGCACCTGCCGCTGCACCTGCTCAAGCTGGTTCTGGGCAATGAGCATGCGCACCGAGCGGAACTGGATGACCACGTCGGTGACGGTGTCGCCAATCAGCCGCGCGGTGGTGATCGCCGCCGGCGTCCAGGGCTCGGAGGTGCCTTCGACAACTTGATGCCACTGCGCAAACGAGCGCCGCGGCGAAAGATCCGACGGGCTGTTGCCGATGATCATGGGCTTGAAGGGGTTTCCGCCCCAGGTCACGGTGCGGACCTGCTCGGGCCGGAACCAGACCAGATAGTCGCCAGGCTGGTTGGACACCGGTGTGGCCAGCAGGCCGCTGGCGACGCCGACCAGCTCCGCAAAGGCCGGCACTTCGGTGGCCAGCGAAGCCGTCACGTACAGTCCGGCGCTGGCGGCGTTCAGCTGCCTGCTGTCGAGCCAGCGGCCGATCTCGCGCAGCTGCTGCGTGCCCGGCACCTCGCCCGTGGTCAGCACCTGATCTTCGAGCAGCAGCGCCGCCCCCGCTGCGCCCACCGGCTTGAGGATCGACTGCGTGCTGTCAAAGAGCGCCGTGCGCCAGTCGCCATCGCGAGAGATGGCCTCAATCATCCGCTGCTCAAGGCGGCGCACCGCCAGCTCGGCCTGCGACTGCGCGAAGCTCTCCAGGGCGGCGATGCGCGTGCCGATCACCTCGCCGAGAAGCTCGCAAACGGCGCGCAGCTCAAACTGGATGAAGCGCGGCTCGTAGTTGTGGCAGGCCACCAGTCCCCACAGCCGACCGCCCACCAGCAGCGAAACGACCAGGGTCGCGCACACGCCCATGTTCTTGAGGTACTGGATGTGGATCGGAGACATGCTGCGGATGAAGCACAGCGACATGTCCAGATCCCGACCGGTCAGCGGCGACAGGCGCGGCACCAGCGGCACCGGCTCGTACTCCACATCGACCAGCACGCGCACGCGGTTGCGTTCATACAGCCGCCGCGCCATCTGCGGAATGTCCGAAGCGGGATAGCGATTGCCCAGCAGCGGGTCGAGGCTGGGCTTTTTCTCTTCAGAAAAGACCTTGCCGTGGCCATCGTCATCAAACTGGTAGACCATCACCCGGTCATAGCCGGTCAGGCTGCGGAAGATGCGCGCGGTCTCATCGCAGAGCGCGCGAATCGATGCCGCGCACATGACTTTATGAAGCGCCTTTTCGACCTCGCCGGCCATCGCAATGCGGGGTCCCGCGCGCACCAGCTCGATCACCAGGCCGCCGGTCGGCGGGCGGTGGAGCAGGCTGTCAAACTCGGCCCCATCGGCGCCAATGTGGCAGCGCACAGCGATGGGCAGCACATCCAGCGGCTCGCTCAGGTGCGCGCGAATCCGGCCCGCCAGATCCGGCGAGATGTCGCTCAGCGCGCGGCCGCCGAGCTCCCCCTGCAACCCGAGAAGGCTCGCGGCATTGGCGCTCTTCTGGATGACGATCAGCTCGGGCTCGCGCACCACGAGCAGCGCGCCGTGCGGCTGGATCGATCCGGCCAGGTGGATCTGCTCTCGCTCGCAATTGGATAGGTCGGCCTGTCCGAAGGCCGGTGACACAGAAGTTTGAAGGGCCATGCCTGCCACCTCCGGTCGCGTGGTCATTCCTGTGAGCCGTTCGGCTCCGCAGCATCAATTGAATAGCGACTGAGCTTGGAATAAAGACTTTGACGACTGAGCCCCAGCATTTCAGCAGCGGCAGTGCGGTTTCCGTGGGCCAGCACCAGCGCGGCTTCGATGCACCTGCGCTCGACCGAGGCAACGGCCTCCTGGACGATCTCGCGCAGCGGCGTCTTTCCAATCTGGTCCACGGGCGGGTTCGCGCCGGGGCCTGCGGCCTGCTCACCGGGGCCCTGCGTGCGCCGCAGCAGCACGCCCACATAGCGCGGATTTTCGTCTGCGTTGCCCGCGGCAGAGATCTCCACATCGAGCTCGTTTCCAAGCTCGCCCTGAAGGATTGTCTTGAACTTGCCGATCGAGCGGCTGCGCCGGATGCTGGCCAGGAGCACGCTCACATCTGCGCCGGGGCGGAAGATCCAGCGGCTCAGGCGCTGGCCCAGCACCGCGCTCTCCGCCGCCTGGCCGATCATCTCCAGGAAGGCGCGGTTGGCCCGCAGGATTGTGCCATCCACATCGATGACCAGAAAGCCCTCCTGAAGTCGCGCCAGCAGCTCTTCCAGCTTGATGCCGCCGCTCTGGTCGCCCCAGGACAGCGCCCCGCTGACCGGCGCCAGCTGAAGCACAAACACCGACGCCGGCTCGGCGGCGATGAGCGATGCGCGCACCATCCAGGGCTGACGATCCGCGCCCAGGTGAAGGATGATTCCCGGCGCCTTGCCCTGCTCGCGCACGCGGGCCAGCATTGCGTGAAACAGCTCGCGCTGCGGGGTGAGGATCTCCGGCAGGAGCTCGCGATCGCTGGCCACCCCAAGCAGGCGAATCGCCGCCGGATTGGCCTCCACGATGCGGGTGTCATCGAGGCTGATGAGCAGCACCGGCTGCGTGGTCGCGTCGAACAGCAGGCGATAGCGCATCTCGACTTCGCGCAGCTTCCAGTAGTCGCGCTCCATCGACTTCTGCGCTGCCACCAGGCGCGAGCGCAGCTCGGCGACAACCTCCAGGTTGCGACCGATTGCGATGAGGCCGGCGCTGCCCCCGAGTCGCACGGTGGTGTACTCGACGGCGACCTCCAGCCCGCTGGGAAAGCGCTGCCGCACCTGATGAAAAGACGAGACGCCGGTGGTGCGAGCGTCTGCGATCATCTGCTGCACCTGCACGTTGCCACCCTCGGCGACCGTGTCTGCCCAGGGGCGTCCAACCCACTCGTCTAAACCCTCGGTGGAGATGGCGTTCGCCAGGGACGCGCCGCGGATGATGCCCGAGAGATCGAGCCTCAGCGTGACATCCGGCTGCGCGAAGTTGACGCTACTCAGCAACGAATTTTTCCCGCCCTTCTAATACTCTGCGAGGTGTAGTGACTTTTTGGACATAAAGCCACTCATTTCGTCGAACTGACTCGAGACATTCACGATCAGGTCATTTTTCTCAACAACCCCCGGTGCCAATCATCCGGACCTGGTGATACAAATGGCTGGCTGATGCCTCCTCTTTTTCCGCTGACCTTGGCGTTTTATGCGGTGGCCTGCACGCTGTGCTTCGTCGCTGTTGCTCAACCGCAGCTGTTCTGGCCGCGCCGGCTGGCGATGCCGCTGCTCGGCTGCGGGCTGATCAGCCAGGGCGCCGACATCGCCTGGCTCTGTCTTCACGGCCAGCACCCGGGCACCTCGGCGCGCGAGGCGCTTTTTTTCGCTGCCTACCTCATGCTGATTGCGCTGCCGCTGCGCACATACCGGCAGCCGCTGCCGCTGCTGGGGGCCCTGCTCCTGCCGGTGGCCATGGTGATCGATATCCTGGTGCGCGTGCTGCCCTCCGGCCATGCTGTCACCGAGCCCGGCGCGGCTGCGGGCGGCCATCTTTCCCGGCTGGCGATGCTGCACATCTTCAGCGCCACGCTCGGGATCGCCCTCTTTGGGATCGCGGCGGCGGCGAGCGTCGCCTACATGATGAACGAGCGCCGACTCAAGCTGCGGCGCCTGCCGCGCAGCGGTGGAGCGCAGCCCGGACCGTCGCTGGAGACGCTCGATTCGTGGAACCAGCAGGGCATCGTCTTTGGCCTCCTGGCGTTCACCGCGGCGCTGGTCAGCGGCACCTACTGGATGCTGGAGATGCCGCTGCCGGCCAGCTGGCTGCACGGGGGCTCGCACGAGCTGGGGCTCTCGCTTCAGATTCGCTATCTGCTCAGCCAGCCGCGCTACATGCTGGCGGTCATCACCTGGCTGCTTTTTGCCGGCCTGCTGGTTGGCCGGAGCGTGTACGGACTGCGCGGGCGGTGGGCTGCGCAGGTGACCCTGGTCGGCTTCTGGACCTCGCTCGGGGTGCTGGTGGTCTACCTTTTTCGCGACTTGGCAGGCGGCTAGCATGAGCCAGCTATTTGTCATCGGTCTCAGCCACCGCACGGCGCCGGTGGAGATCCGCGAGGCGCTGGCCCAGGGAGTCGACGACGCCCTGCGACTGCGCCAGCTGCGGGCGGCGGCAGCGCTGTGCGGCGAAGCGATGCTCATCTCGACCTGCAACCGCGTCGAGCTCTACGGCGCCCTGCCCCGCCTCCGGGCGGCCGAGCGCGAGGCGCTGGCCAGGCTGGAGCAGCTGTCGGCGCTGCTGGTCGAGCCGCAGCCAGCAGCGGGCAAGCACCTGTATCAGCTGGCCGGAGAGGAGGCGCTGCGGCACCTGTTCCGGGTCACCAGCAGCCTCGACTCGATGGTCGTGGGCGAGCCGCAGATCCTGGGTCAGGTGAAGAGCGCCTATCGCACCGCCAGCAGCGCCGGAACCATCGGCACGGTGCTCAACGCCGCGGTGCCGCGCGCCTTCGCGGTGGCCAAGCGGGTGCGCACCGAGACCGCGATCGGCCAGAGCGCCGCGTCGGTGGCCTCGGTCGCGGTCGAGCTGGCGCAGCAGGTCTTTGGTGAGCTGCGCGGCCAGCCGGTGCTGCTGGTGGGCGCCGGCAAGATGGCCGAGCTGTGCGCCCGCCACCTGCGCGAAGCCGGCGCCACCGACTTCCTGATTGTCAATCGAACCTTACAAAGAGCCAGCGACCTGGCGGGCCGCCTGGGCGGCAGCGCCCACGAGCTGAGCGAGCTGGAGCCGCTCCTCGGCCGGGCCGCGGTGGCCATCTGCTCGACGGGAGCGCAGCAGCCGCTGCTGCGGGCGGAGCTGGTCGCGCGGGTCATGAAGGCGCGGCGCGGGCGCTGGCTGCTCCTGATCGATATCGCCGTGCCGCGCGATATCGAGCCGCAGGTCGCCAAGCTCGACAATGTCTATCTATATGATATCGACGCGCTCTCGGCGGTGGTCTCGGGCAACCTGAACGACCGGCAGCGAGCCGCAGCGACCGCAGAGGCGATTGTCAAAGAAGAATTACAGCGCACTGTGAATCGCAGTCGCTCTGCCGATGTGGTGCCGGTGATTCAGGCGCTGCGCGAGCGGGCGCAGGGCATTGCGCAGGCCGAGGTGGCCAAGGTGCTGCCGCGCCTGAGCGGTCTGGATGAGCGCGAGCGCCAGCTGATAAGCGGCCTTGCCGATGCGGTGGTCAACAAGCTGCTGCACGGTCCGCTGACGGCGCTCAAGCAGGGTGCTGCCGAGCCTGGAGGCGGCGCCGGACTGGCCGAAGCGATCCGGCGACTCTGGGCGCTGCCGCTGCCCGCTGCTCCCGCCCCAGCAGCGCCCGAAAAGGACTCGGAAAAAGAGGGCGAAAACAGCAGTGAGGACCTTTGATTCTCGGCCTTCATCGTTGGCGATGCAAGTTTCTTGTTTGACAATGAAGATTGACAATTTGTATGCGGTTTAGCCTTGACGGAGCAGGCTGAAGCGTAGATTGCTATGCCTCGGGTGCGAATGGTGGACGCCGAGCTGCCGGTCTGAAGGATCGAGCAGAAGAGGCCTCAGCCGCGCCAGGAGGCGTACCAGATGGCTGCAACGCAGAGGAGCAAGAATCTCAGCGCGCAACAGGTCCACCACAGCGGAGATGAGCGCTCGCTGCTTCATCTGGCGCGCACCGGCGACTGGCCGCCCGTGGATCCTGCGGCTGCCCGGGATGATGGCTCCAACCTGCTGGCGACCATCGAGTCGGACATCATCCCGCGGCTGATGCTGGCCCACCGCGCCGAGCCTGCGGCCCCCTTCCGCTGCGCCGAGACCCGCCTGCCTCCAACCCTGGGGGAGCTGCTGGAGTTTGCCCGCATCGCCACCTGCCACGACCTGCTCGGGGCGCTCAGCTTCGTCGAGTCGATGTGCGTGCAGGGGCTGTCGCTGGAGTCGGTGCTGATGGAGCTCATCGGGCCCACCGCGCGGCTGCTCGGCGAGCAGTGGAAGGACGATCAGCGCTCGTTTACCGAGGTCTCCGCCGGGCTGGGCACGCTCCAGCAGGTGGTACACGTCCTGGGGCCGGGCTTCGCCCCGACGCTGCCGCACCGCGGGCTGGTGGTGCTCATGGCTGCGCCCGGCGAGCAGCACACGCTGGGGCTGTATCTGGTTGGGGAATTTTTGCGGCGGGCCGGCTGGGGCGTGCAGGTCACCCCGGACCTGGGCGAGTCCGAGCTTGTCGAGCAGGTGGCGTCCGAGCGGGTTGAGATGCTGGGCTTTTCGGTCAGCAACGACCGGCTGCTCAAGCCGCTGGCCAGCCTGATCGCGACGGTGCGCAAGGCTTCGTGCAATCCATCTCTTAAAGTTGTGCTGGGGGGCTCGCTGGAGCTCGGCGACTTTGCGGCTAAAAACGGGGCCTGCTTCTGCGCGCAGGATCCTCGTGAGGTCGTGCGATATCTCGAACTACATGGTAACTTTCGCGATCGAAACAATTAACTTAGACTTTTGGGAACTCAGGGCCATGGCCGTTAGTGCAGGAACAAATCCCCGCCCGCCAAAATCTGGCTCGGGGGCCAAGTCGAAAGCTGTCGGGGATGCGCAGATCACCGAACGCGTAATTGCCGCTGCCTCGGATCTGGCGCTGGTTGTGGACCGCGAGGGCCTCATCGAGAGCGTCTCGATCGGCGAGGCTTTTCAGGCGGGCTCGCTGTGGAAAAAGCTCGTGGGCAAGCGCTGGAAAGAGACCGTTGCCCCGGACAGCCAGACCAAGGTCGAGCGGCTGCTCGCAGATGCGCGCAAGGACGAGGCGGGTCGGCCGCGCGAGATCAACCAGCAGGTTGAAGGCGGGGACGAGGTTCCGTTTCGATTCTCGGCGGTGCGGCTCGACTCCGAGCAGCGCGTGGTGGCGCTGGGGCGCGAGCTGCGGTCGCTCTGGAACCTGCAGCAGCAGATGCTCGGCGCGCAGCAGGCGATGGATCGCGAGTATGGCCGCCTGCGCCAGGCCGAGACGCGCTATCGGCTGCTGTTTCAGGTGGCGTCCGAAGGCGTGGTGGTGGCCGACGCAGTGACGCTGAAGGTGGTGGAGACCAATCCGGCGGCGGTGTCGCTGCTGGAAGAGTCTGCACACGTGCTGCACGGGCAGACGCTCCAGGATCTGTTTGCAAAGCGCAGCTGGCCGGCGGTGCAGGCGCTGATCGCCGCCGTCGAGGCTGGCGGCCGACCTTCGGACATCCAGGTGGGGCTTCCGGATGGGCAGCGCGAGATCCTGGTCTCGGCGTCTCTTTTCCGGCAGTCGGGCGCGATGCTGCTGCTGCTGCGCATGCGGCCGTTCGGGGACGCGCAGGGCCAGAGCGCGAGGCTTGTTGGACCGGCTCGTGCTCGCGAGTCGCGCATGCTGGCGGTGCTGGATGCGCTGCCCGATGGCTTCGTCATCATCGGCGAGAATCGGAGCATCCTCAGCGCCAATCCGGCATTCTGCGACATGGTTCAGGAGGCCAACGAAAACCAGGTCATCGGTCAGCCGCTGGATCGCTGGCTGGGACGGCCGGGGGTGGACCTCAACATCATGCTCGCCAACCTGCGTGAGCATGGCTCGGTGCGCAACTTCGCGACGATCATCCGCGGCAACTACGGTGCCTCGCAGGAGGCCATGGTCTCGGCGGTGGCGGCCAACGACGCCAAGGTCCCCTGCATGGGCTTTTCGATCCGAACTGCTCCGACGCGACTTGCCGTGGTGCCGCCTGTGGGCTTGCAGCTGCCGCGCTCTGTGGATCAGCTGCGCGAGCTGGTGGGGCGCGTCTCGCTCAAGGAGATCGTGCGCGAGTCCGCAGACCTGATCGAGCGGCTGTGCATCGAAGCCGCGCTCAAGGTCAGCGGCGACAACCGCGCGTCGGCCGCGCAGCTGCTGGGCCTGAGCCGGCAGGGCTTCTACCTGAAGCTGCGTCGCCACGGGCTCGGGGATCTGGATCCCACCGAGACGACCTGAGCGGCTCTCCGAGGCCCCTGCCGGCAGCCGTCAGTAGCGCACGCGGTTCGCTTCCAGAGCGAGATAGTCTGGGGCCAGATGCGCATAGATCTGTGTGGTCTCCACGCTGCTGTGTCCCAGCAGCTGCCGCAGCACCATGATGTTGCCGCCGGCCATCACGTAGTGGCTGGCGTAGGTGTGGCGCAGCGCATGCCAGGGACGCGCCGGCGCCGCGCAGCCCGCAGACCGGAACAGCGCCTGCAAGCTGTGCCTTCCCTTGAGCGAAGCTGCGCTCATGCCCCACCGGCCGCGGTTGAACACGGGGCAGATGAGCCGCTCCGCAGTCTCGGGGCACAGCGGCCGCCACTCCCTCAGCAGAGCAGCCAGCGCCGCCGGCAGCGGCAGATGGCGCGGCTTGTTCGCCTTGGGAAGCAGCTTGTAGCTCCGGGCGACCGTGAGCCGGGCGGCATCCACGTCCACGTCTTGCCAGCGCAGCCCGAAGATCTCGCCCCGGCGCAGTCCCGAATAGAGGCCCAGCGCGATGGCAATGAAGCGGCACCAGTCGCCTGGCTGCTGCGTGCTGCGCGCCTGTCGCTCCGCTTCACCCAGCAGCTTCGCCGCATCTTCACGCGCCAGATATTCCAGCGAGTGCGCCGCACGCGGCCGCTCCATGCCGGCGAGCGGACTGTGCGGCAGCAGCCCCTGACGCACGCCCCACGAGAGCGCAGTGCCTAGCGGGCGCAGATGGAATCGCACGGTGTTCGCGGCGCAGCTGCGCGCCAGCTTGTCGCGCAGCCGCTCCAGCATCGCGCGATTGAGCTGCGCAATCGGAACGCGCCCGATGACCTCCAGCACCGGCTTGAGCGCATAGCGACCAGAGCGACGGTAGCGCTCAAGGTCCTTGATGCGCGGACTCGCGTACTCCGCAAGAAATCGCGCGCACAGCTCGGCGACCGTGAGCTCCTTTACCGGCGCGGGAATGCCGACCTTGTCGCGAGCGACCCGCGCCTCCACCTCCAGCAGGAACCTGCGCGCCTCCGCCTTGCTCGGCTGATGGCTCGCCCGCTGCTTGCGCCGGCCGTCCACATCGCGATAGCGGACGTACCAGCCGATGAACCTGCCGCCTTTGACTTTACGGATGACGTCGCCCATGTGCCCTCGCTCAAGCCGCCGCCCGTGGTCCCTGGGTGGTCCACGGATGGGATGTAGGTGCCCCTCGGAAGCTCAGGCATCCGCCGCCCCCGCACGTCCAGCCCCCCTCACAAACCCGCGACACCCTTGCCCTTTTCCGCCCCCTGGATCTCGCCACCTGGATGTAGTTCTCGCAGTTGAACCATTTTTCTTTGTGGTCGTGCAGGAAGGTGACGCTGTAGCTGGTGCGGATGTGCAGGCGCACGAAGTCACTGGTCTCGACTTCAAGGATGTC
>Ga0075163_10005987_pt1 | contig 16130 bp, 13 predicted proteins | sample JI1023141ADNA_FD_71478 | JGI IMG/M metagenome (GOLD analysis project Ga0075163, IMG submission 71478) | Wastewater effluent complex algal communities from Wisconsin, to seasonally profile nutrient transformation and Carbon sequestration -... | ecosystem: Engineered > WWTP > Effluent > Algae...
GAAGAAAGAGGGGTACTCAGAGCGGCGCCAGCCCGGTGAGTTGCAGCTTGAAGCGCACCTGGATGTCGTTGGCCAGCATGGAGGTGTCGGCCCAATCGCCGTCACCCACCTTGAAGTCCAGCCGCTTGATGACGAAGCTGCCGCTGGCGGTGCTGACTTGGGCCGATGCGGCACCTGCCTGCGTCACCTGCACGGGCACGGTGAGGTCCTTGGTGGCACCCTTGATGGTGAGCTTGCCGGTGACTTCGAACTTGCCGCCGCCCAGGCCCTTCACGGCGCTGCTGTTGAAGCTGGCCTGCGGGAACCTGGGCACGTTCAGCCAGGTGGCCTTGGGCACTTCGGCGTCCAGCTCGGCGCTGCCGAAGCGGGCGCTGTCGGTGTCGATGCTGAAAGCCACGGTGCCGGTTTCCGGCTTCTTCGGGTCCAGCGCGATCTGCGCCGTGAACTTGCCGAACTTGCCCTCCACGGGCACGCCCATTTGCTTGGTGGTGAAGGCGATTTCGCTGCCAGCGGCCACCAGCGTGGCGGGCTTGGGCTGGGCTTGTGCGGGCTGCAGCACGGCGCCCAACAGGGCCGAAGCCAGGGTCAGGGCGTACAGGGTGCGGGCGGTCATGTTCAGGGGTCCTTGAAGGGTTCAGCGGCCGGGGCGCATGCGGTTCAGCAGCCCGTCCTTGTCGATGAAGTGGTGCTTCAGCGCAGCCAGCACGTGCAGGACGACCAGGGCGGCCAGCGACCAGGCCAGCGCGCCATGCAGCGGCTTGATGGCCTCGGCGAGTTCGCGGTCCGGCAGCACGAAGTCCGGCAGCGGCCACAGGCCAAAGAGCACGATGGGAAAGCCCGCCGCCGAGCTGTAGGCCCAGCCCACCAGCGGTACCGCGAAGAACAGCGCGTAGAAGGCGACGTGCGTGGCATGCGCTGCGCGCGCCTGCCAGGCGGGCATGGCCACGTCGGCCGGCGGCCGGTGCGTCAGGCGCCACAGCAGGCGCAGCGCGCTGAAGGCCAGGATGCAGACGCCCAGCCACTTGTGCCAGTTGTAGAGCTTCAGCCGCGCGGGGCTGAAGGGCAGGCCGGTCATGTAGGCGCCCAGCCCCAGGGCGCCGATGATGGCCAGCGCCAGCACCCAATGCAGGGCGATGGCGGGCAGGGAATACCGGCTGTTGGAAGGGCGGTTGTTGGCGGTGTTCAACATGGCAAGCCGCACTATGCCGGCCCGCCCCCGCTCTGGCCTTCAAGCCGATTGATGACCGGCAACAGCATCTTCGAACGCTGCCCGGCCATGCCCTTTCAGGGCGCTCAGGTCATGCGGCCCACGACGCTGAGCAGCTCGCGCGGGCTGAAGGGCTTGACCAGGTACTCGTCGGCGCCGGCCTTCATGCCGCGGGCGCGGTCTTCGGGCTGTGCGCGGGCGGTCAGCAGCACCACCTTCGTGCGCTTCAGGCGCGACTCGGCGCGGATGCGCTCGCAGACCTGGAAGCCGTCCATGCCGCCGGGCATCATCACGTCCAGCAGCACGAGCTGGGGCTGCAGGCGTTGAGCGGCCTCCAGACCCTGCTGGCCGGTCGTGGCTTCGTGGATCTCCAGGTCTTCCATTTCCAGGGTCATCCGGATCAATTCGCGGATGTCCGCCTGGTCTTCGACGATGAGGACGCGTTTCATGGGCAATGTGCTCCGGGCCTAGGGGGCGTTGCCCGGACTCTAGACCTTGGGCCGCGGCGCCAGCCGCAAAGAACCCGCCCGAATGCCCGCCTGTTCACGGTTTTGTGGCTGCGCCCGATGACTACGCTAGCGCTCAACTGCCGGCCTGCCGTGCCGATAACCACACACCATGAACCTGTCCCTCAAGGCGGCCGCCAAGCGGCTGGACCGACTCTTCGCACTGACTTTCGCACTCGCCCTGCTCATGCAAGGCGGTTTGCTGGCATGGGCCGGCAAGCCCTTGCTGGCCTGGGCGGGCCTGGCGCTGGGTGGCGCCATCGTCGCCTTGTGGATGCTGCTGCGCCATGGCGGCACCAGCCTGTCGGCCTGGGGCTTGTCCTTGCTGATGGTGGCTGGCGCGGTCAGCACGGTCGCTGTCTTGCCCGACCGCCCCGGCATGGTGCTGCTGTTCCCCCTGGTGCTGAGCTTCTTGCCGTCCTACCGCCGCTGGCCCTTGGTGCTGACGGCCGGTGTGCTGATGGCCGGCATGCCGGCCTTGCTGCAGGTTGCCTCGCAGGCGGGCGGCTACCTTGTGTTTGCCGTGCTCTTGCTGGCGCAGACGTCGTTCCTGGCCATCGTGGCCCACCGCAACGAGCGCCAGTCCAAGGCCACCTTCGACGTCGACTTCCTGGTGCGCGCCATGGGTGCGGAAGGCCCGATCCGGCTGGACCTGGGCGTGCTGCGCGCAGAAACCGTGATCGGCGAGCGGCTGCGCCAGGCGCAGGAGCGCATGGCCGCCACCTTGAAAGAGGTGCGTGAGTCCGCCCACTCCGCCGCCGTGGGTGCACAAGCCCTGCAGGACAGCGGGCATGAACTGGCGCAGCGTTCTCAGCATGCCGGCAGCGAACTGGGCGCCGCGGCGATGACGCTGACGCAGATTGCCGTCATCGTGAAGGACAGCGCCAACGCGGCCATGGCAGCGCGTGAAACCGCCCAGGCGGCCACGGCCATGGCCGAGGAGAGCGGCCGCATCGTGGGCCTGATGGTGGAGCAGATGCGCGCCATCGACGGGGCCTCGCGGCGCATCACCGACATCATCGGCGTGATCGAAGGCATCGCCTTCCAGACCAACATGCTGGCGCTGAACGCCGCGGTGGAAGCCGCGCGCGCCGGCGAACAGGGCCGTGGCTTCGCCGTGGTGGCAGGCGAGGTGCGTTCGCTGGCGCAGCGTGCCACCGCCTCGTCGTCCGAGGTCAAGGCCCTGGTGGAAGACACCGTGCAGGCCGTGACGCGCGGCAACCAGTTGGCCGGCCAGGTGGGCCAGACCATCACCGACCTCACCAGCACGGTGGCCCGTGTCGACCAGACCTTCCACAGCCTGTCGGCCGACACCAACGAACATGCCGCGGGCATCGAAGCCATACGCGACACCATGAACGAGCTGAACGCGGCCACGCAGCAGAACATGGAAATGGCCGAGCAGTCGCGTGGCATTGCCGACGAACTGGCAGCGCGCGCGGCGGCCTTGAATGCGGCGCTCACTGGCTTCCGCCTGGGCGCCGAGAGCGACGCAGCCGTGCGCGAAGCGGCGGCGCTGGGTGCCATCGGTGCGGCCCGCCGTGCCCCCTCGGCCTCCCCCGCCGCCACGGCCTCGGCCGGCGCGCGCGCGGAGCAGGACACGGTCGAGTTCTTCTGACGCGCTGATTGGGGGGCATGGGCCGCCTCCCGCGGCCTGTGCGGGTGGGCCCCAGCCTTCGGGCTGCCAGACCCTCAAGCCTTCAGGTCGTCACGCCGCCTCGTTTTCCAGCGTCTTCAGTGGTGCCGCCGCCAGCGGCAGCCCGAAGCGGAACAGCGCACCGCCCTGGCGGTGGTTGTCGGCCACGATGAAGCCGCCATGGGCCTGCATGATCTGCCGGCAGATGGCCAGGCCCAGGCCCGTGCCGCCGGAGCCGTCCTTGGTGCGGCTGCTCTGCACGAAGGGCTCGAAGATGCTTTCCACCTCGTCCACCGGCACGCCGGGGCCGTGGTCGCGCACGCTGGCCACGGCCATGCCGTCCTGTGACTGCAGGGCCACCTCCACCGCGGTGCCCTCGGGTGCGAAGCGCAGCGCGTTGGCCAGCACGTTGCGCAACACCTGCTGCAGCCGTGGCGGGTCCAGCCGGGCGTGGGCGTCCTGCAGCGCGTCGTCCACCAGCAGCTTCAGCGTCAGGCCGCGCTGCTGGGCCAGCGGCCGCAGTTCGTCCACCACCTCGCGCAGGGGTTCGGCCACCGGCGCCTGGCGCAGCTTGATGCTGCCCACGGTGGAGCCGATGCGGGAAATGTCCAGCAGCTCTTCCACCAGCTTGAGCATGCGCCCACCGGCCTGGTGCACGCGGCGGAACATCAGCTGCAGTTTGTCCTGGCCCTCGGCCCGGCCTTCGCCCAGTTCGGCAAAGCCCAGGATGGATTGCAGCGGCGTGCGCAACTCGTGCGTCACGTTGGCCACGAACTCGGCGCGGGCCAGGTTGGCGGCCTCGGCCGCGCGGCGGGCAGATTCCGTGGCGCGCGCGGCCTGCTTGTACTCGGTGACGTCCACCAGCGTGCCGATGACGCCGCGCACCCGGTCGCCGGCGCCGCGCAGGGCGACCTTGGTGACCACGGTCTCGCGCGGTGCGCCGTCGGCCATGGGCAGGTCCAGCGGCCAGCGTGCGCTGCCGCTGGCGCAGACCTCGGCAATGCCGCGCTCCAGCAAACGGCGCACGCGGGTGCTGCGCTCGCCGTTGTCGGCCGAGGCCGAGCTGTCGCCGTCCAGTTCCATCAGCCGGACCCAGGCCTGGTTGGCCAGCAGCAGGTTGCCGTCCAGGTCGGTCAGGAACACCGGCACGGCCATGGCGTCCACCAGTTGCTCGGTCAGTTCGTATTGCTCGCGCAGTTGGCGTTGCGCGAGTTCGCGTTCGGCATCGGATGTTTCCCGGGCGTGGCGCTGGCCGCGGGCCGCCAGGGCCAGGGCGCTCACCAGGGCCGACAGCAGCAGGGCTGCGACGCCGGTCTGCTGGGCTTCGCTGCGCCACTCGGCCAGGGCTTCGTCGTGCGCCAGCTCCACCTGGGCGCGCACCGGGTAGCTGCGGGCCAGGCGCCAGGCGCCCAGCGCCGAGGCGCCGGCCAAGCCGCGGTGTTCCGACGCGCCGTGTTCAGCGGGGCCGTCCGTGGCCGAGACCAGCGTCGTGGCCGTGCCGGGGCCCAGGCCCAGATTGCTGGTGGCCGCCAGCACCGTGCCGTCTATGCCCAGCAGGGCTGAACGCCAGGCCGGGCTGTTGAGCATGAGCTCGTGCTCGTTGGCGAAGTACCCCGGGTTCAGTGCGGCCACCAGCCACAGGCGCGGTCGGCCTTCAGACGCCGGCAGCGGCTGCGACACCAGCAGCAGGTGGTGCATGGCGGCCGGGTCGATGTTCAGCGAGGCGTCGGCCAGGTCGCGGCCGCTGGCCAGCCGAAGCGGCACGCGGCCCTGGCCTTGCTGGGGCAGGAACAGCACGGGGGTGGCCGTGGCGCCGGCGTTGGCGGACTGCGAACTGGCTTCGACGAAACCCGTTTCGCGCACCAGCGACAGACTGCGCACCATGGGTTGCCCCGCCACCACGTCGGCCAGCGTGCGCTGCACGGTGGCCGACCGGGGCTGGTAGCTGTGGGTGGCGTCGCCCAGCATCAGCGTCAGGCGCGAGGCCGACGCATCCATCATCAGGCTCACGGCATTGAGCGCGCGCGTCGCGTGGTCGGCCAGCACACGGGCGTGCATCGTGGCCTGGCGCAGGGTTTCGGCCTCGGCCGCGTGGTAGCTGCGCAGCGCCAAGCCGCCGGCCGCCAGCCATACGACGCCCAGCGCCACGGGCGTGGCCGGCACGCGACGCAGCGCGCGCCACAAGGCGTTCAGTGGTTGGCCCGGCGGCTTGGCGGCGCCCACGGTGTGTCAGCGCTTGACGACGATTTCAGCCAGGCCGTTGCGCTTGGCAGCGGCCTCCAGCCGGCCGTCGCGCTTGATGGCGGCCACAAAGGCCGACACGCGCTGCGCCCAGGCCTCGTCGCCCAGCTTCACCGGGTAGCCGTACTGCAGCACGTAGAAGGGCTGCGGCGGAGACACCAGGCGGGCCCAGTCGGCGTTGTCCAGCAGTCGGCGGCTGTAGGGGTAGTCGGTCATGAACACGTCCACCCGGCCGGACTCCAGTTCCTGCTCGCGCGTGGCCGGCGGCTTGACGATGACCATCTTGGCCTGCTTCAGCGCCGCGGCCATCACCGGCTCCATGAAGGTGCCGGCCTGCACGGCGACGTTGACGCCAGGCTGGTCGATGTCGGCCCAGGCCTTCACCACGCGGTTGCTGCGCGTGGTGACGGCGTAGATGTCGCTTTGCAGGTAAGGCTGGGTGAAACGCAGCGCGGCGGTGCGGGCGGGCAGCATGCCGACGCCGAACATGGCCACCTCGCAGCGTTCGGCGTTGAGGTCGTCGATGAGCTTGGGGAAGGACGAGTCCACGAACTGCAGCTTGGCGCCCAGGTCCTTGGCCAGTTCGGCGGCCAGATCGATGTCGATGCCCTGCAATTGCTGCGTGCGCGGGTTGCGGAAGCTGATGCCGTAGTAATCCGGCCAGATGCACACGCGGAGCAGGCCGCTGGCCTTGATGCGGCCCAGCGCACCCCCGCCCGCAGCCGCTGCGGCAGCTGGTGCGGCAGCTGGTGCGGCAGCTGGTGCGGGCGTGGCCAAGGCCAGCAAAGCGGCGGCCAGCAGCGGCAGGCTGATGGCCATGAGGCGGTGGTGTCTTCGGTTCATTCCCGGGCGTCCTTGGGTGGTGGGTGCGCGCAGGGCGCCCCCGACCATGATGGCGATTGCCGGTGTTTTCGGCAGTTGGAGCTGAGGCCTGAAGCGGGTTCTGTTCGCGGCGCCTTGGTCACCTGCCCGGCGCAGGCCCTTTTCAGGCCAGCAGGGGCGACAAGGCCAGCGCCAGCCTCGCGGCCTCCGCCGCGGGCAGCAGGCGGTGGCGCAGCGCAAAGTCCAGGGTCACCAGCTCGGCGTCCACCGTCATGGCGCCGCCAGCGGCCAGGGCCAGGGCCTGGTCCACGGGCAGGCATTCAAAGCCGGCCACCTCGCCGTCCTGGTTCTGCGGCACCAGGCCGGCGGGCAGGGCCAGGTCGAAGCTGTGCAGGTCTTCCAGCTGCACACCTTCGGGGATGTCGCGGTGCAGGCGCAGCACGCGGCCGGGGCGGGCCGTCGCCATTTGCGCAGGGGTCAGGCCGGCTTCCTCCCAGCCTTCGCGCACCAGGGTGTCGTGCGGGGTCTGGCCTTGCGGCACGCCGCCGCCGACCAGGTTGTCGCGCATCCCCGGGTCGGTGGCCTTGGTGAGCGCGCGCTGGGCCACCCACAGGTGCGTGGGGCGGCCGTCCGCGCCGGCGATGTAGCCGGTGGCGTGCGCGCCCAGCGTGCGTGTGCCCCAGAAGCGGCTGGCCGCGCGTTCGGTCTGGGCCAGGGGGCGGCCGGTGGCGGGGTCGGTGATGGCGAACAGCTCGTCACGCCAGGCCCGCACCCAGCCCTGCTGGCGCAGTGCGGCGTTCATGGTGGCCAGCGCCGCGTCGCGGTCGCTGGCGAGCAGCGTGACGCCGCCGGCCGCCACGTCCAGCCATTGTGGCCAGGCGGCCAGGCTGTCTACCGCCGCGCGTGGCACCGAGCCCACCGTGCGGCCGTCCACCACGAAGGGCAGGCGCTGGCGCTCGTCGCGCCGGCGCGCGGCTGCCAGAGCCGGCCAGCTCATCAGTTCAGGCCGCCTTCTGCAGGCCGCCTTCGCGCCAGCGCTGCATCAAGGTGTCCCACTTCGGGCGCACGGCGGACAGGTGCCGTTCCTTCACGTGGCCGTAGCCGCGGATGTCTTCCGGCACGCGCGCAATCTCCACCGCCAGTGCGCGGTTGTCGGCGTTCAGCGACTGCAGCAATTCGGTGATGCAGGCTTCGTACTCGGTGATCAACGCACGTTCGGTCTTGCGTTCTTCGGTGCGGCCGAAGACGTCCAGCGCGCTGCCACGCAGGCCCTTCATCTTGGCCAGCAGGCTGAAGGCGCTGCGCATCCAGGGGCCATAGGGCTTCTTCAGCAACTCGCCCTTGTCGTTGGTCTTGGCCGTGAGCGGCGGGGCCAGGTGGTGGACCAGCTTGTAGTCGCCTTCAAACATGTCGGCGATCTTCTGGGTGAAGGCTGGGTCGGTGTGCAGGCGCGCCACCTCGTACTCGTCCTTGTAGGCCATCAGCTTGAACAGGTACTTGGCCACCGCCTCGGTCAAGGGCGTGCTGGTGCCGAGCTTGGACTCCGCTGCCTGCACGCGGCCCACGAAGGCCTTGTAACGGGCGGCGTAGCCGGCGTCCTGGTAGCCGGTGAGGAAGTCCACGCGCGTGGCCACCATCTCCGCCAGGCCTGGCTTCTTGACGAACTGGATGACTTGCTGCGCCTTGAAGAGTGCCTGCACGGACGCCAGGTCATGCGCGCAACGCCGGCCCCATTCGAAGGCCGCCTTGTTGTTGTCCACCTGCACGCCGTTCAGCTCAATGGCGCGCAGGATGGACGGCAGGTTGAGCGGTATGCGGCCCTGCTGCCACGCATAACCCATCATCAATGGGTTGGTGTAGATGCTGTCGCCCAGCAGCTGCTCAGCCACCTGCTCGGCATCAAATGCGCCCACCAGGCCTTCGCCCACGCTGTTGCGCACAGCGGATTCGCAGTTGCCGCCGGGGAACTGCCAGTCGGGGTTCTTCACGAAGCCGGCGGTGGGCGTGCCGTGCGTGTTCAGCGCCACATAGGTGCGGCCCTGTTGCATGACGGACAGCGTGTACTTGGACGCACCCACGATGCTGTCGCAGGCGATCACCAGGTCGGCCTGCGCCGTGTCCACCTTGGTGGTGTGGATGGCTTCCGGCCGGTTGGCGATCTGGATGTGGCTCCAGGTGGCACCGCCCTTCTGCGCCAGGCCACCGCTGTCTTGCGTGACCACGCCCTTGCCTTCCAGGTGCGCGGCCATGCCCAGCAGCTGGCCGATGGTGATGACGCCTGTGCCGCCCACGCCGCCCACCACCACGCCCCAGGCGTTCTCGGCCACGGGCAGTGCGGGTTCCGGCAGTGCGGGCAGGCCTTCCAGCGTGCCCTTCTTTTCCTTCTTGGGCTTCTTCAGCTGGCCGCCTTCCACGGTGACGAAGCTGGGGCAGAAGCCCTTCACGCAGCTGAAGTCCTTGTTGCAGCTGTTCTGGTTGATGCGGCGCTTGCGGCCGAATTCGGTTTCGACCGGCTCCACGCTCAGGCAGTTGCTCTGCACGCTGCAATCGCCACAGCCTTCGCAAACCAGTTCGTTGATGACCACGCGCTTGGCCGGGTCCACCAGCTTGCCGCGCTTGCGGCGGCGGCGCTTCTCCGTTGCGCAAGTCTGGTCGTAGATGATGGCCGTGGTGCCCTTGATTTCGCGGAACTGGCGCTGCAGCGCGTCCAGCTCGTCGCGGTGGTGCACGGTGACGCCGGCTTCCAGGGTCTTGCCGTCGTACTTGGCCGGCTCGTCGGTGACGATGATGAGCTTGGTGACGCCTTCGCTGACCACGCTCTTCATGATCTGCATCACCGAGTGGCCTTCTGGCCGCTCGCCCACTTGCTGGCCGCCCGTCATGGCCACAGCGTCGTTGTAGAGGATCTTGTAGGTGATGTTCACGCCCGCCGCGATGCTCTGGCGGATGGCCAGGATGCCGCTGTGGAAGTAGGTGCCGTCGCCCAGGTTGGCGAAGACGTGCGTGTCGGTCGTGAAGGCCGACTGCCCCACCCAGGCCACGCCTTCGCCGCCCATCTGGCTGAAGGTGCTGGTGCTGCGGTCCATCCACACGCTCATGTAGTGGCAGCCGATGCCGGCCAGCGCCCGCGAACCTTCCGGCACGCGTGTGCTGGTGTTGTGCGGGCAGCCGCTGCAGAACCACGGGGCGCGGTCGCCGGTGTCGGTCTTCAGCGTCAGCAGTTGCTGTTCACGCGCCGCGACGATGGCCAGGCGCTGGTCCATGCGCGCCACGATGTCCGCCGGCACACCCAGCTTCTTCAAGCGCTTGGCGATGGCCTTGGCGATAAGGGCCGGCGTCAGGTCGGCCTTGGCGCGCAGCAGCCAGTTCTGGCTGGGGTTGGACATGCTCCATTCGCCGCCGGAGTCGTCGCCTTCCTGTTCGTCGAACTTGCCCAGCACGTTGGGGCGCACGTCAGAGCGCCAGTTGTAGAGCTCTTCCTTCAGCTGGTATTCAATGACCTGGCGCTTTTCCTCGACGACCAGGATCTCTTGCAAGCCGGTGGCGAAGTCGCGCGTGATGCTGGCTTCCAGTGGCCACACCACGTTGACCTTGTGCAGCCGGATGCCGAGCGTGCGGCAGGTGTCGTCGTCCAGGCCCAGGTCGTTCAGCGCCTGGCGCGTGTCGTTGAAGGCCTTGCCGCTGGCGATGATGCCGAAGCGGTCCTGCTTGCCTTCAATGACGTTGTGGTTGAGCTTGTTGGCGCGCACATAGGCCAGGGCCGCGTACCACTTGAAGTCCATCAAGCGCGCTTCCTGCTCCAGCGGCGCGTCGGGCCAGCGGATGTGCAGGCCGCCCGGCGGCATGGCGAAATCTTCCGGCAGGATGATCTTCACGCGGTCCGGGTCCACGCTGACGCTGGCGCTGGACTCCACCACCTCCTGGATGGTCTTCATGCCGCTCCACACGCCGGAAAAGCGGCTCATGGCGAAGGCGTGCAGGCCCATGTCCAGGATGTCCTGCACATTGCTGGGGAAGAACACCGGCAGGCCGCAGGCCTTGAAGATGTGGTCGCTCTGGTGAGCAGCCGTGCTGCTCTTGGCGACGTGGTCGTCGCCTGCAATGGCGATGACGCCACCGTGCTTGCTGGTGCCGGCCATGTTGGCGTGCTTGAAGACGTCGGAACAGCGGTCCACGCCCGGGCCCTTGCCGTACCAGATACCGAAGACGCCGTCGTACTTCTTGCTTTGCGGGTACAGGTCCAGCTGCTGCGTGCCCCACACCGCGGTGGCGCCCAGTTCTTCGTTCACGCCGGGCTGGAAGACGATGTGGTTATCGGCCAAGTGCTTCTTGGCGGCTTGCAGCGCCTGGTCGTAGGCGCCCAACGGGCTGCCGCGGTAGCCGCTGATGAAGCCGCCGGTGTTCAGGCCCGCCACTGCGTCGCGCTGGCGCTGCAGCATGGGCAGGCGCACCAGGGCTTGCACGCCGCTCATGAAGGCGCGCCCGGCACCCAGGCTGTACTTGTCGTCCAGCGTGGCGGTTTCCAGGGCGCGTCGGACGGCGTCGGGCAGCGGTGCATTCATGCGGGCAACTCCAGGGGGCCGCGGAGGGCAAAGCAAGTGGCGTGCGGCTGGGCGGCAGTGTAGGCAAAGGCCTCTGGCATGTCTTTTCTTTTGATGCCCGATGAAGCAGACTTGGCGCAAGAAGATTGCTCAAGATTGAAAGGAATTAAAAGAATGGCGCTCAAAAAGCCCGCATTGGGGAAAACCACCAGGCCAGCGCCTCCGCCGCCGCCCGAGCCGCCCGAGGCCCACGGCCTTGGGCTTGACCGCTGGGACATCGCCATCCTGCGCGAGCTGCAGGCCGACGCGCGGCTGTCCAACACCGAGCTCGCGTCGCGCATCGGCCTCAGCGCCGCGCCCACGTGGCGGCGCGTGAAGTGGCTGGAAGAGCAGGGCTACATCACCGGCTACCGAGCGGAAATCGACCGCCGCAAGATCGGCCTGGGCGTGCTGGCCTTTGTGCGACTGGATGCCGAGCGCAACAACAGCGAAAGCACGCGCGCGCTGGAAGACGCCATCCGTGCGCGGCCCGAGGTGGTGGCCTGCCACTACATCAGCGGCGCCGGCACCTTTGAACTGCATGTGGTGGCCACCGACCTGGACGCGTTTTCGCGCCTGGCCATGGACGTGCTCTTCAAGCTGCCCAATGTGAAGGACCTGCACACCAGCTTCAGCCTGGGCGAGGTCAAGTCCGGTGCGGCGCTGCCGCTGGAGCACCTGAGCCGGGCGCCTGTTGCACGCTAGCGGCGCGCCGGCCGTGCGGCGTGCACCGGCGGGGTGCTACCCTTGCCACCCCGTGAGAACCCTGACCCCTATCGAATGAGCCGCATCCTGGATGCGCTGCTCACCACCGACCCGGTGCAGCGGGTGCGCCTGGCGCAGGCCGGCCTGGCCATGCTGGTGATGGGCACCGCCGTGGTGGCCATGCACTTCTTTGTGTGGGTGGGAGTGGCGCCGGCGCGGCCGGTGCTGTGGTGGTCGCTGGCCACGCTGCTGGGCATGGGGGTGTTCTACGTGCTCATCCGCAGCGGCTGGTCGCGCCAGCGCGCGGAGCCCTCGCTGACGGTGCCGCAGATGCTGTTTGCGCTGACCAGCGGCGCCGTCGCCTACACGGTGCTGGGTGCCGGCCGCGGTGCGGTGTTCCCGGTGGTGATGGTGGTGCTGATGTTTGGCATGTTCATCGCATCGCCGCGCCAGATGCGCTGGGTCAGCGCCTATGCCGTGCTGCTGTTCGGTGTGGTGATGGCGCTGATGGCGGTGCGCAGCCCGGCGGCCTACCCGTGGGAAATCGAACTGGGCCACTTCCTGCTGGTGGCCACCATGCTGCCCACCGTGTCCCTGCTGGCCGGGCGCCTGAGCCGCATGCGCCACCGCTCGCGACTGCAGCGGGCCGAACTGACGCAGGCGCTGGCGCGGCTGCGCGAACACACCACGCGTGACGAGCTCACCGGCCTTATCAACAAGCGCCACATGCAGGACCTGATGGAGCAGGAGCACCAGCGCTGCGTGCGCAGCGGGCAGAGCTTCTGCATCGCGGTGCTGGACATCGACCGTTTCAAGTCCGTCAACGAAGCGCATGGCTACAGCGTGGGTGATGCGGTGCTGCGCGCCGCCGCGCAGGAGGCGCTGCGCCATGTGCGGGTGTCCGACGTGCTGGCCCGCTGGGGCGGCGAGGAATTCGTGCTGATGATGAGCGACACGCGTTCCGCGCTGGCCCGTGGCGGCCTGGAGCGGCTGCACCAGAAGGTGGGCGCCTTGCGCATCCTGCACGGCACGGCGGCGGTGGGCGTCACGCTGTCGGGTGGGCTGGCGGAGCACCACGCGGGTGAGCACGTCGCACAGACGCTGGAACGTGCCGAAAGGGCTTTGCAGGACGCCAAGACCCAGGGCCGCGACCGCATCGTGGTGGCGGCTTGAGCGGCCCCGGCGCGGGCCGCCTGCCACTGAAACACGCGCTGCTGGCGCTGGGCGTGGTGGCGGTGTGGGGCACCAACTTCGTGGTCATCAAGGTGGCGCTGCAGGCGCTTCCGCCGCTGCTGCTGGCGGTGCTGCGCTTCACGCTGGCGCTGCTGCCCGCGGTGCTGTTCATCCCGCGGCCGGCCGTGCCCTGGCACAAGCTGGCGGCCTACGGCGTGCTGATCGGCGCCGGGCAGTTCGGCCTGTTGTACATGTCCATGAACGGGCACATCGCGCCCGGGTTGGCGTCGCTGGTGATCCAGACGCAGGTGTTCTTCACCATAGGCCTGGCCATGGCCGCCGACGGCGAGAAGGTGCGCGGCTTCCAGTGGGCGGCGCTGGTGTTGGCCACGGCCGGCATCGCCGTCATTGCGGCGCACACGGGTGGCGACACCAGCCTGCTGGGCTTGGGCATGGTGTTGCTGGCAGCCGTGTCCTGGGCCTGCGGCAACCAGGTGGCGCGCAGCATGGGGCGCGTGCAGATGCTGGGCGTGGTGGTGTGGTCCAGCGCCTTTGCGCTGCCGCCCTTGTTGCTGCTGAGCCTGCTGGTGGAAGGGCCGGCGCGCATCGCGCAAGGCCTGGCCGCTGCCGATGCCGGCGTGTGGCTGGCCGTGGTGTGGCAGGCAGCGGGCAACACGCTCTTTGGCTACGCGGCCTGGGGCTGGCTGATGGCGCGCCACCCGGCCGCCACCATCGCACCCATGGCCTTGCTGGTGCCGGTGTTCGGCATGGGGGCTTCGGCGCTGATCCTGGCAGAAGGCCTGCCGCTGTGGAAACTGGGTGCGGCTGCGCTGGTGCTGTCGGGCCTGGCGCTGAACCTGTTCGGGCCGCGCCGCGCATGAAGGGGCTCAAGCCATGTGGCTGCTGATTGTGGAAGCGCTGGCCGCTGGTGGGCTGCTGGTCTTCATCGTCTGGTGGACCATGTTCTCCGGCCGCGACAAGGACGACGACCCGCCGCGCTGAGCGGTGCGGTCAGCCGAACGGCGGCGGCCGCAGAAAGCTCATGGGCCGCGTGCGCAGCCGCTGCCACAGCGCGGCGCGTATGCGCCGGCGGTCCTGCACGCGCACGCCGCGCGAGCGCAGCGCCACCTTGAAGGCCAGGTAGAAGCTGACCGTCAAGTTGAGCAGGCCCGTGGCCGCGATGCCGGCCACGCACCACCAGAACGCCGGCAGCTGCAGCAGGTCCGTGCCCAGCGCACCCAAAGCGGCGGCCAGCTGGCCGGTGGCCAGCGTGACGTGCCGCACCTCCAGCGGCAGACCCATGAAGGCCGCCACCGCGGGCACCAGGCCCAGCATCATGCCCAGCGAGACATTGGCTGCCAGGCCCGACACGTGTGCGCGCCACCATTGCGCCCAGCGCTGCGCACGCGCCGCGCCCAGCAGGCCCACGATGCGCGGGTTCCAGGCGATGGCGCTGTCCAGCCGGTGGTAGACGAACCAGTTTTCGGCCCAGCCGGCGATCAGGCTGCTGGCAAACAGCAGCACGCCGGTGAAGGCGGCGAACAGGGCCGTCGGGCCCAGCAGCGTCAGGCTGCCCAGCGTGTAGTGCGCGTCCTCCGCGCCCACCAGCGGTTCGCCGGTCCAGATGACGGCCAGCAGTTGCACCGCCAGCACCAACGGGCCGCACAGCGCCAGGTTGCCGGCGATGCCGGCCATCTGCGATCGGATGAGCTGCGCCACGCGGTCCACCACGCGTTCCAGGTCGTCGTCGCTGCTGCTTTGGCCCACGGGCAGGCTGGCGGCCAGGGCTGGCGCGGTCATGGCCGGCTGTTTGGTGGCCACCGTCCAGTGCAGCAGCATCACGATGACAAAGCTCAGCGCGTAGTTCACGCCGGCCCAGAAGCCACCCCAGAAGGCCGTCATGCCCAGGGCCGCGATGGCGAACTTGGCAAAGGTGGTGCCGGCGATCACCGCACCACCGCCCGCGGCGCGGCGCAGCATGTCGCGGTACTCATCGCGGTTGCGGGTGATGTAGTGCTCGCCGGTTTCGGCATTGCGCTCGGCCACCTGGCGGGCCAGCAGCGAGTAGTGGCGGGCGAACAGTGCACGCACGCTGCGCTGCCCGCGCAGGCTGCCCACCAGGTCGGCCAGCAGGCGCCTGCCTTCAGTCACGCCGTCGGGCGCGATCACCGCGTTCAGCAGGTCTTCGATGCGGCGGCAGCGGCCTTGCAGCTGGTCCAGGTCGAACACGATGTTGACCGACACGCCAAAGCTTTCCAGGTGCGGCATGACGCTGTCGGCCGCGCGCAGGCACTGGTCCAGCAGGGCGCGCAGGTAGGCGGCCTGCTGCAGCGTGTCGTCGTGGCGTTGCGCCTGCACCGCCGTTTGCAGCGAAGCCACCGCCGGGCCCAGCTGGCGGAAGGGCTCGTTGGCCAGCAGCGTGCCGTCCATGCGCTGGCGCAGCGCGGGGCTGTGCGCGGCCGACTGCACGTGGCTGGCCAGGATGTGCATGGCGTCCATCAGTGCTGCCGGCGTGGGGGCTGCCTGCATGGGTGCGGCCTGTGTGGGTGCGGCCTGCGGGCCCAGCAGCCGCACGGCCTGGGCGCAGGTCGCGTCGTCCAACGCGTCCAGCCAGGTGGTGTCGTCGGGCTCGAACAGCAGCGGGAACAGCGTGGCCAGCTGGCGCGTGTCGGGCGTGGCGGGCAGCACCCGCGCCTGCAGGCGCGACAGCAGTTCGCTGCCGAAGGACAGGCGTGCGCCGAAGCCGAAGTCGGCGAACAGCGAGGTGGCGTCGATGTCGCGCCAGAAGGCCTGCGCCAGGCCCTGCACGCGTGCGGCCAGGTCTGGGTGCTGCTCCATCTGGCGCAGCAGGTGCTTCAGGCGCAACACGGGCAGCGGCGTGCGCTGCTCGTCGGCGCCGCGCAGGATGCCGTGGGCCGGTGCGTGGCGCAGCCATTCCAGCAGCCGCACCAGCCAGAGGTGGCGTTCGGCCTGGCCGGCCTTGGCGTCGGCGGCGTTGACCAGCGCGGTGAGGTCCCAGGCGCCAGCCATGCTGCCGTGCGGGGGTTTCAGTGCAGCGCGCCCGGGTAGACCAGGGCGAACTCGGCCACCGGGGCGTCGAAGGGGTGAGCGTCTTCGGTCATGCAGAAGAAGGTGCCACGCATGCTGCCCATGGGCGTGTCTATGCGTGTCCAGCTGCTGTATTCGAACTGCTCGCCAGGCTTGAGCACCGGCTGGTGACCCACCACGGCCAGGCCCCGCACGTGTTCTTCGTGGCCCTG
>Ga0075163_10005988_pt1 | contig 16129 bp, 10 predicted proteins | sample JI1023141ADNA_FD_71478 | JGI IMG/M metagenome (GOLD analysis project Ga0075163, IMG submission 71478) | Wastewater effluent complex algal communities from Wisconsin, to seasonally profile nutrient transformation and Carbon sequestration -... | ecosystem: Engineered > WWTP > Effluent > Algae...
TCACCATCACACCGCCTTCAGCACGCTACTGGCCGGTGGCGGCATCAAAGGCGGCCTCGCGTATGGCACGTCCGACGAACTCGGCATGAACGCGCAGGAGAATCCCGTCCACGTCCACGATCTGCACGCCACCATCCTGAACCAGCTCGGCCTCGATCACGAAAAGCTCACCTACCGCTACGCCGGACGCGATTTCCGGCTCACGGACGTGTTTGGCAAGGTGGTGACGGAAATTCTGTCCTGAATTTCACCTCTCACCCCACACATGATCCGACCCGCCAGTTGTCTGCTCATTCTCTGCAGTGCTCTTCCAATTCAAGCCGCTGAGCCCATTGCCATCGGCTCACGCCGCGAGTTGTTCGTGGACCGGTTCCTCATCGGCGAACTCAAGAATACCGCGCTAAAGCTTCACGCGCCCCAACTCATGCCGCCGGTTCCATATCCGCGACCGAACGGCCATTACGCGACGGTGTTGAAGGCGGAGGACAAGTTTCAGTTCTACTATCGAGGCGACAAGGATCCGAAAGTCACATGGAAGACCCACGGCATCGAGGCCTATCACGATGGCGAGGCCACGCTCTATGCCGAGAGCAAGGACGCGATCTCGTGGACAAAGCCGAAGCTTGGTCTGTTTGAGCATCCATCATTCCGGGACGGCAACATCGTGCTCATGAACGAGTTTCTCGTGACCCACAACTTCACGCCCTTCATCGACACCAGACCCGGTGTGCCCGCCGATCAGAAGTACAAGGCGCTCGGCGGACTCGCGTATCAGCCGCATCAGTCGGCCACGCGCGACAAGCGCGGCCCCGGTGGCCTGAAGGCGTTCGTTTCGCCCGATGGCATCCATTGGAAGAAGCTCCGGGAGGAAGCAGTCGTGCCGGAGGTGTGGGGCAAGTATTTCGACTCGCAGAACTACGCTTTTTGGAGCGAGAGCGAGCAGCGCTATGTCTGTTACTTCCGCCGCTTCATCAAAGGCATGCGCGGCATTGCGCGCACCACATCGACGGACTTCGTCAACTGGACACCGTTCGTCGAGTTTGAGGCGAACCTGCCGAAGGAGCATCTTTATACAGCCTGCACGCAGCCGTATTTCCGGGCGCCGCACATCTACGTTGCCCTGCCCACGCGCTTCATGGACAAGCGCGGCGCAGCCACGGACATCCTTTTCATGAGCACTCGTGGCGGGAGCAAATATGATCGCGAGTTCACGCAGAGCTTCATCCGCCCCGGCATTGGCAAGGACGGCTGGGCCGACCGCGCGAACTACGCCGCCATTGGCATCCATCAAACGAGCGACACCGAGTTGTCGATGTTTCTCACCGGCGGCCGACGCTACACTCTGAGGCTGGATGGCTTCGTATCCGTGAATGCACCTCTCGCTGGCGGGGAACTCGTCACGAAACCACTGACATTCTCAGGCCGGCAACTGGAGATCAACTACTCCACCAGCGCTGCGGGCCAGATGCGTGTGGAGCTTCAGGATGCAGGCGGCAAACCCTTGTCCGGTTTCACGCTCGACAACTGTGAGCCGATCTGGGGCGATCACATTGCCCGGATCGTGAAATGGAAATCCGGCAATGATGTCGGTGCTCTTTCCGGCAAACCTGTGCGCCTTCGTTTTGAGATGAGCGATGCGGATTTGTTCTCGTTGAACTTCAACGAGTGAGCCCGTGACTTACTTCGCGGCGTTCTCGTCGTAGCGATGCAGCGGGCGGGCCCAGATGTTGCGGTAGCGCACGGGATTGCCGTGGTCCTGAAGCGCAAAGCCCCACTCCTGGTGCTGGTGATCCTGCTTCACGGCGTGGTGCACGACGACTCCATTGTGCAGCACCGTGATCATCGCCGGTGTCTCGACCTTGCCGTCCTTCATCACCGCACATTGCAGGATGATGTCGTAGGTCTGCCACTCGCCGGGCTTGCGTGAGGCATTCACCAGCGGCGGATACTGGCTGTAGAGCGCGGCGGCCTGGCCGTCGGGATAGGTGTCGTTTTCAAAGGAGTCGAGCACCTGCACCTCGCCCCAGCCGGAGAGCAGCACGCCGCTGTTGCCACGGCCCTGGCTGTTGCCCTTCACCTCGGATGGCGTGGCCCACTCGATGTGCAGTTGCGTGGAGCCAAAGCGATCCTTGCATCGGATGACGCCGCTCTTCGGCGTGCATTCCATGTAGCCGTCCTTGATGATCCACTTCGGCGCCTTGTCTTCCGGAGTCGGGTCGTCCTTGCGCGGCTCGCGCTCCCAATGGGAGAAATCCGCGCCGTCGAAAAGCACGGTCGCATCACTCGGTGCCGCGGCCGGCTTCTCCGGTGTCGATGCCGTCGGTGGCGTGATCACCGTCGGCCGTGGTCGCTGCATGTCGCCCTGCCGATAGATGCCGCCGGGCGTGAGGGGCTTTTCCTTCTTCGGTTGCGCTTGTGGTTTCGTCGGCTCGGCGGCGGTCGCCGTTGAGAGGGTGATCGAGAGGAGAGCGAGGAAGGCGGGAAGTTTCATGGGCGGAAGAAACGCCGCGAGCATCCGCTGGCTTGCGGAGCACCGATCTCTCTGAGTGAAATGCAGCCGTGCCTCCGTCATGCTATCCGCCATGAATCACTGCATTCTCATCGCCCTCGCAGTCTCGACCCTTCCTGTTGTTGCACAGGAGGTTCATCCAGATCGCACCGTCACCTTCACACACACGGCTCCCAATGCGCGGGAAGTGTCTGTCTCGGGAGATTTCGGCAAGCGGGGTGAGATGACCAAGGGCGAGGGCGGCGTGTGGAGCGTCACGCTGGGGCCGTTTGAGCCGAACATTCACAGCTACAACTTCAGCGTCGATGGCAAGCAAGTCGCCGATCCGCTCAACAACCGCTCCAAGCCGCAGCGCTCCGGCATTTCCAACGTCTTCGAGGTACGCGATCAGGCTCCCTCCATCTGGGATCGACAGCCGGTGCCGCATGGCGTCGTGCATCTGCACGAGTACGACTCCAAATCCGTCGGCACCACGCGCCGGTTGCGCGTTTACACCCCGCCCGGCTACGAAGCCGACGACCAGCGTTTCCCAGTGCTCTATCTCTTCCACGGCTCCGGCGACAACGAGGCGACGTGGACCGACTTCGGCCGTGCGCATGTCATCCTCGACAATCTCATTGCCTCCGGCAAAGCCAAACCCATGCTCATCGTGATGCCCGACGGTCACACGATGCCACCCGTGCCGCGTGACTCGCCGAAGGCGGCCGAAGTCCGAAACAAAAACCTCGGCAGCTTCGAGGCCGATCTCCTGTCCGACGTGATGCCGATGATCGACAAACTCTACCGCACGCGCGCCGAGCGCGAGAGCCGCGCCATCATCGGCCTCTCCATGGGTGGCAATCAGAGCCTCATCATCGGCCTGAATCACCCCGATCTCTTCGCCTGGGTCGGCGGCATGAGCAGCGCCGTCCGCGAGCCGGACACGCAGCTCGCGCCGTTCTTCAAAGACATCGCCGCGGCCAACGAGCGGCTCAAGCTCCTGTGGATCGCCTGCGGCAAGGACGACTTCCTCATCCAGGAAAACCAGAAGCTGGATGCCATGCTGACGGAAAAGCAGGTGAAGCACACCTACATCGAGTCTGCCGGCGCTCACGCCTGGCCCGTGTGGCGACGGTATCTCGCGGAGTTTGCACCGTTGCTGTTTCAGTGAGCGATTCTCCTGAACCCATCAAATTGATCTTTCCTCGACGATCACATTTGCTACTGCCAGGGCGGCGGGCTGAGTTCGGATGAGTGGGAGGAATCATGGGCGCTGGCTGGATCGTCGTTCAAAGAGCGCAGAGCCAAAGGACTCGTCGATGGCGATCAGCAGGTGTTCTGGCAAACCGTCGCGGGTTACCATCGCAACCAAGACATCGCCGCACAAATCTCAGGATAGTCTTCGCTGCCCGTAAAGTTTGGCGCTTTCAAATTCCAGATGCGCCCACCGCGCACTGCGCTACCCTGCGCGCCCTTATGCTCAGAGCTGGTATCGTCGGTCTTCCCAATGTTGGCAAATCCACCCTTTTCAATGCGGTCACCCGCACCCGGAAGGCGGAGGCGGCGAACTATCCTTTTTGCACCATCGAGCCGAACCAGGGCATGGTCGTGGTGCCGGATGAACGGCTGGCGGTTTTGTCGAAGATCTCCGGCTCGTCGAAGCTGATTCCGGCCGCCATTGAGTTCGTGGACATCGCGGGACTCGTGAAAGGCGCGAGCAAGGGCGAGGGGCTCGGCAACAAATTCCTCAGTCACATCCGCGAGGTGGACGCCATCGTGCATGTGGTGCGCTGTTTTGAAAATGGCGACATCACTCACGTTGAGGGCACGATTGATCCGGTGCGCGACATTGAGGTGATCAACACCGAGCTGATCCTCGCCGACATGGAGAGCGTCTCGAAGCGCAAAGGGCGCGTGGAAAAGGATGCGAAGCGCGGGATCAAGGAAGCGCAGGCCGAGTTCGCCATCTGCGAGAAGCTGCTGCCTCACTTTGACGCGGGCAAGCCGGCGATCACGCTGGAACTCAACGACGACGAGGCAAAGCTGGTGAAGGGCTACTTCCTGCTCAGCTCAAAGCCCTGCATCTACGCCTGCAACGTGTCCGAAGCTGAACTCGCCGCCGCCAGCAATGAGCCCGACAAGCACCCGCTCGTCAGCAAGGTGCGCGAGTATGTCTCCCACGCACACGGAGCGTCCGCCGTGGTCATCAGTGCGGGCATCGAGAGCGAGCTGACTGATCTCTCGGAGGAAGATGCAAAGGCCTACCTCTCTGATCTCGGCGTGGCCGACAGCGGCGTGAATCTTTTGATCAAGAGTGTCTATTCACTCCTCGGCCTCCAGACCTACCTGACCACTGGCGAGAAAGAAACCCGCGCATGGACTATCACGAAGGGCATGAAAGCGCCGCAAGCAGCAGGCGTCATCCATGGCGACTTCGAGCGTGGCTTCATCGCTGGTGAAATCGTGCCCTACGCCGATCTCGTCGAGCTCGGCTCGTATGCAAAATGCCGTGAGAAGGGCAAGCTGCGCATCGAGGGCAAGGAGTACGTCATGAAGGACGGAGACGTGGTTGAGTGGCGCTTCAACGTGTGACTCCATCACGCGCGTGCTGCATGATGCCGACTCTCGTCGCCGTTTAGCGCACATGAGATTTTCCGTCACGATAGCCCTGCTTTTGTCGCTCGATGCGAGATCAGCTCCGGTGGACTTCGTGCGCGACGTGAGGCCGATCTTCCAAAAGCACTGCTACGAGTGCCACGGCGACAAGAAGCAGAAGTCAGGGTTGCGCCTCGACATTAAGTCCGAGGCAATCAAGGGCGGCGACAAGCACGCGCCTGCCATTCTGTCGGGCAATGCCAAGGACAGCACGCTGATTCATTTTGTCTCAACTGCTGACGAAGACGAGGTCATGCCGCCGAAGGGTCAGCGTCTCTCGTCCACTGAGATCACCACACTGACGGCCTGGATCAATGATGGTGCCGTGTGGCCCGACGGTGTCGATCTCGCGAAGCTCGAGGACAAGCGCGATCATTGGAGCTTCAAGCCGCTGAGAAGCGAAGGGCAAAGAGCGAAGGGTGGAGAGATAGATGCGTTCATTGATGTGAAGCTCAAAGAGAACGGCCTCGCGAAGTCTCCCGAGACTGATCCCGTCTCCTGGCTGCGTCGCGTGACTTTTGATCTCACCGGCCTGCCGCCCACTCCGGAGGAGGTGGCCGCGTTTGTTTCGGACAAGAACCACGCCGCTGTCGTCGAGCGTCTCCTCGCTTCGCCGCGCTACGGCGAGCGGTGGGCGCAGCACTGGCTCGATGTCGTGCGCTTCGCCGACACCCACGGTTTTGAAGTCAACACCGAGCGCCCAAACGCATGGCCCTACCGCGACTACGTCATCCGCGCTTTCAACAACGACACGCCATACGATCGCTTCATCAAGGAGCAGCTCGTCGGTGATGCGATGGGCCAGGACGCAGCCACGGGCTTCCTCGTCACCGCGTCCGTGCTGCTTCCCGGACAAATCGGCAAAGACGAGCCGTCGAAGCGTCTCGCCCGGCAGGATTCGATTGACGAGATCGTCGTGAACATCGGCCAGACTTTTCTCGGGCTCAGCATCGGTTGCGCGCGCTGTCACGATCACAAGTTCGATCCCATCACCGCCAAAGATTACTACGCCATGCAGGCCTTCGTTGCCGGTGTCGAGTATGGCGACCGCGATCTGCGCACGCCGGAGGCCGAGGCTGCGCGCGCGGAGGCGACGAGGCTCAAGCTGCGCCTCGCGGAGATCGACAAGGAACTCGCTCGCTTCGTGCCGCTAGTGAAATCAGGCGCTGAACGCCCGATGATCAACGCCCGCGAGAACGCGGACCGTTTTTCACCGACGAAGGCCAAGCGCGTGCGCTTCACCATCAAGGCCACGAACAACTTGGAGCCCTGCATCGACGAACTCGAAGTCTTCAGCACCAGCGGCGAGAACGTCGCGCTCGCCACCGCAGGCACGAAGCGCAAGTCCGGTGGCGACATCGGTGTCGCCGAGCGTCACGAGCTTCGTTTCATCAACGACGGACGCTACGGCAACTCGCGGAGTTGGATGGCCAGCGAGATTGGCAAAGGCTGGGTGGAACTGGAGTTCGAGCGTGAACAAACCATCGAGCGCGTCGTCTGGGGCCGGGATCGTGATGGCAAGTTCACCGACCGCCTTGCGATCGATTACCAAATCGAGATCGCCGATGCCACGGGCAATTGGCTGACCATGGCCGATGCGAGTGACCGACGGAAATTCAACGCCAAGGACAAGAAGCAAACAAAGCCCACGCTCAGCGGCCTCAGCCCCGAGGAGGCCAAGCTCGCGAGGCCGCTGATCCAGGAGAAAGCCAGCATCGAAGCCAAGATCAGCGCCGCTGAGAATGCGCAGAAGGTTTTCGCCGGCACCTTCCGCAAGCCCGACGACATCCACCTCCTCAATCGCGGTGATCCCGAGCAACCGAAGGAAGCCGTCATGCCAGCCGTGCTCAGCGCGCTCGGCGATTTGAAGCTGCCGAAGGAATCCGTCGAGCAGCAGCGCCGCAGAGCCCTCGCCGATTGGATCGCAAGTGCGCAGAACCCGCTGACTGCCCGCGTGATGGTGAACCGCATCTGGCAGGGCCACTTCGGCACCGGCTTGGTGCAAACGCCGAGCGACTTTGGCCGCATGGGCATGAAGCCCAGTCATCCCGAGCTGCTCGACTGGCTCGCCGCCGAGTTCATCCGCAGCGGCTGGAGTGTGAAGCACATGCACCGGCTGATCGTGCTGAGCTCGACTTACAGTCAGTCGTCTGTCCCGTCAGAGCGGTCCGACTTGTCCGACGCCTCTGCAAAAGATGCCGATGTCCGCCTCCTCTGGCGATTCCCCGGCCGCCGCCTCGAAGCAGAGGCCATCCGCGACTCCATGCTCGCCGTCAGCGGCCAGCTCAATCTCAAGATGCATGGCCGTGGCTACAATCTCTTCGATCAACGCGGCGGTCTCAGCGGCTTCGAACCCATCGAGACTTTCACGCCTGACAACCAGCGCCGCATGATCTACGCCCACAAAGTCCGCCGCGAGCCCGAGACTGTCTTCGGTGCCTTCGATTGTCCCGATGCCGGCCAAAGCACGGCCACCCGCCGAGCCAGCACCACGCCGATCCAAGCCCTCAACCTCTTCAACAGCCGCTTCACGCTCGTCCAGGCCGAAGCCTTCGCCGCCCGAGTAAAGAAGGAAGCGGGTGACGATCTCGCCGAGCAAGTGACTCGAGCGTACCAGCTTGCACTGAGTCGTGATCCCGCCCATGACGAGTTGGCGGGGACAGTGCTCGTCGTGCGTCAGCACGGCATGGCCGCGCTTTGCCGCGCCCTATTTAATAGCAACGAGTTCTTGTTTGTGCGCTGAGCCGCTATCCGCGAGTGCTGAGGGGAGCGAGTGGACGTGCGCAGAGAATCACCTTGTTAGAAAAGCTGGCTGATGGCACACTACCTGCCGCTCATTCTGCCCGCGCACCATGCACTCCGCTCCTTCCAGCCGCCATCGCACACGCCCCAGCCAATCTGGCGGCAGTCTTGTGCCCGTGCTGATCATCGTCACTGCTCTGGCTACCAGTGCGATCATTTTTTTCATGTTCACGCGCAAGCAGATGCGCGGTGCCGGAATGCAAACCGTGGCGACGAACCAACCCGCACAGCAGATCCCTGGAGGCACGCCGACGAATGGGGGCGCGCCTGCGGCCGTCAAATTGCGCGAGCCCGCCGATCCGACTGCGCCCGCACCTGCGACCACCGCCCCCGCCGTTCCGGCCCCGCCGCCCGCGAGCCTCGGATTCGCGCGTCCGCTTGATCTCGGTACCCAGCTCGCGCGCAGCCTCGGCTCAGGCGACATCAAGGCTGCGAGCAAACTCGCCTCTGCCGGAAATCCCGCGCAAGCCGATGAAGCCGCAGCGGTACTGGAAAAGATCTTCAAAGACATGGGCTACAAGGCGGGTCCGGACGACAAGGTGGAGCTTCTTGGTCAGGTGGAGAATTTTACGCGACTGTCGATCCCTCTCGTGAAGCCCGGTGATCCAAGTGCAACGCTCCGTCTCCAAATCGATCTCGAACGCGACGACAAGATGGGATGGAAGATCGCGAAGATGCATCTGCCCAAAGAACTGAGCAGCGCACTTGCGGCACTGCCGCAGATGCCCGCACCAGCAGTTGCTGCTGCTGCGCCCGCCGCCCCCAGCAAGCCGGTGATGGGTCCTGATGGAAAGCCAGTGGCCAACCCGCTGCCTCCCGCGCCCGGCAAAACGGGTTTGCCGACACCTGCGATGCAGAAGAGCAAATCGCTCTTTGCCGTCGCTGAAACAACGGATGCACTCACGTTTGCCAGCGACTTCGTGCAGACGCTGCTGAAGCACGACTTCGTCGCCGCGAAGAAGTTCATCAACGAGGAGAAAGTTCCCGCGCAAAAACTCATCGGCCTCTGCATTGTGTTTGAGGAAGGCCAGTATGAGCTGAAGCCCGCCAAGCCGCTCATCATCACGGTCGCCAATCCTGAAGTCTCGTGGGTCATCGCGCAGGTCCAGTCGGAGTCGCTGCAACAGTCCACCGAGTTTGGTCTCGAACTTCAGCGCGCGTCCGCAGCCGACGAATGGCGAGTGGCAGGGCTGAACCTCTCGGAAATCCTGGGTTCCTTCGCGCAATCGGCATCAAAGCTCGGCGTGCCTTACACGCCGCTTGTGAAGAATCCGAAAGGTGGCGAATCGCTGGCTTTGTACTTTGAATACGACCATGCCGCGCTTCATCCGCGTGCGCAAAAGCAGCTCGAAATCGTGGCCGGCCTGCTCAAGTCCGACCCAAATCGCAAGCTCAAGATTGCCGGTCACACGGACGCAATGGGAGCGGACGACTACAACATCCGACTCTCACAATCGCGCGCGGAGAGCGTGAAGAAGCAGCTCGTCGCCCTTGGTGTCCCATCGGATCAGGTCGTCACCACCGCCATGGGCAAGGCCCAGCCTCTCGGCCCGAACCAAAAAGCCGACGGCACGGACGATCCTGAGGGTCGCTCGAAGAACCGCCGCGCGGAGATCTTTTTGGATTTCTGAGTGCGGGGCAGAGCTGCCGAAAACAAATAGGATCCAGAAGTCGTATGCGTCCCATGCGACTTTTTTCGTTATCAGCAGCCGCTCTGCTCTGCCTGCCGTTTTCCACCGCCTCTGCCGCTCATCCGCCGGATCAGTCGCGCAGGCAGCCGCCGGACTCAAAGGTAACGACTGCGCCGCTGCCCGAGCGGGCTAGGGGCCACGGCACGCGGTTCATTGATCTCAATGGCGACGGTTTTGACGACATCGTCGTCTCGAACGAGCGGGAGTACGGCGTGTATCTGTTTGTGCCGAAGGAGAAGGAAAAGAAGAATCTGCAATGGTTCGAGGGCTGGTCGCAGGTCTTGCGCGAGGGGAAAGCGGGCGATGCAAATAGCCTGCCCGTCATCACCCGCGCGGATGGCTCGGACAATGATGTTTGGTTTTCTCACGAAGCGATGTGGGCGAATCGTCCCGACGCTCCGGGCAGGCCGGGGGGCACGCGCAAGGTTCCATACTTCGAACTGCTGAGGGTTCCAGGCCCCGCGCCGAAGTCGCCGCAGGAGTCGCTCGCTGCGCTGCATGTGAAGCCGGGCTTCACAGCTACCCTCGTCGCCAGCGAACCTCTGGTGCAAGATCCGGTGTTCGTCGATTGGGACACGAAAGGCCGAATGTGGGTGGTGGAGATGGGTGACTATCCTTTTGCGCCCGGAGAGAAGACGACCAACGGGCAGACGGGGCAAGGGAAGGTGAGCGATCTGCAAGCGGGCCGGATCAAGATCCTCGAAGACACGGACGGCGATGGTGACTACGACAAGGCCACGCTTTTCCTTGATGGTCTCACGCATCCCACGAGCCTCGTGCCCTGGAAGAACGGTGTCTTCGTCGCCAGCATCCCCGACATCCTTTATGCCGAAGACACGGACGGCGACGGGAGAGCCGACAAACGCGAAGCATGGTTCAGCGGCTTCACCGCAGGAAATCCGCAGCATCTCGTGAACGGCTTTGCGTGGGGGCTCGACGGCTGGTTCTACGGCGCGAATGGCGACAGTGGCGGCGAGATCACTTGCGCGAAGACCGGTCTGAAGATCGCGCTTGGCACGAATGACTTTCGTTTCGACCCGCGCACGGGCGAGTTTGCGCTCGAAGCGGGTCGCTCGCAGTACGGCAAGTGGCGCGACGACTACGGCAACTGGTTCGGCAACAACAACAGCATCCTGGGCTGGCACTACTGGCTGCCGCTGCGCTATCTGGAGCAGCATCCCGAGATCGCCGTGAAGGCCACGCGCACGACGCTCAATGACGAGAAGACGGTCTTTCCCGTCAGTCCGCCCGTTCGCCGCTTCAACTGGGCCAGCGCCACGAACACGCTCACTTCCGGTTGCGCGCCTATTCCGTATCGCGATACCCTTTTCGGAGACGCTGGTAGAGACGTGCTGTTCATCTGCGAGCCGGCGAACAATCTCGTGCATCGCGAAGTGCTCGACTACTCCCGCACGCCGATCACGAGCCATCGGCACAAGGATGATGTTGCGAGCGAGTTCATCGCCAGCGAGGACAATTGGTTCCGCCCAACGATGGCGCGAATGGGGCCCGATGGCGCGCTTTACGTCGTGGACATGTATCGCCTCGTGCTGGAGCACCCCGAGTGGATTCCCGCTGAGATCGCAAAAGGGCTCGAACTCCGCGCGGGCGAGGACAAGGGACGCATCTACCGCATAGCGCCAACGAGTGCTTCCAAGCCGGAACGCGTGTCTTTCGATGATCCCGTCGCCGCATTTTCGTCGCCGAATGGCTGGGTGCGCGATACGGCTCAGCGGTTGATTGTTGAGCGGAGCGACCCGAACTCGAAGAGCACGGCGAGCGCCTTGCTGAAGCTTGCGCACGCATCCGAGGCCTCGGTGGCCTATCGCATACAGGCTGCGTTTACGGCGCAATTGCTCGGTGGGCTCACTCCTGACGAGGCGGTCGCGCTGCTCAAGCCCTTGCAGCCCCACGTTCGTGCAGGCGCTCTGTTCGCGACCGGCTCGAAGTTGCCCGACATTCTCCCCGCCGCAGATGCTGCCTTTTTGAAATCACAGGCCGCCGGACAGATCACGAAACCGCTGGCGCAAGTTCCGGTTATCACCAACAACAATCCCGACCGCCAGAAAGTCGTGGCCCGCTACAACGCGGAGATCGCCAAGCTCAAGCCCGATGCCAGTCGCGGGCAGGCCGTTTTCCAGAAGGCGTGCATCGCTTGCCACAAATCAGGCGGACTCGGCGTGGAGGTTGGCCCCGATCTCGGCACGGTGATTGCCAAGCCCGACGAGCAGCTCGTTGAAGCCATCTTTGATCCGAACCGCGCCGTCGAAGTACGCAATGCCGCCACGCAGGTCACGAAGAAGGACGGCACGGTACTGCTCGGGCTCCTCGTCACCGAGACGCCGGGAAACATCGCCCTGCGCATGCCCGGCGGAGTGGAGATGGTAGTCTTGCGCGCTGACATCAAGGAGATGAAGACGCTGACCACCTCGCTGATGCTCGTCGGGCTGGAAGCCGTGGTCACACCGCAGGAGTGCGCGGACTTGCTGGCCTGGATGCGACTCACCCGGCCTGCTGATGCGAACCGCAAATTGTAGAAATTGTAGATTGTGTTATTTTTTGCCCCTTGAATTCCCTTTACCAACCATGCAGCCCTCGATTCCGCGTCAGCCAACGCGGCTTTTCTCTAATCGAGCTTCTGATTGCCGTCACGGTCATCGGGGTTCTCGGATCAATCGCCATTCACAATATGGCGAGCGATCAAAAGGTCTTCGAGGCCACTCGAAACCGGCGCAATGCGCAGGAGATCGCCACGCTATGTACCATCGCGAGTGGCGCGGGAGTTCACTTCGGGGTGCCCAATGATCCCGTGCAATCGGCCCGAAACACGGTTGCGGGTGCCACGGCAACCAACGGCTCCTTTGCCGGCCAGACTTTTCGTCTGCCGAATCTTCAAGAGTCAGACATCATCGCGGCCGCCTACTTCCTTGAGATGCATGGAACCGAAGTGATCTACAACGGCAACCGACCAAATCCGTAGAGCTCGGCTTGCTTCGTGCATCAGCCGGGCAGAATTTTTTTCGAGGAGGTAACTACGAATTTGCTGGTCATTCTGGCATGGTTTGCTGTAAACCGGTGATCCTGGTTTAATCCAAACAAAATATGAAAACGATACTCACCTTGTTGTTGTTCTTGGGGCTGGCGTTTCCAATGTCGGCCGCTGAGAAGAAATCCCCCGCAAAAAAGAAAACCCCTGCGGCTGAGAAAAAAGAGGCCCCCGCTGATGACAAGCCCAGCGCTAAATCGGAGGCTGCGGCCAAGACGCTGACCGCTGCACAAAAGACCAAACTGATGAAAGTCATCAACGAGGGCGACGATAAATCTCTGATCGCCCTGCCTGGCATCGGCGAGACGCGTGCCGCTGCCATCAAGAAGGCCCGCCCAGTCGGCGATGTGCTGGACCTTCTCAAGATCGAGGGCATCGGAGACGAGACTTTTTCTGACTTGGTGAAGTATGCCAAAGCTGGGATGCCCGAGGCGACCAAGAAAGAGGAGCCGTCGGAAGATGCGAAGCCGAAGAGCAAGTCCAAGAGCACGAAGAAGAAATCATCGTAGTCACCGGAATCTCCAACCGCCTGATTTGACGGTCCGTTCCCATCCTTGGGGCGGACCGTTTTGTTTGGCCAACCCGTCGGCAGGCTCATCTGTCGTTCAATCACAAAAAGATGCGGAAGAAATCAAGTCTTGGCTTGATCGTTGCGTCTGGTTTTCGTACCATCGGCCTCGTCTGGCAAAACTGACGGGCTGTTCTTTCACATCTTCCGCGATCTGAAGCCTCTTGTTTGGATCGCATTAAAGTTTCCTGCGGTGTTCGTCATCTGGGTTAATGGCCCGGCCCGATTCGTCCTATCCGGGGGCTGCGCAATTCAGGCGACCTGTCATGCCTTCACTGGAAGACGGCGCCTGTCCAAGCGGGTCCCCACCTGGTTCACAGGGATACGTGAGCCTCTGATCCGGACGGCACATGTGGGATTTCAAAAGCGCTCTGGCTTCGGTCGGGGCGCTTTTCTTTTTGCTGTATCGCCGCCGCAATGTGGTGCATCATCCCGCCCATGCGCACGGCATTGATTTTGTCCCTCACACTCGCCTGTGCTGCCGCAGTGGCAGCGCCGCCGCCGTCAGCCGCGCCCGAGAAGAAAGCCCCAAGCCCGACACCTGCGCTCGCGAAGACACCGGCTCCCAAGCCCGTGGCCAAACCTGCGCCGCCGACCGAGGACGGCTACCAGCAACTCGAGATGATGACTCGGGCGATGGAGATGATCCGCCAGAACTATGTGGACAACACGAAGGTCACCTATGAAGAACTGGTCGAAGGCGCGCTCGAGGGGATGCTGCGCAAGCTGGACCCGCACTGTGAGTATATGGGCCGCACTTTGTTTGAAGACATGCAGCGCGAGCAGAGCGACACCTCGGAAGGCGTCGGCATCACCGTCTCATTGAAACAAAACACGCTGACCATCATCACGGTGCGTGATGACGGCCCGGCTGCGCGCGCGGGCGTGCTCGCTGGCGACCAAATCGTGCGAATCAACGACGTGTTGACCGACTCCGTCGGCGTCGGGGAGACGATGCAATTTCTCAAAGGCAAAGCTGGCGAGGCTGTCAGGCTGACGGTGCGCAGACCCGGCACCAAACAGTTTCTCGATTTCAGCATTGTGCGCGAGACGCTCACGGAGACGTCCGTCCATGACGCGATGCTAGTCCACACGAAGCTGGCTTCGATCTACAAGATCGGTTACGCGCGCGTGTCACAGTTCACGCAGGCGACGGCGAAGGATCTGAGCGCCGCGCTCGACGATCTGGAAAAGCAGGGGATGCAGGCGTTCGTGCTCGACCTTCGCAATAATCCCGGAGGGTTACTTGATGTGGCGGTGGCTCTTTGCGGCGAGTTTTTGCCCGAGGGCACCGTGGTGGTGACGACCGAGGGCCGCGTGGCATCGCAGAACGCGCCGCCCTATCGCACGCCATCGCGAGGCGGTAAGCCACCTCGCAAATTTCCACTGGCCGTGCTGATCAATCACGCTAGCGCCAGCGCTTCGGAACTCAGTGCCGCCGCGCTGCAGGATCTGCGCCGAGCCATCGTCATCGGCACCACCAGCTTCGGAAAAGGCTCCGTGCAGACCATCCTACCGATGAAGAATGGCGCGGCGATGCGCCTCACGACGGCCAAGTATTACACGCCGGGGCATCGCACGATCCACGAGAAAGGCGTCGAGCCAAACATCGTCTCCGCGCTGACTACTGACGAGGAGCAGAAGATTTCCAAGTGGCGCGCGAGTCATGGAACCGGCGAGGCCGCCGCACTTGAGTTGGCAAACCTCGGCGACCGGCAGCTTGAACGAGCGGTCGATGCGCTCAAGGGCGTGCTGGTCTTTGGTGAGTTCAGCAAGCTGCCCGCAACCGTGGCGGAGGAAAGAGAACCCGAGCGTGCTCCGGCAAAGCTCGACGCGCTGCTCGCTCCCACCAAGATCCAGCCACCAGTGGTGACGCCCGCACCGAAGCCGTGAGCCACATCCTCGCTCTTGAGACTTCTTGCGACGAGACCGCCGCGGCCATTTGCACCGCAGACGGTTCTCTCCTGAGCAGTCGCATCGCCTCGCAAGCCGACATTCACCGGCTCTACGGCGGCGTGGTGCCTGAGGTCGCATCGAGAAACCATGTGCTGCATGTCCGCCCGCTCGTGGAGCAAGCGCTGGCTGATGCACAGATCACGCTGCGAGATGTGGCTGCCTTCGCCGCCACGAGTGGTCCCGGCTTGGCGAGTTCGCTTCTCATCGGCACGTCGATGGCAAAGGCGCTCGCGGTCGCGGAAGGCAAACCCTTTCTAGCCGTCAATCACATGGAAGGCCATCTGCTCTCGCCTTTCATGGCAGACGGGGGTCCCGTGCGCGCCTGTGTGGCGCTCATCGTCAGCGGTGGCCACACCATGCTGGTGCATGTGAAGGGCGTCGCCGATTACGAGCTCATTGGCAAGACGCGGGACGATGCTGCTGGTGAGGCGTTCGACAAAATCGCCAAGATGCTGGGGCTTCCGTATCCCGGTGGTCCCGAGATCGACAAAAAAGCGCGCGAGGGGAATCCGGCGGCCATCCATTTCCCACGCACGATGATGGCAGGCAAAAACTTCGAGTTCAGCTTCAGCGGCCTTAAGACTTCCGTGCTCTACGAGTTGCCCAACCTCGACTTCACCAATCCTCAGACACTGCTCGATGTCTGTGCCTCCGTTCAAGAAGCCATCGTTGATGTGCTCGTCGAGAAGCTAGTCGCGGCTGCGCGGAAGTTCCGGGAGAAACTCGTCACCGTCAGTGGCGGTGTCAGTTGCAATCGACGACTGCGCGAGAAACTCGCTGAGCGCTGCCAGCGCGAGCGGCTCGATCTTCTACTCGCGAAACCTGAGCATAGCACCGACAACGCAGCCATGATCGCCTTTGCCGCCTCACAAAGATTTCTCCTCGGCGAGACTTCGGCGCTGGAAGCCGACGTGGACCCGAAT
>Ga0075163_10005992_pt1 | contig 16128 bp, 13 predicted proteins | sample JI1023141ADNA_FD_71478 | JGI IMG/M metagenome (GOLD analysis project Ga0075163, IMG submission 71478) | Wastewater effluent complex algal communities from Wisconsin, to seasonally profile nutrient transformation and Carbon sequestration -... | ecosystem: Engineered > WWTP > Effluent > Algae...
TTAGCCAAACAATTTCCTCAAACACGAATCGTGGTTGATCATTTGGCAACACCCGCAGGGCTTTTTGGTGCTATTGGCAAAAAAACAGGTAAAACGCTTTCGCAACGTGCCGCTATTTTTCAACAATGGCAGCATGATTTGGCAGTTTTGGCTGAGCAAAAAAATGTTTATGCCAAGATTTCTGGACTGATGATGCCTGTACTGGGTCATCGATTTTATCAACAGTACCGTACCGCAACTGTCTATGAAATGGTGAATTTATTAACCCCATTGGTTCAACATGCAATTGATGTGTTTGGTGTAGATCGAATTATTTTCGCCTCCAATTTTCCTATGGATAAAGCAAATACAACTTTAAGTGATTTGATCCAAGCCTATATTGAAATGATCACACCTTATGGTGATCAAGCTTTGTATTCCATATTTAGACAAAACGCTGCCAATTTTTATCAACTAAATTAGAGTCATAACATGAAAAGTTTTAATCAAAAAGTTGCCGCAATTACAGGCGCAGGTTCTGGAATTGGTCAACAACTTGCAATTTTATTGGCACAACAAGGCGCTCATTTGGCTTTAAGTGATGTGAATGATCAAGGTTTAGCAGACACATTATCTCTAGTTAAACAATATCCTGTGAATGTAACCTTAACCAAACTCGATGTTTCTAATCAGAAAGCAATGCGTGAATGGGCAGAAAATAGTTTCAAAGACCATGGCAAAATTAATTTGATTTTTAATAATGCTGGCGTGGCATTGGCAAGTACCGTAGAGGGGATGAGCTATGAAGAAATGGAATGGATTTTTAATATTAATTTTTGGGGTGTTGTGTATGGAACAAAGGAGTTTTTACCCTATTTAAAGCAAAGTGGAGAAGGGCATATCATTAATATTTCTAGTTTATTTGGACTCACTGCTCAACCGTCTCAAAGTGCTTATAATGCAACGAAATTTGCTGTTCGTGGTTTTACCGAATCATTACGTCAAGAATTAAATATGCAAAATAATGGGGTGAGTGCAACTTGTGTTCATCCCGGTGGAATTCGCACAAATATTGCCAATAGTGCGCGTATGAGTGACAGCATTCGTGCTTTAGGAATGAACCCTGCAAAAGCCAGTAGATCATTTAATAAGGTTTTGAAAACGCCACCTGAAGAGGCTGCAAAAATCATCTTAGATGCGGTCAAACATGATAAAGCTCGTGTATTGATTGGTAATGATGCAAAGATTTTAGATATGATTCAGAGAATTACGCCAACGCATTATTCACAAGCTTTAGATTTTTTAACCAAAAAAACCTTGAAAAAAAGCTAAATTATTCTTCAATCTAATGATGCTGACTCGAATTGAGTGAGCATCATTATTGACTCACGCTAAGGTAAATGCTCATTGAAAGTTATGTTTTATAAGTAGACAATAAAATACTGGTTTCACTATTGTAAATACCTGAAATATTTCGAATTCGTTCGAGTGCTTTGTCAAAATTCTCAAGGCTATCTGATTGTAATTCGACCAAAATATCCCATTTTCCATTGGTGGTATGTAGGCGTTCAACCGCCGATTCTAAGCGTAATTCACGAATAACCGCTTGAGCTTTGGTTCCCTCAACCATGATATTCATCCACGCTCGAATAATATTTTTCTCTGTATTGGGGCGAAAGCGTACGGTATAGCCCGTAATGATACCTGTCGACTCCATATATTCGATGCGTTTTTGCACAGTTGCTCTAGAGACTCGTGTTTTTGCTGCCAAATCTGTGATCGAAATTCGAGCATTATCTTTGAGTAATCCCAAGATAACATGGTCAATATTGTTCATTTTGACACTTTCTATTAGCAAATTGATAAAAATTAATTCATTTTAATCATTATAAGGCATTTTGTGAATCAATTTGATTCTTAATAATAATCACTATATGAAGCCCCAAGCATTTTTTATTCAATCTCATGAATAAATCAATGCTGACAAGGGACGATGGGGCGAAACAGAAACTCTTAGCGAAAGGGAATCTGTAGATAACAGGGAAAATTGATTAATTAAGGAATAGATAATGTCTTTATCATATACGGCTCAAAATAGTGGTGCTTGGCAAACTTACCTCACTCAAATTGATCGAGTGACACCTTATTTAGATGCTGATCTCGGCAATTTCATTAATACGCTGAAACGCCCAAAACGTACCCTGATTGTCGATGTTCCAATTGTAATGGATGACGGCACAATTCGTCATTTTGAAGGCTACCGTGTACAACACAACTTATCACGTGGTCCAGGTAAAGGTGGTATTCGTTATCACCACGATGTTGAATTAAATGAAGTGATGGCGTTGTCTGCATGGATGACCATTAAAACAGCAGTACTTAATCTCCCATTTGGTGGTGCTAAAGGTGGTGTGCGAGTAAATCCTAAAGAGCTTTCACCTCGTGAATTAGAACGCTTAACTCGCCGTTTTACCAGTGAAATTAGTTCAATTATTGGCCCTCAAATTGATATTCCTGCACCTGATGTGGGCACCAATGCCAATATTATGGGCTGGATGATGGATACCTATTCAAGTATCAAAGGTCATACCGTGACTGGCGTTGTGACAGGTAAGCCTGTGCATTTAGGTGGTTCATTGGGTCGTGTTCGTGCAACAGGACGAGGCGTTTTTGTAACGGGTTTAGAAGTTGCAAAACGAATTAATTTACCTGTTGCAGGCAGTAAAGTTGCGGTGCAAGGCTTTGGTAATGTCGGCAATGAAGCGGCTTACTTATTCAGTCAAGCAGGCGCAAAAGTAGTTTGTGTACAAGACCACACAGGTACGATTTTTAATGCAGAAGGCTTCAATGTCAAAGCTTTACAAAAGCATGTTGCTGAACATGGTGGCGTGATGGGCTTTGTTGATGCAATTGTGATCACAGATGAAGCATTTTGGGATGTCGATATGGACATTCTAATTCCAGCCGCATTGGAAGGTCAGATTACAGTTGAGCGTGCGCAAAAGCTCACAGCCAAAATTGTACTTGAAGGTGCAAACGGCCCAACTTATCCAGAAGCAGATGATGTATTCGTTAGCCGTAATATTACGGTCGTCCCTGACGTGATCTGTAACGCTGGTGGTGTAACGGTCAGTTATTTTGAGTGGGTTCAAGATATGGCGAGTTATTTCTGGAGCGAAGATGAAATTAATGAGCGTCTTGATAAATTAATGATTCAGGCAATGGGTGATGTGTGGAATACCGCAGCGCAGAAGGAATGTAGCTTACGTACTGCTGCTTATATTTTAGCCTGTGAACGTATTCTTAAAGCGCGTAAAGAACGCGGTATTTTCCCTGGTTAAAACCATTCATACAGTTAAAGCAAAGGGCTTGTTGAGTGTTCAACAAGCCTGAATATCCAAACAGGAAGTGAGTAAGTAAAATGAGTGATGTCGCAATTACACGTAGCAATTTTAATGATTGGATGGTGCCTGTTTTTGCTCCAGCAAATTTCATTTTAGTTCGTGGTGAAGGTTCTCGTCTTTGGGATCAAAACGATAAAGAATATATTGATTTTGCGGGTGGTATTGCGGTTAATGCTTTAGGTCATGCACATCCAGTTGCGGTGAATGCTTTAACTGAACAAGCACAAAAACTTTGGCATATTGGTAATGGTTATACCAATGAGCCAGTATTACGCCTCGCAAAACAATTGGTTGAAAGCACTTTTGCTGACAAAGTCTTTTTCTGTAACTCAGGTGCAGAAGCCAATGAAGCCGCTTTGAAACTGGCACGTAAAATCGGTTTGCTCAGTGGTAATTCAAATAAGAACCAGATTGTTGCATTTAAAAATGCCTTCCATGGTCGTACTTTATTTACTGTAACAGCAGGCGGTCAGCCGAAATATTCTCAAGATTTCGCACCTTTACCAGGTGGGATTGAACATACTGCATTTAATGATCTTGAAGCTGCAAAAGCTGTGATTACTGACAATACTTGTGCGGTCATTGTTGAGCCAATTCAGGGCGAAGGCGGTGTTCTACCAGCAGATATCGAATTCTTAAAAGGCTTACGTGCGCTGTGTGACGAAAAAGGTGCAGTACTGATTTTTGATGAAGTGCAAACAGGTGTCGGTCGTACAGGCTCATTGTATGCCTATATGAATACAGGTGTAACACCTGACATTCTGACGACGGCAAAAGCATTGGGTGGTGGGTTCCCAATTGGTGCAATGATCACCACCGATAAATATGCCAACATGTATGCAGTGGGCGATCATGGGACGACTTATGGTGGTAATCCATTGGCGTGTGCAGTTGCAGGTGCGGTATTTGAATTTATCAATACACCTGAAGTATTAGATGGTGTCAAACAACGTTATCAATATTTCATTGATGCTTTAAATAAGATCAATGCGCAATATGACTTGTTTAAAGAAATCCGTGGTCAAGGCTTATTGATTGGCTGTGTGCTTAAAGATGAATATGCAGGTAAAGCAAAAAATATCGTCACTTTAGCAGGTGAAGAAGGTTTATTGGCTTTGGTTGCAGGTACGGATGTGGTGCGTTTTACCCCTTCACTGATTATTCCAATAGAAGATATTGATGAAGGTCTAAACCGTTTTGCTCGTGCCTTAGCACGCCTTTAAGTCTGTTGTGAGCATCTAACCATGATGATTGTTAGACATGCAGCGCATCGGGATTTAGATGATATTTATCGTTTAGCGCAAAGAGCAGGAGAGTCAGGCATTGGTTTGACCTCCTTACCAGAAAATAAAGAAATCTTAGCTGAACGCATTACACGTACACATCACACTTTGGATGGTTTAGCAGAGAAGTGTGATGCCAGTTATTTATTTGTACTTGAAGATACCAGTATTCAAAAAATTGTAGGTGTGAGTGCAATTGAAGTTGCAGTGGGTTTAAAAGAACCGTTTTACAACTTCCGTGTAGCAACACAAGTACATGCGTCTAAGGCTTTAAATGTTTATAAAACTTTAGACACTTTATTTTTAAGTAATGATCATACGGGTTGTAGTGAACTCTGCACCCTGTTTCTTGATCCTGAATATCGCAAAAATCAGAATGGTAAATTTTTATCCAAAGTTCGTTTTCTGTTTATTGCTGCATTTCGTTCTTTCTTTGAAGAAAGGTTGATTGCCGAAATGCGTGGTTTTTCAGATCAAAATGGGCATTCGCCATTCTGGGATGCCTTGGGTTATCACTTCTTTAATATGGATTTTGCAACGGCAGATTATTTAAGTGGTATTGGGCAAAAAGTCTTTATTGCTGAACTAATGCCGAGATTTCCTGTTTACGTTGACTTGCTGACCTCAGAGGCACGTGCCGTGATTGCTGAAATGCATCCTCACACACTCCCTGCGGCAAAGGTGCTGATGTCAGAAGGTCTTAAATATCAGGGTTATGTGGATATTTTTGACGCAGGGCCAACACTGGAAGCCAATACCACTGATTTACGTGCAGTCAAAGAAAGTCGTTTGTTCAAGGTCAATATGACCGAGCAAGTTGAGACGACAGAGATTCATTATTTGGTTGCGAATGACCAATACAAAGATTACCGCGTGTTGTTGATCAATAACAAAGTAGATCAAGGCAATACTTTGCGATTAACAGCAGCTCAAGCTCAAGCTCTGAATGTGAATGAACAGGATGAGGTACGGGTTTTAGCATTAGAAAAAATGGAGAAGAACTAATGTCACAAGGTGCGTTATTAATCAATGGTGTTTGGGTACAAGGACAAGGTACAACATTCATCAAAACAGATCCTGTCAGCAATCAACTTATTTGGACAGGGCATGAAGCAGACTCTGCTGATGTTGAGCAAGCATGTCATGCTGCAAGACAGGCATTTCCTGCTTGGGCACGTTTGCCATTAGAAGATCGTATCGCGATTATTGAACGTTTTGCCGTATTGCTTGAACAAAATAAAACGCAATTGGCACACGTCATTAGTCAAGAAACCAGTAAACCACTTTGGGAAACATTGACCGAAGTGCAATCGATGGTTGGCAAAGTGGCGATTTCAATTCGTGCTTATGATCAACGTACAGGTTTCAGCGAAACTAAAATGCCAGATGGCGTGGCTTCGTTACGCCATCGTCCACATGGGGTATTGGCTGTATTTGGCCCTTATAATTTCCCTGGTCACTTACCAAATGGTCATATCGTTCCTGCATTGATTGCGGGCAATACTGTGGTGTTTAAACCAAGTGAATTGACGCCGTGGACAGCAGAAGAAACTGCAAAACTCTGGCAACAAGCAGGTTTACCAAATGGCGTCCTCAATGTTGTACAAGGTGGACGTAGCACAGGTGAGGCTCTTGCAGCGGCTGAACAGATTGATGGTTTGCTTTTCACAGGTAGTGCCAATACAGGCTATCACTTGCATAAGCAAATGGCAGGCGCACCTGAAAAGATCCTTGCTTTGGAAATGGGCGGCAATAATGCCTTGATCATTGATGAAGCAAGCAATATTGATGCGGTTGTGAATTTAGCCATTCAATCCGCTTTTGTTTCTGCTGGGCAACGTTGTACTTGCGCACGCCGTATTATTGTCAAACATGGTGCGAATGGTGATGCCTTTATTCAACGTTTTGTTGAAGTCGCGAAGAATTTAGTTGTTGGTACGTGGAATGCTGAACCACAACCATTTATGGGTGGTGTGATTTCTTCTCGTGCTGCTGAACAAATGTTAGTTGCACAAACTAAACTCATCGCTTTAGGTGCAAAACCATTATTAGAAATGACACGTCCACAAGCAGACAGTTCATTGTTGACCGCAGGCATTTTAGATTTAACACAGGTTGATGGCATTCCTGATGATGAATACTTTGGTCCGTTGACGACGATTTATCGCTACAACACTTTTGATGAAGCATTAAGCATCGCCAATAACACTCGATTTGGTTTGGCTGTTGGTTTGGTTTCACCTGATCGCGATTTATTTGATCGCGTGTTGATTGAAGCACGTGCGGGTATCGTGAACTGGAATAAACCATTGACTGGTGCTTCAAGTGCAGCACCGTTTGGTGGGGTAGGCGCTTCGGGTAACCATCGTGCAAGTGCTTTCTATGCTGCTGATTATAGTGCTTGGCCGATGGCATCGTTGGAGAGTGACAATGTTACGCTCCCTGCAAAATTATCACCGGGCATTGTGCTCTAAGTCGGATCGCATCAAGACACGTGGAGAAGAAAATGTCAGGTTATGAAATTAATTTTGATGGTTTAGTTGGGCCTACGCACCATTATGCAGGTTTATCATTTGGTAATGTTGCATCCACTAAAAACCGTAATAATGCGTCAAATCCTAAATTAGCCGCAAAACAAGGCTTAATGAAAATGAAAGCCCTTGCAGATTTAGGACTTAAGCAAGGTGTGTTTGCACCACAAGAGCGTCCGCATGTGCCAACACTACGCCGCTTAGGTTTTACAGGTAGTGATATTGATGTCATTACTCAGGCGATGCGTACTGCACCAGCACTATTGTCATCGTTAAGTTCAGCATCTTCAATGTGGACAGCAAACTCGTGTACGGTTTCACCCTCGGCAGATAGCACAGATGGGCGTATGCATTTTACTGCGGCAAACTTAAATAATAAGTTCCATCGCTCAATTGAGCATCATACGACTACACGCATTCTTCAAGCGATGTTCAATAATGATGTCTATTTCGCGCATCATGAAGCATTGCCAGAAGCTGCTTTGTTTGGTGATGAAGGTGCAGCCAATCACAACCGTCTTGGTGGTGCATATGATCAAGCAGGCGTACAAGTTTTTGTTTATGGTCAGCAGCAACTTGGTGGTACTGTTGCACCGCAAAAATTCCCTGCACGTCAAACGCGTGAGGCAAGTGAAGCGATTGCACGTTTACATCGTCTTGATGCACAGCGTACCGTGTTCATTCAACAAAATCCTGATGTGATTGATCAAGGTGTCTTTCATAACGATGTGATTGCGGTCAGTAATCAACAGGTATTATTCCATCATCAACATGCCTTTTTAAATCAAGCTGATTCACTCAATGAAATCCGTAAAAAAATGGCGGGCATTGAACAAGAGTTTGTTTCGATTGAAGTGCCTGAAAGTCGAGTAAAGGTTGAAGATGCAGTTTCAACTTATTTATTCAACAGTCAAATTTTGACACGTGCTGATGGTGGCATGAGCATTGTTGTACCAGAAGAATCTCGTCAGAACAAAGCGGTGTGGAGCTACTTAAATGACATGATTCAAATGGGAACGCCAATTGATGACATTAAGGTCTTTGATCTACGTGAAAGTATGCGTAATGGTGGTGGGCCTGCATGTTTAAGATTACGTGTTGCCGTGAATGATGCTGAGCTTAATGCAGTCAATCCAAACTTATTTATGAACGATGCATTGTTTAAAACGCTGAATCAGTGGGTTGATCAACACTATCGGGATGAATTAACACAGGATGACTTAGCTGATCCACGATTATTGATCGAGAGTCGTACTGCACTGGACGAACTCACCAAAATTTTAGATTTAGGCTCGGTTTATCACTTCCAAAGATAAATAGAAACAATGGCTTTTAAGGATGAAGGTACATGGTTGATCTACTTGCGTTGACTTTAGCACAACAGTCACCTGAGCAAACTCAAGGTGAAACGGTAGGCTTTACATGGCAGTGGCTAGGTGACGGGTTACTGCAATGTACGCCAAAAACAACCTATAGCAAAACCATCGTGCTTTCCGCGGGTATTCATGGCAATGAAACTGCACCGATTGAGCTATTGGCACAGATTATCAATGATTTATTTGTTGAACGCGTAGCGCTCAATGTACGGGTGCTATTCGTCTTTGGTAACCCTGAAGCGATTCGTAAAGGTGTACGTTATCTTGAAAATGATGTGAATCGGATGTTCTGTGGTGCTTATCAGCATTTACGCCAAGATGCTGAAACTGAACGTGCAGCTCAATTGGAACAGCGAACAGCCCAATTTTTTGAGCAAAGTGGTGCTGAAGCACAGCGTTATCATTACGATTTACATACTGCTATTCGTGCCTCATTACTTCCTGTATTTGCATTATTTCCTTATCAAACACAGCCCTATGATGACTTTCTGATTCAAAGTTTGAATGCTGCGGATCTGGATGCTTTGGTGTATCACAATGCGGTTGGTAAAACTTTTACCCATTTTACTGCTGAACGATGTCAAGCGGCGAGTAGTACCTTGGAATTAGGCAAAGCAAAGCCGTTTGGTCAAAATGATTTAGCTGAATTTGCGAGTACCGATCAGGTGTTACGTGCGGTACTTTCAGAACAGGCTTTGCCATGTAGACAGAAGTCAACTATTCGCCAATTTAAGGTGGTGGACTCAGTTCTAAAGCAGAGTGACGATTTCCAATTGCAATTAAGTGCTGATGCACCTAATTTTTCAACCTTTCAGAAAGGTGAGGTGATTGCAACTCAGCAAGCAGGCAATTATGTCGTGGATAATCAGCAAGTCTGGATTTTATTTCCAAATCCAAATGTGAAGACTGGCTTGAGAGCTGGACTGGTTTTAAAGGAAATTGGGTAGCATACACATACATCGACTTTTAAAAAATGGATGTGACACGGAATAGGCGTAAATGGAGTTTGAATATGGATGTTCAGTAAAAATAAACATGGGAAAGAAATATCTATTGGATATTCATTTTTATGAAAGTGGAAAGCAAGGACAGGTTGTCATAAAAAGATAGTTGGAGTGATCGTGTATGAGTAACAATATAGAAGTGGGTAAGCCCCTAAAACGTGCCATGACTAAACGTCATTTGGTGATGATTTCATTGGGTGGTGCAATTGGAACGGGCTTATTTTTAGGCTCAGGTGATGTGATTTCACAGGCAGGCCCCGTTGGTGCGATTCTCTCTTACCTGCTCGGTGGTATCATTGCATACATGGTCATGCTGTGTTTAGGTGAGTTGGCAGTACAGATGCCAGTTTCGGGTTCATTTGGTGAATATGCCAGAACCTATATTGGGCCAGGCACGGGCTATATGATCACATGGTTGTATTGGTTGACGTGGACTGCAACGTTAGGGACAGAATTTACTGCCGCAGCATTACTCATGCAAGAGTGGTTTCCTGCTATTTCCATGTGGACATGGACCTTATTATTTGCGGCATTGGTCTTTACGCTGAATGTGAGTTCCACTCGGTTATTTGCTGAGTCGGAATTTTGGCTATCTTTGGTTAAAGTTCTCACCATTATCTGTTTTATTGCATTGGGCTTAGCCGCTATTTTTGGCTTGATCTCCTATCATGGTCATGAGTCAGCACCGTTATTTAGTAAATTGACCGAGCATGGTTGGTTCCCAAATGGTATTTACCCGATTTTTGCCACAATGCTGATCGTTAATTTTGCATTCTCTGGTACAGAACTGATTGGGGTTGCCGCAGGGGAAGCAGAAGACCCTGCTAAAACCGTACCGAAAGCAATTAATGCTGCGATTTGGCGTTTATTGATTTTCTTTGTGGGTACGATTGTGGTGATTTGTGCATTACTGCCTTATGAAATGGCAGGACTCAATGCAGAAGGCGTAAGTAATAGTCCATTTGTGACGGTATTTAATTACATCGGTATTCCATATGCAGAAGATATTATTCGTTTTGTGATTATTACTGCACTTTTATCGGCTGCAAACTCAGGCTTATTTGCTGCTTCTCGAATGATGTGGTCATTGTCAGCGCAGAATCAACTTCCTAAAGTGTTTGCTAAATTGACACGTTCAGGTACGCCAATTATTGCGATTATTGTCACCATGTTTGGTGCAATTCCTGGTTTATTATCTGAACAATTTGCGCCTGAAACCATTTTCAAAAATTTATTGGGTGTTGCTGCTTTTACTATGGTCGTGGTTTGGATCTCAATTTGTGTAAGCCAATTTAACTTCCGTAGACAATGGATCAAATCAGGTAAAACTGTCAAAGACCTTAAATTTGCTGCACCATTGTTCCCACTCACACCAATTCTAGGTGGAGTATTCTGTGTCATTACTTGTATTAGTATGGTGGCAGACCCTTCAATGCAAGTAGGTTTTGTCTGCTGTGTTTTATTTATGATTGCCTGCTATGCAAGCTACAATATGTTTTATAAAGATAAGTCTTAAAGACGACGCTTAAATTAAAATGAGATGATGCTAAAAAAACGAATCGATGCTCATATTTTTGAGACTCGATTCGTTTTTTTGTATTACATCCCAAAGTATTGACACGTGCTTATATGAATTATTAAGTCGTGAGTATTTTTGATAGAGCAGACTCAAAATGTTGAGCAACAGTTTCGAGTGGTACAAGGCTTCTCTTTGCTCGACAAAGTAGAACAGCTCCTTCTACGGCAGCAACGATTGTTAGCGCAAGGTTTTTGGCTTCTTCATGGCAAACATGATGTTCTGTTAGCGAATGAAACAAGCTGTTTTCCCACAGATCAAAAATGTTTGCGGCATGTTCAATATGTTGTTCGCTTCCTTCTTCGTTTCCAGCCTCGACTAAAACAGCCATGATGGGACAGCCTGCACGAAAAGATGAGTTAACGAGGATGTCTTTCCATTGTTGAATAAATTGCTGTAGACCTTTTTGTGGTCCATCTATTAAGGCTTGGTCGAGCTTCTCAAGTACGAGATTGCCAGTTAAGTTCAGAGCTTCATTGATGATTTCTTGTTTGCCATTAGGGAAATAATGATAGGTAGAGCCTAATGGTGCTTTGGCATGTTTGGCAACTTCACGAACACTTGCCGCTTTCAAACCATACATTCGCATTAAATCAATTGCCGCAACTACTAATCTTTTTTTAGGGTCTGTTTCTGAACGCATAAGTCAACTGAGCTTGTTATAACACTCGTTATAGTTTAGCATATTTTTCATTATAACAACTGTTATAACTGGTCGGATAAATATGGTTATCGATATGAATACTCAGGCACTCACAATCGTAGAAAACAACTTTTTCATAACAGCAGATGATGGATATATGCTTTCGGCAAGGTGTTATAGCGCACCAAAACCTGTGGCAAATATTATTGTTGCTGGGGCAACAGGTGTTCCTCAAGAGTTTTATCGACGTTTTGCTCAGTATGCAGCTCAAAAAGGATATACAACGATCACATTTGATTATCGAGGAATTGGTCGTTCTAAAATAGGTAGTTTAAAAGGCTTTAATGCTAGTTTTTTAGATTGGGCGAAGCTTGACCTTAAAGCTGTTGTTGAATCTACATCTCATCAAGAAATTCCACTTTATATGGTTGGACATTCGTTTGGCGGTCATGCTTTTGGTCTCATTCCAAATCATTATAAAATTCAAAAGTTTTATACTTTTGCCACAGGAGCTGGTTGGTCTGGGTGGATGCCGAAAACAGAAGCCTTACGTGTACAAGTCATGTGGAATATGGTGCTTCCGACGTTAACAAAACTAAAAGGTTATACCCCGATGTCCATGTTGGGGATGGGAGAAGACTTGCCATATGGTGTTTATGCACAATGGAAGCATTGGTGTAAGAATCAGCATTATTTCTTTGATGACCCAACTGTCCCAGAAATCACAAAAAGTTTTACTCAAATCCGCACACCAATTGTTGCAGCGAATGCAACGGATGATCTGTGGGCTACACCCAGATCACGAGATGCATTTATGCAAGGTTATAAAAATGCTCCCGTTATTTGCAAAGATATTTCATTAACGTCATCTATGCCTAAAATAGGGCATATGGGGTATTTCCGTGCTCATGCAGTTCCTCTATGGGATGAGGTTCTCGACTGGTTTAATCTTTAGAAATTAATCAAAATGTGTTTGTCGTTAAAAAGTGTTTATTCATTGAATGATATGTAAAAAGAGTAAGTGCAAAAACACTTACTCTTTAGATTTACACGGAATGAGCTGTTCTACATATTGATATGAAAGAACAACAGGATGTGCGGCTTAGAAGAATCCAGCAGGTTTGGTTGAATAACTCACCAATAAATTCTTGGTTTGTTGATAATGGTCTAACATCATTTTGTGGTTTTCACGTCCAATCCCCGATTTTTTATAACCACCAAATGCAGCATGGGCAGGGTAGATGTGATAACAGTTTGTCCAAATACGACCAGCTTCAACTGCTCGACCAGCACGATATGACGTATGTGCAGAACGAGACCAAACACCAGCACCTAAACCGTAGATGGTATCGTTCGCGATTTTAACTGCTTCATCAAAGTCTTTGAACGTGGTGACAGATAGAACTGGACCAAAAATTTCTTCTTGGAAGATCTGCATGGCATTGTGTCCTTTGAAGACGGTTGGCTCGATGTAGAAACCATCACCGACTTCTTGTCTTGCACCACCACCCGTAAGAAGTTCAGCACCTTCTTCTCGACCTGTATTGATACAACGTAGGATTTTCTCTTGTTGTTCTTGTGAAGCTTGCGCACCAACCATTGTTTCAGTATCAAGTGGATGTCCAACTTTGATACGTTTCACACGCTCAATGGCTTTTTCTAAGAACTTATCCGCAATACTTTCTTGAACCAATGCACGAGATGGACAGGTACAAACTTCGCCTTGGTTGAGTGCGAACATTGCAAAGCCTTCGAGTGCTTTGTCGAGGAAATCATCCTCTTTATCCATCACATCTTCAAAGAAGATATTTGGCGATTTTCCACCTAATTCTAAAGTCACTGGAATAATATTTTCAGTGGCATATTGCATGATTAACTGTCCAACTTGGGTTGAACCTGTAAATGCAATTTTTGCGATACGTGGATTAGTTGCAAGTGGGCGACCAACTTCAGCACCATAACCATTGACAATATTTAATACGCCAGCAGGTAGAATATCTTGGATTAACTCAAGAACCAGTAAAATACCGACAGGTGTTTGCTCTGCTGGTTTTAAGACAACACAGTTACCTGCGGCAAGTGCTGGAGCAAGCTTCCATGCTGCCATAAGGATTGGAAAGTTCCACGGAATAATTTGACCAACAACGCCTAAAGGCTCGTGGAAATGGTAAGCAATCGTATCTTCATCGATTTCTGAAATGCCACCTTCTTGTGCGCGAATACAGCCTGCAAAATAGCGGAAATGGTCAATTGCCAATGGAATATCAGCAGCGAGTGTTTCTCGAACAGGTTTACCATTATCCCAAGTTTCTGCAACTGCAAGATATTCTAGATTCTGTTCTAGTCTATCTGCGATTTTAAGTAAAATATTTGAACGTACGGTTGGTGAACTTTTGTTCCACTCAGCTTTTGCTTTGTGTGCTGCATCTAAAGCGAGTTCGATATCTTCAGCTGACGAGCGCGGTATTTTTGTAAATACTTTGCCATCGACAGGAGAGACATTATCGAAGTATTCTCCTTTTATAGGTGCTACCCATTGACCGCCAATAAAGTTCTCATATTGAGCTTTGAATTGAACCTTTGAACCAGGTTGATTAGGATCGACATAACGCATATATATATTCCTTTGCTTATAATTGATCTGTTAAGCATCTACAGCTTTGGTATAAGGTACTTTTGTACGCTATTTAATTAGGATATAACTGGGAAGGTTGGAGAAAGGTTGGAAACCGTGGTCATTAGTAAGGGATACACAAATGTTTACAAAACGAGACCTGTTACAACAACGGACATCAATTGATCAATTAAAACGGCAAAATAGTTTGTCACCACAAAGTGCTGATATGTTAGGACAAAGTATTGCCAGTTCATGGCAACGTTCAGCATCTTCAGAAATTCCAAAGGAGCGCTTGGCAGCTCCTTTATTGGCACGTCATCAGAAAGTTAAAACAAATTTAGATTTGGCATTAGAGGCTTGTTCAAATGATCTCAGCCATATTGCGGCACAATCATCTATGGTGATTGCGGTTGGCGATGTGGGGAGTACAATTATTTGGACTGCTTCCAGTACGCAGATGCAAAGCGCCGCTGAAAAAGTGCATTTTATTGCAGGTGGTCAGTGGGCAGAAGAAGAAGTGGGGACGAATGCTTTAGCACTGTCTTTAAAAACGCAACAATCTAGTTGTGTGTTTTCAAATGAACATTATATGGAGTCTGTACATGACTGGGTTTGTTATGCTGCACCAGTGATTGACCCATATTCCAAACAAGTATTAGGTGTGGTTGATTTATCTACGACTTGGAAAAATCACAATACTTTGGGAGTCTTAGCTGCTGAACGTTGTGCATCAATTATTCAAACTGCACTCACTGAGCAGCAGCGTCAACGTTTATATATCCGTGCTTTTGCTTCACCGCAGGTCATGTTTAATAATAAATCTTTAGTTCTAACACCACGCCAGATCGAAATATTGGCAATCTTGGCACTTTGTCCAAATGGCTTGAATCTGGAAAATTTGCATCAAGCTTTATATGGCGAACGTAAGGTGAGTGTTGGAACTTTGAAAGCTGAAATGTCGCAATTACGTGATATTTTAGGCGGAATGTTGGGTTCACGACCTTATCGTTTACTAGCAAATGTAGAGGCTGATTTCTTATATGTCGAGCAGGCACTCGATTCAGGTTACATTGCATCAGCACTACAATTGTATAAGGGTATTTTCCTATCAAAAACAGAAAGTCCTTTCCTGTGCGCATGGCGAGATTGTCTTGAATCACGTCTCAGCGATATGATTTTTAAAACCAAAGAAATTGATGTATTACTGAAACATGTTGCTCATTTTCCTGAAGCAATTGATGCTGTTGAACGCTTAATTGAGTTGTTACCCTTAGACCATCCTGCACATCAGTCTTTAAATAAATTTAGAGATATATCCTAGGGATAGTTTTTTAATTCCATATGTTTTCATGATTGATGTCATTGGAAAAGCTTGTAACCTGTTATGCAGCATGAAAATATCATGGACTCATTTTTATGTTGATCATGTAATAACTGGCAAAATGTCAGTGCTTTTTATGCTTAATTTTTTATTTGAAATAACGATATAAAGCAGACACTATCTTTTCATTTCTATGCTGAATATTAAGAAAAAATAGCGAGAATGATTGGTGCAGTCTCGCTATTTTTGCAGTGAATATGAACTTGAACTACACTTAGTTTTCTAATGTGTTTTTATAGATTTTTCCATCTTTCATAATGATCTTGAAATTGGTTTCTGGATCAGCCACTAAATTGATATTATCCAATGGATTACCCTCTACCAAGATGAGATC
>Ga0075163_10005993_pt1 | contig 16127 bp, 24 predicted proteins | sample JI1023141ADNA_FD_71478 | JGI IMG/M metagenome (GOLD analysis project Ga0075163, IMG submission 71478) | Wastewater effluent complex algal communities from Wisconsin, to seasonally profile nutrient transformation and Carbon sequestration -... | ecosystem: Engineered > WWTP > Effluent > Algae...
CACCGCGCAGGACATGGGCGCGAGCACGCTGCTGGGGGGCGGCATCGGCCTCGGCATCCGTGGGGCGCAAGCGCTGCCCGGTGTCGCTACCCGCGTCGCGCAGATGCCCGCCATGCAGCGACTGGCGATGGATGAAACTGGCGCGATACGTGTCCACCACGCCTCTCCTCACAAGTTCGACAAGTTTGACCTCTCCAAGGTAGGGACTGGCGAAGGGGCGCAGGCGTTCGGGCACGGGCTCTACTTCGCCCAGAGCAAGGACACGGCGAACTGGTATCTCAAGACATTCAAGGATCAGCACGGCAAGGCGTCGCTGTACGAAGCCGACATCAACGTCGATGAGTCCCAGCTCGTGGACTGGGACAAGCCGATGGCGGAGCAGTCACCAGAGATCGCGGCGGCCACTCGGCGCGTGTTGGATAGCCGGTACGGGGAAGGCGTCTTTGATGAGTGGTCCAGTAATGGTGCGGACTACAAGGACCTCCTGGACAACTTCGACGACATCGACGGGCCAGAACTCTCCAAGCTCCTGAAAGAGGCTGGCGTCCCAGGTATCAAGTACCTCGACAGGGACAGCCGGTACGGCGGGTCGGACACGCGAAACATCGTGGTGTTTGATGACTCGTTGGTAAACGTGGTCGGCCGGAGTGACACGGACGCTACGGTGTCGAGCGAGCCCGGAAGTACGGTTGGGGGCCAGTGGTCCCGTATCGCTGGCGAGAACCTCGGCCCCAACGCGCGTGGCGTGCTGGACGACGTCCCGGTCCCCGCGTCTATGACGCCAGAGGGCATCCCGGCCTATCGGCTCAAGGAAAACACCGAGCGCGCCTTCGCCTTCCTCGACCGGCATGGCGTCTCGGACGACAGCAAGCGGCTCGCCAAGGACATCTTCGTCCAGGGCGAGGATGCCTTTGACGTCGCGCACCGCCGCATGGGCCTGACGTGGGCGCAGACCGACGCGCTGGCGTCGCAGATCGTCCCGGACGTGCGGCTCCCCAAGGGTAGCGTCGTCAGCCCCGAGGAAGTCGGCGCACTGCGCCGTGCCACCTTCGGGCTCATCGACCGCGCCTCTGGCATCAGCGAGGACGTCAGCACGCTCAACCGGCTCTCTGGCGCGCTGGCGCAGCAGTCCCCAGAGGCGATGGCGACACAGGCGGCGCTGCTCGAGAAGCACGGCGTGCGCTCGCCACAGGCCCTCCTGCTCAAGGAGAAGGCCGCGGTCGAAGAGGCGATCACCGCGCAGCGCTCGCTGATGGGCGTGCGGTCGGAGATGGGCCGCGGGCTCAACTACCTGAAGACCGTCCAGCGCGGGCGCAACATGGACGATGCGGACTTCCTCGCGGCGGCGCTCAAGGGCGGCGCGGTGGGCGAGGATGCGCTCAAGGCGCTGCGCGAGATGCCGACGCCCGACCAGCGCTACCGCTTCCTCCGCGGGCTGCGCAAGCCGGGCTCGCAGGACTACTGGCGCTGGTATGCGATGACGGCGTATCTGTCGGGGCCGGTCACGCAGTGGCGCAACCTGCGCGGCAACCTGACGAACTTCGGGGCCGAGTCGGTGCTGGTGGACCCGGTCGCCGCGGGCATCGATCGTCTGCGCAACCCGGGCAACCGCACGATCGTGCTGAAGGAGTCGCAGGCGGCGGCGGCCGGTCTCTCGTCCGGGTTCCTGGATGGCACCGCCAAGGCGCTGCAGCTCTTCAAGAACGGCTTCACCGAGGACGACGTCGCCAACAACGCAGACCTCCCACCTGAGGTGTTCGGCGGCGCGCTGCTACCCAATGTCATCGGGCGATCCATGGGGGCCGTGGATCAGTTCTTCCGCACGGTCGGCCTGCATATGGAGCTGCACCGCGAGGCGATGCTGAGCGGAGTCAAGCAGGGCCTGCAGGGCGAAGAGTTGGCGGCGCACGTCAAGCGTGTCGTGGACGACCCCACCATCACGCCCGCCCTGCACAAGCGGGCGCAGCGCTACGCCGCCACGCTCACGTTTCAGGACCGCAATGTGGACAACGTGGCTGGCCGCCTGGTGAACAGCGCATCCGGCATCGGCAAGGCGCTCGACACGGGCACCGCGAACATGGCGGACCTCGCGTGGGAGAGCGGGCTCAACAGGCTTGGCAAGATGGGCAGCGCCACGTACGGGCTGCTGTCGTTCCCGCCGTCCGTCATCGTCGCCCCCTTCATCAACACGCCATTCAACATCCTCAAGCGGGCCGCGCAGTACGGCGGCGGGCTGCCGATGGCGGCGAAGGGTGGCGACCGCGAAGCGATGCGCGTGGCGGCCCGTGGAGCCATCGGAATGGCGAGCCTTGGTGTGGCGGCTGGCCTGTATCAGCAGGGACTGCTGACAGGGGCGCCGCCGACTGACCCGGCCGAGCGCGATGCCTTCTACGCCACCAAGCGTCCGTACGCCATCCGCATTGGCGACCAGTGGCACGGGTATCAGGACCTCGGCCCGCTCGGCATGGCGCTCGGCGCGACCGCCAACTACATGCAGACGTCCGAGCGCAACCCCAAGGATTCGCTCGGGGCCTTCGGACAGATGGCGGCCAGCACCGGCAAGATGCTGGTGGATAGCTCGTTCCTGCGCGGGATGTACAACCTGCTCGACGCGGTCGTCAACGCCGACCGCTCGGGCGACAAGTTGGCCGCGCGCACGGCCACCGGGCTGCTGCCCGCGGCGGGCGCAATGCGCTTCGTCCGCGACCAAATCGACCCCACGCTGCGCGCCCCGGAGACAGCCGGCGAGCAGGTGCGGGCCTCGCTGCCGGGCCTGTCTGAGACCGTGGCCCCGCGCATCGACTTCGCCGGGCAGGAGGTGGCGCGGCCGAACACGATCGCGCCCACGCCTGCGACTGAGGACCCGCTCCGCCAGGAACTGCTGCGCCTCCGCCTGGCGACCTCAGATGGCTACCTGCGCGACCCGATGTCGGCGGCCAAGGGGCTCAACACGCGCATCAACACCGCCCTGAAGAAGCAGAAGCTCCCCGCCCGCGAGGTGCCTCGCGAGGCGCTCGTGCGCTATGGCAAGAAGTACGGGCGCATCAGCGCGAAGGTGCTGGGCCAAATCGTCCAGTCCGACGCCTACCAGCGCCTTGATGACGAAGGCAAACGCACGATGATCGAACGCGCCAAGGACGTGATCACCAAGCAGGTGGATGCGGTCTTCATCCGGGAGTTCGTCCAGTGAACTTCCTCGACCACGTCATGGACTGGGCCTGGACTGTCATCCTCGGCATCGTCGGCTGGGCCTTCCACATGAACCACCGCATGACGGCGCTTGAGATGCGCCAGCTCAGGAGCGAGACAGAGGCCGCCAACACGGTCAAGCTGCTCGAGGAAGTACGCGGGGACATCAAAGAAGTGTTGCGTCACATCGCCAAATGAGCACACCCCACCGCTCCACCCAATGGCGTCCCCTCATCGCCCAGACCCTGGCGTTCGTCAACGTGCCGGGGCTGGACATCGACACCGTCGAAGCGATGGTCCGCACCGAGAGCAGCGGCAACCCCAAGGCGTACCGCTTCGAGCCGGGCTACTGGGAGCGCTACTGCAAGAACCACCCGGTCTTCAAACACGGCGAGCCTGAGCGCATCGCGGCCTCCTACGGCCTGCTGCAGGTGATGTACCCGACTGCCCACGGACTGGGCTTCCGTGGCGAACCCGAGGAGTTGTACGTGCCCCAGCAGTCCCTGCTCTATGGCGTCCTCCTGATGAAGGACAACCTGCTGTGGGCCAAGGGCCATCTCGAAGCCGCCCTCGCCGCCTACAACGGGGGCCGGAAGGGCAACCGCACGCAGCCGTTTCGCAACGGCGTGTACGTGAGCAAAGTCAAGAAACATCGCGTGGCGATTCAACAGGAGCAGCCGTGATCATCTACGAGACCATCCGCGACGTGAACAAGGAGACGGTGCTGCGCATCGCCAACGAGGTGAAGCGCAACTTCCCTGATGCGTGGGCACGTGCCCACCGCGCGTCCAACCCGGCCGGCTCCGAGTTCATCCGCCGCGTGGCGCTGGCGCTCCGGGCGTACGGCATCAATGCCGGGGTCAACGGCAAGCGCGGCAACGTCAACGACCTGAGCCAGGACCCGGTCACGTTCCCAGTCGCCCGTGGCGGCGTGCGGGACGGCAGCGGGACGTACGCACAGATCGCCATCATCGACCTCATCGGGGCGGCCGGCTCGGACAACGCCAACATCACCTGGATCGACGTCACACAGGAGACGATCGACAAGGGCGACATCGGCGCGTTCGTGCTGCCGGAAGTGAGCGGAACTACACCAGTCCCCCCGCCCGTAACTACACCACCTCCTGGCGGATCTACACCACCCCCTGCCCAGCCCCCGCCTTGCCAGTTCAAGGAGTGCGCGTGTGGCGTCACTAGTGACGACATCGACGCCTTGTTCGTGGCGGTCGGCGAACTCTCGATGCTGGTGCGTCAGATGGGCGAGACCGTCATCGGCCACGTGGACGACGCCAAGGGGCGCATCGAGCGCGTGTCGCAGGAGTTGGCGAACAAGGAGTCAGGCAAGTGCCGCCTCCGCTGGTAGCGGAGCGCGACTGGGACCGCATCCGTCGGCTCGCCGACGACCTCAAGAGCGACGGCTGCACCTGCGTCACCCAAGCCTTTCAAGCGTGCTGTTGGCTGCACGACATCCTCTACCGCACCGGCATCGACCCTGATACCGGGCTCCCCGTCACCCGCGCCGACGCGGACGCCATCTTCCGCACCTGCATCCAGTCCAAGTCACGCCTCGGGCGCTACTCGCCCGTCTCGTGGATTCGCTTTGCTGGCGTCCGACTCTTCGGCCGCTTCTTCCGGTAGGAGCCCTGCATGTTTTCCCCTGTCAACGCCTACGAAGTCAGCGGCGGCATGATCGCCGGTGGCGGTCTGTCCCGCGTCAAGTTCGCCAACGCCACGCGCAGCACCATCGGCACGACATCGATCGTGGCCGCCGTCAGCGGCGCGAAGATCCGCGTCCTGCACTACGAGATCACCGTCGCCGACGCGGTCAACGTCCAGTTCAAGTCGGCCTCCGACAACCTCGGGAGCAACAAGGCGTTGGCGGCGGGCGTGTGCCAGACCTACTGCCCGCACGGGCTGTTTGAGACCGCGGTCGGTGAGGCCCTGAGCTTCGCGATCGATGGCGCGGTTGCGACCTACGTCCAGGTCGTCTACATCGAGGTGGCGTAATGGCATCCCGCGCAAACTGGGCCAAGATGGCGGTTGCCACGGGGGGTGGCGGCACGGGCACGCTGACGGTGGAAGCGGTGACGGGCTTCCCCACTTTCACGCAGGCGTTTGGGTCGGGCAGCACGTCGCTGGCGTACGTCATCAACGACGTCAACGTGCGCGAGGCGGGCACCTGCACCTTCGACGGTACGGCGCTGACGATGGCGGCGCGGGTGATCACGCAGTCCTGGAACGGGACGGCGTATGGCACGTCCGCGCTCGACATCCCCGTGGGCGCGGAGGTGTACTGCGACCTCGTGGCGCAGACGACGGTCACCTCGGACGGCGACGTGGAGCTGCCGGGCACCCTCATTGAGGAGGCGACCGTCAACGCCGACCGCCTGGCGGATGGCGTGCTCCAGACCACAACGGAACTGCAGGATGCGCTTGGCGTCCCAAACACCAACGGCAAGCGCTGTGAACTGGTCTACCAGTTCAAGGGCATCGCCAACAGCACACAGGTGCTGGACCCCGACGCCACGTTCCCGTACACCATCGTCAAGCTCAATCACGAGGGCAGCGAAGCGCTGACCGCCAACGTCAAGATCGGGGCGACGTCGGTGACCGGGCTGTCAGCGGTGAGCGTCACCACCAGCAACGCGGACAGCTCGGCGTCGGCCGCCAATGTGGTCACGGTCGGCGACCGTGTGACCATTGAGTTTGCCGACATCGCCACCACCGGGGACGTCATCGTCAAGCTCGTGGTGGATCGTGACTAGAGTCCTCCAGGTGGGGACCTCGTATGTCACAGGGCCGGGCGGCGGCGCCTTCATCCTGGAGGAGCCCACGCTCTCACTGGCGCTCATCTCGGGCGACCTATACGAGGGCACGGTCGCGACCTTCCGCGCCTCGCTGTCCAAGCCGTGGGTGGACGACATCACGTTCACCTACGCCACCAGCAACGGCACGGGGAGCGCAGGCACGGACTACACCAGCAGCAGCGGGACCGGCACCATCCTGCAGGGCGACGAGTTCGTGGACCTGCCGGTGCAGACGACGCTGCGCGCGGGCGCGCAGGCCAGCCGGACGTTCACGTTGACGCTCAGCGCGGCGAGCGACGCGGTTGGCACCCCACTGGTGATCACGACGCCCGCGGTAACGGTCACCATTCTCGACACCGCGGAGACCCCCGACCTGCCCACGCTGACGGTGGCCGCGCTCGCGACCGTGGACGAGGGCAACACGCTGACGTTCCGTGTCACCGCCAGCGCGCCGTTCGCGGAGAACATCACGTTCGCGTACGAGACGAGCAATGGGACGGCGGCGGCGGGGACGGACTACACCGCCACCAGCGGCACAGGGACGATCACCGCGGAGAGTCTGTCTACGGACCTTATGGTCAGCACCACGCTGCGCTCTGGGTATCAGGGGCCGCGCACGGTCCTGATGACCATCAGCAACGCGGAGACCACCAGTGAGGAGGCGATCAGCGTGACTGGCGGCGGCGTGGCAAGTGGCACGATTGCCGATACCGAAGCCCCGGAGGGCACGCACGGGTACTGGGAGGCCCTCGAGCTGGACGCCGCGTTTGTGCCGAGCATGTCGTTCAGCCTGCGCGACCAGGCGCAGATCAACAGCGTCTCACAAAACAGCCCCAACACCTTCGCGACCTACGCTCCTGGCGCCGACACCTACGACAGCCCCAAGGACGCCATGAAGGTCGTCATCAACGCCTTCCAGCTTGAGGCGCAGGCGACGTCGATGGTGTTCGACCCGATGGACTCCAGCCAGTTGACGATCCAAGCGTCAGACCTGTCGGGTGATGTCACCAAGGCGTCCACGGCGTTCAACGGGGGTGGGCGACAGGTCAAGATTGACGACGAGATCGTCCTCACGCGGGACAACGCGCCGTTCGATCGGGCGACGGGCATCATCCAGCTTAAGGAACGCGGGGCGTACGGCACGACGCCCGCCAGCCATGCCTCGGGCGCGCGCCTGCGGCTGGCGAACAGTAACCTGAGCAACCAGGTGCGCCCGACTCTCAACACCGAGGATGGCTACACCTACCTCTTCACCTGGGACTTCTGCCACAGCAAGAACTGGATGCGCTCGCAGATCCAGACCTACAAGACGTTCCAGTTCAGTAGCGACAACTCCATCTGGCTCGAGCCGCAGCATGTGTTCCCGCTCACCACCGTGCCGCTGGCGGATGGCTTTGACCCGGACGTCCACGTCGGGTACGTGCGCGGGCTGCGGTCGTACAACCGCACCACCGGGGCCGCGTCCTACGGGGATAACGACCTCACGCTCAAGAATGGCTTCGCCACCGGGGTGACCGGCGTCAACCCGCTGACGCCCTTTGCCAGTGGGTCCTCGACGGCGCCCTTCCCCTTCTTCCAGCACCCCGACCGCTGGACGCGCATGTGGGTCCGCATCCGCCAGCAGGCGGATGACTACGACATCCTCGATGTCTGGGTGGCCGACGAGGAACAGGGGCCAACCCAGATGTACAGCGGCGTCAAGATCGACGTGCGCGGGAACTGGAACGCCTCGCTGCCGGGGTACGAAAACCCGCGGCGTATCAACAAGTGGTACTGCGAGTTCAACACGTCGAACGCCTACATCCCAGAGGGGTTGACGCAGGACTTCCCCGCGCTCGGCCTGGTCGGCTTCCGTGAACTCATCACCTACGTCAAGAACTTCGCGACGCTGCGGTGGACCAACGCAGAGGCCCCGTCTGACGTGTCGGCCTACCTGTTGCGGCCCGACCCGGAAGGAGCCTAACGCATGGCGACCGTTGTCCAGCACACGTATGCCGTGGGGTCGGCGTCTGCAGCCCCGGCCCTGACTGGTGTCACCGCGGGGAACACGCTGATCGCGGGCTACGTCCAGGTCGGCTCGGTCAATCCAACCCCGACCTACACCGCCAGCTCCAGTATCGACGGCTCGATGGGGAGTGACCTGGCGGCCTACAACCCCGGAGGTACGGCAGGGTCCAAGGTGGGCGGCTTCCGGCTGGACGAGGTGTCCGCCGGCGACCACACGGTGACCGTCACCGCCAGCAACGGCGGCGTCAACGTCCACGTCTGGTTGTTTGAGGTGTCGGGGCTCGAGGTGGGGGGCACTGTCGTGCTCCCCACCGGCAACGGTTACCAGGACGGCGCCAACACCGACAACCACGACTCCGCCCCGTCCGGGGAGATCGACGCCCCGGCCGGCTTCTTCGTGACGGTCAATGCGCTCTCGGGCGACGTCACCACGCTCTCGGCGGGCAGTGGCTACACCAAGGCGACCGACGCCTCGGGCACCGTGCGGGCCTTCTGCCAGTACAAGGTGAGTGCGTCCGCCGTCACCGACGACCGCGGCTCGTGGACGTCGGTCGGCACCGACCGTATCAGCACGGGCACCATCCTGGCGTTCCCAAACGACGGGGACGCCCCAGCGCCCGGCGCCTTTGTCACGGGCGGCTGGTTCGGGCGCTAGCCGCGGACGGCACGACACACGTCGCCTGGGCGATGCGCCCACCGCAGGCGGCGCACGCGGTCTCGCGGGCGGTCTGCACGGATGACACCGCCCCAATAAACCCCGCGTAGGCGATGAGCACCAAGAGGAGCGCCAGCGAGAGTTGGCGCTCCGGGTCAGGGGTCGGATGCGCGAGGTCCGCGGACGCGCCATCGACGTCACACGCCATCGCCTTGTGCAGGCGCAGCGCCTCGCGGACACGCGCCAACCGGCGCGTCGTGCGCCAGTACCGGTAGGCCAGCGCCACACTCACCGCCACCAGGGCGGCGTGATACCAGTCAAGGGTCATCTCGATCTCCTTACGTTTCCAGTGGCCGCGCGCAGTGTCGCACGGCGGAGGACTTGCTCATGCTTGCAGGCGGCGCCCTTGGTACCCACCCCCTCGCCACCACGTTTGAGGCGCCGGCTGCGCCCCCACCCACGCCCACAGGCGGCGGCGCAGCAGGCCTGCTCCTGCTGCGCGTCGGCTCGTTCCTGCTGGCGCTCATGCTCGCCTAGTTCGCCACCGGAGTCAACACACAATTTCAGCGGAGCGCCCTTGACAACCCGTGGTAGTCGTGCGAAGGTATGCCTACCACCTGTGGTGGTGATCCCAGAAGGGCAGAAGCATGACAGAGACTGCGCTGTCCGCGCCATCAGCATGGCGCTTGGCGTGCCCTATGAAGACGTCCTGTCTCACGCGCCGCTCGCTTGGCGCTCGGGGGTCACCAGACGGCGCTTCCACGCGCTCGCCAAGGCTTTCGGCGTGCGCTTCCGACTGAGACGCAATGCCGACTACGACGACAGCACGGGGCTCCTCTGGATCTGCCATGGCACCTGGGCTCATCTCACCTACGTCCACCATGGGCTCCTCATCGATCCCAGCAACGGGGGACTGTGGAAGCCCAGCGACTACCTCTCCAACGGGGGCGGAGTTGCCACCTTCTACGTCATCGAACCCGCTCTACAACATGGACCCCGAGGTGGGGGGCATCAAGTTCGATGACGCCAGCAAGCGCGTCTGGACCTTCCTGCCCTTCGACGCCACCGAGGAAGTGCTGCGCGTGCTCGAGTACGGGGCCGCGAAGTACAGCAAGGCGAACTGGACCAAGGGCATGGACTGGACGCGCCCGTTGAACGCCGCCATGCGCCACCAGAAGGCGTGGCTGTGCGGCGAGGATCTGGACCCAGAGTCTGGGATCAACCACCTGGCGCACGCGATTGCGTCGCTGATGTTCGCGCTCACGTTCCAACTCAAAGGCCGCGGGCGCGACGACCGGACGGACTTCACGGGCGGACTGTGAAGCGCCAGGATGCCTCCTACCTCGCCACGGTCAAGTACCGCTACAAGCTCTCCGCCGCTGACTACTACGCCCTCCGCGAACTGCAGCAAAGCCGCTGCGCCCTCTGCCATGTCACCGAAGACGAGATGGGCGAGCGACTCGCGGTAGATCACTGCCACACCTCTGGCGAAGTCCGCGGTCTCCTCTGTCGCCCGTGCAATCGAAACTTGGGGGCGCACGAACTCCGCAAGACGTCCGCGTTTGCCTCGTACCGCGCGTGGCCCCCGATGCGCGAACTCACCCACCGCAGGAACACCCCCCATGACGAGTAAGCCACAGGCTCCGCGCGTGCCGCCCCCGTTGCAGGTCAACCCTGACGTGGAGGTGGTGTGGTCTGGCGACAAGGTGAGCGCGTGGGGGGAGAAGGGCTCACTACTGCCCCCCACCCACAGCGTCGGCAGCACCTGGCAGGCAGGCGTCTCGCGCATTCGCAAGGCGATGGACCGGGGCCGGGGGATTGATGGCTAGAACCCACAAGGACCGACGCCCTGTCAGCCCTCGCGTCAAGGACTGGCCCGTTCCGTCGTGGTACACGCGCCTCCTGCGGCGCACCTTTCGGGCAAAGGCCACGCAGGAGGTACGGCACGGGCGCTTCGACGTGCTGCCGATCGACAAGCGCTGCGCGAGCTACTACTGGTAATGGCTGACAAGACCTGGAAAGCGGCGGAACGAGCCTTAGCCGGGATCTTCGGCACCGTCCGCATCCCCCCTGCTGTCTTCGGCCAACGCGCCGATCGTGGCGACTGCGCGCCTGACGCAGAGACCGACACGCTCGCCATCCAGATCAAGCACGGGTACAACATGCCCTCCTACCTGCGTGGTTGGCTGGACGGCATCAAACGAAACACCCCGGCTGGCAAGACCGGGGTGGTGGTGTGGCACGGGACGCGGATGCGCTTCGAGGACTCCCTCGTCATCCTTCGGGCGTCAGACTTCGCTGCACTGCTCGCAACAGCGTCCGCCACTGGCGATGCGCCGTCATGTTCCCCGCCCGATACCCATCCCGGTAGCTGATACGCCTGTTGCCGCTACGTCCCCTACCCGCCTGGCTCCCCGAAGAAGGAGAGCTGGGCGGTGCTGTTTGTGGCGGCAGGAACTTGGGCACGGGGAGGATGTTCTCCATCCACTTGTCGATCTTGGCCTTCTCTATTCCCCACGACAGCTCGTCTGCCATAGTTCCTCTGCATCTTCGGCCCAAACGCCAGCCGGTGTCGGTTGTTGACGGACCACTCCGGTTCCCCCGGGTGGCCGATGGTGACCTGTGAGCCTGGCCAACAGGCTAGGAGCGCGCTGACGACGGCTTGGACGCCCGCATCTGGGCCTTCACCAGCCGCTCCGGGTCGTTCGTCCTGGTGAACTCCTTGACGAACAGGATGTGGCTCGTCACCAGCGCGTACGTCTTGCCGTCGATGGCGGACTCGGTCACCAGTAGGCCGTGCTCGCCCTGCTCCACCAGCGAGCGCAGCCGCTGTAGCGGTTCGTTGTCGATAGTCCTCGATGGCGCGGGCAGCTGCAGGGTCAAGCCAGTCGTCGTCTGGATCTCCCACCAGGTCTCCTCGAGAATGGCGTTGGGGTCGGTCATCGGCGCGCTCGCGTCCTCTTGGCGGGCTTCGTCGGCTCGAGCACGCGCGTGGGCTCAGAGCCGGGCACGTCCACGATGCGCAGGTTGAGGTGCGCGAGGATGAGCGCCAGCGTCTCGTCGATGGCGTCGTGGGTCAGGTTGGCCGGCTTCGTCCACGCGAACAGGTCAGCGAGTGACCCCGTGAATGAGCCAGCTCGCCTTGCGTGGTCGCGCACCTGCTTACGCAGATCCTCCACCTCGCTCGTCAGCGCCGCGTGTTCCTCAATGCTCGGCGCCAAGTGCTTCGGCGCAAAGATCCCTTCGATGAAATTCCTCATCGCACTCCACTCCAATCCTGTGCGCGGTCGTGCCACTGGAAGCGCTTCTCCGCTTTGTGGAACCACGCGATCTGTTCAACGAACTCCGGCCCGAAGCGGTTCTTCAGCAGCGCCACCCGGATGGTGGCGTACGAGCCGGATTGCTGGGTACGGTCGCCGACGTAGCTGATGCCGTAGACCACGTCGCTTTCCTGGATGAGCGCATCGGACTCCGCCAGGTGCGACGGCAGCAGATGCTCCACGTTGTCGGCCAGCCGATTGAGCTGGGAGATGACGATGAAGGTCACCCCGTACTGGCGCCCGAGCGACTTGATCTCGATGGCGGCGCGCTTCAGGTCCGTCGCGCGGGTGGCGGACTCCGTACGCACCTTGTTGAAGTGGTCGATGACCACGTAGCGGGTGCCGGGGCGCTGCTCCAGCACCTGCGCGATGCGGTCGGTGACGATGTAGCCCGAGGCCTTGATCGCCAACTTGGAGTTCGAGAGCAGCCGCAGGCTCTCGTGCCAGTCCTCGGGGCTGTAGTGCAGCCGCCCGACGCGGGCGATCGTCATGAACTGCAGCACCTCGGCTTCGCTCATGTCGCCGCTGAAGAACATCCCGGACTCGCCGAGTTCGACGCCCGCTTCCCAGAACATCTGGGACACCAGGGTCGTCTTGCCCACGCCGGCACGGGCCGCCACCGTGATGAGGTCGCCCGGGCAGAAGCCCTTGTGTAACCCGCACAGCGGCAACGTGCGCAGCACCTGCCCATCCCGCTTGGGTTCGTTGCGGGCCTTGTCGGCCCACGCCGCGCCCTCGAGCCAGTCGGGCTCGGCGGGCTCGTTCGACGTTCTGGAATCTGGAACGTTCATTGATAATGAACGCGGCTTCAGCCGCTCCCGCTTGGCGATGCTGTTGAACGTCGTGCTCAACTCGCGCTCGTCCAGCGGCGGCACGTTCTGCCGGTTCCACTGGCGGAGCTGCACCCACGCGGCAGCCTCATCGACGCACGTCTTCAGCAGGTAGCCCGCGAGCTTGGCGGCGTGCTGGTTCCGGCCCCCTTCACTGGCCGGCGCAAACAGCGCCTCGGTGCTGGCGAGGTCGCCAATGGCCTCGAGCCCACGGGTCTCCCCCACCACCCCCACTCTGGGGTCCACCCACGGCACGATGCCGTGCCAGTGGCGGAGGAAGGTGTAGCCCGGCGAGGGCGGGGCCACGACGAAGCCGCCGTCGCCCCGGATGTCACACGGCAGGCCGCGCTTCTCGAACGTGTGCGCGGTGTTCTGGGTAGGCACCCCGGGGTGGCCGTAGTACAGATGCAAGCCACCCCGGGGCGTCTGGGCCGTCAGCGTGGGCGTCAGCCCCGCGTCGTACACCCAGGTGGCGGGGTCGTCCACCTTGCCGTCCACGTCCAGGACCACCAGCCCACTGATGGCCCCGGTGACGACGCCCACGCCCGCCTCCGGCCACGTGGCCCACCAGCCGGTGAGTTCGTCGTCGGTGGCTTGGCGGGTCTGGTAGTCCTTCCACGACACCAGCGGCTGCTTGCCGCGGACGGGGATGACAGACCAGCCTTGCTCACGATAGAGGCGGGCGGTGGGGAGCATGGCGTCTAGAACGGCACGTCGGCGTCGAGGGCAGCTGCTGCCGCGGGCGGAGCCGGCACGTCATCGAAGGACGGCTTCGGCGCGAGCGGGTCCACTTTGATCCCGCCGATGGCCTTGCCCGCGTACGAGACGGTCGGGTCGAAGTAGACGCCGATGGTCTTCCCGACCCACGCGCCAGCCTGCTTGCCGTACGTCGCGCCGAGGATGTTGCGGTTGCCGGCGTTGAGGCTCAGTTCCTTCTCGCCCTCGAACGAGGCGCTGGTGACGAGCAGGTAGGGCACCGACTGCTGGCCGCCCTTCTCCTTGTCGTCGAACGTCTTGACGCCGCCCCCGACGATGGTGACCTTGGCGCGCATCCCTGGCAGGGACTTGAGGAACTCGGCGTTGAGGCGCTTGCCTGCTGCGCCGAAGCTGTTGAGATCGAACATCTGTCTGCTTCTCCTTGTTGCTGGTTGGTGTTGGGTGAGTGCGAACGAATCGCGTGGTGTGTCAGGACATCTACGGGACCACAGCCGGCGACTCCGGCCACAGCCCGAGCCACTGGGCGAGCAACACCTCGGCGGCCACGTCCGCCTTGCAGTGCGCCAGCGGTGTGTCGAAGTCGCCGAGTGCGATGAGCGCGCCGACGTCAGCCCCGGAGCAGGGGTTGGTCACCTTGTCCGCCAGGCCGGTGCGCTTCAGCCACCAGTCCTTCGAGCGCATCTCGAACTTCTCGTGGCGGTCCAGCGTGAACTCGTTCTGCAGGTCCAGAATGCCGGGCATCTGGTAGGCGTAGCGCCCGAGGCGGAACGAGGGCGCGGGGACGTGGAGGAACTGCGACCGGCGCAGGAGCACCGGCACGTCGAAGCCGCTGACGTTGAACCCGCAGATGCGGGGCTTGAAGGGGTCGGACTGGAACACCTGCCAGAAGCGGGTCAGCAGCTTGCGCTCGTCGTCCTCGGTACGGGCGGCTCCGCCCTGCACCTTGGCGTCGCTCTCCCAGACAAACGCCAGCGCCACCACCCGGCACAGGTCCGGGTCCAGGCTTGCGTTGTCCCGCTCCTTGGCAGAGCGCTTCTCGAGGTCCTCCTTGATCTTGGCCGCGTCCTTCCAGCCGGCCCGCGGCTTGAGGTTGCCGAGGTACTGCTCCACGCCGTCGATCGGCGCGGTCTCGATGTCGAGCATGAGGAGGCGGCTCACTGCGTGGCCTCGGCGGGCGAGCCCGCCAGCGCGGCACTGGGGCCAGCGTCGATCATGGCCTGGATGAGGGCGAACATGGCGTCCAGTTGCGCTTGGGTGGGAGCCGTTGCCTTGAGCGCCTCGAGCGCGGCTGCGACGGATGGGGCCTGACGAAGGGCACGTGGGGCGTGGGACATACAGTCTCCGGGGGTCAGTGGTTGATGTGCGATGCAGCGCGCTGGTCGCGAAACGTGAACCCACTGTACACGCCACGGCACAGCCTGTCAACACCCCATCCACGCCGCGCCGCAACACGCGCAAGGTGTTGACACTAGGTACGAAATGTGCGAGGGTGACCTCCATGAAGAACCCCGCCCGCCCACTCGCCCTGAAGCGCTACCGGGATGTCGATCTTGCCGCGGGGATGCGCGTCAAGGACGGCATTGAGGGCTTCATCGAAGTCATGGTGTGCTACAAGCGCCTGCGCCGGTCCAAGTCCTTCCCGTTGCACAGCGGGCTCGGGGAGCGGCTGGCGTGGCAGCATCAAATGCTCGAGCAGTTGCGGATGGAGCATGCGCGTGGGCCGCGGGACACCGCCACCCTGAGCGAGGACGTGGAGCGCTACCTGGCGGCGCAGTCCGAGGCGCGGGCCGCGCGTGCGCGACTGTGGCTGCGTCCGTGGATGGCGTGGTACGGCTACCGGCGTCGCGAGGAACTGACCCTGCAGGACGTGCAGGTCTTCTTCCAGGCGATTCGCAAGGCCAACGGGAAGCCCTTTTCGCCGGCCAGCCTGAACCACTTCCGCACCTACCTGATTGCGGTGTGGCGGTGGCATGACGGGCGACGTCATACCTGCCCGGCGTCTGACGTGCCCCTGTTCCAGACGCCACCTGCACGCACCCGTGAGTTGTCCCCGACCTACATCCAGGCCATCCTCGAAGAGATGGACGATACCGCCAACCGGGCGCGGGTGGGGCTGCTGTACGTGTGTGGAGTCAGGCCAATCGAACTGACGAGTCTCACCCCGGAGTCCTTCATGATCGAGGACGACGAGCCGCACCCGCGCGTCGCGATTCTGAGCGCCAAGGGGGGCAAGGACCGGGTCATCCCGTTGCCCCCGGCTGGGGTGGAGTTCGCCAAGGACTTCATCCGCCATCGCGGGTGGCGGCCTGCGGAGAACCTGCAGCGGGACATGAAGCGGGCGGCCAGGCGGGCGGGCTTGCCGGTGGCGGGCGTCACGCCGTACGCGCTCAGGCACGCCTACGGGATGAACCTCTCGAGGGCTGGAGCGGACATCAAAGACATCGCCGATCTACTGGGCCACCGCAGCCTGCAGACGAGCACACGGTACGTCCACCCGACGCCCGAGAGGGCACAGGCGGTGAGTGCGCGGATGTGGGAGCGGGTGGGGTTGGCGTAGTTGCGCGAACGCCCCGATACTTGCGCATAGGCCGCAGGTTATGGC
>Ga0075163_10005994_pt1 | contig 16123 bp, 11 predicted proteins | sample JI1023141ADNA_FD_71478 | JGI IMG/M metagenome (GOLD analysis project Ga0075163, IMG submission 71478) | Wastewater effluent complex algal communities from Wisconsin, to seasonally profile nutrient transformation and Carbon sequestration -... | ecosystem: Engineered > WWTP > Effluent > Algae...
TATTTTAAAGTCTCTAGAAAAGTCCAGAAAAAACAAGTATGTTTTAGCGTTGACAAGATTATCAAAAGTATTTTCATATAAAATACCATTGATTAATCCTAACAAGTTTTTAGACAAAACTAAAGATTTAGCAAGCTTTATATTTTCCAAATATTTTTCATATTTTATACTCTGCTTGCTGTTAGTAAATTTATATTTACTATCGAGCAACTGGAGTAATTTTACAGCAAGCATGCCTAGCTTTAATAACTGGACAAGTGTGTTATTAATTTTGTTAACTATAGTTTTTACTAAAGTTATTCATGAATTTGGTCATGCCTATGCTGCAAAAATGTATCATTGTAGTGTTCCAGAGATGGGCGTAAATTTTATCTTTTTTTATCCATTATGTTATACCGATGTTGCCAGTACAATTACTCTATCACATCGGGAAAGATTAGTTGTTTCAACCGCAGGAATCAGATTTGAAATCTACCTGGCAATAATAGCAGGTTATTTTTGGTTTTTGCTGCCGGAGGATAACCTATTTAAACATATATTATTCTTCGTGGCAGCGGTTTCATGGGTACTATCTCTTTTTGTGAATATAATGCCTTTTATGAAATTCGATGGATATTATATTTTTTCTGATTATCTCCGTATAAGAAACTTGGCTCCACGTTGTTTCGCGGTTCTCAAGTACTATTTCCGTAAAAATGTTATCGGCCTTGATACTGCTATGCCAGAAGTTTATGAAAGGCATAAATATAAATTTTTCTTAATATTCTCTATTTTAATGGCAAGTTACAGAATATTATTACTTACCTCAATTTTATACTTTTTATATTACGTAGATATTATTGGTGATGTCCTGTTTTTCATGGGTCTAACAATGATGTTAGTAGCGCCGATTGCTAAAGAGTCATATAATTTATGGTTACTGCGAAGTAATATTACGGCGAATCCTCATTCTATCACTAGTGGCATAATTCTAGCTGTCTTGTTGATTACGTTGTTTGTACCTTATTCGAGATATATATACCTTCCTGCAGTATTCTACGCTAAAACACAAAGAATCTATAGCCCATTTGTATCAGAGGTAGCAAACATCAGAATTCAAGTGGGTCAGCAAGTAAATCTTAATCAAGACTTAATCCAATTAAAAAGTTTAGAATTAAACTCAAGAGATCAGATACAAAAACATAATTTAGAGGCAGTAAAACAGATTGCTACCGAAGTACAATTATCTGAAAAAGATCATAAAACTACAGAGACTAAATTAGCTGATATTGAATACCAAAAAGCTATTGGCGAAAATATTGCTGCAAAAAATGAACAATTAGAAGTTAAATCACCGATAAAAGGACAGGTTACAGCGATGTATGAAGGTTTGTATCCGGGTTTGTGGTTAGGTGAAAAAGATTGGTTATTAGATGTTGTTGATTTTTCAGAACTCGATATAGAAGCATTTGCGCGCTCACAAGACTTACGCGACATGGATATCAATCCAGACACTGATATCATGTTTATTCCAGACAGACTAGACTTTTACCCATGTAAGGTCAGGTTTGTTTCAGTGGCCACTAATCCAATTGCTAAAATAAAAAGTGAACCTAATGTTATATTAACTTTAGCAAAGAGCAAATTACTTAATTCTAATTTATTATTATTTGCATCGATATATGATGGTCCTATCAACTTTAATATTGATGATGATTCCAATATGGTTTCAGTTGATTCCTATTTTCCTATAGATTTGATTGCATCTAAAGAATGTCAAAAAAATGGCGATAGAATCGTCAAGGGTATAATTAAAATCAAAGGCTACAGAAAATCTATTGCTGCTAGTGGTCTACAAAGATTTGGTCGCTTCATTTCAAAATAAAATCTCATACAAATCAATAAATTAAGTTCATGAACTATTATCTGTAGTATTTGTCTAATGCTTATTACTAATAAGAATGTGTAGCAACATGGACTATGGACACTGATGATATAGATTTAAATATTGATGAGGGTGATGAGCCCTCACAACCTAAAGTTTATAGCTTAGCCGATCTTGATGATAAAGACAGGGAAGAATTACTTGCCTCTTTATTTCAAGCTAATATAGAGCAAGATGGAAACGAAGATTTTAACATCTATGATCATCTATTTATGGCAACGCTTGAGGGAAATATCAAATCAATTCAGGTCCTCAATAAATATTTTCCAGATATAGTACTCAATGAGCTCCCAGACTATGGTAACAGTCCTATCGAGTTTATCTTAAATTTAGATCCAGTCGAACAAAAAGATGTTAATACATTACTTAAGCTAATGGAACTAGGTGCAGATAACTACTCTACAAACGGTCGTAATATGACACCACTTATGTTTGTATTAAAACACGGTCGACTTGAAGATGTTACAAAATTTATCGACCACTATGCTAGATTAAAAATTGAAGGCAATGAATATAATATAAATGCCCGAGATAGCTCAGGTTTAACCGCTCTTTATTATGCTGCAGAAAGAAACTCTGCAGATATTGTTAATATGCTTTTAGCACAAGGAGCAGATCCAGGTTTGGCTAATTACTCAGGCCAAACGCCATTGTGTTTCGCTGCAGACAGAGGCTATGCTGCAGTAGTAGAGTCGTTACTAAACCCGCCAGCTTTTTTAATAAAGAATAATGAAGTTATAATCAATGAGTATCATAATTACATCAATGCTCAAAATCCTAACCAGGCTTTGCTCTTAGCATCAGAATCAGAACAGAAAGATGTTATAGCTATTTTTGAAAAACATAATATTGTTTTATCCGATGAAGTATCACAAGAAATCCAAATTAATCTCATAATAACAGCGATTGATGAAGGTGATTATAATAAAGCTAAAAAAATGTTTGAACATGGGATAAATCTAGATTTACTATCAGAACATGATTATGCCTCAATAAATTTAGCCTTAGCTATATTAAAAGATGATCCTGCTTTAACGCAGACTATTGCATCTAGTCAAACTACACAAAGTGTAGCTGAAGATTTTTTAGCAAGGGAGATTTTTAGGGGAAATAATCTTCTTGCAGATAAACTAATAAATGCAGGTGTTTCTTTGAGTAATGTATTACAAAAGTACCCTGTGAGTATTGCACACGCTGCTCGCCATGGTCTGACAGCAATAATTGATAGTTTACCAATACATAGTATTAATCAAAGCCTAACAGCGAAAGATAAGATGGGCCTAAGTTTGACTGATAATAGTCTTGTTATTGATAATATTACTATTGAGATAGATAAATATGACGGAATAACGCCTTTAGCCTTAGCAGTTTATTATGGTCATGCAGAAATGGTGGAAAAGCTAGTACAAAAAGGATCAAAGACTGATGTATTATTAACCCACTTTGCCAAACAACAAGGTAAGCCTGATTTATCTCCAGATTTATATTTATCAGATCTTACTAATGACATGCGCATTAAAGAATTATTGATGCCTAAGAGAAAAGCTGGCGCTTCTGCGGAGCAGCAAGAGATGTTGAAAAAAGCTACAACTTTTTTATACCAAAAAAGTCGGGTGATGCAAGATATAGCAGAGCACACTCCGACTACTCCGGATGATCGAAGAAGATCAGTATTTCGTAAATAATAATTTTTTAAACTACATATCAACATAATTCGGCCCACCACCACCTTCAGGCGGTTGCCAATTAATATTTTGCGTCGGATCTTTGATATCACAAGTTTTACAGTGCACACAGTTTTGACTATTTATTTGTAAATAAATCTGATCATTTGGATCTTTTAAATACTCATAAACACCAGCAGGGCAATAATATTGCTCAGGGCCGTGAAATTGTTTGTAATTAATTTTTACGGCTTTACTAAAGTCAATCAGCTTTAAATGGCTAGGCTGGTTTTCATTATGGTGAGTATTAGATAAAAAAACAGAAGAAAGCCTATCAAAAGTGATTTTATTATCAGGTTTCGGGTAGTCAATTTTTGTACTGTTTTTAATCAGTGTTTTGTGATCACTGTGATGCTTGAATGTCCAAGGTGCGTTACCCTTTAATACATAATAGTCAACAGCTGAATAGATTAAACCTGCAAATAAGCCTAAATTGAAACTAGGGCGAATGTTTCTTATTTTATAGAGTTCTGTAATAATTTTTGATTTGTCTATCGACTCTTGGTATTCAGTGAGCTCTGTTAAAACTGTAGATTCTATAGATTCTGTTGGTTTAACAAAGCGATCTATTATAGCTTTAGCAGCAAGCATACCTGAAGCAATAGCATTGTGGCTTCCTTTTATTTTTGCAACGTTTAAAAAGCCTGCAGCGTCACCGACGATTAAACCACCAGGAAATGTTAATTTAGGAATACTTTGATACCCGCCTTCAGTAATCGCTCTCGCACCGTAACTTAACCGAGTTGCATTTTCAAATAAGGGTTTTATTTTTGGGTGTAATTTAAAGCGTTGTGCTTCTTCAAAAGGGCTCAGATAAGGATTAGTGTAATCAAGCCCTACCACAAAACCATAAGCTATTTTGTTATCAGGTAGATGATAGATAAAACTACCACCATAGGTTTTTTGATCAAGCGGCCAACCTAAAGTATGTTCTACCAACCCGAGTTTATGATGCTTGGGATCAACTTGCCAGATTTCTTTAATGCCCAAACCATAAGTCTGCGGTGATTTGTTTTTACTAAGATCAAATAATTTTATTGCTTGTTTTGTTAGTGATCCACGGCAGCCTTCAGCTAATATTAATTGTTTAGCATGTATAGCTATACCAGGCTGGTATTGTGAGGTTTTTTCGCCCTGTTTATCAATACCAAGTGGATTAGTTTTCACGCCATAAATTTGCTTAGAGTTATTGACTAGTAAATCTACTGCGGCAAAGCCTGGATAAATTTCAACACCGAGATTTTCTGCTTGTAAAGCCAACCATTTGCATAAATTACTCAAAGAAATAATATAGTTATTTTTATTGAGATTATTTACGGTGCCTGGAGTAGGTAAGCGAAGTTTATTATTTTCAGTTAAATAATAAAATTTATCCTCGGTTACTTTAGTAAACTCAGGAGGATTTTGATTTTGCCAATCAGGAATTAATTCGCCTAAGATATCAGCTTCAAACACTGCACCCGAGATAATATGAGCTCCGACTGTCGAGCCTTTTTCTAAAACTGCAACAGACAAAGTCATACTATTTATGGCAGCTAATTTTTTAAGCTGAATTGCTGAGGCTAAACCAGCAGGGCCAGCTCCCACTATAACAACATCGTAGGATAAAATTTCTTCTTGATTAGACATATTTGATATCTGATTAACATAAATATATTATATATTTTTTACTATTATATAATATATAATATGCAAGGGTAATTGTTTTAAGTTTTTATTGATCAGCCCAGCTAGACTATACAGAATTAAGCGAGTTATAAATAATGTCAGGTTTTAAAATTCTAGTACCAATCAAACGAGTCATGGATTACCGTGTCAAAGTAAGGATAAAGCAAGATAACTCAGATGTTGACTTAGCCAATGTTAAGATGGGTATTAACCCATTTGACGAGATTGCCGTAGAAGAAGCTTTACGTATCAAAGAAAAGAGCTTTGCTAATACAAACTGTGAGATTGTTGTTGTCAGCGTTGGTACTAGCGATTCACAAGAAACTTTAAGAGCTGCTTTGGCTCTGGGAGCTGATCGAGCTATCTTGCAAGAAATCCCTACAGGCTTAAAACTTTACCCATTACAAATAGCTAAAATTCTCAAAGATGTGGTTAGCCAGGAAACTCCTGATTTTATTATTATGGGCAAACAAGCGATAGATGGTGATAACAATCAGACTGGTCAAATGTTAGCTGGTTTATTAGGTTGGCCGCAGGCGACTTTCGCTTCTAAATTAGTCTTAGAACAAAATGATAAAAAGCTGGTGGTAACTCGAGAAATAGATGGTGGCTTGGAAACTCTCGAAGTATCTATGCCTGCAGTTATTACAACAGATTTAAGACTAAACGAACCTCGTTTTGCTAGTCTGCCTAATATAATGAAGGCTAAATCAAAACCCTTGAGCATTAACAAAGTTGAGAATTTATCACTAGTTAACCTGCCAGAAGTCATAGAAATAGCACCACCAAAACTACGCGAGGCAGGCATAAAAGTTGCTAACATAGATGAACTAATAGAAAAATTACATAAAGTAGAAAAGTTAATTTGATTATGAAAATTTTAGTCATTGCTGAACACGACAATATTAATCTCAAATCTAGCTGCCATGCATGCCTTGCTGCTGCAACAAATTTATCTGAGCATTTGAAAAATAATAATCAAAATATAATAGATCTCTTATTAGCTGGAGATTTTAAGCCTGATGATAAAGCCAAATTATGTAAAGAGCTAACAGATTTTAAATTGATCAATAATATATTATTACTTAGCAGCAAAAGTTTTGAATATAATCTGGCAGAAAATGTTGCTGATTTAATTAGCCATGTTGGTAAAGATTATGATTATATTATTCTACCTGCCAATACTTATGGTAAAAACATTGCACCTAGAGCGGCAGCATTACTTGATACTAATCCATTGAGTGATGTGATAGAAATCGTCAATGATAATACTTTCAAACGTCCTATCTATGCTGGCAATGTTATTGCTACCATAAAGCTTAATGACAAGATTAAATTATTTACAGTCAGGCCAACCTCGTTTGAACATGAGCTTGCCGGCAATCAAGAATTGACAACAAATGTCACAGAATTAGACAATAGTAAATTTAACGATAAACATTTATCAAAATTTATCGATCATCAATTAAGTTTTTCTGAGCGTCCAGAATTATCATCAGCTCGTATCGTCGTCTCTGGTGGTAGAGCTTTAGGAAGTAAAGAGAATTTCAAATTAATTGATGAATTAGCCGACAAATTAAATGCGGCTGTTGGTGCTTCACGTGCCGCAGTTGATGCAGGATATGTAGCGAATGATTATCAAGTTGGCCAAACGGGTAAAGTAGTTGCGCCAGAATTATACATAGCTGTAGGGATATCAGGGGCTATACAGCACATTGCTGGTATACGTGATAGTAAAGTTATTGTGGCTATTAATAAAGATGCAGAAGCACCAATATTTAAAATTGCTGATTACGGTGTGGTCGGTGATTTATTTGAATTAATACCAGAGTTTACGAAAAAAATTGCTGAATTGAGGAAATAGCGATCTGGTCGTTCTAAGCTAGAATTGTCATTCCGAGCTTGTCGAGGAATCTCAGATTGATAGATCATATTCTTTGGTAGAAAAGTGAAAAATAATTATTAAATAACAAACAGGATGTATTAATGAGCCATCAATATAATTTAGATTTTAATCTTCCTGAAACAACAGGTTTACTAAAAAAAACTGTTCAAGAATTTGCCAGTAAAGAAATTGCGCCACGTGCACAAGATATCGATCATACGAATTTATTTCCACATGACTTATGGCGTAAGCTTGGCGATTTAGGAGTTTTAGGGATCACCGTCGAAGAACAATATTCTGGCGCTGGCATGGGTTACCTTGATCATGTTTGTGCGATGGAAGAGATTTCACGAGCTTCGGCTTCAGTGGGCCTAAGCTATGGTGCTCATAGTAATTTGTGTGTCAATCAAATTAGATTAAATGGCACAGAAGATCAAAAGAAAAAATATTTACCTAAATTGATTTCTGGCGAGCATGTAGGCGCACTTGCGATGAGCGAGCCGAATTCTGGTTCTGATGTATTAAGCATGCAATTAAAAGCAGAAGATAAGGGCGACCATTTTTTATTGAACGGCAATAAAATGTGGATTACTAATGGCCCTGAAGCAAGCACATTAGTAGTCTACGCTAAGACTAATAATAGTTCTAAAGCCAGCGAAAATGTTACAGCTTTTATAATAGAAAAAGATTTTTCTGGTTTTTCAACAGCGCAAAAATTAGACAAGCTAGGCATGCGTGGTAGTAATACTTGTGAACTAGTCTTCAATAATTGTAAAGTACCTAAACAAAACGTATTAGGCCAATTAAATGGTGGTGCTAAAGTTTTAATGAGTGGGTTAGACTATGAGCGTGTGGTATTAGCTGCTGGGCCAGTTGGTATTATGCAGGCTTGCTTAGATATAGTTTTGCCTTATTTGCGTGAACGCAAACAATTTGGTAAAGCAATCGGTGAATTTCAATTTATGCAGGGTAAAGTAGCTGACATGTATACGGCTTTAAACGCTTCTAGAAGTTATTTATATGCAGTAGCAGCTGCTTGCGATCGTAAACAGGTAACAAGAATTGACGCTGCGGGTGTGATTCTATACTGCAGCGAAAATGCTACAAAGGTAGCACTTGATGCTATTCAATGTCTCGGCGGTAATGGTTATATTAATGAATACCCAACTGGTAGGCTATTACGCGATGCTAAACTTTATGAAATTGGTGCTGGTACTTCAGAAATCAGACGTATGTTAATTGGTAGGGAGTTATTCAAACATGATTAAAGATACGAATCCAGTTGTTATTGTATCAGCCCTGCGGACACCTATTGGTGCGTTTCAAGGTGTGTACAGCACAGTTACAGCAAGTCAATTAGGTGGAGTTGCTATAAAGGGCTTACTTGAACAAACAAAATTAGATCCAAGCTTAGTGACCGAAGTTTTAATGGGCTGTGTTCTGCCAGCTGGTCAAGGCCAAGCACCGGCACGACAAGCAGCTTTAGCGGCAGGTTTACCTAATACAATACCATGCACAACAGTCAATAAAATGTGCGGCTCAAGTTTAAAAACTATAGTGCTTGCCTACAATCAATTACTGGCTGATGATCAAAAAATTATTATTGCCGGTGGTATGGAAAATATGACGCTAGCTCCGTATTTAATCCCTAAAGCTCGTTCTGGTTTACGATTAGGTCATGGAGCTATTTTAGATCATATGTTTTTAGATGGTCTTGAAGATGCTTATGAAAAAGGCGCTTTGATGGGTCACTTTGCTGAGAATACAGCCAAGAAATATAATTTTACCAGAGCCGCCCAAGATGAGTTTGCGTTAACTTCTGCTAATAGAGCAATCAATGCAGTTCAAAATAATATATTTAGTTCTGAAATAACTCCTGTTAAATATCAGATTAAAAATCAAGATATCATTATTAATCAAGATGAAACTCCAGGTAAAATTGATATCAATAAGATTAGCAAGTTATCACCTGCATTTGTTAAACCACAAGACATGGCAAACGGCACAGTGACTGCTGCGAATTCTAGTTCTATCTCAGATGGAGCTGCTGCAGTATTAATGATGAGACGATCTAAAGCTAAAGAATTAGGACTAACGCCTCTGGCTAAAATATTAGATTACACAGAAGTTGCTCAAGAGCCGTGTTGGTTTACAACTGCACCAGTCAAATCTATTGATAAATTATTAAAACAAAATAAGCTAGATGTTAATAGTATTGATCTCTATGAGATTAATGAAGCATTTGCAGTAGTAACGATGGCTGCTATGCATGATTTAAATATTTCGCATGATAAAGTTAATATTAATGGCGGTGCTTGTGCATTAGGGCACCCAATTGGTGCGACTGGTGCACGTATTGTAACGACACTGGTTCATGCTTTACATGCTAATAAAAAAGAGCATGGAGTAGCCAGTTTATGTATCGGTGGTGGTGAGGCGATAGCATTGATGTTGGCGGCGGTGTGAGTATAGGGTTAAACTTAAATTCTTAACCGTCATTGCGAGAACACCGCCATCTGAGGTAGTAATAAGTGAAAGACACTGCCGCGGTGATCGAAGCAAACCAGGATTAATCTAGAATGTGTAGAGGATAAAATGCTATCGTCTCCTGGATTGCTTCGAAAGCTGCGGCAGTGTCTCTCATCTTTCGAAAACCGAGCTGGCAGCTTTCTCGCGATGACGAGTTTGAATTAGGAACAAATGTAAGGAATATAATGTCGACTAATATTTTTCCAACTAAAATTGATCACAATAAATTAGAATTTAAAAATAATAAAACTAATCTGCAAGAGCTAGTTGCAGATTTAAAAAATAAAATTAATGTCATAGCTCAGGGTGGTGGTGAACAATCTTGTGCTAAACACAAAGCCAAAAACAAATTACTACCACGTGAACGGATTGATAAATTATTAGATCCCGGTAGTCCTTTTTTAGAACTCTCACAATTAGCAGGTTTTGAACTTTATAAAGAAGAAGTACCTGCTGGTGGTATTATAACTGGCATAGGCCGAATCAATCAGCGCGAGTGCATGATTATTTGTAATGATGCCACGGTGAAGGGTGGTACTTATTATCCAATTACAGTAAAAAAACATTTGCGCGCACAAGAGATTGCTTGGCAGAATCATTTGCCGTGTATTTATTTGGTTGATTCTGGTGGCGCTAATTTACCTTATCAAGCAGAAGTGTTTCCAGATAAAGATGATTTCGGTAGAATTTTTTATAATCAAGCAAAAATGTCTGCAGATGGTATAGCTCAAATTGCAGTAGTGATGGGATCTTGCACGGCCGGTGGAGCTTATGTCCCTGCGATGGCCGATCAAAGTATTATGGTCAAAGATAATGCGACTATTTTCCTGGCAGGACCGCCCTTAGTAAAAGCAGCAACGGGTGAAGTGATTGGTAGTCAAGAACTAGGTGGTAGTGAAGTGCACTGTCGTAAATCTGGGGTTGCAGATTATTTTGCACAAAATGATTCCCATGCTTTAGAAATTGCCCGTGATATTATTGATAGCTTGAATATTAATCATAAAAAAAATACGCTTAATCAATTAAATTTAAAAAACAATATTGATCATCTTGAGCCTATTTATGATATCAATGATCTTTATGGCATAGTTGAGCAAGATACCCGAAAACCTTACGATGTCCGAGAAATTATTGCTCGTATTGTCGATAACTCACAATTCAAAGAATTTAAATCACTTTATGGCCCAACGTTGGTAACAGGCTTTGCCAATATTTATGGCATGCCGGTTGGTATTATCGCTAATAATGGTGTGTTGTTTTCTGAATCAGCTTTAAAAGGTTCACAATTTATTCAAATTTGTTGTCAACAAAAAATACCATTAGTTTTTTTACAAAATATAACTGGCTTTATGGTCGGGCAGAAATATGAGCACGAAGGCATAGCTAAACATGGCGCTAAATTAGTAACGGCCGTTGCTTGTGCTAATGTGCCAAAAATAACTATTATTATTGGCGGAAGTTTTGGTGCTGGTAATTATGGTATGTGTGGCCGAGCTTATGAACCAAGATTTTTATTTATGTGGCCTAACGCTAGAATCTCTGTGATGGGTGGTGAACAAGCTGCCAATGTATTAGCACAAGTAAAAGATGAGCAATTAGAGAAAACAGGTAAGTCATGGAGTAGTCAAGAAAGAAATGATTTCATGAATCCCATTAGACAACAATATGAAACAGAGGGTCATCCTTATTATTCTTCAGCAAGATTATGGGATGATGGTATTATTGATCCAATTGATACCAGAAAAGTATTGGGTTTGAGTTTATCGAGCTGTTTAAATAAACCTATCGAGGAGACAAAGTTTGGCATCTTCAGAATGTAAAATAACCTTGAATAAAAGCTATGGCGATTCGACGGTATTACTAGAGATTAGTGAGCAAGGTGTAGCTAATATTATTTTAAATCGCCCTGATAAACATAATAGTCTAGATAATGCTATGATATCCGGTTTATCTGATCTATTGGACGAACTGTATGATTATCTGGATAATAAAAAATATTTGATAAAAATATTAGTATTGAAAGCCAATGGTAAATCATTTTGTGCTGGTGCTGATCTTAAGCATATGCAAGAAATGGTAAATTATAGTTACGATGAAAATTATAACGATGCTATGGAATTAGCTGAAGTTTTATTCAAACTAGCCAATTTTCCATGCCCGACCATAGCCATGGTGAACGGATCAGCTTATGGCGGTGGTGTTGGTTTAATCTGTTGTATGGATTTTGCTTATGCAGTTACTGAAGCTGAATTTTGTCTCTCAGAAGTAAAACTAGGATTAATTCCAGCTGTTATCAGCCCTTATATTATTAATACTTGCGGCGTTAAAAAAGCAAAAAGAATAATGCTATCAGCTTATAGAATAAGTTCAACAGAAGCGTTGGAGTATGATATTTTGTCTCATATCGTAGCTTCGCAAAATGAATTAAAAAACAGTGTTGATAAACTAATTTCAGATTTATTAAATAATGGCCCTAACGCAATGATAGCTGTGAAAAAACTGGTTAGTGACTATAACCACATATCTGATAGTATGAACAACACGGTTGAAGCTATAGCCAACATTCGAGTGAGTGCAGAAGGACAAGAAGGCTTGCTTGCTTTTTTATCTAAAAGAAAGCCAAGCTGGGTTATAAATTAGTATAATATAAAAATATTGAGAGTAGTGTCAGCGGTATGATTAAAAAAATATTAATCGCCAATCGAGGCGAAATTGCAGTTAGAATTATCAAGACATGCAAAAGACTCAATATTACCGCTGTAGTTATATATTCTGAAGTCGATAAAAATAGTTTATTTGTTGAATTAGCTGACGAAGCTTACCCTCTACATGGCTCGACAGTACAAGAAACTTATTTAAACATCGAAAATATTATCAAAATTGCAAAACTAGCAAATATTGACGCTATTCATCCTGGTTATGGTTTTCTATCTGAAAATAGTAGTTTTGCCCAACGAGTTATCGATGCAAACCTAATTTTTATAGGCCCAAATCCCGATGCTATATCAGCGATGGGATTAAAGTCTACGGCTAAAGAGCTGATGATTAAAGCCGGAGTAAGTGTCTTACCAGGTTATAACGGTGAAAACCAGACTGATGATGTTTTATTACAAGCAGCTTCTAACATTGGTTACCCTATTTTAATTAAAGCTGCAGCTGGTGGTGGTGGCAAAGGCATGCGCATAGTCCATGAATCATCAGAATTATTAGCCCATGTGGCAGCCTGCAAACGTGAAGCTTTAAAAAACTTTGCGAATGATCAAGTAATCTTAGAAAAATATTTGCAGCAGCCTCGTCATATCGAAGTACAAATATTATTTGATCAACACAATAACGGCTTTTATTTATTCGAGCGTGATTGTTCATTACAAAGACGTTATCAGAAAGTTATTGAAGAAGCGCCTGCGCCTGGTATTTCAGAAGCCCTACGAGCTAAATTAGGTCAGCAGGCTTTGCAGGCAGGTCAGGCGGTTAATTATAGAGGTGCTGGGACGGTTGAATTCTTGGTTGATAATGATCAGGTGTATTTTATGGAAATGAATACACGACTGCAAGTAGAGCATCCAGTCACTGAAATGATTACTGGTTTAGATTTGGTAGAATTACAAATTGATATAGCTAATAATAAAAAATTGGCCTTTAAACAAGCAGATTTAAAAATCACCGGACATGCTATAGAGGCTAGATTATATTCAGAAGATGTTGATCATGGTTTCTTGCCAGCAACTGGGCGAGTAGAATATCTTGAGTTTGCCAAAGATGTAAGAATCGATACTGGCATTCAGTCTCAGGACGAAATTACAATTTATTATGATCCGATGATAGCAAAGATTATTGCTTGGGGAGAAAATAGAGAACAAGCAATTCAAAACTTAATAACTAGCTTGCAAAACACATTTATAGCTGGTGTGAAGACTAATACCAGATTTTTACTTAGTTGTTTGCATCATCAAGATTTTAAGGCTAAAAAATTATCAACTAATTTTATTGACCAAAATCTAAACGAATTATTAAATACATCTAGTAATAATGATTATTATGTAATCTCTACTGCAGTTTATTTAAATTTTTGCTCCCATAGAAAAAATGATTTCTACACACAAGACCCATGGCAAAATCTGTTTAACTACCGTGTGTCATTGCCTCACAAAATAGCTTATAACATAGACTCGCATTTAGTAGAATTAGAATATGCTCAAGATAAGCCAACAGAACATAGCAATAGACTTGATATCGACTCGATAAAAATTCTATTGAATCAAAAAAAATATGATTGTTCTCATATTAATTTTGAAAAATCTATTAATGCTTGCAATATAGATTTAACAATTAATGAAAAAAAGTTAAGCATAAAAGTTGTAAATGCTGCAAATAAACTATATATTTTTGATAAGACTAATGGTGAAAGATATCTTTATCATGATCAAAAAGATCATGGCAACGATCAACTTGACGCTGGTGCGCTGACAGCTCCTATGCCAGGGACTATCATCGCAGTTAAAGTGACTAACGGCTCAAAAGTGAAAGCTGGTGATGCTCTGGTTATTTTAGAAGCAATGAAAATGGAACATACAATATTTTCACCAATCAATGGTGTAGTAAAAGATGTCTTATTCAAACAAGGTGAGCAGGTTAATTTGGGCGCCGAGCTATTAGTTATGGAGTAATCAAAAATATAATAACAATAGGCGGTGGACTATGCCTTCTTTAAAATTCTCTAAACCTGCAGATAGCAAGACTCTTCTTCCTGGGCCTATACGCGATAAGATGTTATCTTTAATGAAAGATCAGATTGATCAAGGTTTACGAAGCAATCTATCTGAAACAAAAATTAGAAATATCGTCAAAGTTTTGGCGGTTCTTCATGATTTTAAATTATTAGATAACATTCCCGAAGAATTAGGAAAATTGTTTACTTACTCAGAAGAAAATTTAGACTCTATATCTAGATTGTTCAATTTGCTTGAAGTAAACAAAATCATGCTTGCTGAATATTGTCTTGATATAATTCTGCTACGTGTCGACGCCACCAAGCTTATTGTTGCACATAAATGGAAGGGATTAAATACTCAAGAATTTCATGCAAACTTTATGCTTGAAAAAGAAAGACTGGCAGTAATTAATAAAAGACTACTAGATAGGGAAAGCTATGAAGTATTGATGAAGAGATTAGAAGCAAAAGAACTAGCACCAATACGTAGTTCACAATCTTCACTCTCGTCGCCAGCAACCACTAGTGGTTCACCTGTGCGCTCAGAAGCTTTAGGCGAACGTACGCCAATAGCGCCCTCTCCGCTAATTAATCGCGAGCACTTTGGTCGTGACGTTGAGCCGCCCCGAGTTACTTCGCCAGAGGTAATTTCAGTTACAACATCAACAATGGTCAGTTTATCTGAGATTTTAAGATTACGCGGTGGTTTTGTCGGTCCATTATCTGAGCGTTCCTGTGTATCCTCAGATTTTCAGCCGGTTGACACTATCCCAAATGTTGAAAGGCTTCTAAAATATGCTAAATTTGTACCATAACTCTATGAGATATATAGATATTTTCATTTAATTGTTTCTTAAGCCTTTGTATGTTAACATATGAAAACTGACAAACTAAATGAAGTGATTAAGAGGGTAAGAAAATGGCAGGCTTGACTCCAATGAGAGCCATGAAGCAAAACGCGGCAAAGGCAGCTGCGCAAAAACAAAATAGTGATTCTAATGCTAAAGCTGCGGCTACTGATAATGATTCTAAGCAGGGCTCTGCAGGTTTGACTGGTAACAAAGAAACTGCTGCTAAATCAGCTGAACAATCACAAAAAACTCAGCAAGCTAATAAAGATGCTAAGAATACATCTAATGCTGCATCTGGTACTGCAACTGATGGTAGCGTAAAAAGTCAAAACACAGCTAGAGCTTTTGGTCGTCGTTAATCATCTTTGTTCTTGCAGCCTCTGCATAATATATTAATATATATAGTTTATTCTAATTAAATATTCTAAAATAATATTTAATTAGAACAGCTATTATTATTTTTTCTATGAAATTTGATCAGTCAACTACTGTAAAAATTGTCGAAGTAGGCCCCCGTGACGGATTACAAAACGAAAGTAACTCTCTAGATACTCATACCAAAATAGAATTTATTAAATTATTAGCGGTTTGTGGTTTAGAGAATATAGAAATTGGATCGTTCGTTTCTGCCAATTGGATCCCACAAATGAATAATACTGGTGAAGTATTAGCTGGCTTAGTCAAAACGAATAAATCCATAAATTATTCTGCACTAATTCCGAATCAACAAGGTCTAGACGCTGCACTGGCAGCCCAAGAAAAATCTCAAAATAAATTAGGTTCAATAGCTATTTTTACTGCCGCTTCCGAAACATTTTGTAAAAAAAATAT
>Ga0075163_10005996_pt1 | contig 16118 bp, 14 predicted proteins | sample JI1023141ADNA_FD_71478 | JGI IMG/M metagenome (GOLD analysis project Ga0075163, IMG submission 71478) | Wastewater effluent complex algal communities from Wisconsin, to seasonally profile nutrient transformation and Carbon sequestration -... | ecosystem: Engineered > WWTP > Effluent > Algae...
GGGCGAGAGCAATAATGGAAGAGCGGAGCAGTATGAAAAATTATTCCCGGCCATGGTGAAACAGTGGAGGGAGGAATTCGGGATTGGTGAGTTTCCTTTTTATTTTGCGCAGATTGCCCCTTACAATTACCGCAATGGTGCTAATGCCACGGCGCCAATGGACCTGAAAGCCAATTCTGCTTTCTTAAGAGATGCGCAGAGAAAATCGGTGAACAGTATCCCCAATAGCGGCATGGTGGTATTGATGGATAACGGGGAGGAATTCAATATTCATCCGGCGGATAAGGAAACCGTAGGAAAAAGATTCTCTTATATGGCCCTGGCTGCTACTTATCAGTTCAAAGGGTTCGCCTATCAGAGTCCTGCCATGGATTCCATCCTGATCAATGGCAGTATTGCCACGATCAAATTCAAATATGTACCCAACGGTTTGACTAGTTACGGTAAAACACTCACCCAGTTTGAAATTGCCGGGGCGGATAAAATTTTCAGACCGGCTGCCGCGAGTATCCGTAATGGGACGATCGTGGTTTCTTCTCCGCTGGTTCCGACTCCTGTTGCTGTTCGCTATGCGTTCCGTGATTTTATTGTGGGGGAGTTGTTTAGTACGGAGGGGTTTCCGGTGAGTAGTTTTCGTACTGATGACTGGTGATTCAGCAGTTGACAAGTTTAAAGGTTGATAGGTTGAAAAGGGGGGAACGGGTATATGCCCCCATCCCGCCCCCGTCCACTGCCCCCGTCTCCTGCCCCCGTCCCCTAAAGGGGGGAAACGAGCGTTGTATATGCGACTTCAACATTCTTATTTCCTTGTTCGTCTGTTCTTATTTTGCTCATGACCCACCCTCTTTCCCCCTAAAGGGGAGAAACGATCGTTATGTAAGCGACTTCGACATTCTTATTTCCTTGTTCCTCTGTTCTTATTTTGCTCACGACCCACCCCACCCCTGTCCCCCTAAAGGGGAGAAACGATCGTTGTGTACTCGACTTCAGCATTCTTATTTCCTTGTTCGTCTGTTCTTATTTCGCTCACGATCCACCCCCTTTCCCCCTAAAGGGGAGAAACGAGCGTTGTGTAAGCGACTTCAAAATTCTTATTTCCTTGTTCATCTGTTCTTCAATAAAAAAGTCCGCCGAGAATCGCCGTGTGCGCTGTGGTTTAAAAACCGATAACCCCTTGACCTGCCGGGCCTCGCACCCCCAAAATTCCACTTTGTGGTATTGTTATTTTTCCCTGAAAAACTTAACTTCCCTATCAGGCGTTTCGGTCATGGAGATGTGACTGAGGTGCACGAAGTGTGGGCGGGGGATAGTAGCGGATTGTCCAAATTACAATATGACTTGTATTAAATCATTGATTTTAAATAATGAATTTCATTGTGATGGGCGCGAATTAGTGGAAATTAACGAATTGACTACTATTTTAACAAACAACTTATGAGAAGACTAGCTTTAATCATTATTACACTTTCAGTTTTATATTTTGTTGGAGGCTTTTTTGCTGTAAAATTTAAGCGGCTAGACAAAGACATCTTTAATGAGTCTGCAACAATTATTGGTGGAGTAGCATCGATTTTGGGACTTTTAGGTTTTGTTTTACCAGGAATTAAAAATACTGACCTAAAAAACATTGAACTTGACAATCTCAAAAAGCTTGCTGAAACAGCAGAAGAAATTCAAAAAAGAGAACTGGAATTAAATGCAAAACAATCAGATATTAAAAGTTTAGAGCTTCAGAAAAAAGAGATGGAGTTTCTTATCAGGAAAGCAAGTTTAAGCCTTTATTTAAAAGATCAATTAGAAAGTTATAATAAAAGACTTGAAGAAATTGTTGCCGACAATAATGAGCTTTCAAAAGTAATAGAAAAAATATCGGACTTAACAAATAAATCTGCTGAACTCGAAATTGAAATTAGCAATAGCCCATTAGCAGACAAAGCCTTTGAGCTAATTTCTACTTTAAAAAAGAAGCATGATTTGGAAATCGAAATTTCCTCTCCATTAAATTTAATTAGTTCAATCACTAATGCATTTGCAAAATTTATTTCAAGTTATATTCGACAATTAAAATAGCAGCAGCCATTAAAAGGTTTGCCGCAAAGTATACGGACGGAATAATAATCGACTGTTGTACTACTAAAAGCTAATATCGGGCTTGACCGAATTCTATTTGCCTTTTAGTAGTCAACATCAGCAATTTTAATGGGCATCAGTTGCAGGGCCGACACAGCAAATTCTCCAAACCTGCGTCAAGCCTCGAACGTTTGCTGTAATATTATCTACACATCTCAACTGAAAGAAAGATTTTTGAAAATTGCTGATCGAATACCCTTCACTTAGACAGTTGTACAATAAGAATAAATGACAACGAAAGTCTTTTAGTAACTGGTTGGACAGGCACTATCAATTTTGAAAACATTACAAAAAACAAAGTAATTCAGGAAATAAACGATAAAAAAAACAACTTTAAAAAGCATTCAGACGCATTTCCTGACATGATGACAATAATTAAAAGTAATAATTTGAATATTGAATTTCATATGCAATTTGACTATAATGTAAACGCTGGTATTGGACTCTGTTTGGAACTCGGCGGGCAATTAAATTGGTATATCTAGATCAGCAATGAGACCCAAAGAACCTATTTCAAAAAGTAACCAAGATTGATTTTAGTAGAGGATCCTTATACCTAATATTTACTGGTTTTATTTCGACCATCCTGTCAATTTTCATAGACATGACTGGGCATGAACTTGGTGCTTTAATAAATTTGTTCTGGCCATGAGTCTTAACATTAGTTACAATTATAGCGTTTGGTATTTGTTACTTGACACTTAAAAATGTAATGGTTCAACTCTGGATGTTAATTATATTGTGTGCTTATTTATTGTATGTTGGAATTGCTTTATATTTTGAAAGAGATTACTTGCCTTTTGCGAAGTGGTAAAAACTACATCCAACATTCAGTTTTACGTAATATTGATGTACTACTTTAATAATTAAATCGTATGAAATTTAAAATCCTAATTGTAATATTTTTTGCTCTTTCTAAATCATTAGAGCTGGAGGCTCAAGTGTACACAGCTGATCAACTGGCTTACTCTACCTTAAATCTTCGAAAAGAAGTGTCGCCTGGCAAAGAAACTATTGGGACTGGCTCATTTATTCAAAACAAAAACGAGCTCTATATACTTACAGCTAGTCATGTTGCGAAAATGATGGACCGATATGCAAAAATAGTTATTTGTGATACTGGCAATCGACCTTTAACACTAAAATTATCTGACTTAACAGATTCAGTTTATTGGATAACACATCCAACGGCTGATATCTCAATTTTAAGATTAAAATTGAATCCTGAATTGCTTTCTAAATATTTTAAAGGCAGATTTATTCCGATTGAGATGATAAGTAAAGATAGATCTGCAATTCCAAGAAATCTTCAATTAGTTATAATAGGATTTCCTCTTGGGTTAGGGGCTTCGGAGTATTTTTCCCCATTAACTTTTAGAACATTTCCTTCTAGTGGATATATAACATTGGCCCGTGCTGACACCAATACCCTTCAAACTTTTCAAATTCTTGAAAACCCAAGTGTTGGGGGATACAGTGGTGGTCCGGTATACGATCTTGCAATATATGATCAAGGCTATATGAAAATATCGGGAAATAAGACAAAAATGTGCGCCATTGTCCACGGAACAATTTCAGACGATACAGGCGGAAAACTTGCAGCAGTTACACCATCATTCTACTTGTTCGACATTCTAAAATAGTTTCGAACGCACAACATCGGGTTTGGCGCAAGCCGTCTGCGTAGTAGCTCGGCCTTAAACAGCTAAAGAAATGTTGTAGGTCTGCACGGTAAGTTTTCCTAAATTTATGGTGGCCAGCTCCAAGCCCTGCTCGTTTGCAAAATGGCGGCGTAGAATGGGATAACTGTTTGAGATTCATCTCCTGCAATTCAAACTGCGTACAACTAGCAACTTGCCAATATTGCCAGATCACTAAAGGACAAGATTTCTTAAATTAGAGGGCAACATCGGCAAGTTGCCCTTACGATGGCTGCAATTTTACAGACACTCGTTCTTCAAATAGATAAATTCACAGAAATGAAAAATTTTGATACCAGAACTTATAGCATTGCGGACATTGTTGAGTGGGACAGTAATGGTCTTTTGGAAATATCTCCTGATTTCCAAAGACGTTCCGTATGGTCTGACAAGGCAAAATCTTATTTAATTGACACAGTCTTACGTGGAAAGCCAATGCCCAAGATATTAATAACTCAAAAACTTGAGGGTGCAAAAATTGTAAGAGTTGTTGTCGATGGCCAACAAAGATTGAGAGCTATCTTAAGTTACTATAACGGGGACTTTAAAATTTCTAAAGCACATAATAAAGAGTTATCTGCTTACAACTTTGCCAATCTTCCAAATAATCTTGACAAGGACTTTCTTAAATACGAACTAGGAATAGACCTTCTTTTTGATATTCCATACAATGAGATTTTAGACATTTTTGCTCGACTTAATTCATATACAGTCAAACTAACCCCGCAAGAATTATTTAATGCAAGATATCTTGGATTCTTTAAACAATCAGTTTATACAATTGGCTATCGATATGTGAACTATTTTATTGAATCAGGGATATTGACGAAAGCCAAAGTAACAAGAATGGCAGAAGCAGAGCTATGCGCTGACTTGTTTGTTTCACTGCTTGATAAAGTGCAATCGAATAAGGGAATTGAGTCTTTTTACAAAAAGTATGAAGATGATGCAGGCAATTTAGAAGACATCGAAAAGAAGTTCGACAAAGTAATGTCATATATCGGAACAATATACCCTGCCGCTGAAATAAAAAATACAAACTTTGCAAGAATACATATTTTTTATTCCTTATTTACAGCAGTTGCCAATATCGTATATGGGGTAAGTGGACTTAGAAAATCAACTAAATCTTTAACGGCGAAATCATTGGGGAAGGCACGTGTTGCACTTGATAATTTTAGTGCCAAGTTTGATGAAGTTTCAGAAAACATAAACTCACCAAATCAACCTCAGGATTTCAAAGATTTTATAAACGCTTCAAGAAGGGGAACCACTGATGCCGCAGCAAGAATTTTGCGTGGCAATTTATTAACGAAACATATTGCCTCAGCAATCTAATCCAAATCATGCCGGTAAAAAATCGTGTCAAAATAAGCGCATCAGTAAACTGGTTCACACAAGAATTAACCCGACTGAAAAGATTTGATTTTGACAACCAGAGAAAATTTACTGCTGGGCAATTAACACGTTCCCAACTAGAACTTCTTGTGGAATCTATATTTTTCAACGGCTTTAGAAGCTATGAAGGTTTTATTCGAGAGGTCTTCATTTTATATTGTTTGGAAAAGAAGTCGACAAAAAGACCTAACTCAAAATCCTATTTAAAGCCAGTTAACTTTTTGCACGCTGAACAGTTACTTAAATCCTCTATGGAGTTTTTAGATTGGACAAGTCCAGACACAGTCATTGAACGTTCAGAGCTATTTTTACAAAATGGACATCCAGTTAAATTGCCTTATACAGCCAACAGGCTTCAGTTAGCAAACTTTAAAAAAATACGGAACCACATTGCCCATAATTCAATAGAATCAGAAATCCATTTCTCCAAAGTTGTTAGAACATATTATCATGGAGTAATGCCTCTGGTAATTCCAACGCCTGCACAATATCTAATGTTGACATCAAGAACGACTGCTGGCAATTATAATTTATTGGACTTTTTTGACTTAATGGCACAAATGACAAGTGACTTGACATAAAAACTGCAGCCAACAGTTCATTGGCAATATGGCGGGGCGACGAATATCCTGTTATCCTTAGACTTCTATTACCAAATCCAATAAAACCCAAACACTTTCACGAATTACCAAATTACAGGGTTGTTGTGCTAATGTCTATAACTCAACCCCTGTTGTCCTTAGTCTTGTCTTTCCAAATCAAGTAAATCTAAATTCCTTTAATGCCTTACCAAGTTATAGGGTTGTTTTGCTGATGTCTGTGACTCAGCACCAAACCCAACGGGTTTGTCTGTTAGCAGAAACTTAGCTCACAAACCCATATCTATTCCGATTATGGGTACTCCCTAACATCCTGTATAACTTTCTTATTCCCCAAAATGCCCGAAGTATTTATATCAAAAAGAGCCAGTAACAGAAGACATGTTATTCTTCAGATGCTGATGGGAATAACAATTATTGCATCCTGGCCACTTTTCAGGATATTTTATCTCCATAAACCTTTTGACCCGTCTTATTACTTTGTGGCAGGCTCGTTTTTGATTGTATTTATCATACGGGCCATTGTTGACACCCGAATAATCAGTATAACATTTCAAACCGATACCGGAGAGATTGTTTTCGAATTTGAAAAGCTTTTAACGAAAAGAGCGCAAAAAATCCTTTTATATCGACACGCCAGGCTGGAAATTGAGACTTACTTTGGATGGCGAAGAGATAATATCATCCTGCGTTTCTTTAGTAATAAGTTGCAGGTCTTCAAAGTCCAGAAAAGCAAAGACGGGTTTTCCAACGAAACATTGGCAGCAATTATTGACCTAGCCAGGAAGCAATCTTTGACTGTGTCGAAATACTAACCCCTGTTACACTTAGTCTTCTCTCACCAAATCCAATAAAACCCGAACACGCTAAAGATATTATCAAATTATAGGGTTGTTGCACTGATGTCTGTAACTCAGCACCAAACCCAACGGGTTTGTTTTTTTTCAGCTAAATTTCCTTAAATACGATTCCCCTTATCCCACCAGGCCCCTATTTGAGATTACCTCCATTCGAATAATATGTTTTAGGGACCCTCTTTATGTTTTCCGGCCGACCAATTACAACTTAAGAAATACTGCAGGACTCTTTGAATAGTTTACCTAAATTTATACAGCCTGCGCCATGCGCAGCTCCTTTTGTAATACTTTTTACCCGTTTAATTTTTCTCATGAAATTCAGGATATCTTCTTATAAACATTCATCCTTTTTACCCATCTTCCTGCTTTGTATGGTGCTTGTCTCTTCATCGCAGACATACTTATCCGGACAATCAACCTTCACAAGTGCCGCTCCGGTACCGAAAACTGTGCCGGTATTAGAATTGAATGGAACCGCCTATAACAGAGGATTACAGCACGGCACCCAATTAAAAAAAGAAATAGCCGAGGTATTTGCCAAATGGAAATTAAATATCCGTTCAGCCGTAAAAGCTGACCCTGATTCAACGTTAACAGCTTTCAGAAATGCAACAAACTTTAAACCTGCTACAGAGAAATATGTCCCTGATGTGCTGAAAGAACTAAAAGGTATTGCAGATGGTTCGGGTCAATCATTTGAAGATGTATTTGCTTTTCAATTGCTTGATGAATTTTGGGTCTACCTGGATAAACAATTTAATACTGCCAATCACCATTGCAGCGGAATTGGCGTTTCAGCAACAGCTAATCACCCGGCCTATATTGCACAAAATATGGATTTGGAAAATTATATGCATGGTTATCAGGTTTTGTTGCATCATGAAGCTACTGATCAGGAACCAGAACAATATATTCTTAGTTGCGCCGGTTTAATAGCCATCAATGGAATAAACGAAAATGGAATAGGGCTTTGTGTGAACACTTTGATGGATTTACAGGCATCTTCAGCTGGTTTACCGGTTGCTTTCGTAGTCCGAGGCATCCTGGGTAAACAGAATGGTAAAGATGCACTGGACTTTCTGCAATCAGTTAAACATGCGTCCGGCCAAAACTATATACTGGGTATAAAAGACAGTGTTTATGATTTTGAAGCATCAAGCAACCAGGTAGTCCGCTTTTTGCCAAAAGCCGGGGAGAGCAATATCGTATATCATACTAATCATGCATTGGCCAATCATGATGTAAAAGACTGGTACAAAAAATACCATCAGCAGGTTTTAGCTGACAGCACCAAAAACGGAGATAGCGAAGTACGCTTTGCTTCATTGAATCAAAGATTGAATAAACAGGCTTCAGACATATCAACTGATATCATAAAGACAACGCTTCGTTCAAAAGACAATCTAAAGAATCCTGTTTGCAGGGTATATGAAGAAAACGGAGCTGGCTTTACTTTCAGTTCTGTAATTTATACGCTAGGCGGAAAACTTTCAGTGCAAATAACATATGGCTCACCTGATCAATCAGAGTATAAAGAATACTTTTTTAAGCAAGCGAAATAAACCCATTCAGGAAAAACTACATACAATATTGGCATTGTTTACAAACCGGTTGAGAACCCGGCTACTCAGCAATTTTACTCTTCATACCCCCTAAACCACAATCATGCGCCTATCCCTCTTTTTTTTGTTTGTCAATCTTTTCACATTCACACATGGACAAATTCCTGATTCCCTTTCAAAAAAGGTAGATGCCATCTTTGCTGAATACGACAAAACGAATTCGCCAGGTTGTGCTTTAGCCATATTGAAAGATGGGAAAATTATTTACAAACGGGGGTATGGAATGTCCAATATGGAGTATAATATTGCCATTAGTCCATCTTCAATATTTCATATTGCCTCCATTTCGAAACAATTTACAGCGGCAGCGATAGTCCGTTTATCGCTGGAAGGAAAATTGTCATTGGATGATGATATCAGAAAATATATACCCGAAGTGCCCGATTTTGGTCACAAGATTACCTTCAGCAATCTCATACATCATACCAGTGGTATCAGAGATCAATGGGCTTTGCAAAGGTTAGCAGGGTGGCGTGCTGACGATTTGATTACCGAAAAAGATATTCTGGATATGCTAGCCAGGCAAAAAGCGTTGAATTTTCTGCCGGGAGAGGAATATTTATACTGCAATACTGGTTTTACACTGGCAGCCGTTGCTGTGAAAAGAATTACAGGGGTCTCCCTCCGGGATTATGCTGACTCCGTATTTTTCAAACCGCTTGGAATGACAAATACACATTTTCATAGCGACCATGCCGAAATAACTCCCAACCGGACTTCTGCATATAGTAAAGACCCCAATGGAGTATGGAAAATAAGTATCCCCGTTTTCGACAATTACGGTGCCACCAGTCTGTTCACTACTGTGGAAGACCTGGCTAAATGGGATGAAAATTTTTATACTAAAAAAGCAGGGGGAGACGCATTTATCAATTTAATGCAAGCCACTGGTGCACTAAATAACAAAACTGCACAAACTTATGCAGCAGGACTAATTGTGAGTACCTACAAAGGATATAAAACAGTCGCACATAGTGGGGCAGATGCAGGATACAGGAGTAATATGATCAGATTTCCAGATGAACATTTTTCTGTTGTGATACTGGCAAACCTTGCCAGCATAAATACCATCTCACTTTCTTATAAAGTGGCAGATTTGTTTTTAAAAGACAAGCGTATTCAGCAACCAGCATTTAAAGCCGACTATAATATAGTAAAGGGATGGGCAGGAGATTATTTTGATATGAGTACCCAATCTTTACAAAAGTTAACCTACACTAATGAAAAGCTAAGTGCAGGCATTACAGAATTTTTGGCCACAACAAATTCCACATTCACAATACCTAATACAGCTACAACCCTATCGTTTACGGGAGACTCATTAAATGCTCAACTTGAGGTATATACAGAGGGTGCAGGACTCAATACTTATAAAAAATTAAGTAAATATTTATTGTCTGTTCCGGAACTGGAAGAATTTAAAGGAGATTTTTATAGTTCAGAATTAGATACAAAATATACTGTGTATATAAAAGACAACATTTTGCAATTAAAAAGACCAAGGTATGACGACATAAAAATCGAACCTTTGTTAAAAGATATTTTCACAGGCAATTTCATCATCCGGTTCCAGCGTAATAAAAAAGATAAAATTGAAGGATTTTTCCTGAGTGCAGGCAGGGTTCGTAATTTGTATTTTGAGAAAGTACTGACTAAATAACATTGTTTCCTTCCCATCCGGGCTCCTTTCTTTGTATTATCCTTTATTCGCTTTGCGTGCTGGAGTAAACCCGCTGGATAAGCCAATGACATTTATTGCCTGTTTACCCCCATTCAGATAATAAACAACCCGCCAAAGCCGTTTCATTTGCTGACCCGGCATTATTAGCTGTATCAACAGCACCAGCCTTTACAATAACCAACAGCAATCATTTCAGGGATACCGTCATTCGAGTATATTCAATAACCGGATTAATTGCCAACCATGCTATTACGCGCATTTATTTACCCTCTTAGCCTATGTGTTTTATCAATTGTCTCCTATTCACAGGATACCATACCACATGTACAGGGAAAAATTACTATTTCCATTCAAAAGGGCACCATTGACTGTGACCTTGTTATTTCCAATATGCCCAGGCTACAGGACTATTATCTCCGGCTGAATGCAGGGATGAATATTCAGTTTATTAAAAATGCAGAGCCGGGGATGCAGCCCCTGAATTACGAAAGGTCTCCTTATGACAGTCTTTCCTCCGGAGAATCACTGGCCTATTATATATCTTCCTGGTCTGCATCCGGAAAGTATCTCCCCCGATCTATCCGGTTTAAATATACGGGTATGTATCCGGTGATCACCGACAGTTCAAGTGCGGTGGACTGGAGGGGCAATATTGCTTTCAACGGTAAAACACTGCGTGCAGATGGCATTCAAAGTGCCTGGTGTCCGATTCTGTATGATATCAAAACAGATACCCGTTATGAAAACGTTACCTATGACCTGGATATCAGCTGTGCAGATTGTCAGGTGATTTATCTTAACGGCAGCGAGCCGGTATCCGGAACCCGGGCCAAACTAAGCACTAAAACAGCACAGGACCTGACCCTGTTTGCTGGTGATTACAAGGCAACCTCTATCAATGGACATTATTTCCTGAATCCGGATGCCAATGAAAAGGAACTGACTGAATTGGAGAAAACCCTCCATTCCTTTCAGGATTACCTGGAAAAGAAATCAGGAATCCCTTATAAAGGCAAGATGGTTTATATACAAACCACCCCGGTGTCCAAAAACAATTCCTGGTTATTTGTCTCTTATCCCAGTATCGTGAAGGTGGGATGGGATGCCGGTATGAAATCCTTTTTAAGTAAAACCGAAGGGCCGGAATTCCTGTTCTATATGACGCATGAAATTGCTCATTACTATTTTGGAAGAGTCCGCAGTTTTAATGCTGAAATCGGGGATATGATTTCTGAGGGTTTTGCTGAATTTCTGGCACTTCAAATGACCAGGCAGCTGATCAGCAAAAATCTTTACGAGGAAAAAATGAAATCCAAGGTCCGTGCCTTACAAAACCTGAATCCGGTACCTGTTGCCGGTATCCGCTCAAAGGCCGACTATAAAGACCGGGAATTGTATGTTTATTATTATGCTCCTCTTATTTTTTCCGCCATCGAAAAAGAGATCGGGGAGGAGAAAATGTGGGCCTGGATCAAATTGCTGTTACAGTCGCCGGTGACATTAACGAATTATGCATTTTTTGAAGAAACATTACAAAAAGCGCTGAATGACAAGAATCAGTTTGATTCCCTCCGTACTAAATACCTGACATCTGAACTCAGTCTCCAGCATGCCATTTCCACATTAAATTTAAAGGAGGACCGTTCCGCTACTCCCACTACAAAAAACGCTGCTGCTAAAACCTATTTCTATTTTATTTTCTCCCGGCCTTTCAGAGATATCGGTTCCACCCAAAACAATATGATCACACATACTGCGATTCAGCAAATCACCTGCAGTCCTGAAGAATTCAGCAAAATCCTCAGGCCATTTGCCATCCGGGTAAAAGAAGCCTGTATCAATGAAACCGGGAGCACCAACGATTTAAACAGTTATGGATCAAAGGAGGAGGCCGAAGCTGCCTTAAAACGCTGGCTGGATCGCTACAACAAAACGGGAAAGATGCAGATAAAAATAATTGATCCCTTGCCGGGGGAAGGGCAAGCAGCGCCAGTGATCAAAGGGTTTTAGTCCCCTTCCCCGTCGAGTCTCCTCCCTCACAAACATAGTACGCAGAAAATTGTCCAGGTCATATAATGAAAGCAAGACGTTTTAATTATATAACTGAGGAGTGTCTCAGCGGCTTAGGTGCAGTACATATTACCCCAGCAGGTCTTTCTCTTTGTTTTTTTAGGTTCTCTTTGCGTAATTGAGGAGGCCTTTTGGAGAAGCAATTATCTTCCATAATATCAGACTCAATATGAACTTTGAACAATCGATTTATCCACTCACTGAATTTTTATCTGAAAATGGCTTTTCAGTCACATACAGAGAACAACATTTTATAAGCTATTCATCAAAATCAACAATTATTACTGTTGCATACGCACATCTTGAATATTTATATTATACTCATGCAGGACTCAAAGAAGGAACTTTAGTGGAATTGATACCAAAAGTAGTAAATGATGTTTTTCAAGATGACAGATTTCTTCGTCAATCGACGCTAACCATTGAGAATTTGATTTCCTTTTTTAAATCATCTGGAAAATCCATCATTACGGGTGATGAGAATATATTTATGAATCTTTCAGACTATACAAAACGTCAATCAGCTGAATTTACCAGACAAATCAATCATTTATTCAATATTGAGCAGGCGGGCAAAGCCTGGAAACTAAAGGACTATGTAAGTTTTATAAAATATATTGATCTTGCTGAAAAGGACATGCTTCCCGAATCTTACTTTAAAAAATATAAGATTGCCGTGGATAAAACAAAACGTTACAAAGATTAACCGCACACAAAAGGGATTGGCAAAAACCATAGCAGTGCAGGTATTTTTTTTATAATTCTGTATCTTAAGGAAATTCTATCGCTTGCTTTTTGCCGGTAACGCTCTAAGATTTTAAAAGTAACTATGTATTGATTGACACTCAGATTCCTGCTATGACAAAAAATATTATTTTAAATATTGACAGGCTTATCCAAACCTCACTCACACAACTAGCTTCTGACAAACATGTTCAACTTTGGCGTGCCAAGGAGCGTGACTGGGTTAATTATTATGCACATCGCTACTTAATCGACAAATGCAATATTAAAGGCCCACTGAAACATGCTGCGCAAATTGGGATTGAAGTCGGTGTCCCGCAACCTAAAAATTACCAAAGGCTAACGGTGTGTAGGGACATAGTGATATGGCCTGATATCGGAAAAACATGCTGGGATATGAACTGGAAACCCCGCCAACACCCACTTGCCATTTTGGAATGGAAAGTTCATCGTCCCGGTCACCGTAACATGAAGGTAAACAAGGAACGTGAGTGGTTGAGAGCATACTGTAAGTGGCAACCAATGGTTGTTGCTTACGCTGTTGAAGTCCATGGGGACAAAACAGGGTGTCCGTTGACATGTACGAGATTCCTGGGAAAAGATGAAAAACAACTCTGGATTGATTTACGTTGTTCATAATTACCTTTTCCGCCGGGTCTCCTCTCTCACAAACATAGTACGCCGAAAATTGTCCATGCCATATAAAGTAGGCAACGCGTTTTAATTAAATAACTGAGGAGGGACTCGGCGGCTTAGCTGTGGTACACCTTATCCCAACGGGTCCCTCTCGTGTTTTCGGCTATTTGCTTTGCGTGTTGGAGGAGACCCGTTGGAGAAGCAAATAAAATCTTAAAATACATTCTTGTTATGCTGAAACTTGTAGCTTAGTACCCAAACCCAGTCTTTAGCAGCTATTAATATACAGCCTTCCGTGATCAAAGCTTTTTCAATTATAATTTTTTTTCTTACGAGTCTACTGGCTTTCGGACAAGGGAAAACCGATGTCCAAAAAAGAGATGCCGACTTTAACAATGCCACAAAAAAATGGTTTTTGGCCTGGGAATTAGTGAGTACCCAGTACTATAAAATTCAAAAAGTCAAAGCCGTTGAATTTGTCTTTTTTGACGATCAATATGTTTATTCCACCTCTGCTGTTACCATTAAAAACGGTAGTCCAGTTAAAGGAAATCATCTAATGAATTTGAAATTTCAGTGGAAAAGGGAATTACATCATGATTCTTTGACGCTGCCTGACAAATCGGTTGTTCCCATTAATTTAATGTCCTTTGCTGCGGAAATTCCGGCTGAGAATAAATCTTTTTTCGTGATGCCATTACCGGGCTTCTGGAAGCAGGCAGGCGTTTCCAGCAAAGAACTGGGTTTGGAAAATCTGATTACAGGCGTTTTTATACACGAGTTTTCTCATTCCCAGCAAATGCAAAATTTTGGAAAAAAAATGACAGCATTTGAAAAAGAAACGAACTATGGAATTGAATTCAGTGATGATATCGTTCAGCATATTTTTTCGAAAGACACTTCCTATTTAAAATACTACAACAAAGAGATAGACATCTGGTATAGCTCAATAAAAAGCAAATCCTTTACTAAAAGGACGGTGCAAGAAGGTTTGTCCTTCATGAAACAGCGGCAGGATCAATATTTCAAAGGGGCATATGAAAATCTGACTGAAATTGACAATTTCTTTCTTACCATGGAAGGGCTTGGACAATATTCTATGTATTTATGGCTGAAAGATCCAAAAGGAGGGAATATCAAAAAAGAGAAGGCAATTGAAGGAGTAAGGCGTGGCGGCAAATGGTGGTCGCAGGATGAAGGCTTTGCATTATTTTTAATACTGGAGAAGTTTAATCAGCCTGCAAACTGGGCTAAGGATATGTTTGGTGACAAGACAGTTAGCGTAATTGCTTTACTGAGCAAACTGCATTAGTGCCCTTCCCCGCCGAGTCTCCTCCATCACAACTATAATACATCAAAAATCAAGCTTACTGCATGCAGTAAGCTTGACGCTTTAATAAAATAACTGCGGAGGGACCCGGCTGAGAAGAATGTAAAAAGGCTATTTCATTAATCTGTTGTCCATACAACATCCTGACGCAAAGTGCCCAAAAAATGTCTGAAATCCCACTTCGATATGATCAGGTTATAAATTTATTTTGAAGCAATTATGAAACAAATATTTATCAATCTGCCTGTAAAAGATGTGAGCGCATCCATGAATTTCTATAGCCAATTAGGGTTTGCGGTCAATCCTTTATTCACATTTGATAATCAAAAATGTATGACATGGGGTGATCAAATTTATTTGATGCTGCAGACATACGAAATGTTCAAATCCGGGAATAAAAAAGACCTTCCTGATGCTAAAAAAAATGCAATTGCGACTTTTACACTTCCGGTAGAAAGCCTTGCCAAGGTTAATGAAATGATTGAAAAGGGCATAAAAGCAGGAGGAACCGAATCAACACCGATGATTGATGAAGGCTTTATGCAAGTGAGAAATATTGAAGATTTAGATGGTCACAACTGGGGTATCATCTACCTGGACATTGATAAATTCAAACAAATGACTAAAAGGTCATAGTCCAAACAAACCGAAGATTATAAAACCCTCCTTCCTTTTTCGCAAACGCTCCTCTATCACAATTATATTTCTTCCCAACGTGTCCCTCTCGTGTTTTCATCTATTTGTTTTGCATGCTAGATGAGACCCGTTGGAGAAGAAAACCTATATTCCAAACGCAAATAGTAGAAAGATTAGCACTCCCAAAAGAGTCAATGTTGCAATACTTTTTAGGAATGAACCTGCACGATACCATCTTTTAAAGATCAGCCTGTATAAAAGAGCTTCTATAATGGAGAATAAAAATAGAACTATAGCAAAATTTCTTGCCCGCAGTAAATAGAGTTCTTTAGTAGTTTCGTCAGGGTCAAATCTTTGCAGCGGTCCATACACCATAAAAACAATACAAACGCAATAAAATATCAAGCTAATACTTTTAAGTACAATATAAATCTTGATTTGGATTTTTGAACTTCGCATAACAAAACAAAATTTACTCCTTGCATCATGGTAAGCAGTCCATCATTGAAACACTAGTCAAACGACCACCAACTATCGTAAATCACTTCAACATCATCTCCACATCCCCCCTCCTCTCCTCCGGTATCACTTTCAGCATTTCCAGTTTCCCATTCTTCCATTCGGCTTCCACCGTTGTATTGTAGGGAGCATGTAATTTAAAATGAACATCTTTATCCTTCGGCCAGGCGGGGAAGAGTAAGATCCTTTTGCCATC
>Ga0075163_10005998_pt1 | contig 16117 bp, 15 predicted proteins | sample JI1023141ADNA_FD_71478 | JGI IMG/M metagenome (GOLD analysis project Ga0075163, IMG submission 71478) | Wastewater effluent complex algal communities from Wisconsin, to seasonally profile nutrient transformation and Carbon sequestration -... | ecosystem: Engineered > WWTP > Effluent > Algae...
AAACATCGGAAGTGGTGCTAGGCCTGCGTCTGTGGCAAGTCCGCTTACAACAAGATTGGTGGAAGTTCCTATCAGTGTAACGGTACCTCCGATGATGGCAGCCATGGAGAGTGGCATGAGTACTTTCGATGGACTGATATTTTTCCGTTTTGCCCAGTCGTAAACATAGGGCATCATTAATGCGACGAGAGGTGTGTTATTTACGAAGGCTGATACTGATGCTACAGCCGTCGACATGCGAAATAAAAATGCCTTGTATGACAAGCCTGGCCTTAATAACCGGTAAATCGAATAATCGAGCGCGGCAGATCGTTTGACTACATCGCTGATGATGAGCAATAGAAAAATCACTGCAATCTGTTCATTGGCAAAACCACTTAATGCTTCCTTCGGGGTAATAATGTTTGCCGCCATTAAAACGGTAACGGCCATCACGAATACCATCACCGGCTTTACAAATTCCTTGTAAAGAGAAATGACAATTCCCAGGATGACCAGACTAACAATTATTACTTTAGGATCATTCATGCAGTACTCTTATTAATCCTTTAACCATGATGGAAGTTGCCGGTATCCGTTTTTTTCCAGCATTCCTTTTAACTCCCGGTTGTAAGGTTGATATAGCTCACGAAGCAATTGCTTTGTGTTTTCATCCATCTTCTCACTGCTGCTGTTATCGGCATTGAAAGAATAATAGATGCTACGCAGTTTCTTTTTTAGTCCGTGATTTCTTCTCCAGAAAGCTTCCATCTTTTTGTTGATGCCTAGAATGACTTTGTGGATGGACTTGTTTTTATAGTATACTGTTTTATTTTCAACGGTGAAGTCACTGTCGCGGAATACCGACGTGTCCAGACCTAACCAATTGGCAATGTCAAAGGTAAGTGCCTTTGGGTTCTCTTTGAGGTCATCAAAATAAACAATCCGTAAATTATCACCATAACGGTCAAACCATGGCTGGAGATAATCGCTGTAGAATCCTTCCCGGACTCCACGGGTGAAATAATTTTGTTTGCTTGAATCGTGTATGCCTTCAATGGATTTGCGAATGAAATCAGCCATGTCTACCTTCTCTTCCAGCATCGCTTTGGAGCGGATATGGTTGTAGAAGGAGCTAAGTCTGTCTACTGGCTCCCGAAGCATCATAATGACTTTTGCCTGTCCGCAGTGCTCGAGGATGGCATCGGCAATTTGTTCTTTTCCGTAAATGTAACTCGGACTCGCCTCCATCACATACCGCTGACCCTGGCAATGACTGAAATAACTTTTATATTCACTGATAGGTGGCAATTCTCCTCCGTCACGCAAAGGCATAAAAAATCCTATCTCCTTAATGTGAGATGCGCAAACATCTGGATGCTTGGACAGGTATACAAACAAAGAGGTTGTCCCTGCTTTGTGTACACCCCCAATTATCAAGTTAGGTAGGCCGGAATTCATAAGTAGACCTTCTTGTACGAAGAGGGCCTGATTTTGTTTAAGAAACTATTGTTTTGGTGCTGCGAAGGTAGTAATGTAAAGTGACCCATCACTATGGTGGAAGACTTCAAATTTTTTCAGCTATCGTTTTAACTCGTTCAGATACGGAATTTGCCCGTATACAGCGTTTTATCACCGGATCGGCCCCTTTTTTGTACCTTGGTCAGCCCATGCATAGATCAGAATCAAGCAGTTTTAGGCCCTTTCCGGCTTTCATTCGTCAGGATTGGTGGAAGGGCAAATATGGTGTCGTTCATATACGGTTTGTTGGAATTCTATATGTTTTCCTTGCACTTACCGTTAATTTGCAGGCTCAGAATCGCTATTTCATTGTAAATTCGGATGTTACGTTCGTTTCTGAGGCTGCTTTGGAACGAATTGAAGCAAAATCATCTGAAATGAAGGGGGTTATCGATACAGACACCCGCTCTTTTGCCTTTAGTGTTTCGAATGAATCGTTTCAAGGGTTTAATAGCGATCTTCAGAAAGACCATTTTAATGAAAATTATATCGAATCTGATAAAAATCCGTCCTGTCTGTTCAGCGGGAAAATTATTGATGATATCAACTTTTTGAAGGATGGCACCTATCTCGTACGGGTGAAAGGAATTTTAAATATAAAAGGTATTCCACAGGAACGAATCATCAAAAGCACTATTTGGGTGAAGGGGAATGATATATTTATTGAATGTGATTTTGGAGTGTTGTTGGCCGATCATGAAATCAGGATTCCTCGCATCGTACAGCAGAAGATTGCACCGGAAATAAAAATTAGTGTGAAAGCTAAATTGAAAAAGGAGGTGAAGAAATGAAGAAGGTGTTCGGATGTGTCATTTTACTTCTTTTGTTTTTTGATGGAATGGCTCAGCGTCCGTTTTTTCGGGAATTAGTGATCAATAAAGTCAAAGAAGATCTTCGGGTGAATGCAATTGCTCAATCTAACGATGGTCTAATCTATTTCGGGACGGACGACGGTCTGTATAACTATGATGGATTTTCGTTTGAGTCATTGCATGCTGCCGGAGATACGATTTCGAAAAAAATATCTGTCATTTCTTCTTTCGAGAATAACAAACTTATTATCGGGACCGAGAAAGGGAAATTGCTTTTATGGAGTAACAACAAATTGAAGTCAATTAAAAGCCCTGTTCATAGTCCGGTAAAATCCATTGTTCGTTATGAGAATGGTGATCTCTGGCTTGCCAGTTATGGTGAGGGGATTTACTATCGGATTGGAAACGACTGGCATCGTCTGGCAGGAATTCCCGACCCTTACATTTATCAATTGATCCTGCATCCGAATGGTACTTTATGGGCCGGAACAGATGGTGGCTTGTTGGAAATTAATCCATCAACGAATCCGATTACCTATAAAATTTATAATTCCGGAGATGGATTGCCGGATAATATTGTTAGAGCTGTGGGCATAATGCCGGATGGAAATTTGTTGCTTGGTTTGCAGGAGAAGGGCATTTGTCAGTTTAATACAAAGACTAAAAAGTTTATAAACGTTACCGGTGATCTTAACTGGAGTTATGGTGCTGTAACTTCATTGACACGTTTACAGAATGAATTCTGGCTGGGAACAGAAAATGCCGGCATTATCGATTATGAGTTTAGTGGTGATCGGCGAATCCGGCAGTTTAATAATGCCAATTCATTTCCGGGAAGTAAAGTACAGGCCATTATGCGCGATACTGAGGGAAATGTATGGATTGGTACTGATGCAAAACTGGTGATGTCGCCCGGAGAGAAAGTGGAATATGTGGAAGCAGTTGATAATTTTAAATTCGATAGTGTGCAGGCCATCGCCGCCTGTCCTGAAGGCTATATCTGGTTCAGCTCTCCCAAAGGTCTTTTTCGTTTCGATTATCTGGCGAAAGATGAAAACCGGATTGTGAAATTTAAAGTGGATCCGAAATTGCCCAATTTGCATATCGTTTCACTGTATGAAGATGATTTTGATAATTTATGGATCGGTACTTTCGATAATGGATTGTATTGCCTGAATACAAGATCCGGGAAAGTTCGTCGCTATACAGAGAAGAATGGTCTGCCTAATGCCAATGTTATAGCAATTGCAGGTAGAGGCACCACTGTTTGGCTGGCTACTTTGGGTGGTGTTATTCGTTGTGATAAAATAATCCCCGACTCCGGTAAAGAAGATGACTTTGCTTATTCTTTTGGTGAGTTGGGAAATGGAGGAGAGGCTACCTACAATGGTTTTGTTTATTGTGTGTTTATCGATTCGAAAGGCCGTGTATGGTTTGGTACTGATGGTAAAGGATTGGTGATGTATGATGGTTTTACTTCGCGGTCGTTTGTAGGACAGACTTCGGGTAAGGTGGTGTATTCTATAACTGAAGATTTATTCGGAAATATTTGGTTCAGTACACAACATCAGGGGGTTTATCGTTTTGATGGACGAAATTTTAAAAATTATAATCTTTCACATGGATTGTCAGAGTTGGATATCGCCGGATTGAATCTTGATAATAATGGAAATATCGTTGTTGTCAATAAGAAGGGATTGGATATTATTAATCCGAAAACATTTGAAGTAGAAAATATCGGGGAGGAATCAGGACTGAAGTATATTGATGCAGATCTGAATGCAGTTACCCGCGACCGAAAAGGAGGAATATGGATCGGAACCAAAACAGGTATTGTGCGGTTCTTTAATTATAATAAAGGAGTAAGTAATAAACCTCGCCTTATTTTAAAAAGAGTGTTGTCGTTTATGAAACAGGATATCGGATTGCAGGATACCGTTTTTGAATATAACCAGAATAATATTTCCATAGAGTATACAGGACTGTGGTTCTCGCATCCGGATCTTGTTTCATACCGCTATCGTATGAAAGGGTATAGTAATGATTGGATTCCTACCCGCGATCGTATTGTTACCTTCCCTAATCTTCCTCCCGGAAAATATACATTCGAAGTAATGGCCGGACTCGAAGGGCAGTTTCGAAATGCTTCTGTTGCTTCCTATCATTTTGAAATTGTCAAACCTCTATGGAAAAGAAACTGGTTTGTGATTTCTATCATATCAGGTCTGGCATTATTAATCCTGTTTTATATTCGCGACAGAGATCTCCGTTTGCGAAGATTGGAAGGTTTGAAAAAGGAAAAAGTGGAATATCAATATGCAACTCTGAAAAGTCAGGTGAATCCTCATTTCCTCTTTAATAGTTTCAATACCCTCATTGCAATTATTGAAGATGATCAGAAGAAGGCTATCAGTTATGTAGAGAAGCTGGCTGATTATTTCCGAAATATGGTACGTCACCGCGATAAAGATGTGATCTCCCTGGAGGAGGAACTGGAAATGGTAAATACCTATTATTTTCTACAACAGAAACGATTTGGTGATTATCTTGAACTGGAGTTGGACGTTCCAACACTCTGGAAGCAGGAATTCGGTTTGCCTCCTTTATCTCTTCAGTTGTTGATTGAAAATGCAGTGAAACATAATGCCGTTTCTTATGAAACACCTCTGAAAATTCAGGTAACAGCTGCAGAGAATCATTCTCTTATCATTTCGAATAATCTGAATCCAAAAAAACAGGCAGAACCTTCTACCGGTATTGGATTGGATAATATTATCAATCGATTTACCATTATCTCAGGTCAAAAGGTAAAAGTGCATACAGAGGGAAATACATTTATAGTGGAGATACCATTGATCCGAATACCTGTTGCATATTAAAACTATTTGAACAGTTATAAAATTACAAATACATCATGAAAATTCTCGTCATTGAAGATGAAAAACTGGCTTCAGATCGCTTAATAAAGATGATTAAGGAAGTGGAGCCTTCTGCTGAAATTCTGGATACTCTCGTGAGTATTCGTTCTTCTGTGGAATGGTTAAAAACACATTCAGCACCCGATGTTATTATGATGGATATTCATCTGGCTGATGGTCCAAGCTTTGAAATATTTGCCGCTGTTCAGGTTACATCTCCTGTTATCTTTACTACTGCATACGATGAACATGCCCTGGATGCATTTAAGGTAAATAGTATTGATTATTTGCTGAAACCAATCAAGAAGGAAGAGATCGAACGGGCTTTTGAAAAGTTACGTAATCTGTCAGGAATGCATCTGAAACAGTTGGAGACTTTTATGAAACAATTCTCCGGTCAGACAAAATCCACTCCTAAAGATTATCAAAAGCGTATAGTGATTCGCTATGGAGATACGATTAAAATGGTGGAAGTGGCAGAGGTGGCTTATTTCTATACTGAGGATAAAATAAATTATCTCTGTACTGCTGCGAATCTCCGGTATCCGATCGACTATAATCTGGATGAATTGGAGACCATGCTTGATCCGGATCAGTTTTTCAGGATTAACCGACAGTTTATCATCAATATCAGTTCGATCGATAAAATGCTGGCCTGGTCGAAGTCAAGGGTTAAAGTAGTGTTGAAACCACCGACTACTGAAGATACCATTGTAAGTACTGAGCGTTCCCCCAATTTTAAAGATTGGCTTACCGGCAGTAAATAAATTTCAGAAATTACCCCGTTTACCACTTTTTTTCCCGTTCAGCACCTCCGTTTCCCGATTCAGAAAATCGAAGTATGTTCCGTACAACGGCTGCCGTACTTTTGACGTTGGAAGCCTATATGAACATGATAAAGTTAAACGGGACAGTACTTACAGCATTAACAATAGTTTTAACTATTTGGATGTCAGCCTGTAAACATGATGTTCCCCAGCCGGTTATTACTGATAATAATGGAAATGGTGGCGGAAGTACCGTTCCTTGCGATTCAGATACCGTTTACTTCAATAGTCAGGTTTTACCTTTTCTGGTAGCGAATTGCGGGCAAAGCGGTTGTCACGATGCTGCTTCTCATGAAGATGGTGTTATCATGACCTCTTATCAGGATATTATTAATTCAGGCATTGTTGAGCCAGGTGACCCGAATGATGGTGATCTGATAGAGGTTTTAACTACAAATGATCCGGATGATATGATGCCTCCTCCTCCGGCAGCTCCTCTTTCCAATCAACAAATTCAGTTAATCCAAACATGGATTGCACAAGGGGCTCAAAACCTCGATTGCAGCGGTATTTGCGATACATCTAATGTGACCTGGTCAAATACCATTCGTCCGATTATTCAAAATAAATGTCAGGGTTGTCACCAGGGTGGTTCTCCGGGTGGCGGGTATGATTTAAGCAACTATGCCGGCGTATCGGGTGCTGCTTTCGATGGATCATTACTTGGTTCAATTCAACACCAGACGGGTTGGGTTGCCATGCCGCAAAACAGCAATAAACTGCCTGATTGTGATATTGCAAAAATTCGAATCTGGGTGGATGCAGGTGCACCAAACAATTAATAAAACATCAAACCATAAAACGCAAATTACTCTCGTGAATCAATTGAAGCGCCTATTGAACCCGATGATTCTGGCAACCGTTCTTGGATTGCTATTCTCAGGTTGTTATTATGATGTGGAAGAGGAATTGTATCCACCAACCGGTGTCTGTGATACAACTAATGTGACGTATACCGCTACAATTGCTCCAATCATGACTGAGTATTGTACAAGTTGCCATAGTGGCTCTGCACCTTCGGGAAGCGTTGACCTCTCTGATTATACCAATGTGAAATTATATGCGCTTGATGGATCCTTATACGGTTCTATGAGTCATGATCCAAACTGGTCGGAGATGCCCCAAGGCGGAAATAAACTGGATGATTGCACACTCTTGAAAGTGAAAATCTGGATCGATAACGGTACCCCTAATTAATTATGAAAAAAATACTCGGAATCATTGCTCTTCTTGGATTACTCGCTGCAGGATTAGGTTACTATTATTATAACAAACCTACAGAGAGTCTGGCAGATGCTAAACCTGCTTTTACAGTGAGTGCAGATGCCCTGTTTACCGAATTTGAATCTGATGAAACAGCTGCTAATAGCAAGTACCTGGATAGAACAATTGAAGTTACAGGGAAGGTGATGTCGGTAAATGCAGATACAAGTGGTCTTGCAATTACATTAGAAACTTCTTCGGGCATGTTCGGTGTAATATGCAAGCTGGAAGATAAACAGGTGGAGGAGTCGGCGTATCAGGCCGGTCAGCAGGTGAAGATGAAAGGACAATGCACCGGTTATTTAATGGATGTGGTGCTGGTCCGTTGTGTGGAGGTGAAGGAATAATAAAGTACGAACACATAACAAAACATAAAACACAATGAAAAAATCTATTCTGCTTATCGCTGCTGTAGGTGCAATATTCGCCGGAACAGCATTCGATATACTTGAAGATAATGGTAAGGCCGGTTATACTGGGTCTCCGAATGAATTACTTTGCGATGATTGTCATAGTTCTTTCAGTGGCCCTAATGTTGGAAGTGGTACAATCTACCTGACTTCAACGATGTCAAACTGGCAATACGTTCCCGGTCAAACTTATACTATTAATGCAATTGTTAAACATGTGGGTCGCCCCCTTTTCGGATTAGGTTTGGAAGCTCTCACCTCTTCAAATTCAAATGCAGGAACATTGCAAATAACAAATTCAGTTAAAACACAAATTAAAACAAAAACTGTGAGCGGCGTTACCCGGAATAATGTGGTGCATAAGCTGAATGGTGGCTTGTCTGCCGATTCAATGGTTTTTACTTTTAATTGGGTGGCTCCTGCAACCAATGTTGGAAACATAACTTTCTACTTTGCCGGTGTAGCTGCAAATAATGACGGCGATGAAGCTAACGATTATGTTTATAACAGCACTAAACTGGTAACTCCTGCAAGTGCAACCGGTTTGATGGAAAATTCTTCTGTGAAGTCGGCAATGAAGTTGTATGTGAATGCTGAGAATAATATCGTATTGAATTATTCTTCAACTGTAGCCGCAGCTCCAAATGTAGAGATCTATGATCTGGCCGGACATCTGATCGCATCACGTTCTTTCGATCAGGAGCCTGCAGGAGATGTGAAATTGGAAGTGGAGCGTCCGTTAAATATTCAGCCTGGTGTGTATCTGGTTAATCTGATCTCCGGTACTGAAATCTTCGGTGGGAAGATTCTCCTGAATAATTAATAAACTCAATTCAACTATTGCAGATTTCAAACACAAATCTGCATCTGATTTAATTTTAAAAGACCAAACAAAAAAACTATGAAACGTATTCTTTCAGTAATTGCGTTGTTTTCCCTGGTGACATTGCAAGGCATGTCGCAGGATCGATATTTCACCCGAAGTGGTAAAGTGAGTTTCTACTCAGATGCTGCTACAGAAAAAATTGAAGCGCATAATTCACAGGCGACAAGTGTATTCGTGGCGTCAACAGGAAATTTTGAATTCGCCGTGCTGATGAAGGCCTTCGAATTTGAAAAGGCATTGATGATGGAACACTTCCATGAGAATTATGCAGAGTCAGATAAATATCCAAAGTCGGTATTCAAAGGTGTTATCACCGATATCTCTTCTGTGAATTTCTCGAAGGATGGTGTGTATCCGGTAAATTACAAGGGTACTTTAACGATGCATGGTGTTACGAAAGAAATTACCGGTAAAGGTACTATGGAAGTGAAAGGCGGAAAGGTGATTGCAACCAGTACTTTTATGGTGTTGCTTGCAGATTACAAAATTGATATACCTGCCCTGGTGAAAGATAAGGTTGCCAAAGAAATTAAAATTGTAGTAAATGCGTCTTATGAAAAAATGCGTTAATCAGGGCATTGTCCTGTTGTTCGGGTGGTTGTTGCTATCTGCTACCACTGTGAAGGCACAGGATGATCTGCTGAGCTTGTTGGGAGATGAGGAGAATAAGAAAGAGTTCGTAAAGAATGCTTTCAAGGCAACCCGTGTCATCACCGGACAATCAATGGAGCAAGTGGCAGCAGGTGTGCTCGATTTTCGTATCCTGCATCGCTTCGGCCGTTTGAATGAGGGTGCTTATGGTGCTTATGGTCTCGATCAGGCTACCATTCGTCTCGGTCTCGATTACGGTATCAGTAATCGTATTATGATCGGTGTAGGCCGGAGTAGTAACCGCAAAGAATTGGACGGCTTCATTAAATACCGTATGATCTGGCAAGGAAAAGGAAAAGGTTCTATTCCGTTCTCTGTGATTCTTATCTCCGGCGTGACGAAGGATGGTCTGAAGTGGGCTGATCCGGATCGGGATAATTATTATACTTCGCGGTTATCTTATTATCATCAGATGTTGATTGGTCGTAAATTTTCTGATGCATTTAGCTTGCAGTTGATGCCAACTGTATTGCACCGAAACCTCGTTCCAACCACAGAGGATAATCATGATATTTATTCGTTGGGTATTGGGACACGATTGAAGTTGACTCGTCGTATTGCAATAAATGCTGAGTATTTTTATAATCTGCCTAATCAACTGGGTGCTTCAAATACAGATGCATTGTCACTGGGTTTTGATATCGAAACCGGTGGTCACGTGTTTCAATTGCACTTCACCAACGCGCTGGGCATGAATGAACGTGCATTGATTGCTGATACAGATGGTAAATGGGATAAAGGTGATATTCACTTCGGATTTAATATTTCCCGTGTGTTTACACTCTCAAAACCGAAAACGTTTAAAAAGTAATTAAGAAAATAGTAGTGTGGAAGGTTGAAGGTGGCCGGAGCTGAAATGCCGGTCACCTTTTTTTATAGATGATTCTTTAAATTGAAATTTACTTTGCGCTCTGGTAATGCAACCTATGATCGCTTAATAGAAAAACATGTTATAGGCGCGCTTGAAGTATTGCCCAATCTTGCGAAGTGGTTTCATTAGCATGGTCATCATGTTTGGTTTGATGCCATTTAATTTCCATGCCATTTTATCTTCGAGGTTTGCCTTGAGTTTTACAAAGAAACTCACGTTGCTGACTCCTCCCATTCGCATTTTGACGATGGTTTCGTTGAGGTAGGCAAGTTTGATATTGTTCTTGTGTATGAGACGAAGCATTAACTCATAATCGGCCGACAGTTTAAGTTCAGTATTGAATCCGCCGAATTTTTCGTACACTTCTTTTCTGACAAAGAATGTTGGGTGTGGTGGCATCCAGCCTTTCAGAAAATCTCCTTCCTGATATTCTCCGGATTCCCAGGTGCGCATCACTTTGTTGGTGTCGTTCCGGTTTACAAAAACAAGGTCTGCATATACACCTTCTGCATCGGGATTTTTTTGGAAAGTTTCAACCACGTGTTTTAATACCTGCGGATGTGCATACAGATCGTCAGAGTGCAACATGCCAATAATTTCACCACTTGCATGTTTGATTCCTTTATTTAAAGCATCATACAACCCTTTGTCCTTTTCTGAAACGATCTTGGAAATTTTGTCTTTGTATTTCTCCGCAATCTGTAAGGTGCTGTCTTTCGATTTGCCATCAATGATAAGATATTCTACATTCGGATAGTCTTGCATTACTACCGATTTGATGGTGTCTTCTACAGTGGCCGCACTGTTATAGGTAATGGTGATGATGGAAATTTTCATCTGCTTCTGGTTTTCTTTTTCGCTGTCGGTTGTGAAGTGCATGGTCGTTTCCGATCAGCCCTTCTGTGCCGGATTTCTGATTATTTATCGCTAATAACGCGTTCTCTGATGCGTACTGCCGGGTTTCCCTTATACAGCGCAAAGGGCTCCAGGGTTTCCGCTGCAACCGATTGTACCGTTAAAATGGCATGCGATTTTATCGTTACTCCCGGACATACCACCGATAATGCGCCGACCCAGGCTCCGTCTTCGAGGGTTATTGGCTTCACAATCAAGTCAAAGGTAGGCTTTTTGTAGTTGTGATTACCACATAATAACATGGCTCCCTGGCTGATGCAGCAATTCTTGCCAATTTTAACCTGTGCCAGATTGTCAATCCAGGCGCGCTCTCCAATCCAGGTATAATCGCCAATTTCAAGTAACCAGGGGTATTTTATGTTGACATTGGGCTTGATGACGACGCCTTTGCCCACTTTTGCCCCGAATAACTGTAGCAAAAAGACCTTTAGTCCGCTGAACGGATTGAGTGGGTTCATGAAGAAAAGGATGTTTATATAATACCAGAGTAGCCTTTTGATAGGTCCTCCTCCGGGATTGTACCAGCTGTTGTTGTAAGTGGAGAGTTGTGTTGTTCCCTGTGTCATGGTTGGATTGATTCAGGAGAATAAAATATGATGTTGTTGAATTGACTCGGGATTACGAATGATTTTCTCTGCTAAGGTTAATGCTCCATTGCTCCATTTATCGAAGGTGGTCTGATCCATTTGTCCAATGGTACATAATGCTTCACGTATGGAAGATTCTTCGCTTAAAGGGAATTCCCAGCCTGCATGTTGGGATGCAAGGTTTTTCCAGGGCGTTTGATCGCTGAGAAGTACCGGACATCCTGCTGCCAGACTTTCTACAATCGAATGTCCGAAGTTTTCATTAAAGGTAAGTAATATGCTGAGATGATATTCTCTGAGTGTTTCCGTGACTTTTTCATTGGCGATGGCTCCTTTGTATTGAACACGGATGTGTGATGGCATCTGTTGAATCAGATCTTCACATCGTTTCCAGTATTCCGGCTCTTCCACAGGCCCGTAAATATCAAATTCTACACGGAGAGAGGAGGGAAGTCCGGCGAGGATTTTTAATGTTCCTTCCAGATTCTTTTTGTAAGATATACGGGATAAAAAGGCTGCACGAAGTACTCCCTGATTCTTTGTGCGTGTATATTGTTTTAACTCCCGAGGTTGGCTGAGATTTAAGGCGACAGTGGCGTTGGCGTGTTTTCCAAAGATGTTTTGTACTTCCCTGGTTTCTGCTTCCGACGAGGTATGCCATCTGATGTTCCGGTATAGTCCCATGATGCGGGCGTTAAGCAGAAATAATTTTTTCTTAAGCGGCTTGATGTTTAAGGCTCCGGCACCGAGCATTCCCCGTGGTGCAAGTACTACTTTTCGTGTCGGAAAATGCCGTTTCCTGACCATCAGCGGATAAAGAGTAAACGTTTTTGAAAAAACAGAGTTGAGATAAATTACATCGGCTCTTTCTTCGGTGATGATTCGTTGAATGTCGTTATAACGTCGATGGCTAGCCGAAAGATAAAGTACTTCTGTACCGTCAGGTCCCTTGGTCCAGACATCCGATTGAATGTTTTTATAAGGAGTGGTTTCGTGGAGATCTGTATCAGCCGTGACAATGCGGAAATGATATTCGTTTTTCAGGTGTCCACACATGTTGGCTACCGACCGGATGGGTCCGCCGGCTTTGTAACCGGGCAGATACCAGTCAACAAAAACAAGTATTTTTTTCTTCTCACTCAACGTTCTCAGGATTCTATGTTGTTGGTTTGCATCCAATGTTCAAGCACCGTGCATAACCACATGTCGAGCCAGCGTACTTGTTTGTCTCCCGACTGAAATCTTTTCCAGGAGTCGATCAGGTAATCGCCATGAATAAAATCCCGCTGTGCAAGTTGTCGGATATGTTGGTCGCAGAGTGGCTGCAGTTCTTTCTTTAACCATACAGCCCATGGGAAGACAAATCCCATTTTGGGGCGGTGTACTACTTCGTGAGGCAATAAATCACCCAGACTGTCTACAAGAAGTTTTTTCGGTATGAGCGGTTTTTTGTATTCGTCGCTGATGCCAAGTGTGTATTCCGCAAGTTTGTAGTCGAGGAATGGTACACGGACTTCCAGCGCGACTGCCATGCTCATCTGATCTGTATCCCGCAGCAATACATTCTGCATGTAGGTGGTGATTTCGGCAACGCTAACACGGCTTAATAACGGTAACGACTTACCGCGGCCTCCTAACTCATGATCCAGTACACGCTGTATGGCATCTGCATTCACGTTGTTGTTTTTTAGGAGCGCTGCTACGTAATCAGGCATTCCTACCTGGCGTGAAAGCGGGAATGTATTTCTCAGACTCCCGTCTTTTAATCCAAGAAGCTGTGCTGTCTTTTTAGCAGTAGTATCTTTTTTGAGGGCTGAATACAGGGCTCCTCCGGCAGTCCTCAGACTACGTGGAACCTGAAACAACCATTTCTTTTGTTCGAGTTGTATACTTCGGTTGAATACCGGATATCCTGCAAATAATTCGTCACCGCCAAGTCCTGAGAGCGCCATGGTGATTCCAGCTTCACGGGTGATCTTTGATACAGTATAGGAATTCGGACCATCTCCGCTCGGATGATCGAGAGAGGAGAGTGCAACAGGTAATTCACGAAGGAAGTCATCCGGTTTTAGCCGGAATTCATGATGGTCGGTTTGGAATTTATTGGCCACCATCCGCGCAAATTTTGCTTCACTGAATTCTTCTTCATCAAAAACAATGGTGAATGTTTTCACTTTCTGTTCCTGAATCCTGCTCATTAAACCAACAACTGCACTCGAGTCGATTCCTCCGGAAAGAAATGCGCCAAATGGAACATCACTGATCAGCCTTCGCTCTACAGCTTCCATCAACAAGGTGTATACATCTTTGCAAACTTCCTGATAGGATTTACCTTCTGATGCTGTTGAATAATTATCCCGTGGCGACCACCATTGTCCGATCTCTATTTTTCCATCCTTTGCGTAAAGATGATGTCCGGGCATGAGCATGTACACATCTTTGATTAATGTGTTCGGCGCATGTACTGTCTGATAGGTGAAATATTCATCAATGACTTCGCGGTTAATTTTTCGTTCAACCAATCCGGAGTCCAGAATACCTCTTACCTCTGAGCTGAATAGAAATACGCCGTCTTTATGATGGTAGTAAAGTGGTTTTATACCAAGACGATCTCTGGCGATGAACAAATCCTGTTTTTCAAAATCCCAGATGGCAAAAGCAAACATGCCATTGAACTTATGTAAACATTCCTTGCCCCATTTTAAATAGGCGGCGAGAATTACTTCTGTATCACTTTGTGTTTTGAAGGGATAGTCGTTGATTTCAGCACGTATTTCACGGAAGTTGTAAATCTCTCCATTGAAAACAATAGCCAGCTTTCTGCTTTGGTCAAACATAGGCTGATGACCCGCCGGACTCAAATCCAGAATTGCCAGTCGACGTTGACCAAGTGCAATTTTTTCACCCACATACGTTCCCTGATCATCAGGACCACGATGTGCAATCCGGTCATTCATCGATTGTAACCGACGTTCTGCATCTTCCGGTAATTGTACACTATATATTCCGCTTATGCCGCACATATCAGGATTTGTTCAATATTTTCCAGACAGTTTCTGCCCAGGTTAAAGGTGTGATTTTATCTGCTTCGCGTTTGCTCGCTTCTCCCATTTTTTTCAACTCTTCATCACTACTGCTTATAACTTTCAGTAGTGCTTCGCGTACGGATGATTCACTTTTTGGTTCAGTGAAAAAACCGTTTTTTCCTTCATGCAGGAAAAAGGTGGCAGCACTGGTTTTTGTACTACATACTAAAGGGAAGCCGGCGGTTGCAAATTCATGTACCACCACACCCCAGTGTTCATAATGAGTTGGGAGAATAAATACACTGGTTTCCTCCAGAAATGGTGCTAGCTTATCCGGTTGAACAAAACCAATATTTTTTATTGCAGGATGATCAGGTAACTCATGTTCCAGCTCCCCTTTTCCCAAACACCAGAGCTCCCAATCTTTACGTTCATCCTCACTTAGTTTACTAAAGGCTGACCATAATTCTCGTATTCCTTTTAACTCCGTGTATCTTCCTACATAAATAAATCGATGTGGAAAGTTAGCAGCTTTTCGAATGCTGATTTCTTGCTCATATTTCTTAAAAAGTTCTGTGTCGGCTGAGTACATGCCAGTAAACAGTTTATTGCCTCTAAATCCCAGTTTGCGTGCGTAAATTGCATTCGGTTCGCCGGGCACCCAGCAATGTGTGAATAAACGGGGAAGGTAGAATTGTCCGAGTATACCTGCTATATGTTGTTTTAAAGTACCAAGCCAGGGGTTGTCAAGTGTTAATACTACAGGAACTCTTTTCTTCAGCTTTTTAGCAACGGCAAGATATCCCTTGTCGGCCCATCCACAAACAAAAACGAAATCAGGATCAATTTTTTCGGTTAACTCCACCAACGCCTGATCATCATAATCTTTTCGTTCGTATAGATGAATGTTTTCACTTAAAGAAATATTGAAAGGTGCCACCTGCACTACAGGGTAGCGTACCAGATGCACTTCAACAGGAAAAGTAGCCGCAAGTTTTTCAAGGCAAGCCACTACGTATCCTGCTAACTCATAATACAGGAACAGCGCCTTTTTCTTCGGCGTCGGCAGGCTTGACATATTGCAGGAGTGTGATTACTAATAAGGCGATAATGGTGAACGGATTAAGTGACGCCTGAAACCATGCTTCGAAGGTGATGGAGAAAAGAATCGCAAACATTACAGGAAACGACATGTGATTTGTTCTTGCTGCTTTTGCAAAGTTGTAGAAGAACCCGAAGAGATAACAGATTAATCCGATAATTCCGGTGTTGAGCCAAACGGCAAGGTATGTGTTATGTACTCCTCCCTGGTGGCCAAGTACATTTAGCCAATCCTGATTTACATCAAACAGCCATTCTTCAAAGGCAAATCCTCGTCCAAGCAGGAAGTAATGCTCCTGAATTTGTTTCCATGCAAAGGTCCACGCAATTAATCGCCCTGATCCGTCATT
>Ga0075163_10006000_pt1 | contig 16116 bp, 16 predicted proteins | sample JI1023141ADNA_FD_71478 | JGI IMG/M metagenome (GOLD analysis project Ga0075163, IMG submission 71478) | Wastewater effluent complex algal communities from Wisconsin, to seasonally profile nutrient transformation and Carbon sequestration -... | ecosystem: Engineered > WWTP > Effluent > Algae...
CGGATGGTGCGGGTGCCGAAGCTCCCGTTGTCAATGACGGCGGTTGCTTCGAACACGCCTTCGTCGATTTCAGCTACAGACATAGATGTCCGGACAGCCTTTCCTGATTCACTGTTCAGCTGGTTTCGCGCTGTCACAGCAGAACCCAGAAAGACCTGAGCCATTCGAAGATCGTCACCGGGATTCGGCTACGGCCGTCGATCGAAGCGGCCGGTCGTCCCCTAATCGTGGAGTCCGGCAGCCACTACCGAAGACCGCCCGATTCCGGGAAGTCTCGCTGTGACGCACAGGAGCGGAACACACAGATATGCATGACCACACCCAAAATTGACTGGGCCTAAATAGGGCCCACGCCGGGCACCATCTTACACGGGGGGCCACTTAAGCCACTCAAGGCGGATCCGCTCGGTGGGGTGCTAAAGCACCGCACCGAATACCCACCCGCATTCCCGCCCGAGAGGTGTTTCTGTACGGCCAGCTGATCGTGACTTTAACGAGCCCCGGGAAAATCGCTGCTGTGGCCCGCGCATCGCCGCATAGCGGCTGCGCTAGGGTACGCGCCAACAGCGAATACGTGACAAGGAGTTCATGAGATGGCCGAATACGATTTCACCAACGCGTGGTTCGACCCCTTCGCCAAAAGCAACTGGGAACAATTGCTCCCACAATTGAAGCCGTCCCGCATACTCGAAATCGGGTCATTCGAGGGCCGCAGCACCTGCTACCTGATCGACAACCTTGCCGCAGAGCGGGAACTCGAGATTCATTGCATCGATACCTTTGAGGGCGGAATCGAGAACAAGCCGGGCGGTTTCGCGGTAGCCGACATGTCCGCAGTCGAATCCCGGTTCTTTCACAACACGAATCTGGCACTCAGCAGAGCTGCCAACAAAGTTGATTTCCATGTCCACAAAGGTTTCAGCGACGTCGAACTCCCGAAACTTCTAGCGAACGGCCTGCAAGGATACTTCGACTTCATCTACGTCGATGGTTCTCATCAGGCACCCCACGTGCTGCTCGACGCGGTACTGAGCCTCAAGCTATGCCGCGTCGGCGGGGTCATCGGTTTCGACGACTACATCTGGACAGAACCCTTGCCCAGCATCGACGTCCTCCGCACACCCAAGCTGGCCGTCGATGCGTTCACCAATATCTATCGCGGAAGCCTGAGGATCCTGCCCATCGTGTCGCAGCAGGTGTACGTGGAGAAGACCGCCGAATAATCGGCGGTCTTCATCGACCACAGTGGGATCAGCGGCGGAGACCCAGCCGCTCGATCAGCGAGCGGTAGCGCGCGACATCAACCGCCGCGACGTACTTCAGCAAACGGCGGCGACGGCCGACCAGCAGGAGCAGGCCGCGCCGTGAGTGATGATCGTGCTTGTGCTTCTTGAGGTGTTCGGTGAGATCCGAGATTCGCTTGGTGAGCATCGCGACCTGGGCTTCCGGTGATCCGGTGTCGGTCTCATGCAGGCCGTAGCTGCCCAGGATTTCTTTTTTCTGCTCAGTCGTAAGCGCCATGGAAGTTCTCCATCTATCGGTCCGCGACGGGGAGTGGGTGGATTACCCGGATGTGAGCCACCGCGAACTGCAGCACACACCGTTGACAGCTGGCGAGTCTAGCAACGAACCCCTCCGCAATCCCAATCCGCGCATTCAGGTGAGCCGACTCAAAGATGAGCGGTCAAGATGGTGCGCGCACGAACGGTGTCGGCCGCGATCGCGTCGATGAGATCGGTGATCGAGTCGAACTTCACCTGGCCCCGGAGTCGGGCCACGAAATCCACGGCGACGTGCTGGCCGTAGAGATCGGCATCAGTGTCGAGCACGAACGCTTCCACTGTTCGGGTACGACCCGAGAACGTCGGGTTCGTGCCGACCGAAACAGCCGCCTGGTAACGAACCCCGGGAACAACGGTGCCGGGCGCCGCGCCGTGACTCAGCACCGTGAACCAGGCCGCGTAAACCCCGTCTGCGGGGATAGCCGCATGCGTCGGCGGAGAGACGTTGGCCGTCGGAAATCCCAGAGCCTTGCCGCGACCGTCTCCCCTGACGACAACTCCCTCGACCCGGTGGAGTCTCCCCAGTGCTTCAGCAGCGGCGACGAGGTCGCCGGCGTCGACACACGAGCGAATGTAGGTGGATGAGAACGTCACCGTTTCGGTCCGATGATGCTCGGCGACCAGGGACATCGCTTCCACCGCAAAGCCGAATCGCTCGCCGGCCTTTCGGAGCAGATCGACGTTGCCCCCGGCCTTCTTGCCGAAGGTGAAGTTCTCGCCGACCACCACCTCGACGACGTGCAGGCGTTCCACGAGCAACTCGTGCACGTATCGGTCAGGGGGCAATTTCATGAAATCGCTGGTGAACGGGATCACCAGGAAGACATCCACGCCGAGTTCCTCCACCAGCTCGGCACGGCGGGTCAGCGTCGTCAGCTGTGCAGGATGGCTGCCGGGAAATACCACTTCCATCGGATGCGGATCGAACGTCATCAGAACAACCGGCACACCGCGTGATCGCCCGGCCTTCACCGCTCGCGCAATCAGCTCGGCGTGCCCCCGATGAACGCCGTCGAAGACACCCACGGTCAGGACACACCGGCCCCAATCCGTAGGGATCTCATCCTGCCCCCGCCAACGCTGCACGCCGCAAGCCTACGGCGCGCGGGTGCGACCGGCGGCGCTAGATCCGCAGATCAGGTCATGATTGCCTAAACTCTCGTCTGTGAGCCCTGACGGCAACGGCGAATCCGTACGCGACCTGACAACCGTCGCCCAGGACTACCTCAAGGCGATCTGGAACGCACAGGAATGGTCGCCGGACAAGGTCAGCACCAAGATGCTCGCCGAACGCATCGGAGTATCGGCAAGCACCGCCTCGGAGTCCATCCGCAAGCTCGCCGATCAAGGCCTGGTCGACCACGAGAAGTACGGCGGCGTGAGCCTGACCGAGAGCGGGCGCCAAGCCGCGCTGGCCGTAGTTCGCCGGCATCGCCTACTCGAGACTTTTCTGGTGCGCGAGCTCGGCTACGGCTGGGACGAAGTACACGACGAAGCGGAAATACTCGAGCACGCGGTCAGCGACATGATGCTCGACCGCATCGACGCCAAGCTTGGATATCCCACCCGCGATCCCCACGGCGACCCCATCCCCGCCGCCGACGGACGAGTTCCCACGCCGCCTGCCCGTCAGCTGTCAGACTGTCGGGAGGGCGAATTCGGCACGGTGGCAAGGATTTCCGATGCCGATCCGGAGATGCTGCGATATTTCGACGCAGTCGGGATCAGCCTGGATTCACGACTGCGCGTACTGGCTCGTCGCGACTTCGCCGGGATGATCTCGGTATCTGTCGAATCAACCGACGGACGCGGCACCAACGTCGATCTGGGAAGCCCTGCAGCCCAGGCCATCTGGGTGATCGCTTAGCACCCGAGCCCCGCGACTAGAGCGTCGCGGGGCGTATCACGACAACCGATTTGGTGGCACCGCGGTGATCTTGGAGCAGGGCGATAACCCGGCCATCGGGATCTGTGGCCGCATGAATTCCCTCGACACCCGAGGCAGGTAGCGGCCGGCCGTGGCTCACGTCCTCGGCTTGTCCGGCCGTGATGTCCCGCCGGGGGAACGCGAGCAGACAGGCGTCGTCGATGCTGTAACTGAGTTCCGGCTTCTCCGTGAGCTCTTCGAGTGAACGGGCATGTTCCAGCCCGTAACCGCCGACACGCGTTCGGCGCAGTGCGGTGAGATGCCCCCCGACTCCCAGTTGTTCGCCAAGATCTCTGGCGAGCGCCCGGATATAAGTTCCCGACGAACAATCCACATCGACATCGACATCGAGCACAGTGCCCTCACGCCGAAAGCCCACGACGTCGAAGCGATCGATTCGTACGGTGCGCGCGGCAAGTTCCACCTCCTGGCCCTCACGCACCAACTGATATGCACGCTTGCCGCCAACCTTTACCGCGCTTACCGAAGACGGTCGTTGGGCAATCTCCCCACGCATCCCCCCGATTGCCACGAGTACCGAGCCTTCGGTCACATGCTGCGTGGAATTCTCTTGCAGCACTTCACCTTCCCTATCGTCGGTGGTGGTGGATCGACCCAACCGGATGGTCGCGGAATAGGATTTGGAAGTCGCGCTGAGCAGGCCAAGGATCTTGGTGGCACGTTCGATCCCGACTACCAACACGCCGGTGGCCATCGGATCGAGCGTGCCGGCGTGACCAACCTTCTTCGTGCCGAATACGCGTCGGCAACGCGACACCACGTCGTGGCTGGTCATTCCACCAGGCTTGTCGACGATGACGATTCCCGGATCCGGAGCACGCGATACCCGATTCACAGCACGATCGCTGTCAAGGCCAGCCCCTCGGATACCGACCAACGGCCAGTGAATTTCGTCAGCGGCGGGCCCGATCTCGCCGCCGGATCGATCAGAATTCGCGACACGAATCGGCCCGATGTCCCGGTGGTGTCCACGTCGAAGGTGATGTGCGCATCTTCGAATCCCAGCCAGCGCTGCGTCAACGGAAACCACGCCTTGTAGGTTGCCTCTTTGGCACAGAACAGAATTCGATCCCAATGCAGTTCCGGACGCAACGTGGCCATCTCATGGCGTTCGAGTGGGAGGCTGATCGCCGGTAGGACGCCATCGGGAAGAACCGCATGCGGCTCCGCGTCGATACCCACACTCCGAACGGCCCCGGCTCGGCCCACCACGGCCGCCCGATACCCCTTGCAATGCGTCAAGCTACCCACCACCCCTCCGGGCCACCGGGGTTCCCCCTTCTCCCCCTTGAGAATTGGCGACTGCTCCACTCCAAGATGCTGCATGGCCAACCGTGCACAATGGCGGGCGGTCACGAACTCGTTGCGCCGTGTCTCCACAGACGTCGCAATCAGCTGCACTTCGTCCGGATGCGGCGACAGATCGGGCGGGTCACCAAACATTTCGACGGACGCCAAATCGGCGATCTCGGGCAGAATCGCCCGCATCAATTCACTCATTCGCGTCGGCTGCGCAACCGCTGCCGGAACTTCTCCGACTGCTCGCGCATCTCTTGCGTGATCACGAAGTGTCCTCCGAATTCATTGAGGTAACCGGGCGCATAGTGCGGGTCCGGTAAGACCTGACGCAGCCATCGATAAGGCTTGCGCCGCCGCCACTCTCGCGGGTATCCCACCGAGACCTCCTCGAACCGGACGCCGTCGTACCACGTTGTCCGGGGAATGTGCAGGTGCCCGTATACCGAACAGACAGCGTTGTAGCGCGTATGCCAATCGGCAGTCTCGACTGTCCCGCACCACAGCGAGAACTCCGGATAGAACAACACATCACAGGGTTCGCGACGCAACGGAAAGTGGTTCACCAGAACAGTGGGAGTCATCCAGTCGAGTTCTTCGAGCCGGGCCCTGGTGACCGCAAGGCGGGCGCGGCACCACGCGTCACGCGTAGCGTAGGGCTCGCTGGACAGCAGGAACTCATCTGTCGCCACCACATTGCGCGACTTCGCGATCGCCAGGCCCTCTGCCTTGGTAGCAGCACCCTCCGGCAGGAACGTGTAGTCGTAAAGCAGAAACATCGGGACGATGGTCGCCGGGCCGCCCTGTTCTGTCCACACCGGATACGGATGCTCGGGGGTGACGATCCCCATCTCGTCGCACATCGTCACCAGGTAGTCGTACCGGGCACGGCCGAAGACCTGCGCGGGGTCCTTGCCTGTAGTCCACAGTTCGTGATTGCCCGGCACCCAGATCACTTTGGCGAATCGGCGGCGCAGAACATCCAACGACCAGCGGATGTCATCGGTGCGTTCCGCGACGTCACCGGCGACGATCAGCCAGTCGTCCGGTGTGGACGGATACAACGACTCGGTGACGGGCTTATTGCCGAGGTGACCGGTGTGCAGGTCGCTGATCGCCCAGAGCGTGGGAGCCACAAGCACTGAGCCTACTTGCGGCCGAGCGACAACTGCCGGGACCTATCCTGAGATGGTGACCGGGGCAAATTCACCCAGGGCCGCGCTAAGGACAGCCGCCGCCAAGCGCCGCATTCGACAGTTCGCTGATCGCGCCGCAGGCCGCGTGCTCCGAATCGGACCACCCACCGGCAACTATCTGGTGCGCCACCGGGTTCTGATACCGATGCGGGATGGCGTAGAACTGCATGCCACACATTTCGAACCGCGCATCGGCAAGCCCCTGGGCACCGTCCTGGTTCGCTGTCCCTACGGCCGCTCATTTCCCTTCTCGTTTTTCTATGCGCGTCTGTACGCCGCCCGCGGCTACCATGTGCTGTTCCAAAGCGTGCGAGGGACATTCGGGTCCGGTGGCGAGTTCGTCCCCATGGTGAACGAGGCGGCCGACGCCGCCGACACCGTCGCCTGGCTTCGCGAACAGCCCTGGTTCACAGGGACATTCGCCACTATCGGCTTGTCCTACCTCGGCTACACCCAGTGGGCTCTGCTTCAGGATCCCCCACCGGAGCTGGTCGCCGCCGTTGTGACGGTTGCGCCCCATGACATGCACTCCTCGGCATGGGGAACCGGAGCGTTCACCTTGAACGACTTCCTCGGCTGGAGCGACCTCGTCGGAAATCAAGAGCAACCGGCCCTGCAGCGCTTGTTGTTTCAGATGCGCGCGCCCAAGCGCCTCGACCGCGGAGTGCAGGGTCTGCCGCTGGGAGCCGCCGGCCGGGAGTTCCTGGGCACAAGCGCACCGTGGTACGAATCGTGGATTGAGCATCCGGACAGCTCCGATCCATTCTGGAAGAATCTGCGCGCGCTCGAAGCGCTCGATCGCGTCGAGACTCCGGTACTGCTGATCAGCGGTTGGCAGGACCTCTTCCTCAACCAGACGATCGCCCAGTATCACCACCTGCGTCGCCGTGGCGTCGACGTCGCATTGACGGTCGGTCCGTGGACGCATTTCGACATGACCAACCGCGCAGCAGGTGTCGCGGCCCGGGAGACACTCGACTGGCTCACCGCTCATTTGGCGAAAACCTCGACGCCCCAACGTTCTCCCGTCCGCGTATTCGTGAGTGGATACGGCTGGGTCGACCTTCCCGATTGGCCCCCCAGGACCAGCGAACGCGTGCTCTACCTACAGCCTGGCGGAACGCTCGGCGACACTCCCCCGGTCAGCGGCGCGGCGTCGAGCACGTTCCGCTACGACCCTGCCGACCCGACACCCACGGTGGGAGGCCGACTGCTCGCCCTCGCCGCCGGCCATCGCATCGATACCAAATTGGCCGAACGCGACGACGTGCTGAGTTTCACCACGAAAGCACTTCAAGCCGATTTGTACGTCACCGGAAGCCCTGTCGTTGAATTGGCGCATCACAGCGACAACCCTCATTTCGACCTGTTCGTCAGGATCAGCGAAGTGAATGAAAGCGGCCGATCGCGCAACATCAGCGACGGATTCCGGCGCTTCCACACCAACCCCGCGGAACCCATCCGGATCGAACTCGACCCGATCGCTCACCGGTTCACCTCCGGATCTCGAATTCGCGTGCTGGTTGCAGGTGGTTCGTATCCCCGCTTCGCCCGCAATCTTGGAACTGGAGAACCGCTACTCACCGGTCACCGCATGGTGCCTGCGCACCATACCGTCCATCACGGCGGCGCAGGTGCTTCCAGGGTGCTCCTGCCAAGCTCGTCGGCCCCGCCTTCAACCGACGGCGCGCTCGACACGCTGAGCGATCTCGACTAGGTGAGCGTCGTCGCGGACGGGATCACCCAGCTCGATGGCGAACGGCGGCGTCATGGGGACATTGACCCAGCTGGTGCAGCCGCCGCACCACACACCGCGATCGCGCTGGATCGGCTCAATCAGCGGACTGACTTGAACAATCAGTGCGGTCAACAAATGCCGCGGCCGAAAGTCCACCCGATCTTCACGAACCGAATCGGCGGTCCAGATATGGAGATCCTCAATCTCGGGTAACCGCTCGGGTCGATTGACCTCCACGGCGGCAACGACTTTCGCGGCGGCCCGGATGACGATCCGCGCATCGGTGCTGTCACTCTCAGCCGCAGCAAGCAGGTCGCGGCACTCGATGCGGACCCGCTCGGCATGACTGTGCGCAACAGTGGGGAAAAGCAGGAAATCGTTGGCCTGCACGACAAAACGCTTCTCGCCGACACCGCCCTTACGCAGCAACACCGTCTGCCGGCCAGCGAGAAGGGCATGAATGGCGGCGCTCCATTCCTTGAGCGCCGGCACCGCATTCCTGACAGAGGTCACTGAACGCCAAGCCTCGCCCGCACCTCCGGGCGCCGGAGCGGCGGTACCGATTTCGGAGGTTGCCGGCGCTGTGGAAGTTCATTCAGCAGCCGCTGCGTACTGGCGGCCACTTCAGCCACGGCGGCTTCGAAGGCCTCGGACACGGCATCGGCAGGTCGGAGGATGCCGCTCACCTTGCGGACATACTGCCTGGCCGCCGCTGTGATTTCCTCGTCGGTGGCGGGCGGCTCAAGACCACGCAATTCTGTGATGTTTCGGCACACGTGTCCACGATAGGTGGCCGACTACGGTGGCGGAATGACCGGCGACGACATCCTGCTCATCGATACAACCGACCGGATCCGGACGCTGACGCTGAATCGTCCCGGATCGCGAAACGCGCTGTCCGCCGAGTTGCGAAAGCAATTCTTCGCCGCGCTGACCGACGCCGACGCTGACCCCAGTGTCGACGTCGTCATCCTCACCGGCGCCGACCCGGTCTTCTGCGCAGGACTGGACCTCAAGGAACTCGCGAGCAACACGGCGCTGCCCGACATCTCCCCCCAGTGGCCGTCGATGCGCACCCCTGTCATCGGTGCGATCAACGGGGCGGCCGTGACGGGAGGCCTTGAACTCGCCCTGTACTGCGACATCCTGATCGCCTCGGAGCAGGCACGCTTCGCCGACACCCATGCCCGCGTCGGACTGCTGCCTACATGGGGACTCAGCGTGCGGCTGCCGCAAAAAGTCGGCGTGGGCATGGCCCGCCGGATGAGCCTCACCGGCGACTACCTCTCGGCCCACGACGCCCTCAGGTGCGGACTGGTCACTCAGGTGGTGCCCCACGATGAGCTGCTCCCCACGGCTCGTGCGGTCGCGACGTCGATCGTGGGCAACAATTCGACGGCGGTCCGCGCGCTACTCGAGTCGTACCACCGCATCGACGCGACTCAGACCAGCGCCGGACTGTGGGTCGAAGCGACGTCGGCGAAGCAGTGGATGCAGCGGGCCACAGGGGACGACATCGCAGCCAACAGGTCCGCCGTCATCGAACGGGGTCGAGCGCAGTTGAGCTGAAGATCCCAGCCGGCAGCGGCTAGCCGGTTCCGGTGACCAACCAACGACCGGACAACGCCCGCCACCCGACGAAAGCCAGCCGGAGAACCATGAAGGTGGTCAGCCCGGACCAGATTCCGGCCAGACCCCAGCCAAACACCAGGGCCAGCCACACCAACGGCAGAAAGCCAACCAGCGCGCTCACCAACGTAGCGCTTCGCATGAATGCGACGTCACCGGCGCCGAGCAGGACTCCATCGAGCGCGAAAACCATTCCAGCCAGGGGCAATTGGGCAACCATGAACCACCATGGAACCGAAATGGCCGCCTGCACCGAATGGTCTGATGTGAACAGCGGCGGCACGACCGCGACGCCCAAAGCCAGCGCAGTCGCCGCTGCGGCAGCAGCAATCGTCGAGAACGCCGTCACCCTTACGGCAACAGATTTGGCCGCAGTCAGCCGGCCGGCGCCGAGCGCGGCACCCACCAACGACTGCGCGGCGATGGCCAGCGAATCCAGTACCAGGGCAAGGAAGTTCCACAGCTGCAGCACCACTTGGTGAGCGGCCAGCGCGGCGGCGCCGAATCGTGCCGCCACAGCACCCGCGGAAACAAAGCAAACCTGAAAAGCCATGGTGCGCAACACCAAATCCCGGCCCATCCGAACTTGTGCGCGAAGTACCGCCGGATCCATCCGCAGAGAGGAATTCTCCTCGAACAACGCACGGACGAAAAGGCCACCCGCAAGCAACTGCCCAACCAGATTCGCGACCGCCGAACCCGCCAACTCCAATCGGGGAGCACCGAACCACCCGTACACGAGGACCGGGCACAGCAGCGCCGAAGTCCCGAACCCGATCAGCGCGTAGCGCAGAGGACGCATGGTGTCCTGGACGCCGCGCATCCACCCGTTGCCGGCCAGGGCGATCAGGATCCCAGGCACTCCGAACACCGCAATCCGCAACCAGGACAACGCAGCGTGCGCGATTTCGCCGCCGACTGAGCCTGGTCCGGACATCGCTGCGACCACCGGTTCAGCCACGAGTTGCACCACCACGACAATCGCCACTGCGAGTATCAGAGCAAGCCAGGTTGCCTGCACCCCCTCGCCGACAGCCCCGCATCGATTCCCAACGCCGTGAAACCGCGCGGCACGGGCCGTCGTCCCGTAGGACAGGAACGTCAGCTGTGAGCCGACGACAGTCAGAACCAGACCACCGATCGCCAGGCCCGCCAGACTCAGCGCACCCAACCTGCCCACGACGGCAATGTCGAACAGCAGGTAGATCGGTTCGGCGGCAAGAACACCCAGCGCCGGAAGCGCAAGCGCGACAATCCGCCGGGTGGAAGCGTCGCCGTACTTCGAGTTCGGCTCGGTCAAGCGATCAGCGCAGCGCGGCGATCAGGTCGCCCGCGATCTTGTCGATCGGCCCGGCAGCGGGATAGCCGGCAGCGCACGCGTGGCCGCCGCCGCCGAAATCGGTGGCCGTCTTGGCGAGGTCGAACGACCGCGAACGCATCGACACCGACCAATGCCCGGGCTGGATCTCTTTGAAAACCGCTGCGACCTCTGCTTCGTGAATTGTGCGGACAACGTCCACAATGCTCTCGACCTCTTCGGCCCGGTTGACGGCCCACGCATCGTGATCCACGATCACGTACACCAGGCCTGCACCACCGACGGCTTCGGGAATGAGTCGCGCGGTCGACAGCACACCCCCCAAGAGCGGCAACCAGGCGAACGGGTGGCTATCGAGCAACAAACGACTCAACGCGGCGTTGTCGACGCCCAGTTCGACCAACCTGGCAGCCAATCGTAAGGTGCGCGCAGACGCCCACCGGAACGACGAGGTGTCGATCATCATCCCGGCGTAGAGGCAGCGAGCGATGTCGACATCGATGGGCTGTCCCCAGGCATCGAGCAATTCGGCGATGAGCACCGTAGCGGCGTCGGCGTCCGGGTCGATGAAGTTGACGGTTCCGAACATCGTGTTGGACTTGTGGTGGTCGATCACCAACACGTTGTCCGCCGCCTCTACGACCGCGGCCAACTTTCCCAGTCTGCTCATGCTCGGCACATCCACCGTCACAACCAGGTCCGCGTCCCGACGGATCTCAGTCGGGGCGACGAGTAATTCACATCCCGGCAGTGTCAGGAGCGACTCAGGCAGAGTGCCGGGTGCAGAGAAGCTGATCTGGACATCGGTGCCGACCCGGGCAAGCGCCATTCCCAGCGCAAGGCCGCCACCGATCGTGTCCGAATCCGGGTACACGTGACACAGGATGGTGACTGATTTGGCAGCGGCGATCAACCCGGCGGCCGCGCTTACGTCCACGCGCCTGCCGGCGCTCAACTGCTCAGCCGCTGAATCGGTCGCTGTCATCTGTGTCCTGGTCGTGAGCCCCGGCCGCCTCATCCCCAACTACACGGTACGGCTCCGGATCCCCCGCCGGAGTCGCTCCGATACGAATTCTCGCGACATCCGCATCCGCTGCCCGGGCGCGAGCAAGGAGTTCCTCCATCCGATTGGCGGCGTCAGGCACCGTGTCACGGATGAATGTCAACGTCGGAGTGAACCGGACTCCGGTTCCCGCACCGACTTTGGTACGCAGAACGCCCTTGGCACTCTCAAGTGCAGCGGCGACGCCGACATAGTCCGGTTCGTCCTCGATGCTGGAACCCATGACCGTGTAGTACAAGGTCGCGTCGTGCAGATCCCCCGTCATCTTCGAGTCGGTGATCGTCACGCCGGTCAGCCTCGGATCCTTGATCTCGTACTCGATCGCGGATGCCACGATGGTCGAGATTCGTTTGGCGAGCCGTTTCGCCCGCGCGGGATCAGCCACTTAAGACCGCTCCTTCTCGACCAGTTCGTAGGTCTCGACGACGTCGCCTTCCTTGATGTCGGAATACGTCAGCGTCAAGCCGCACTCGTAACCCTCGCGGACCTCGGTGGCGTCGTCCTTCTCTCGTTTGAGAGACGAAACCGTGAGGTTCTCGGCAACCACGACATTGTCGCGGAGCAAACGAGCCTTCGCGTTGCGGCGCATGATCCCGGACTGCACCAGGCAGCCTGCGATATTGCCGACCTTCGACGACCGGAAGATGGCGCGGATCTCGGCACGGCCGAGTTCCTTCTCTTCGTAGATCGGCTTGAGCATGCCCTTGAGCGCACTCTCGATCTCATCGATTGCCTGGTAGATCACCGAGTAGTAGCGGATCTCCACACCCTCACGGTTAGCGAGCTCGGTCGCCTTGCCTTCGGCACGAACGTTGAAGCCGATGATGATGGCGTCGGAGGCCGAGGCAAGGTTGACGTTGGTCTCGGTGACGCCACCGACACCGCGGTCGATAACCCGCAACTCCACCTCGTCGTCGACCTGGATCCCCAGCAGCGCCTCTTCGAGCGCCTCGACGGTGCCCGCGTTGTCGCCCTTCAGGATCAGGTTCAGCTGGCTGGTTTCCTTCAATGCCGAATCCAGGTCTTCCAGGCTGATCCGCTTGCGGCTTCGTGCTGCCAGCGCGTTGCGTTTGCGCGCGCTGCGGCGATCCGCGATCTGGCGGGCGATCCGGTCCTCGTCGACGACCAGGAAGTTGTCGCCGGCGCCAGGCACCGACGTGAAGCCGATGACCTGAACAGGACGCGACGGCAATGCCTCCTCGACGTCGTCGCCGTGCTCGTCGACCATCCGGCGCACGCGGCCATAGGCATCGCCGGCCACCACCGAATCACCGACCCTCAAGGTGCCGCGCTGAACCAGCACAGTTGCCACCGGTCCACGACCACGGTCCAGGTGCGCTTCGATTGCCACGCCCTGAGCCTCCATGCCCGGATTGGCCCGGAGATCCAGCGCCGCATCGGCGGTCAGCAGAACCGCCTCCTCCAGTGCCTGGATGTTGGTGCCCTGCTTCGCGGAGATGTCGATGAACATCGTGTCGCCGCCGTAATCCTCGGCCACCAGGTTGTATTCGGTCAGCTGAGCCCGGATCTTGGCCGGGTCGGCGCCTTCCTTATCAATCTTGTTGACCGCCACCACGATCGGCACATCGGCCGCCTGGGCGTGGTTGATGGCCTCGACCGTCTGCGGCATGACGCCGTCGTCGGCGGCCACCACCAGGATCGCAATGTCGGTGGCCTTCGCGCCACGTGCGCGCATGGCGGTGAAGGCCTCGTGACCGGGGGTATCGATGAAGGTGATCAGCCGCTCGACGCCTTCGTGTTCGACTGCCACCTGGTAAGCGCCGATGTGCTGGGTGATGCCGCCGGCCTCGCCCTCGCGCACGTTTGCCTTACGGATGGTGTCGAGCAGTCGGGTCTTGCCGTGGTCGACGTGGCCCATGACGGTCACCACCGGTGGACGCTGCTCAAGGTCTTCCTCGCCGCCGTCGTCCTCGCCATAGGTCAGGTCGAAGGACTCCAACAGCTCGCGGTCCTCGTCCTCAGGCGAAACGACCTGGACGTTGTAGTTCATTTCGCTGCCCAGCAGCTCGAGGGTCTCGTCCCCGACAGATTGTGTGGCCGTGACCATTTCACCGAGGTTGAACAGTGCCTGCACCAACGAGGCGGGATTGGCATTGATCTTCTCGGCGAAGTCACTCAGCGAGGCACCCCGGGCCAACCGGATCGTTTCGCCATTGCCATGCGGCAACCGCACACCACCGACGACCGGAGCCTGCATGTTCTCGTACTCGGCGCGTTTCGCGCGCTTCGACTTACGACCGCGACGCGGCGCACCACCGGGACGGCCGAACGCGCCGGCTGCGCCACCGCGCTGCCCCGGCCTGCCGCCGCCACCGCCGGGAGGGCCACCGCCGCCGGGACGACCACGGAAGCCGCCGGCCGCCGCACCGCCACCTGCACCGCCACCGGGGCCACCGGGGCGGTAGTTACCGCCACCACCGCCGGGACGCGCGCCTTGACCCGGGCCGGGCCTGGGACCACCGGCACCCGGACGCGGCGCACCGGGACGAGGAGGCCGAGGCGGACCCCCAGCCGGCCGGGGAGGCATGTTGCCCGGAGTCGCTCCACCTGGACGGGGCGCACCCGGACGGGGGGAGGCCCCCGGTCCGGGTCGCGGACCCTGAGGGCGAGGAATCGGGCGCTCCACCGGCTGCGCCGAGGAGAACGGATTGTTACCCACCCGCGGTGATCGGGGAGCGCCGGGAACCCCCGGCTTGGGTGCTGCCGGCCCGGGCCGTGGCCCCGGCGCGGGCGCTGCAGGGCTTGCCGGGGCAGCGGGAGATGTGGCCGCGGGTGCTGCCGGAACGGGCGCTGCCGGCACGGGCGCTGTCGGCACGGGTGCTGCCGGGATGGGCGCCGCCGGAACGGGTGCCGCCGGAACGGGTGCCGCCGGAACGGGCGCTGCCGGCACAGGCGCTACCGAAACGGGCGCTACCGGCGCGGGAGCAGGAGCCGCAGGCTTTGGCGCGGCCGGAGCGGGCGCCGGTGCGGATTCCACAACCGCGCCCCCCTCATGCGCTGGGGCCTTGGCCGGGGCACTGCTCACAGGCGCCTTCGCGGGCTTGTCCGCAGGCTTGCCCCCGCCGAAAGCTTCACGCAGTCGACGCGCCACGGGAGCCTCCACCGTGGATGACGCTGATTTGACGAATTCGCCCTGCTCGCTCAGACGAGCGAGCACTTCCTTGCTGGTAACACCGAGTTCCTTAGCCAACTCGTGCACGCGGGCCTTGGCTGCCACTACTTCTCCTGTCTAGAGGCGACAGCGGTGGTAAGGCCGCGCCTCGGGTTTAGCTACGACGCATGGTCATCGTCTGGACTTCACGGTGTGCTCATGTTCTTCGCTGCCTGTTCTGTTGCCGGGCGATTGGACAGGTAAAGATGTTCAACCACCGCGGAGGTGTCCGGTGAACCGGTGATGCGCAACGCTCGCGTGAATGCTCGCCGTCGAATTGCTGCCTCAAGGCACCGCTCGCCGGGATGCAACCAGGCACCCCGCCCAGGCAGGCTATGCGCCGAATCGACCGTAACGGCCCACTGACCGCTCCCGATCGATACAGCCACCATTCGGAGCAGTTCGACGGCCAACACTCGCTCCCGACACCCGATACAGGTTCGCACCGGACCTTCGATACGGTGATGCCTGGTCTCAGGGTAAGGAGACTCGCGCTGGATCACAGCACAGTCTACCGTCATCCCGGCACCACTCCGAACCACCCTTCACGAGGCTGTTGACGCAGAACCCGGGCCCGCGGTCAGTGGCCGTGCCCGGTTCCGGATGGCGCACCGGAGCCTTCGGCGTCCTCTGTCGCGTCGCTGCGGATGTCGATTCGCCAACCTGTGAGGCGGGCCGCCAGCCTGGCGTTTTGCCCCTCTTTACCGATGGCGAGCGACAGCTGGAAGTCCGGAACGATAACTCGCGCCGCACGGGTGGCGGCGTCGACGACGCTGACCGACACCACCTTCGCCGGGGACAGAGCGTTGGCCACGAACTGAGTCGGTTCGTCATCGTGGTCGATGATGTCAATCTTCTCGCCCGACAACTCGCTCATCACATTGCGCACACGTTGTCCCATCGGGCCGATGCAGGCGCCCTTCGCGTTCAGGCCCGGAACCCGCGACCGCACGGCAATCTTGGAACGGTGACCCGCTTCGCGGGCGACAGCCACAATCTCAACAGACCCGTCGGCGATCTCCGGCACCTCCAGCGAGAACAGCTTGCGGACCAGATTGGGATGCGTCCGCGACAGCGTGATCACCGGCTCACGTGCACCGCGACTGACACCGACGACGTAGCAACGTAGCCGGTCACCATGTTCATAGGACTCGCCCGGCACCTGTTCGGCCGCTGGAATGACGCCGTCGGACC
>Ga0075163_10006001_pt1 | contig 16115 bp, 15 predicted proteins | sample JI1023141ADNA_FD_71478 | JGI IMG/M metagenome (GOLD analysis project Ga0075163, IMG submission 71478) | Wastewater effluent complex algal communities from Wisconsin, to seasonally profile nutrient transformation and Carbon sequestration -... | ecosystem: Engineered > WWTP > Effluent > Algae...
GCTTTCGCTGCTGGCCGATGCGGCCCAAGCTGTCGATGCATCGCGCGATGCCAAGCTCGCCGAACTCAAACGCCTGATCGAGCACAAGGTGCGCCACCCCAGCACCAACACGCGGGGCGAAGAAAACCGCAAAGTCATCCATTCGATCTACGCGGGGCAGGCTCGGCGCTACTTCCCCCTGCCGGACTACGACTTGAGCGACCCTGGCGCGGTCAAGCTGACGATTTATGGCGGTGTGGTCGATCCGGCTTACAGCCGCCTGTTAATTCAGAAGACCGATTTACCGTTGGCGGATGTGCTGGCGCTGGATCGTGTGCAGAAGAAGCTGCCCATCCCGGACGAGGCCGCAGCCCGCCTGCGGCGCGGTGGCTTGATCGAAGGCCGCAAGCCCAACTACCACGTGTCGGCCACCGTGGCCGAGGCGACGGCGAGCAAGGCTGACTACATTCGCACCCGGGCGCAGGACGATGCCTTCTACGCCAAGCTGTTGACCGACTATTTGGATAAGTTCGGGCAGGCGAACCGCGCGGAGATCAACAAGCTGTTGATGGGCAAGCTGAGCGATGCGCTGGATGACAAGCAAAAGTCCAACAAGGTCAGCAGCCTGTTAACCAAGCTTCGCTGCCAGGGAGTGATCGGGAATATGGGTTCTGATACGGCCCCTTGCTGGCGAAAGACAGAGAGAATTTCAAAGAGAAATTAGAGATTTTCAGAGAGATTGGCAATTATGTCCATATAAATCAACAGCTTATGTCTCTGAGTCGGCGCTCGCCGTCAGAGCTTGTGGACAGCGCCTCTTTGCATAGGAAATTGATCTCTGGCCGGTATGGATAGTCGGTCAGTAGCTCTCAATTTCAGAGCGCAGCGCGATGCGCCGGCTCAGTGTCCCTCGAACCCCACCAGCGTGAACAGCGCCAGCCCCGATGCCCGCAGCCGCGCCGAGCCGCCGAGTTCGGGCAGATCGACGATGGCGGCGCCCTCGGTCACGATGGCGCCCTGCTTTTCCAGCAGGCGGCGGCCGGCCATCATGGTGCCGCCGGTGGCGATCAGGTCGTCGATCAGCAGCACGCGCTGGCCGGGTTGCACGGCGTCGGTGTGCAGCTCGACGGTGGCGCTGCCGTATTCCAGCTCGTAGGTTTCGGCCACCGTGGTGAAGGGCAGCTTGCCCTTCTTGCGGATGGGCACGAAGCCCACGCCCAGCTCGTAGGCCACCACCGAGCCGATGATGAAGCCGCGCGCGTCCAGCCCGGCCACCACGTCGGGGCGCAGCTCGGGCGCCATGTAGCGGTGCACGAAGGCGTCGATCAGCACGCGGAACACGCGCGGGTTCTGCAGCAGCGGCGTGATGTCGCGGAACTGCACGCCCGGGGCCGGCCAGTCGGGCACGGTGCGGATGTGCTGGCGCAGGTAGTCGGTGACGGACAGGGGGGTGGTCATGGGCGTGGGTGAAGGGGGTCCGGGGGACGGTGCCATTGTGCCGCGCGCCTTGGTATTCGCCTTGGGAGCGGCCCGGCGGCTCATGCCGACAGCGCCCGCTCGGCGCGCGCCAGGGCTTCGGCCTTGCCGGAGAGCACCAGCGTCTCGCCGCCTTCCAGCACCGTGTCGTCCCGCGCCGCGGCGTGGCCGCCCCGGGCGCGGCGCAGGCTGATGGCGCGCACCTCGCCCGCGCCGGCCAGCGCATCGGCCAGGCGGCGGCCGGCGGCGCTGGGCGGCACGGTGACGGTGGCCAGGCGCTCGGCCTGCAGCTCGTCCTCGCTGGCGTCGTCGGCGCCGTGGAAGAAGCCGCGCAGCAGGCCGTAGCGTTCCTCGCGCTGCTGCTGCGCGATGCGGATCACGCGCCGCATCGGCACGCCCACCAGGGCCAGCGCATGGCTGGCCAGCATCAGCGAGCCTTCCTGCGACTCGGGCACGACCTCGGTGGCGCCGGCGGCGCGCAGGCGCTCCAGGTCGCGGTCGGTCTGGGTGCGCACGATCACGGGCACCTGCGGCGCCTGGGCGCGGATGGCGGCCAGCGTCTTCAGGACGCTGCCGGGGTCCAGGTAGGTCAGGGCAACGGCGCTGGCGCGGGCCAGGCCGGCGGCGGCGAGGTTCTGCGGCTTGGCCGCGTCGCCGAAGGCCACCGCCTGGCCGGCGGCGCGGGCCTGGCGCACGCGGTCGGGGTCCAGGTCCAGCGCGATGGTGGCGATGCCCTCGCGCTCCAGCAGGCGGGCCATGGCCTGGCCGCTGCGGCCGTAGCCGCAGATCAGCACGTGGCCGCTGGTGTTGAGGGACTGGCGCGCGATGGAGGTCATCTGCAGCGACTGCTGCAGCCACTCGCTGGACACCAGCCGCAGCACGATGCGGTTGCTGGCCATGATGATGAAGGGCGTGGCCAGCATCGACAGCACCATCGCCGCCAGGATGGGGTGGAACAGCTCCGGCGTCAGCAGCCCCTCGCGCCGGCTCAGCGTGAGCAGCACGAAGCCGAACTCGCCCGCCTGCGCCAGGTACAGCCCGGTGCGCAGCGCCACGCCGCCGCTGGCGCCCAGCGCCCGCGCCAGGGCGGTGATCAGCGCCAGCTTGAACAGCACCGGTCCCGCCAGCAGCGCCAGCACCAGCGGCCACTGCAGCGCCACCTGCCGCCAGTCCAGCAGCATGCCGATGGTGATGAAGAACAGGCCCAGCAGCACGTCGTGGAAAGGGCGGATCTCCGACTCCACCTGCAGCTTGAACTCGGTCTCGGAGATCAGCACGCCGCAGATGAAGGCGCCCAGCGCCAGGCTCAGGCCCGCGTGCTCGGTCAGCCACGCCAGCCCCAGGGTCAGCAGCAGCAGGTTGAGCACGAACAGCTCCTCGCTCTTGCGCCGCGCCACCAGGGTCAGCCACCAGCGCATCACGCGTGGGCCGCCCCACAGCAGCAGGGTGATCAGCGCGGCGGCCTTCAGGGCGGCCAGGGCCAGCGCGGCCAGCAGCGCCTCGGGCGCCGAGCCCAGCGCCGGCACCAGCACCAGCAGCGGCACCACCGCCAGGTCCTGCAGCAGCAGCACGCCCATCACGCGCTGGCCGTGCTCGGACTCCAGCTCCAGCCGGTCGGCCATCATCTTCACCACGATGGCGGTGCTGCTCATCGCCATGGCGCCGCCCAGCGCCAGCGCGGTCTGCCAGCCCATCCGCCACGCGGCGGGCGCCAGCCACGCCAGCAGCAGCGAGCCCAGCGTCACGATCAGCAGCGTCAGCACCACCTGCGCCAGCCCCAGGCCGAACACGTGGCGCCGCATGGCGCGCAGCTTGGGCAGGTTGAATTCCAGCCCGATCACGAACATCAGGAACACCACGCCGTACTCGGCCAGGTGCTTGATGCTGTCCGCGTCCTGCCCGAAGGCCAGGCCCAGGGTGTGGGGCTCCATCATCACGCCCACCACCAGGTAGCCCAGGATGGCCGGCAGCTTGAGCCAGCGGCACGCCGAGACGCCGATCACGGCGGCCGTCAGGTACAGCAGCGTCAACTCCAGGGAACCCATGCGCCATGCTAGCCGAGCGGCCCGCCGGGTGCCGGTCGATAGAATCCGGCGCATGAGTTTCGACCCCGCCCAGGCCCTGCGGCTGGCCCATGAGACGCTCGACATCGAGGCCGCCGCCGTGCTGGGCCTCAAGCGCAGGCTGGGCGACGGGTTCGCGCGCGCCGTGGCGCTGATGCTCGGCGTCACCGGCCGCGTGGTGGTGATGGGCATGGGCAAGAGCGGCCACGTCGGCCGCAAGATCGCCGCCACGCTGGCCTCCACCGGCACGCCCGCCCTGTTCGTGCACCCCGCCGAGGCCAGCCACGGCGACCTGGGCATGATCAAGCCGGTGGACGTGGTGCTGGCCATCTCCAACAGCGGCGAGAGCGAGGAGCTGACCGCCATCGTGCCGCTGGTCAAGCGCCTGGGCGCGCCGCTGGTGGCCATGACCGGCGGCGCCCAGTCCACCCTGGCGCGCTGCGCCGACGTGGTGCTGGACAGCGGCGTCGAGAAGGAGGCCTGCCCGCTCAACCTGGCGCCCACCGCCAGCACCACCGCGCAGCTGGCGCTGGGCGACGCGCTGGCCGTGGCGCTGCTGGACGCGCGCGGCTTCAAGGCCGAGGACTTCGCCCGCTCGCACCCCGGCGGCGCCCTGGGGCGGCGCCTGCTCACGCGCGTGATGGACATCATGCGCAGCGGCGAGGACGTGCCGCGCGTCGGCCCCGAGGCCACCTTCAGCACGCTGATGCGCGAGATGACGCGCAAGGGGCTGGGTGCCTCCGCCGTCGCCGATGCCGACGGCCGCGTGCTCGGCATCTTCACCGACGGCGACCTGCGCCGGCTGGTGGAAACCGGGCGCGACCTGCGCACGCTCGTCGCGCGCGACGTGATGCACGCCGGCCCGCGCACCATCCGCCAGGACGCGCTGGCCGCCGTGGCCGCCGAGCAGATGGAGAAGGGCCGCGTCACGGTGCTGCTGGTGCTGGACGAGGCTGATCGGCTGGTCGGTGCCCTCAACACCAACGACCTGATGCGGGCGAAGGTGATCTGATGTCGCCGGAAAACGTTGGACCCCCTTCGGGCGGCCGAGCGGCACTCACCTGGCCGCCCGAGGTGCTGCTGCGCGCGCAGGGCATCCGCGTGGCCTTTTTCGACGTGGACGGCGTGCTGACCGACGGCGGCCTGTACTACGGCGAGGGCGGCGAGGCGCTCAAGCGCTTCCACACCCTCGACGGCCACGGCCTGAAGCTGCTGGCACGTGCCGGCATCACGCCCGCCGTCATCTCCGGCCGCGACTCGCCCGCGCTGCGTGCCCGCCTGGCGGCCCTGGGCGTGACCCACCTGCGCCTGGGCACCGAGGACAAGCTGCCCGCCGCTCAGGCGCTGCTGCACGAGCTGGGCGCCGACTGGACGCAGGCCGCCGCCATCGGCGACGACTGGCCCGACCTGCCGCTGCTGCGCCATGCCGCCTTCGCCTGCGCGCCGGCCAACGCGCATGCCGAGGCGCGCGCCCTGGCCGGCTACGTCACCGTCCTGGCCGGCGGCGCGGGCGCGGCGCGCGAGTTCTGCGACCTGCTGCTGGTGGCCGGCGGCCACTACCGCCGGCTGCTGGAGCGGCACCTGGGGCCGGCACCTTGAACACCGCGCGCTGGTGGCGCTACGGCCGGGACCAGCTTTCGTCCTGGCTGCCGGCGCTGCTGATGATGCTGTTCGCGCTCGGCACCTGGTGGCTGGTGCGCAGCGCGCCCGAGTTGCCGGGACAGGATGGCGAGCGCCCCGTGCTGCACGAGCCCGACTACCACATGCGCCAGTTCTCGGTGCGCAGCTTCGACCCCACCGGCCGGCTGAAGTCCGAGCTGACCGGCGTGGAAGGCCACCACTACCCGGACACCGACACGCTGGAGGTCCAGGCGCCGCGCATGCGCTCCTACGACGAGCGCGGCCTGCCCACCGTGGCGACGGCGCGGCGCGCGGTGTCCAACGGCGACGGCTCCGAGGTCCAGCTCTACGGCGACGCGCGCGTGGTGCGCGACGCCGTGGCCAAGCCCGGCGGCGGCGCCCTGCCGCGCATGGAGTTCCGCGGCGAATACCTGCATGCCTTCACCCAGGACGAGCGCGTCAGTTCCGACCAGCCGGTGGAACTGCTGCGCGGCCCCGACCGCTTCACCGGCGACCAGTTCGACTACGACGACAAGACCGGCGTGGCCCACCTGCGGGGGCGCGTGCGCGGCATCCTGCAGCCGAAGCGGTGATGTCGTGAGCGGCCTGGCCTTCATCACCGGGGCCTCCAGCGGCATCGGCCAGGCGTTGGCGCAGCGCTACGCCGCCGCGGGCTGGCGCCTGGCCCTGGTGGCCCGGCGCGAGGCTGAACTGAGCGCCTGGGCGGCGGCGCAGGGCTGGCCGGCTGACCGCTGGCGGGTGTACGGCGCCGATGTGGCGTCCATCGACCGCATCGTCGCCGCTGGCCGGGCTTGCCTGGCGGACCAGGGTGTGCCCGACGTGGTGGTCGCCAACGCCGGCATCAGCATCGGCATGGACAGCGCCGAGCGGGACGATCTCGACGTCATGGCGCGCACCTTGGCCACCAACAACCTGGGCCTGGCGGCCACCTTCCACCCCTTCATCGGGCCCATGCGCCAGCGCGGCAGCGGCGCGCTGGTCGGCATCGCCAGCGTGGCGGCCATCCGCGGCCTGCCGGGCCACGGTGCCTACTGCGCCAGCAAGGCCGGCGTGGTGAGCTACTGCGAAAGCCTGCGCGGCGAGCTGCGCGGCAGCGGCGTGCGGGTGGTGACCCTGGTGCCGGGCTACATCGACACGCCGCTCACGCGCGGCAACCGCTATGCGATGCCTTTCCTGATGCCGGCGCCGGCGTTCGCCGAGCGGGCGTTCCAGGCCATCGGCGCGGGCGCCAGCTACCGCGTGATCCCGTGGCAGATGGGCGTGGTCGCCAAGCTGCTGCGGGTGCTGCCCAACGCGCTGTTCGACCGCCTGCTGGCCGGGCGCCCGCGCAAGGCCCGGCAGCACGGGCGCTGAAGCGCGCTGCGGCCGGTCCCCGCTGCGCTTGGGTGCGCTGCTTTCCGAAGAGACTGCTCTTTGAGCGGCCCAGCGACGAAAAAGGCTCCCGAGGGAGCCTTCTGCTGGTGTGTCGCGGCACGTCCGCCCCTGGGGCGGACGCGGGACGGGATCAATAGTCGTCGCCGCCGCCGCCGCCGTAGCCACCCCCGCTGCCGCCACCGCCGTCGCGGCGACCACCGCCGCGCGGGCCGGAGCCGTAGGGGCTGCGGAAGCCGCTGTCGCCGCCGCCGCCGTAGCCGCCACCTTCGCGGCGACCACCGCCGCCGCCGTAGCCACCACCGCCGCCTTCACGACGGCCACCGCCGCCGCCGCCGTAGCCGCCGCCACCGCCGCCGCCATAACCACCACCGCCGCCGTAGCCGCCACCGCCACCACCGTAGCCACCGCCGCCGGAGCGCGGCGGGCGCGCTTCCATCGGACGGGCCTCGTTGACGACCACGTTGCGGCCGCCGAGCGACTGGCCGTTCATGCCGGTGATGGCGGCTTGCGCCTCGGCATCGCTGCCCATCTCGACGAAGCCAAAGCCCTTGGAGCGGCCGGTATCGCGCTCCATCATGACCTTGGCGCTGGTGACCGCGCCGAACTGGCCGAAGGCCTGCGCCAAATCGCTGTCGCGCACCGAATACGGCAGATTGCCGACGTAAAGTTTGTTGCCCATTTGAAAGGGACTCCTTAATGACAAATGAAAAGCGATGGAGTCCGCAAAACGCCTTCGACGAAGCTGCGCTGCGCTGGCAACGAAGGGAAACTGACTGTGTTCACCGCAAGACCACATGGGGTGTGCAAGGCGCACACCCGCGCAATTATGCGCGATAACTGCGGCAGTCAAGCATCGGGATAATTCCCGATAGAGTTGGCAGGTTATTGCGTTCCCTCGGCGCCGCCCGGGCAGGCCCGGCAACCCCGCCCCTCCAATCGGCCGCCGCTCGGCGCGGCCTCCTTGGGCATCGTTTGCTGCTATTAAGATAGCTATAGGAGATGGACTGGCGAGGGTTGAAAGCCAAAAAGAACTCCTGAATTCACGAATGCGGCGCCGCCCTGGCGCATCGGCATGGAAGCCTTTCTCCCTTTCCACCGGCATCGTCACCCTGGCCGAGATGGGCGATAAGACCCAGATCGCCACCGTGGCGCTGGCCGCGCAGTACCAGCCATGGGGCCGCCGTGGTGGCCGGCACCACGCTGGGCATGATGATCGCCAACGCGCCTGCGGTGTGGTTCGGCGACCAGCTGGTCAAGAGGGTGCCGATCCGCGTGGTGCACCGGGTCTCGGCGCTGGTTTTCGCCGGCCTGGGCCTGTGGGCGCTGTGAGGTGGCCGCGCCTGACCGGCGCGCTATACTGGTCCGCCAGCGCCGATTTGCTTTCCTGCTTGCGGGCGCTCTAACAAATTCAGCTAAAGACGGACACCCGCGCACCACCCGGCATCCGCCTCTTTGGCGAGCCGGGTTTTTTGTTGCCATGTCGATCATTGCCACGCCGCAGGTCCTGCATTCCGAGGCGCCGCTGCCGCTGCGCAGCGGCGCGTCGATCCGGGACTACGAGCTGACCTACGAGACCTACGGCCAGCTCAACGCCGCCCGCGACAACGCAGTGCTGATCTGTCACGCCCTCAACGCCTCGCACCACGTGGCCGGCGTGTACTCGGGCCAGGACAGGAGCGAAGGCTGGTGGGACAACATGATCGGGCCCGGCAAGCCGGTGGACACCGACCGCTTCTTCGTCATCGGCGTCAACAACCTGGGCTCGTGCTTCGGCTCCACCGGGCCGATGCACCGCAACCCGGCCACGGGCGAGGTCTACGGCGCCGACTTCCCGGTCGTCACCGTGGAGGACTGGGTCGATGCCCAGGCCCGCCTGCTGGACGCGCTGGGCATTCGGCGGCTCGCCGCCGTCATGGGCGGCAGCCTGGGCGGCATGCAGGCGCTGAGCTGGACGATGCAGTACCCCGACCGCGTGCGCCACGCCGTGGTGGTGGCCAGCGCGCCCAACCTGTCGGCCGAGAACATCGCCTTCAACGAGGTGGCGCGCCGCGCCATCGTCACCGACCCGGACTTCCACGGCGGCCACTTCTACCGCCACGGCGTCATCCCCAAGCGCGGGCTGCGTATCGCGCGCATGATCGGCCACATCACGTACCTGTCGGACGACGTGATGAACGAGAAATTCGGCAGGCAGCTCCGGGAAGGCATCGACCTGAAGTACAGCACCCAGGACGTCGAGTTCCAGATCGAGAGCTACCTGCGCCACCAGGGCGACAAGTTCAGCGACTACTTCGACGCCAACACCTACCTCCTGATCACCCGCGCGCTCGACTACTTCGACCCGGCGCGCGCCTTCCAGGGCGACCTGACGCGCGCGCTGGCGGCCACCCGGGCGCGCTTCCTGCTGGTCAGCTTCACCACCGACTGGCGCTTCCCGCCCGCGCGCTCGCGCGAGGTCGTCAAGGCGCTGCTCGAAAACCGCCGCGACGTCAGCTACGCCGAGATCGACGCGCCCCACGGGCACGACGCCTTTCTGCTCGAAGACCCGCGCTACCTGGGTGTCGTGCGCTCCTACTTTGATAGTTTCAAGGAGGCCGTGCGATGAGCGACCAGGCCGTCATGCGCAGCATCGCCCGCCTGGTGCCCGAGGGCGCGCACGTGCTCGACCTGGGCTGCGGCGACGGCGCCCTGCTGGAGCTGCTGCGGCGCGAGCGGCGCTGCACCGGCTACGGCATCGAGATCGACGACGCCAATGTGCTGGCCTGCGTGCGGCGCGGCATCAACGTCTTGCAGCTCAACCTGCACCAGGGGCTGGCCGCGTTCCAGGACCAGAGCTTCGACGTGGTGCTGCAGATCGACACCCTGCAGCACCTGCGCAATGCCGAGGTCATGCTGCGCGAGACCGCGCGCGTCGGCCGCACCGGCATCGTCGCCTTCCCCAACTTCGCGCACTGGCCCAACCGCCTCTCCGTGGCGCGCGGGCGCATGCCCGTCACCCGCCGCCTGCCCTATCAGTGGTACGACACGCCCAACATCCGCGTCGGCACCTACAAGGACTTCGAGGCGCTGGCGCGCAAGAACGGCCTGAAGGTGCTCGACGCCTTCGGCCTCGAAGGCGGACGCGAAGTGCGCTGGCTGCCCAACGCTCGGGCCAGCACGGCGGTCTTCAAGCTGCAACGCTGATTTTCTGAACGGAATTGGCCTGTAGCCCCCATGGATATTGCGCCAACAGCTATCAAAATATGACTGCACTGCCCACCATCGAGCACTTGGCCACCGAGCTGGCCGCCGGGCGCACCAGCGCCACCGCGCTCACCGAGGCCGCCCTGGCGCGCGCGCAGGACCCGGCGGGCGAGGGCGCGCGCGTGTTCACCCTGCTGGACGCCGGGCGCGCCCGCGCCCTGGCCGCCGCCTCCGACGCCCTGCGCGCCGCCGGCATCGTGCGCTCCCCGCTGGAAGGCCTGCCGGTCTCCATCAAGGACCTGTTCGACGTCGCCGGCCAGGTCACCACCGCCGGCTCCGTCGTGCTGAAGGACGCCGCGCCGGCCGCGCGCAACGCCCCCGTCATCGACCGCCTCATCGCCGCCGGCGCGGTGATCGTCGGGCGCACCAACATGACCGAGTTCGCCTTCTCCGGCCTGGGCCTCAACCCGCATCACGGCACGCCGCGCAACCCGTGGGACCGCGTCGGTGGCGGGCGCATCCCCGGCGGCTCCAGCAGCGGCGCGGCGGTGTCGGTGACCGACGGCATGGCGGTGCTGGCCCTCGGTTCGGACACCGGCGGCTCGGTGCGCATCCCCTCGGCGCTGTGCGGGCTCGCGGGCTTCAAGCCCACGCAGCGGCGCGTGCCGCTGGCGGGCGCGCTGCCGCTGTCCACCTCGCTCGACTCCGTCGGCCCGCTGGCCGCCAGCGTGCGCTGCTGCGCCATCGCCGACGCCGTGCTGGCCGGCGAGCCGGCCGTGCCGCCGCCCGCGCGCGACCTGCAGGGCGCGCGGCTGGCCGTGCCCGAGACCGTGGTGCTGGACGACCTGGACGCCGCCGTGGCGGCCGCTTTCGAGCGCGCCCTGGCGCGGCTGTCGGCCGCTGGCGCGCGCGTGGCCCGCATCGCCGTGCCCGAGTTCGCCGAGTTCGCGCCGCTGCATGCGCGCGGCACGCTGCCCGCCGCCGAGGCCTGGGCCTGGCACCGCGCGCTGCTGGCGCGCGCCGGCGACGCCTACGACCCGCGCGTGGCCAGCCGCCTGCGCGGCGGCGAGCGCATGGGCGCGGCCGACTACGTCGAGCTGCTGGCCGCGCGCCGGCGCTGGATCGCCCAGGTCGAGGCGCGCATCGCCGGCTTCGACGCGCTGTTGATGCCCACCGTGCCCTGCATCGCGCCGCGCATCGACGCGCTGGCGCCGCCGCACGACGAGGCGTACTCGGCGGCCAACGCGCTGATCCTGCGCAACCCCGCGTTCATCAACTTCCTCGACGGCTGCGCGCTGTCGCTGCCCTGCCACGAGGACGGCGAGGCGCCGGTCGGGCTGACGCTGGCCGGCCGAGGCGGCACCGACCGCGACATCCTGGCGTTGGGCCTGGGCGTGGAACGGGTATTGGCAGGTATTTGAGGCGCTAGCCAGCGTGGATATTGACTTGTCTGCTGCAAATTAAGTAGCATCTGAATCGGGCTGCCGCGTCGGCGGCATGCACCCGTGGAGATTCCCAAAGTGTCCAATGCCGGACACTCAGCGCCCCGTCCTGTTTGCTACCGTCGCCGACGCACACAACACAGCGAGAGGTCAGCGATGTCGAAGACGGCGATGCCTGCGGGCGAGGGCGATCCGGGCGCGGGGTTCGAGGGCCGCATCGGCCGCACGCTGGGCGAGTCCCTACCGCATTGGCGCGCGCCGCGGCGCCCGCCGGCAGGCAGCCCCAACGTGGTGGTCATCCTGTTCGACGACCTGGGCTTTTCCGACTTCGGCTGTTTCGGCGGCGAGATCCACACCCCGAATATCGACCGCCTGGCCGCCGGGGGGCTGCGCTTCACCGGCTACACCACGGTGCCCATGTGCACGCCGGCGCGCGCCGCGCTGCTCACGGGCAAGAACCCGCACAGCGTGGGCTGCGGCTGGCTGACCCACAACGACCCCGGCTACCCCGGCTACAAGGGCGAGATGAGCAAGGACGCCCCCACCATGGCCGAGCTGCTGCGCGCGCAGGGCTACGCCACCTTCGCGGCGGGCAAGTGGCACAACACCTACGACGCCAACGCGCAGCCGGGCGGCGACATCAGCTCGTGGCCCCTGCAGCGCGGGTTCGACCGCTTCTATGGCTTCCTGGGCGCGGAAACCAGCTATTTCCAGCCGGACCGCATGCTCGAGGGCAACCAGCCGGCCGCGGCCGACCAGTTCCCGCCGGACTATTTCGCGCCGGACGACTACACCGGCCGCGCCGTGTCCTGGCTGGCCGAGCAGCAGGCCTGCGCGCCCGACAAGCCCTTCTTTCTGTACCTGGCCTACCAGACGCCGCACACGCCGCTGCAGGCCAAGCCGGCCGACCTGGCGCGCTACGGCGGCCGCTACCAGGCCGGCTGGGACGCGCTGCGCCGCGAGCGCTTCGAGCGCCAGCGCGCCATGGGGCTGATCGAGGACAACGCCGGCTTTTCGCCCCGCAACCCCGGCGTGCCTGCCTGGGACGCGCTCCGCGAGGACCAGCAGAAGCTGTTCGCGACGCACATGGAGGTCTACGCGGCGCTGATCGACAACGCCGACCAGAACGTCGGCCGCGTGCTGGACTTCCTGCGCCAGAGCGGCCAGTGGGACAACACGCTGATCCTCATCACCTCCGACAACGGCGCCAATTCCGTCGGCGGTCCGGAAGGCGTGGTCAATCTGCAGGGGCGCCGCTCGGGCCTGCCGGAGGATCCGGCCGTCGTTGCCCAGTTGCTGGCGCAGGGCCGCATGGGCGGCAACGACACCTACGCCGCCTACCCCAGCGGCTGGACGCAGGTGAGCAACACGCCCTACCGCTACTACAAGCGCACCCCCATGGCCGGCGGCATCCGCGTGCCGCTGATCGCGCACTGGCCCCAGGGCCTGGCGGACGCCGGCGCGCTGCGGCGCCAGTGGGTGCACGTCACCGACCTGCTGCCCACCGTGCTGGGGGTGACCGGCGGCGCCTACCCCGACACCTTTCGCGGGCTGCGCACGCGCGCGCTGGACGGGCGCAGCTTCGCGGCCATGTTCGGCGACGCCGCCGCGCCCCGGCAGCGTGAGCGCCAGTACTACGAGCTGCAGGCCAACCGCGGCTACATCAGCGGGCGCTGGAAGATCGTCTCGCTGCAGGCGCCGCGCCAGCCGATCCAGCTGGACAACTGGATGCTGTTCGACCTGGAGAACGACCCCGCCGAGATCGAGGACCTGGCCGCGCGCCACCCCGACACCGTGGCCCGGCTGGTGGCCGAGTTCGAGGAAGACGCCAGCGCGAACTACGTCTATCCGCTGGACAACCGCGACGACATCCGGGCGGTCACCGTGCCACCGCACGAACTCGCGCAGTCGGGCACGCCGCGCGATTTCGCGCCGCAGGTGCGCTGGGTGCCCAACACCGTGGTGAGCCCGCTCATCGCGGACCGCGCTTACACCTTGCGGGCCCGCTTCGACTGGCAGCCGGGTGACGAGGGCGTGGTGCTGGCGATCGGCGACCGCTTCTGCGGCATCAGCCTGTTCGTCGAGCGCGGGCAACTGCATTTCGTCTACCAGTGGTGGTACAGCCCGACCGAGCTGGCCCCGATCGATCTGCAGCCCGGCGCGCAGGAATTCCTGCTCGACTACCGCGCCCTGGGCGAGCGCCGGGGCGAGGCCGACGTCAGCCTCAACGGCCGGCGCTGCCACGCGGCGGTGGACCTGTCGCCCACCATGGTGCGCGTGCCGTCGGGCGGCCTGACCGTGGGGCTGAACCGGCGTGAGGCCATCAGCCCGCGCTATGCCGGCCGCGGCGTGTTTCGCTACAGCGGCCGCATCGAGGGGGTGCGTATCGAGCCGGGCGCGCAGGCGCCTCACACGCCCATGAACCTCGACGAAGCGGCCGTGCAGGCCGCCATGCGCGCGGCGGCCCACAACGCCTGACTGCGTGTTTTCCCTGGTGGGGCCGGCGATTCGGGGCTCTGTCAAGTTTCAGGCAGTTCGCGCCAGGCAGGCTTCCTAGCATCGCTGCCTGTGAATGCCAACCACCCTTCAGGAACCCGCAGGCTTCGGCATCAGGCCAAGGCCCGCCCGCTCGGCCAGACCCGGCGGGTCGATGATGGTCAGGCTGGCGTAGTGCAGTGCGATCAAGCCGTCGCGCTTGAGTTGCTGCACGGCGAAATTGGCGCGCTGCCGGCTCACGCCCAGCCAGTCGCCAATGTCGGCCTGGGACATCTGCAAGGTCAGCGCGACGCCGTCGGGCTGAGGGCGGCCGCTGGTGATCGCCTGCAGGTGCAGCTGGCGCGCCAGCCGGACATCCAGGGTCATGGTGGTGTCCACCAGCAGCCGCTCGTAGATGAGCCGGGAGCGATAGGCCATCTGCAGTTCCAGCGCCCGCGCCAGCGACGCAAAGCGGTCGCGCAGCGCGCGAAAGGCCGGCCCCCGCACCAGCAGTACGCGGGTCGCCGTTTCGCGGGCGATCAGGTCGCTCAGGTGGGGCAGGCCATCCCACAGGCTCACCGTGGCGGCGATGTCGCCCGGCCCCAGGAAGGCCAGCAAATGCCGGCGGCCGTCCTGGTGCAGCACGCTGGATTCGATCGCGCCGTCCACGATCACCAGCAGATGCTCGAAACGGTCGCCGCGCCGCACCAGCGCTTCCCCCTTGGCCAGGGACAGCACGTGCCCGGCCTCCGCGAGCGCCTGGCGCGCCTCGGGTTCGCAGTCGCGAAAACCCAGCGACTGCTTCAGCAGCGCGGCCGCGAGCAGTCTGCCGCTGGTCTGCATGTCCATGGCTGGGCGATGGGCCGGCATGTTCCGCGAACCTCTTTCCTGAGTCGAGCGACCTGTCGCGCGGCATTGTGCCAGTTCGTCCTTTTTGATGCCCTAGGAAACGCATGACTTCACCCAACCCCCTGATGGTCCCCGCGCCCAACCCGCCGGGCGGCGCCAGCGCCTCCGCCGTGCTGCGGGCGCTGCGCGCCGCGGGCGTGACGCACGTGGTCACCGTGCCCGATTTCGTGCAGTTCGCCCTGCATGCGCAACTGGCCGCGGCGGACGCCGGCATCGCGCAGGTGTACGCCTGCAGCGAGGACCAGGCGCTCACGGTGGCCGCCGGCCTGTACGTCGGCGGCGCCAAGCCGGTGGTGCTGGTGCAGAACCAGGGCTTCTACAAGTGCCTGAACACCCTGCGCGCGACCTGCATCGACGCCGGGGTGCCGGTGGTGTTCCTGGTCGGCCAGTTCGGCCGCGAGATCGAGAACATCGGCCAGCCCACGCGCGCGTCCAGCCGCAGCATGGTGCGGCTGCTGGAGCCCGTGATCGAGACGCTGGGCCTGCGCTACTGGAAGGTGGCCGACGACGCCGATGCCGCCGGCATCGCGCAGGCGCTCGCGCATGCCCACGCCGAGGAAACCGGCGCGGTGGTCCTGATCGACCGCCACCTCACCTGGAACTGACCCCACACGGAAAGCGCACCATGCACATCGGTCAAGCCTGCGCCGCCATTGCCGCGGCGCGCAAAAACATCTGCCCACAGGCGCCGCTGGTGGCGACCATGTCGGCCCAGTTCGCGTTCGACGCCCTCGGCGAGACCGAGCGCCGCATCGACTCGGTGCCGCTCATGGGCGGCGCCGCCGGCCTGGGCCTGGGGCTGGCGCTGGCCCGCCCCGACCTGCCCGTCATCGTCGTCGATGGCGACGCCAGCCTGCTGATGGAACTGGGCAGCCTGGTGACCGTGGCGCACAACCGCCCGGCGCGCCTGCTCCATTTCGTGTGCGCCAACGGCGTGCAGTTCAACGGCCTGCGCAACCTGCCCACGGCCGGCGCCGACCCCGCCTGCGACTTCGCGGCCATGGCCCTGGCCGCCGGCTACGCGCATGCCGAGCGCATCGGCGACGCGGGCCAGCTGGCCGCCGCCCTGCCCGGCCTGCTGGCGCGCACCGGCGCCACCCTGATCGAGCTGGCGCTGGCGCGCGACCCCGCCCGCGTGGGCGCCGAAACGCCGCAGCCGCTGCTGCCGCCCTTCCAGTTCGTCCGCATGCGCCACGCCGTGCGCACGCTGAAGGCGGCGCTGCAATCCTGACCCCCCGACGAAGGCGAGCCATGACCCCTGAACGCAACGAGTTCGACTACATCATCGTCGGCGCCGGTTCGGCCGGTGCGGCGCTGGCGGCGCGGCTGACCGAGCGCGCGCAGCGGTCCGTGCTGCTGCTGGAAGCCGGCCCGCCCGACACCAACCTGTGGACGCGCATCCCGCTGGGCGTGGGGTTCGTGCTGGCGCAGGGCAAGGTCACGCGCGCCTTCAACACCCAGCCCGACCCGCAGATGAACGGCCGCGGCATCTACTGGCCGCGCGGCTGGGTGGTGGGCGGCTCGTCCACCGTCAACGGCATGATCTGGGTGCACGGCACGCCGCGCGAGTACG
>Ga0075163_10006002_pt1 | contig 16112 bp, 13 predicted proteins | sample JI1023141ADNA_FD_71478 | JGI IMG/M metagenome (GOLD analysis project Ga0075163, IMG submission 71478) | Wastewater effluent complex algal communities from Wisconsin, to seasonally profile nutrient transformation and Carbon sequestration -... | ecosystem: Engineered > WWTP > Effluent > Algae...
GCGCTTTCCGGCAAATTCGACTGTTTCAATATTGTCTTCGTTCTCGGTTACGTTCACCGGATAGCCCATGCGCCGAAGCGCTTCCAGCGTCAGCGTCGTGTCGTCGCTACGGAGCGGATTACGCACAATAGCGGGGCTGCCGGAAGCGTCAGATGCGAATGCCGCAATGATGAGCGCCCGGTGCGTAAGGCTTTTGGAAGTCGGCACTGCAAGAGAGCCGTGCACGACTGCGGTTTTGATGAGGCGTTTTTCCATTTTGTAGTAGCTGGTTGGTTAAGTGCGCCGCAAGAATTTGCTCTGCAAGAACGTTCTCAAGGGGGCAATCTTTTCGTTGGCGAGTGCATGATACCTAGCTTGCAATTCCATTCCACACACGGCGTACTTCCTCAATCGGTACATCTACCCCCGTGAAAAGGCGGAATTGGTGCGCCGCCTGACGGATAAACATTTCGTCGCCGGTAATCGTCGTGCAGCCCTCATATTGTGCGGTCTGGATGAATTTCGTGCGAATGGGATTGTAAATAACATCCAGCACAATCATTCCACGCCGAAACAACTCACTGCCGTAGGGCATTTCGTCCACGTGCGGTGTCATGCCGACGGATGTGGTTTGAATAATACCGCCGATGTCCAGCATTCCAAAATCAGATTCGGTAACAGCCTTTACGCGGAACTTGCTGGTGATAGCGCCTACGCGGGCGCGATTTCTGCCGATAACATATATTTTTTTGACCCCCAAGCGATTCAGCGCCGCAATCGTACTTTGCGTGGTCGCACCCGTACCGATGATAAGAACGCCGTACTCCAAATCTTTTCCGTGTGGGCGCAAAATGTCTTCCAGTGCCAAAACATCAGTGTTAAAGCCCTTCCAGCGACCATTGATGGGAATAGCAGTGTTGCAAACGCCGGAAAGCCTCGCTTCTTCGGAAATATCGTCGAGGAGATTGAAGATTGCTTCTTTGTGCGGAATGGTGATGCTCAGTCCCGACAGGCTTTCGCGCCAGTCCGACCAAAATTGTTTTGCTTCGGGAGTCGGGAAATTCAAATAGAGAAGTGAATTACTATTCGGAAGCAGCTTGTAGAGCGCGTTGTGCAAATACTTTCCTCTGCTCTGGCGCGTCGGGTAGCCCAGCAAACCGTACACGCTAATCTGCATACTTTTTTCATGCAGGAAATAAACATTTTTTGCATCGCCAAGTGTGATTTGTCCCGAAGCTGTTGGCGCTTCACCGTCTAACGCCAAATATGTCCACGCATTGCCGCGTACTGAACCGAGAATGCGCGACGGCTCACCGAGTTCGCCCATGGCATGAATGACGACATTCAGAAAGCGCGACTTTGCGTATTCGATGAGGTTCATTGCCACGAGTGCATCGCTAGGGCTGTCGGCAGTGAAGATAAGTTTATAGACATCGGCGTAAATATCGGTCATATCGTCCAGTTTGTCGCGCAATTCCTCGAATGTGGCTCCGGTCGTGATAATGTGATGCGAGAGAACAATTTTTGTGGGCAAGCCGATGGGGAGATAGGGCAGTAACTCGTCTGCAATGGCGTGTTCCACATCAAGCCATTCCACGCCCGCCAGCATTGCATCATTGTACATTGCCAAACGCTCTTCGTCCGAACCGATGAAATAGCCGCCTTCTTCGCGAGAGCGGCAGGTAACGAGCAGTGGCTTTTTCGGGGCGTGTTCGCGTATGAACTCCCAGTCCATGAGTTCAAGTTCTTCCATCGGAATCATATCCACGCGAAGTTCTATCATGTCAGCATCGGCGGCACGTCCAAGCATCGGTACAATGTCCGTGGCGTACTGTGGCATTACCGACACGCACATCTGCGGTGGCACTGCGCCCACGATGCTTGCATTCAGTGCCCGTTCAAAGGCATCGCGCTCAACGGGTTGAGAAAGCACATATTCCGTGGGAGAGCGCATGAGCACAAAGCGTGGTGCGCCTTCGCGTGATTTTTTGTCCATCGTCAGAGAATGCCACACCGCATCGCGTGAGAAACGATGCGAATAATCATTTTTGAGATGATACCGTTCCAAGAGCGTATCGAAGCGCTGCACAGCCTCTTCGGGGTACCCCAAAAGTTCAGCCGAAAGCCGCATCGCAACGCGCATCCCGGAAGCTACGGCAAATCCATGGGCAATTTGGTACGTGCTTAGTGCCTCAAAAGCGTGTCCGGCGGTGTGACCGAAGTTCAAAATCGCCCGAACACCGGCTTCTTTCTCATCTGCACAGACAATATCCATTTTGAGCTGCGCCGAGCGGGCAATAATATGGCTCAAAACGGCACGGCTCCGCAATTTGATTGCGGCTTCATTTGCCTCCAGATACGTCCATAAGTCGGGGTCGAGCGAAGCGGCATACTTAATCACCTCAGCCATTCCGTTGTAAAATTCTATATCGGACAAGGTTTCCAGCGTGGTAATATCGGCAAAGACTGCTTCGGGCTGATAAAATGCACCAATAAGGTTCTTTCCTGCGCTATGATTGATGCCGGTCTTGCCGCCAATACAGCTGTCCACCTGCGCCAGAAGCGTCGTAGGCAAGTGAATAAGCGGCACTCCACGATGAAATGTTGCTGCAAGATAGCCCGCTAAATCGCCTACCACGCCCCCGCCAACGGCGACGATAAGTGTGTCGCGTCCCAGTTTTGCCGCAAACAGGCGGTCTTCGAGGTCATCTTTGATAGCGCGGGACTTGCTGGCTTCGCCCGCCGGAAAAACAAATACGCCGGAAAAGCGAGGATGCTCGGAAAATAAGATTTCCAAACGGTTTTGATAGCGCTCGGCGACATTGGTATCGGTGATAATGGCTACATTATGCTTCGGAAAGCGTTCTAGGATAAACTCAGCAGCCAAGCCCCAAATATCAGCGCCGCAGGTGTAGGGTATGGTGCGTTCTGTGCCGGGAAGTGTGTAGGAAAGAGTCTTGGTGAAAGGCATAAATTCTGGGCAAGAGTGAACAGTAGTAGGTCAGCAAATTCTCCTCCTTTTTGTAAGCGTTTCGTTCACGAATGGTTCTTCGGTGCTTGTGGCGGACAGCGAAACACACAATGAAAAAATGGGGAGCGAGAAATGTGCTTTGGGAGAAAAATTTGCACAAGCAAAATTTTTTGATTACTTTTCAAAAGTACGATTACTTGTACTCTCAAATATACACAAAGTTTTCGCAGATGAAAGACCCAATCAACATTTTCCGCAAAAAAGCTACGCCAGAGACCGCTTTTTACCGCATGAACGCTGCTATGCAACCGTTCTACGGCTTCTATTTTTATAGCTTTTTTGCCTTTTATTTTTACGGTAAAAGCGCGGGACTGTTGATATACTAAAACGCTCATAACATCAAATCTCAACATCCCGCGCTCCCACAAGAGTTTGCGGGATTTTTTTTGCCCATAATTCGAGTTCATTGTTTATTTATTTTCTTCATTTTCAGAGAACGAGGCTAAATTTATGGCGACCCATACCATTGCAATACAAGGCGTTGCAGGTGCATACCACGACATCGCCGCACGGCGTTATTTCGGCGCAGCCAAGGGCGATACCGTCGAAATCGTCGAATGTGACACCTTCGACCAGCTCTGCGAAGCAGTCACGAACAACACTGCCAGCGCGGGCATGATGGCGATTGAGAACACTATCGCCGGTAGTATTTTGCCAAACTACGCGCTCTTGCAGACCTATAATTTGTCGGTCATTGGCGAAACATATGTGCGGATTCAGCATAATTTGCTGGCGCTGCCGGGGCAGAGCATCAAAGACATTCACACCGTACAAGCGCACCCGATGGCGCTCTTGCAATGCCGTGACTTCTTTGCGAAATACCCCCACATTCACGTCGAAGAAGCGTTTGATACCGCAGGTATTGCAAAAAAGATTCGTAATGAGAATATAAGCGGCTTGGCTGCTATCGCGGGCTATCTGGCTGCTGACCTGTACAAACTTGATACTCTTGCAGAGGGCTTAGAATCGAATAAACAAAATTTCACGCGCTTTCTGGCGATTTCTCGCACCGCAAATCATGTCTCGCGCGAGTTCAATAAAGCATCTATCGGCTTTCGCGTGTCGCACACCTCCGGTACTCTTGCCGATGCACTGGCTATTTTCAAGCGCAACGGCATCAATCTCACCAAAATCCAGTCTATTCCTGTCATCGGCGTTCCCTACGAATACACAATCCACGTGGATATGACATGGGAAGACACAAGTGATTTTGAGCAGGCACTCCGCGAATTTAAGCCGGAAGCGCTTGAACTCAAGGTGTTCGGGGTGTATAAGGAAGGCGAGAAAAACATTGACCTTACGACCAAGCATATCATCACCGTCAATGAACCCAACGACCCTGAAGAACCGCAGGAAGTCTTAGAAACCGCTAAAAAGCAAGATTCCGGCGAGATGACGATTCCGGCGTGGCAAAACTGGATTCCGCCGGCGCCAAATACAAAAAGCAACTATTTGCTGATTTCGGGACCTTGTAGTGCCGAAACGGAGGAACAAGTGCTGGAGACCGCACGGCGCATCGCCGCAACGGGCAAAGCAAGTGTCTATCGGGCAGGAGTCTGGAAGCCACGCACCCGCGCCGGTGGATTCGAGGGACACGGAGTGAAGGCGCTTCAATGGCTCAAACGCGCCAAAGAAGAAACAGGTTTGATGATGGCTGTCGAGGTCGCAACGGCGCAGCACGTGGAAGATTGCTTGCGTCATGGTATTGACATCCTTTGGATTGGCGCTCGCACCACCGGAAACCCCTTTTCAGTCCAAGAAATCGCTGATGCCGCGCGAGGTACGGACGTGGGCATGATGGTCAAAAATCCGATTAGTCCCGATTTGGAGCTGTGGATGGGCGCAATGGAGCGCGTCTATCGCGTTGGCATTAACAAATTGATAGCGATTCATCGGGGATTCTCCACGCACGAAAAAAGCGTCTATCGCAATAATCCGACGTGGGCGATTCCGATGCAATTCCGCGCCCGTCTGCCCCAAATGCCGCTTATCAACGACCCCAGCCACATCACGGGCAAACGCGCACTGCTCGCAGGCGTAGCACAAAAAGCGATTGATTTGGGTATGGACGGCTTCATTATTGAATCGCATATTGACCCCGACAACGCATGGACAGATGCCGCGCAGCAGGTTACACCGGAAGTGCTTGCCGAAATGCTGAATAGCCTGACGTGGCAGCCCGCCTACGGCTCGGTGACACACGACGACACCAGCAAACTCGACACGCTGCGCTCGGCTATAGACCGCTTGGACGCTGAGTTCATGGACTTGCTGGCAGCTCGCATGAACATTGTGCGGGAAATCGGCGAGTACAAGAAGCATAATAACTTGGACGTGTTGCAGCCAGCACGGTGGGAAGAAATCATCCAGAAGCGCCTCGCGCAAGGCGGTAAGCTGGGCTTGGGCGATGGATTTGTGCGAGAAGTCTTCAGCAATATCCACAAAGAATCGCTGACCATCCAGCAGGGATAAATTTTTGTACGCCAAAGCGCTGAAAGCGTTGGCAATTAGCGCTTTGGCTTTTTTTTTGACACATTTTCTCTATAATTTTTTGCATCAGATATGCCCTCAGACCACAATGCTATCCAAGCCAGACTGGATGCGCTCTACCAAAGCATCTGCTTTCGCAAGGGCGAAAAACCGATCTTTGAAAGCCTACGAGCACTTTTTATTCCTCAAGGCTTGCTTATCAATAACAACAATCCCGCTGCGCCGGAGGTGATGAGCGTGGATGGGTTTATTGAAGTCGTGCAGTCGGCTCTTGCTACGGGCGGCTTGGAAGAATTTCACGAGCGCGAAATTGCACGGAGAATCGAAGTCTTTGGCAATATCGCACACGTCTTCAGCACTTACGAAGCCAGATTTGATGCTGATTCTAAAGAACCTTTCAGCATCGGCATTAACACAATACAGCTTGTGCGGACGGGCGCAAGTGGCAGTGAAAACTGGCTTGTTTCCTCAATGGCGTGGAATGACGAAACGTCGGAGAGACCAATTCCGGCACAATACCGCACGGCGCATCAATAATTTCATTCAACAATGACCATTCAAACTATCGGTATTATAGGCTACGGGCGCTTTGGCAAGCTACTTGCCACCTCGCTTGCGCAGGATTTTCAGGTTCTCGTTTTTGACTCTGCTTTATCGCCCGCACCTTTGCAAGAGGGCGTCAATGCTGTTTCACAGGACGATGTGCTTGGTGCAGATTGCGTTTTTATTTGTGTTCCCATTGTTGCGCTCGAAAGCGTTGTCCGCGAGATTGCGCCGCTTCTGCCGGAAGGAACGCCGGTGCTGGATGTGTGCTCGGTGAAATTGCATCCTGCGAGCATCTTGCGCGAGCATTTGCGACCACGAGCACCGATTTTACCAACGCATCCGATGTTTGGTCCTGTGTCGGCAAAAGACGGCTGGGCGAATTTACCCTTTGTTCTTTGTCCCGAAGAAGACGCTACGCCTGATGAGCAAAGGCTTCTGGACTTTTGGCATTCGTACATCACCACCAAGCAAGGCGCTCGTGTTATCACCATGAGTGCTGACGAACACGACCGCACAACCGCCTATAACCTTTGCCTGACGCAGCTTTTGGGGCGAGTGCTGGGGAATATCGGCATACAATCCTCGCCCATAGACGCGCAGAGTTTCAAGCATCTGCTTTCGATGAAAGATATGTCCTACAGCGATTCGATGGAACTTCTTATTGGGATGCACCGCTACAACCCTTATTCCGCCGAGATGCGCGGACGTTTGCTCAGGGAACTGGAGCATATCGAAACCATTATTGCAAGCGCCTCCTAGCGTGTTTTGTTTGCGTTCTGCTGTTTTCCCGTTTCATTACTTTGCCACGTGAGAAAGTTTGCCTAATTTTTCCGTGTTGAATGGTGCGTTGCTATTCATTACCACTCACGTCGTCGGTGTGATTCTTTAGAGAGATTTTGTATTCATGGCACGATTTATTTTGCTTACCGTTGTTGCTTTTGTGGCAATTACGTTTGTATCTCTTGCGCTCAAGGGGATTCTGCGGCGCTTCATCGGGGGCGCTGTCTCTCCGGTGGCAGGCAAGAAGGGGCGCGAGCAGGATAAGCGCATCCTCTACAAAAAAGATGATGTCGTTGTTCTGCAAGGCGAAGCAAAAGAAAATACAACACCCACATAATGAACACCCCCGCCACTATCTGCCAACCGCGCCACCACTACTCACCCCAAACACTATCCAATACCGCACCAAACCTTTATGAGCAAAAATTTCCGCATTGACGAAACCGCTCTTTCAGTCCCAGCACCTGAATTCGCACTCGAAGGAACTTCTAAATTCATTTCCGCCGAATCAAGTTCCTCCGAAGCAGTGCCTCACCATGGCTTCATCACGGCGATTGACGTGGGCACAAACTCGTTTCATGCTGTTGTGGCAAGCGTTAGTTCCAAAGGCGTATTCACAATTCAGAGCAGAGACAAAGAAAATGTGCGGCTTGGCGAATCAACCAGCGACATGAAATATATTTCGCAGGAAGCAATGCAGCGTGGTGTGGCAGCAATGAAGCGTTTTGCACGTATGTCGGCTCTGGCAAAAGCACCCGTGCGAGCTATCGGCACAAGTGCTATGCGCGAAGCAATCAACCGCGATGAGTTTGTGCGCCTTGTGCAGGAGGAAACGGGCATCATGATTGAAGTGGTCTCCGGCAACGAGGAAGCCCGTCTTATCTATCTTGGCGTACTGCAAGCGCTTCCAATTTTGGACACGAAAGCTCTTGTCATTGACATCGGCGGTGGCTCGACCGAGACCATCGTGGGGTATCGCGGTGAAATGCTTTACGGGCATAGCGCAAAGCTCGGTGCTATTAGGCTTACACGGCGCTTTTTTCATAGCGACAGGCTTTCCGCAAAAGCAATCAAAGACTGCCGTGAATTTATTCGTGGCGAGTGGGCGTTGGTTTTTCGTTCGATTCAGGTCTGCGGCTTTGATAAAGCAGTGGCAAGCTCCGGCACGGCACAAACGATTGCGGCTGTGGCTTTGGCGCAGAAAAATCGCCTTTTTGACGACGATGATGAAGCGCTGAACGGCGTTACGCTGACGCAAAGCGAGATTCTATCGGCAATAGAGGCTATTTTGAAAGAGAAGACAACCAAAAAACGGAGTGAAATTCCGGGCATGGACCCGAAGCGTGTGGATATTATCGTCGGGGGCGCATTGATTTTGGAACAAGCAATGACGCGGCTGAACATACGCGAGTTGACTATTTCGGATTATGCCTTGCGCGAAGGAATTTTGCTGGATTATTACCAAAAGCAATTTGATATTGAGCGCTACCACCATCTGAGCCGCCTGCGCTACGAAAGCGTGATGAACCTTTGCGATACCTGCCAGATTGATAAACGCCACGCCGAACACGTGCGTACACTCGCCGTGCAGATATTCGACGAACTCAAGGACGCGGGCTTGCATACCTTCACCGAAAGTGACCGCGAGCTTCTTGAAGCCGCTTCGCTGCTGCATGACGTAGGCTATCATATTTCATCCGACCAACACCATAAACACAGTTATTACATTATTCGGAACTCGCCGCTTTTGGGCTTCACCAACGATGAGGAAGAACTTATCGCCAACATTGCCCGGTATCATCGCAAAAGTCACCCGAAGCCCAAGCACGAGAATTTTCAGCGTGTGCCGCCTGCCAAGCGACCGCTTGTGTCCTTGTTTGCAGGGATATTGCGTATTGCCGAAGGGCTGGACAGGCGGCGGCAGGTGATTATTCGCAATGTGTCCATTCACATTCACGGCGCGGAATTGGTGTTTGAACTTCGATGCCGTGAGTGCGAAGATACGCCGGAGATTGAGGTTTGGAGCGCCGAGCGGCGGACACCACTTTTGGAAGAGCAGCTTGGAAAAAAGATAGTTTTTCGTTTGGCGTAAAGTTCAATTTAAGTGCCGTGAAAATTTGTACTCTGGTAAAAAAACGATATTTTGGACGAAAACGTAGCGTCATCATTTTTTTGTCCTTTCCATGAACATAGCGTCATTTCTACCTTCCCGCATTCTTTCTGTTGCGGTTCTTCTGATGATAAACACTCTTGCGACCTTTGCCAAAGCAGGCGATACCCCTCGCGACGACCAATGGAAAACGGGCAATCGCATTCTCGTGCGAGGTGGTGTGTCGGTGCCGATGTTTGGTTTTGCCGCGCTGCCGATAACGATTGCCGATTTTACGCCGCAGGAAGGAAGAATGCCTGCGGGCGCTGCTATGCTGGGCGCAACCTTTGGTGTGGGAACAATGTACCGACTGCATCCGAGTGTGGCGGTTATTGGTGGGCTGGATGTGAATTACAACCCGTACAACACGACCGAAGCAGAGAAAAATTTGCGTACAAGCATTGGTGCAATCAATCTTCTGGGGCTGAATATCAATTTGCTTTCTTCCGCACTGGCGAGTATTCTTCAGTCATCGTCGTCGTTCACTGCGCAAGCGCATTGGAACGGCACATTGACCGGCGGCTTGCGTTATGATTTCCAGATTGTTCCCGCGATACTAAGCGCCTATCTGTCGGGTGAAATTGGTGCAATGTATGGGGTGTATCCGCAAACAGAATCGAAGGTAAATCTTACCATTCCGCTCTTCAATATCAACGCCGATATTATCAATACGGTCAAGCAAACAAGCGGCGTGGGGTTCGTGTGGGCTGTTGGTGGTGGTTTGCTCGTCTCGGAGCGTGTGAATTTGGGTGTGCGCTATGCGGCGGCAGCACCGACCTACACAAGCAGCATTGCCACTGTCGTGGATTCGCGCGGCGGTGCAACCGGTACGCTTATTATTCCGGGCATCGGGCGCATTAGTTCGCAGGATATCGTCTCTTCAATTTTGGGTGCATTTCCCGAGCGCAATGCACCATTCTCTTTCCCGACAACGATGATCCAATGCACGATTGCCTATGCGTTTTGATGTGGTAAGAGGAGTGCTGATGATGCGTGTAGTTTATTCGTGTCCTGAGCGCTCTACTGGTGAGATGTCTTTTTTGCGTGCAAAAGTTCTTGCTCCTCAGCCAGTAGCGCCGAAAATTGGCGGCTATCCATGAATCCCACAATTCGATTTCTATATTCTTTGGCTCTTTGTGCGTTCTCAATCTCGATTTTTCTGTTTTTGCCGATGCTGAGATATTCTTCTGTTTGGTCAATACCGACAAAACGTCTGTTGGCAAGATTAGCGGCAATCCCCGTGGTGGCGCTTCCTGCAAATGGGTCAAGAATCCACGCATTTGGCTTGGTAGCGGCTAAAATTGTACGTGTCAAGACCGAGAGCGGCTTTTGCGTTGGGTGCTTGCCGCATGATTTTTCCCATGGTGCAATGGCAGGTAGCTTCCACACATCTTTCATTTGTTTATTGTCGTTGATGTGTTTCATCAGGTCGTAATTGAAGTAGTGCGGAATTTTTTCGCTTTTGCGTGCCCAGATTATCTGCTCGGTGGAATGAGTAAAATAGCGACAGGAGAAGTTTGGCGGCGGGTTCGTTTTCTCCCAGGTGATGATATTCAAAATCTTGAATCTCAGTTCCGTCAGGAGTTGACCAATGGAAAAAATATTATGCATCGTTCCACTGATCCAAATAGTCGCATCATCGTTCATTTTCTCACGAACAAGCGAAAGCCACGAACGATTGAATGTATTGACCGACTCAAGACCGCCCGACGACCTATCCCATGCCCCCTTATTGACACTTGCGATAACACCGTTTTGAATGGTTAGCCCGTTGTTGGATAAAAAATACGGTGGGTCGGCAAAGACCATATCAAATGTATAGTCGAATTGCGGTAAAACTTTAATGTAAAAAAGATTGTAGTCTTTCCAATTTTTTGAATATATGATTTTCGGGTTTGTCTAACTCTTCATAGTGCTTTTCCTCATCAGCGTAAAGATACTCAATAATGTCTCTTATTAGCTCATTCTTCTCATCATTTTTACTTTGACTATTTATGTCAATAAAATTGACTTCTACATAGTCATTGCCATCTAAAGCAATCTTACTTTTTTGTACAGTTCGTCAACTTTAGCAATGGCATCACTTGAAGACATTGCTTCAATTTCAATAACCCTAGCCAAAAATTCCTGAACTTCAATTTTAAATGTTTCCATAGATTATTTTTTTGTAATTACCACGACCAACAAATTCAATAATACCTTTATCGCGTAAAACTTGTAATTGTTGTCTAATTTTATCTTTGATGAAATTGTTGTTTGGATATTTCAATTTCAATATTTCTTCAAATTGATATACGTCATTCAAGGTAAATATTTCTTTGGAAATAGAATCAATACAATTCATCACATCTAAAATCCAACCTTTTGCATCAATACTTTTCTCTCTGAGAAAAAGAGTTCTCTTGAACGATGCTTGAACAATTTTCTTATCAATAGGCTGTGCATTTTTAACCAAAAAAACTTTGCCCGCCTCTGCAATACTTGAAATATCAATATTGCACCCAACCCAACCCGCTCTTCGTGCTGTTACTGCTAAAGGTTTCCTTTTGACGATGACTTCTGATGTGAAAAACTGCTTGGGTATAATGAGAAAATTATTCACCAACCATTGATTTGAATACGTTAAAAAGAAGAAATTAGGGTTGTTATTTGAGTTTATTCTTTGCATCATCGCAGAATAAGCACCATCAACAATTGTATGCGATAAGTGACCATTCTTACTTTTTAACTCAAATTCTTCGCCGCAATTTCTACAATAGAAATCAGCAACCGGTCTATTATTCTCAAATTCGTGTAACGAAGAATGACCGCAACAAGGGCAATAAGAGTTTGCTTTAACCCAGTGTTCGGTTAAGATTCTTGCTCGTTGAGCATTGCTTGAATATCCTCTCGCTAGCTCTATATCAAGATGCAGATTCATTGTACACTAAATCCTATTCTGCTGCAACGACTAGAGCAGATGTACCCTGAATAACGGAATCATTTTGCAGAAAATTTACGGTTGGTTTCATACAATGACACGAGGAAGTATTATGAGTTTTTTCAGCAAAACGCAAAGTACAATTTCTTAGCATGAGAAACAATGTTCAATTCAACAAAAAAGCCCGTAGAAGGTACATTCTACGGGCTTTTTCTCTATCAAGAGCGGGACCGACGGGGCTCGAACCCGCGACCTCCTGCGTGACAGGCAGGCGCTCTAACCAAGCTGAGCTACGATCCCTTGTTGTCAATCACTTTGTAGAGTAACTGTTCTGCTGCGTGGACTCAAGGGGGATCGAACCCCTGACCTCTTGAATGCCATTCAAGCGCTCTCCCAAAACTGAGCTATGAGCCCGCGGAAGGAACTGTAAAAGACTAACAAAACAGTACTGATTGTCAAAGTGAGTTTCAAATATACGACTTTTCTATGGACTTGTCAACTGTTTTTCGCAAAATCCCCAAAAATTATTTTTTACTTTTGAGATTTAACGCGCTCCGGATTTAACTCAATAAACTCTTTCCATGATGAAGCCTTGCGTTTACCGCCCTTTCCAGCGAGTGCAGCAATCTGGTACGAATGGCAAATCGCCACAGCGAGCGCATCGGTGGCGTCGTAGAAGTCCGGCGTTTCCTCAATGTTGAGTAGCGTCCGCACCATATATTGCACCTGCTCTTTGCTGGCGTTACCGTTGCCTGTGACGGCGCGTTTGATGAAGCGTGGCGCATATTCTGCCGCCGGAATGTCCACCATGATCGCCGCCAAGATAGCAGCACTGCGGGCGTGAGCCAATTTGATAATCGAAGAAGCGCTTTTGTGGTAGAAAATCGTCTCGATTGCCAGTTGGTCGGGCAGCGAACGCTCTATCACCTTCTGAAGTCGTGTGTAGATGGTCTTGAGTCGCATCGGCAGATCTTCGTGCTGCCGCTTTGCCTCAATGACACCGTATTCAATCAGCGTGAGGTTTTTGCCCTCTTTCTCCACTACGCCATAGCCGCAAACAACGCTTCCCGGGTCAACGCCTAAAATTCGCATTGTTGTAGAGGTTTTAGAGAATGTATTTACTGAGGTCTTGATTCTTCGCTATTGCGTTTAAGCGCTCTTTCACAAAGCTCGGCGTAATCAGGATTTTTTTATCCGTGATATTGTCCGGCGTGTTGTAGACTGTTTCTTCCAAAAGTGTCGTCAGAATAGTATGCAAGCGCCGTGCGCCGATATTGACCACTTCTTGATTGACATACGCTGCCGTCGCTGCAATTTCTTTTATCGCTTCTTCTTCAAAGACCAATTCCACATCTTCACTCGACATCAGCGCTTGGTATTGCTTGATAAGTGCATTTTCGGGGATGGTCAGAATCTTGAAAAAATCGTCTTCGTTCAAGCTGTCCAATTCCACACGAATAGGGAAGCGACCTTGTAACTCCGGAATAAGGTCGGATGGCTTGGCAACGTGGAATGCGCCCGATGCAATAAAGAGTACGTGGTCGGTGCGTACCGAACCGTATTTCGTGGAAACGGTCGAACCTTCTACAATCGGCAATAAATCTCGCTGCACACCCGACCGCGAAACGTCCGGTCCGCCGCTACCGCCGCCGCCCGTCGTGGCTACTTTGTCAATTTCGTCAATGAACACAATGCCCATGTTTTCGGCGCGAGTGATGGCTTCTTGCATAGCGGCATCCATGTCAATCAATTTTTCAGCTTCTTCCTGTTCCAAAAGCTGACGTGCATCAGCAACGGTTACTTTGCGCTTAATAGTGCGCTTCGGCATCATTCCTTCGAGCATATTTCCTAAGTCAATGCCCATATTGTCCATGCCGACGGGTCCCAGCACGTGCATTTGCGGGGCGCTATCGTTCATGTCAATTTCAATCATCCGCTCTTCCAGTTCGCCATTTTGGAGTTGTTGCAAGAATTTATCCCGCGTGGCTGCGTTCTCAACAATTTCTTCTTCTTCGCCCGTTGCAAATCCAAAACTCCCCGGACGACGAATTTGCGGTGGAATGAGAATGTCCAGTATCCGCATCTCCACTGCTTTCTTGGCAGCAGTGCGGACTTCTTCGCGCTTCTCCGCACGAACCATACTTACAGCAATTTCCACCAAGTCCCGAATCATAGATTCTACATCGCGTCCCACATAGCCGACTTCGGTAAATTTTGTGGCTTCTATCTTCACAAACGGCGCACCGGAGAGCTTTGCCAAGCGCCGTGCAATCTCGGTTTTGCCCACGCCCGTCGGACCAATCATAATGATATTATTCGGCATGATTTCATCGCGCATCACGCCTTGCACGTTCTGCCTGCGCCACCTGTTGCGAAGGGCTATGGCGACGGATTTTTTCGCTGCGGACTGCCCGATAATATATTTATCCAGCTCGGTAACGATTTCGTGCGGGGTGAGCGATTGGAGTTTTTGAAGATGCGCCGGAAGTGCTGTTGTAGTCTCGTTTGTGGACATAATATGAAAAGATTTTTGATGAAATTCAGAAGAACGATGTGCTGTACAATAATGGCAGAATTTACAGTAATTGCGCGTCCAGCGTAATCGGTACGTTCAATATTTTTGAAATAATACAGTTGGTTTTTGCATCCGCCGCAATCGCAGCAAAGTCAGCAGCGCTCAGATTCGGCACTGATGCTTTGGTTTCGAGGTGAATACCGGTGATTGCTAAGCCTTCCATTGAAACAATCGCGTTTGTGTCCAGTGCCGTCGGCGTGAAGCCCTTTTGCGATAATTGCGCCGCGATTGCCATGGTAAAACAGCCCGCGTGTGCCGCTGCAACAAGTTCTTCGGGATTTGTCCCAACGCCCTCTTCAAATCGGGTCTTGAAGGAGTATTGTGTTTTAGCCAGAACGGTGCTTTGTGTCGTCAGGTTACCGTTTCCTTCGCGGAGAGTGCCTTCCCAGTGTGCCGATGCGGTACGTTTCATAGCGATGTGCTCCGAAAATATGATTACAAAAAAGAAAAATTGCGACGTGAATATAGCAAATTCCTGTGGTAGAACACGCAGAAAAATGCACGTGCGAAGTTTCCTCGCTTTCCAGTATATTTGTGGGAAGTCATTGCTTTCATTTGTTATTCACCCCGCACAGATACAATGTTCAACATTTCACCACGTATTCCCCTGCAAGATTTTTTTCGCAACCCCGAAAAATCGGGGTATCAACTTTCGCCTAGCGGTACGTTTATTTCGTGGCTTGCGCCGTACGAAAACCGCATGAACATTCACGTCCAAGACCGCCGCGATGGTCGTATCATGCGCGTTACGGGCGAGACCGCTCGCGATATTGCCGGGCACTTCTGGAAATCGGACAGCCGCATTATTTATGTCAAAGACTTTGGCGGCGATGAAAATTTTCACATCGTTTCTGTTACGGTCAGTGGCGAGGAACTCCGCGATTTAACGCCCTTCGATGGTGTGCGGGCGCAAATTATTGATGCACTCGAAGACTTTGACGATATCATGCTCATCAGCTTGAACAAGCGGAATCCTGAACTCTTCGACGCATACCGCCTAAACGTCAACACAGGCGAACTGACGCTTGTTGCTGAAAATCCGGGCAATATAACGGGCTGGATGACCGACCACACGGGCGCTTTGCGCGTTGCTATTGCCACCGATGGCGTCAACACAACGCTGCTTCACCGCGACAGCGAAGCAGACGATTTTAAGCCGTCTATCACCACGAATTTCAAAGAGAGTGTTGACCCACTCTTTTTTACTTTCGATAACAAATACCTCTACGCCTCTTCAAATCTGAAGCGCGACAAAAGCGCCATTGTGCGCTTCGATCTCGCCTCGGGAAGCGTTATGGAAACGCTCTTTGAGCATGATGACGTGGATGTTTCGACGCTTTCCTACTCGCGCCGTCGGAAGGTGCTCACTTCCATCACCTACACCACGTGGAAACGCGAGCGCGTTTTTCTGGACAAGCTGGCAAAAAACCTTTACCAGCGTGCTGCGGCGAGGCTTTCAGGGTACGAAGTTGTCGTGGCAGATATGAGCCGTGAGGAAGATGTCATGCTCGTTCGCACGTACAGTGACCGCTCACTGGGCGCATACTACCTTTTCGACACCAAAAAAGATAAGCTCACCAAACTCAGCGATGTCAGCCCATGGCTGAACGAAAAAGACCTCTGCGAGATGAAGCCAATTCAG
>Ga0075163_10006003_pt1 | contig 16111 bp, 18 predicted proteins | sample JI1023141ADNA_FD_71478 | JGI IMG/M metagenome (GOLD analysis project Ga0075163, IMG submission 71478) | Wastewater effluent complex algal communities from Wisconsin, to seasonally profile nutrient transformation and Carbon sequestration -... | ecosystem: Engineered > WWTP > Effluent > Algae...
ATCAGTCATCATATTGATAGTACGACCGCTGATCATTCACGCTATGTTGAGCCCGCTGCTGAAAAACAAGAACCATTAAATGAAGAAGGAGAATGCAAACCGAAGAGCTAACCACCCTGATTACTTCGCTCGCTCCTGATCAAAAACCAGGCATCAGCAAGCAATATCCGGAGTTCATAATTCCGGCAGATAAGATTCACGAAGTAGCGAAGACATTAAAAGAAAATCCGCAGACTAAAATGGATTATCTATTCAGCCTTACCGCTGCGGATCGTAAAGATGGACTGAATGTGATTTATCACCTTACTTCTTCGGAATACCATCACATTGTTGTGATGAGAGTCATTCTTACCGATAAAGAAAATCCGATGGTCGCTACCGTGAGTGATTTATGGAGTGCTGCTGAATACCTCGAACGCGAAGTGTTTGATTTGTTTGGAATCAAATTCGAAAACCATCCTGACTTGCGCAGATTATTTCTGGATGATGAGTGGGTGGGCTATCCGCTGCGCAAAGACTATAAAGATTCTTTCATTTTTGAACGCTAACCAGTATGGAAGAGACCTTACTTGATTTTGACCTGAGAGATAAAGAAGAGTACATCATTAACATGGGGCCTCAGCACCCATCCACGCACGGTGTGTTGCGTTTTGAAGTTTGCCTTCAGGGCGAGCAAATCAAATACTTACGACCTCATTGCGGCTACATTCATCGCGGGATTGAAAAAATGAGTGAAGCCCTCACCTATCCTCAACTCGTTCACTTAACGGATCGCATGGATTACCTCTCTGCCCACATCAACAATGAAGCCGTAGCGCTTTGTGTGGAGAATGCGATGGGCGTTGAAGTCAGTGATCGTGTAAAATACATCAGAACTATTTTTGCTGAACTCACTCGCATTGCCTCGCATCAATTATGGTGGTGTGCTTTCGGTATGGACTTAGGCGCTCTTACTACCTTCTTCTATGGCTTACGCGACCGGGAACATATCCTCGACATCTTCGAAGAGACTACTGGTAGCAGACTGACACAAAGTTTTATCACACCCGGAGGATTGATGGCCGATGTGCATCCGAATTTTCAGAAACGCATCAAAGAATTCATCACCTACTTCCGTAAGAAACTTCCAGAATATGATCAGTTGCTTACCGGGAACATCATCTTCCGCGAACGTACCCATGGCATTGGTGTAATGAGTAAAGAAGTGGCTATTGACTATGGAGTAACCGGCCCAAGTGGTCGTGGCTCAGGCTTCTCTTGTGACATCCGAAAGATTGCACCCTACAGCGCGTATCCATTCGTGAAGTTCAATGAAATCACGTTGCCGGAAGGTGATACATACGCACGCTATGTTGTGCGCATCAAAGAAATGTGGGAGTCATTGAATATCCTGGAACAACTCATTGACAATATCCCGCAAGGACCAACCATGTTAGAGTTGAAAGCCGTGAAAGCTCCTAAAGGAGAGTACTATCAACGCGTAGAAACTGCCCGTGGCGAATTAGGTGTTTACATCGTGAGTGATGGTGGTCCTTCCCCAGCACGTATTCATTACAGGACTCCGAATTTTTCAAACCTGTTCGTCATCAACAAACTCGCCAAGGGTCATAAGATTGCCGACCTCGTTGCCATCAGTGGTTCACTGGATTTAGTTATACCCGACATAGACCGATAATTGTATGTACGACTTCACACCATTCATCGAATCCATCACCAGCTACCTCAATGAGAATCTCTCTCCCTTTTGGGCAGGATTGATTTCCATGGTGTTACTGGGTGTTGGCATCTTACTTTTCTATGCTGTGTTAGGATTATACCTGGTATATGCCGAACGTAAAATTTGCGCCCGCATGCAAAACAGAATGGGTCCAAATCGTGTTGGCCCCGGAGGAATTTTCCAAACCATTGCTGATTTGATTAAACTTCTTTTGAAGGAGTTAATCTACATCCGCAATGCCGACAGCTTGTTATTTAACATCGCTCCTTTCATTGTTATTGTTGCTTCCATCATGGCGATTGGAGCTATTCCATTTGCGAAAGGATTGCAGGCCGTTGACTTGAATATCGGTGTACTTTATATTCTTGCTATCTCTTCCATGGGTGTGATTGGAATCCTCATTGCAGGATGGGCCAGTAACAGCAAGTACTCCGTGATTGGTGCTATGCGCAGTGGTGCACAAGTAATCAGTTATGAATTGTCTGTTGGATTAGCATTATTAGGTATCATCACCTTCGCAGGCTCCATGCAGTTCTCCGAGATTATAGCATCACAGGAAGATGGTTGGTGGATTTTCAAAGGTCACATTCCTGCCATGATTGCGTTTGTGATTTTTTTGATCGCAGGAACAGCCGAAACGAACCGCGGACCGTTTGACTTAGCTGAAGCCGAATCAGAATTGACCGCAGGATTTCATACCGAATACTCCGGTATCAAGTTCGCGTTCTTCTTCTTAGCAGAATACATGAACATGTTCATCATCGCTGCGGTTGCTACCACCCTATTCTTAGGTGGATGGCTTCCCTTCCATTTGTTTCAGTGGCAAGGCTTCAACAACGTGATGGATTTTATTCCTCCCGTGTTCTGGTTTTTTGGCAAAGCTGCGTTTGTCATTTACCTGATGATGTGGTTCAAGTGGACATTCCCTCGCCTGCGTATTGATCAGTTGCTGGCGTTGGAGTGGAAATATCTCCTTCCTATTAATCTTATGAACTTAATTCTTATCGCATTCTTAACCCTTATGAAATGGCACTTTTGAAAACGATAAAAGCTATAGGCAAATACTTTTATGACATCTATGATGGTGTCACCTCGTTGGCGCGCGGCATGAAAGTAACCGGATCGTATTTTGTAAGACCCAGCTCGGTCGTTACGCAGAAATATCCGGAGAATCGCGCAACGTTGAAGATGTTCGATAACTTCAAAGGTGAGTTGCAGTTGATTCACGATGAAAACAACAAGCACTCCTGCAATGTATGCAACACCTGCGCGCGCAGATGTCCTAATGGCTCCATTGAAATCATCTACAAAAAAGTAGAAGGAGCGGATGGCCGTACCAAGAAAGTATTAGACAAATATGTTTATCACCTGGAAACATGTTCGTTCTGCGGACTGTGTGTTCCATCCTGCGATGAGTTCGCGTTGAGATTCGATCAGGACTTTGAACACGCGGTGTTCGATCGCGGCAAGCTCACCAAAGTGTTGAATAAACCAGGTTCATCCTCTAAAGCAATGAAAGAATGACAGGCCCCAAAATCATATTCTTTATACTCGCTGCTGCCATCGTAGTATTCTCCATCCTATCTATTTTCAGCAGAAGAATTTTACGCGCAGCGATTTACTTGTTGTTTGTGCTGGTGGCCATGGCCGGTTTGTATTACATGATGAACTTCCAGTTTCTTGCAGCCGTGCAACTGATGTTGTATGCGGGCGGTATTGTCGTGTTGATTATTTTCTCGATCCTCCTAACGAGTCAGATAGATAGTAAACTGCAAGCACCTAGTGGAAGTCACCTATTGGCTGGTGGCCTTACTGCTATTGCGGGCATTGCACTATCAGCCAGTACCATTCTAGAATTTACATTCAAGCCATCAACAGAGACTGCTGTTGGCACAGACATGCGCACCATTGGTCTTCAGTTAATGGATACCGGTGTACATGGATATGCCTTACCCTTCGAGGTAATCAGCGTTTTATTATTAGCCGCCTTAGTTGGCTCCATCTTTATCGCACAAAAAAAGAAAGTATGAACCTGCAAGCAGAAATACCACTCGACTACATGATTGTGCTTAGCACGATTGTATTCTTTGTCGGATTGATGGGCGTGCTCATCCGCAGAAACCTGATCACGATGCTCATGGGCATTGAACTCATGCTGAATGCGGTGAACATCAACTTTGTAGCCTTCAACCACTACTTGTTTCCAAACCGGTTGGAAGGACACTTCTTCGCCTTGATTGTGATGGCCATTGCCGCTGCCGAAGCTGCCATTGCAATTGCCCTGATCATAAATATTTATCGTCAGTTTAATACGGTGAGTGTTGACGATGTTGATGAACTTAAATTTTGAATTCAATAGATAATGGACAACAGATAATTAACACTCAGATCATTGTCAATTGTCAACTGATCATTGTCAATTAAAATTTTGAACTATGAATTACTCATACACGATACTGATCCTCCTTCTCCCCATCCTGATGTTTCTCTTCATTGGGTTGATGGGTGATAAAATGAAGCCACAACTTTCCGGATTGCTTGGCACTTCAGGATTGCTGGTCATCACATTGCTTTCTTACTTCACGGCATTCAATTATTTTGGTCATCGTGTTGGTGAGAGTTTTCAGGCAATTGAAGCATTTCAATTACTTTGGCTACAATTCACCGACACGCTGATCATTCACATTGGTATTTTACTCGATCCGCTTTCTGTGATGATGTTAGTCGTGATCACGACTGTGTCATTGATGGTGCACATCTATAGCCTGGGTTACATGAAAGGTGAGAAAGGATTTGCACGGTATTATGCATTCCTGTCACTCTTCACGTTCTCTATGTTGGGATTGGTATTAGCCACAAACATTTTCCAGATGTACATCTTCTGGGAATTGGTGGGTGTATCTTCTTACTTATTGATTGGATTTTATTACGAACGTCCATCGGCTGTTGCGGCTGCGAAGAAAGCATTCATCGTTACACGATTTGCTGATTTAGGATTTCTCTTGGGCATTCTCATTCTCTCTTTCTACACCAACACCTTTGATTTCATAGCACTCACCGATTTAAACGGACTCGCCATCACACAACCGACAACAGCTGTGTTCATGGGTCTGTCCGTAACCACCTGGGCGATGTTGCTCATCTTCATGGGGGGTGCAGGTAAGTCAGCCATGTTTCCGTTGCACATCTGGTTGCCCGATGCGATGGAAGGTCCTACTCCTGTTTCTGCATTGATCCACGCAGCTACGATGGTGGTCGCTGGTGTCTACCTGGTGGCCCGATTGTTTCCATTGTATAGTTACACTTCGCCTGATTCACTCGAAGTTATTGCTTACATCGGAAGTTTCACTTCGCTGTTTGCTGCGGTGATTGCGTGTACCCAACTTGATATTAAACGAGTGCTGGCATTCTCTACGCTTTCGCAAATTGGTTATATGGTGGTAGCCTTAGGTGTATCGGGTTATGGTACTGAAGGCTTAGGGTACATGGCTTCCCTCTTCCATCTATTCACCCACGCTTTCTTCAAAGCATTACTCTTCCTGGGAGCAGGTTCTGTTATCCATGCGGTGCATAGTAACCTCATGACTGACATGGGTGGTTTGAAAAAGTACATGCCCATCACCCACATTACGTTCCTGATTGCATGTCTTACCATTGCAGGCATTCCTCCACTTTCAGGATTTTTTAGCAAAGATGAAATTCTTGTAGCTGCCTTCGAACATAATAAAATCATCTTTGCTGTACAGTGGCTGGTAGCCGGCATTACTGCTTTCTACATGTTCCGCTTGTACTTCAATATTTTCTGGAACCACACTCCTGAGTATCATCATGCACCACACGAGTCTCCTGCAACGATGACGATTCCGTTGATATTCCTTGCCGTGGCCTCGGTCTTCTCGGGTTTTGTTCCATTCCATGATTTAGTAACCAGTGATGGAAACCCATTGCATACCGAATTCCATTGGATGATTGCGGGACCATCTATCCTCATTGCTGTCGTAGGAATTAGTGTTGCCTATGTACTCTACGCTAAGAAAAATTCAAAACCAGAAGCCATCGCTACGAGCCTGAAAGGAATCTATACGATGGCATACCACAAATTCTATATTGATGAAATCTATTTATTCATCACCCACAAAGTGATTTTCAATTTCATCTCCCGCCCCATTGCCTGGTTCGACCGACATATTGTAGATGGAACGATGAACCTGATTGGAAACACTACGGTGTACTTCTCTGGTGCCATTAAAAAAATGCAATCCGGCCATGTGCAGTGGTACATCTGGTATTTTACTTCCGGTGTTCTGCTTTTGGTATTTCTTGTCATGTATTTAAACTAGCGACCGATCATGAACCCACTACTTATTTTATTGATCATCCCGCTGCTCACCATAGTTGGCGTAGCCTTAGTAAAAGATGTAACCAAAGTTCGGTTAGTATCGGCCATCGGCATGAGCGCGCAACTGGTCTTTGCTTTTATTCTGGTCTATCTTTTCTATCAGCAGCGCCATTCAGGTAACACCGATGACATGTTATTTGTATCCACCACGATGTGGTATGATTCGTTCAACATCCAACTGAAGTTTGGTATCGATGGTATTTCGATGGCGATGATCATGCTAACCGCCATTGTAACTTTTGCGGGAGTATTTGCATCGTGGCAGGTGGATCACCTACCCAAAGAATTTTTCATTTCGCTCATCATCCTCGCAGGTGGAGTGTTCGGATTTTTCATTTCGCTCGATTTGTTCACGATGTTTTTATTTTATGAGATGGCCGTGATCCCGATGTATTTGCTCATTGGCCTCTGGGGCAGCGGACCAAAAGAATATTCAGCCATGAAACTCACGCTGATGCTGATGGGTGGATCCGCTTTATTGATGGTTGGTTTGCTCGGAATCTATTTCAACTCGGCACCCGATGGTGGACGCCTAACGTATGATCTTACTGAAATCGCCAAAGTTAATATTCCACTCGCAGCGCAACTGTTTTTCTTCCCATTCACATTCGTGGGTTTTGGTGTGCTCGGTGCTATGTTTCCTTTTCACACCTGGTCACCGGATGGTCACGCTTCGGCTCCTACTGCCGTGTCCATGTTACACGCGGGCGTATTGATGAAACTCGGAGGTTATGGTTGCTTTCGCGTGGCGATGTATCTGCTTCCCGAAGCGGCACATGAATTAGCGTGGATATTTATTACACTCACTTCAATCAGTGTGGTGTATGGAGCCTTTGGTGCGATCTGGCAAAAAGACTTAAAGTATATTAATGCCTATTCATCGGTGAGTCACTGCGGATTAGTGCTCTTCGCCTTATTGATGATGAATGAAACGGCTACTACGGGAGCCATCTTACAAATGATCTCTCATGGGTTAATGACGGCTCTCTTCTTTGCTTTGATCGGCATGATCTACGGCAGAACTCACACCCGCATGATCAACGAAATGGGTGGCTTGATGAAAGTGATTCCTTTCTTATCAGTCATTTACGTCATTGCCGGTTTGGCTTCTCTCGGTTTGCCCGGATTGAGTGGCTTCGTGGCAGAGATGACCATCTTCGTGGGATCATTTCAACACACCGATATGTTCCATCGCGTAGCAACGATTGTCGCGATCTCTTCCATCGTCATCACCGCGGTCTATATTTTAAGAGTAGTGGGAACCCTGTTACTCGGCCCTATTACTAATAGTCACTATCTCGAGCTAAAAGATGCACAGTGGTTTGAAAAGATCAGTGGTGTTACCCTTGTCATCGCCATTGCCATCATTGGTTTAACCCCATTCTGGTTATCGGATCTGATCCGCGAACCCCTTGCTCAGATGATTCAAACTTTAACGAACTGAAATCATGAACTGGTCTACCCTATCCATCATGCGCCTCGAAGTGTTACTGACCTTCATGGTCTTGTATCAACTGATTGCTGACTTATCCGAGAAAGAGAATAAACGAGCCGTCATCAACTTCACCATCATCTTCTTTGCGATCATCACCATGATCGGATTTCTTCCCTCTGAGAATACCACACTTTTTGGCAGCATGTACATCAATGATGAACTGCGTATGTTTCTTAAAAACATTCTTAACGTCTCTACACTGATCGTTTTGTTGCAATCCACGGGTTGGCTGAACAAACCAGAAAACCAATCCAAGACGGGTGCTTTCTATTTGTTGATTTTCTCCACGCTGATCGGGATGTATTTTATGATTTCAGCCGGAGATTTTTTGATGCTCTACCTCGGACTTGAACTCGCCACGCTTCCACTGACCATACTAGCAGCTTTTGATAAAAATCTCAGGCGCTCTGCAGAAGCAGGTATCAAATTATTGATGTCATCTGCAGTATCATCTGCAGTGTTACTGTTCGGGCTTTCACTGATGTACGGTGTGTATGGAACACTTCACTTTTCAGAAATGGCTTTACTGACAGATGCCAGTACTTTATCCGTCATGGCCCTGATCTTCTTCATCGCAGGATTAGGCTTCAAACTTTCATTAGTTCCCTTCCACTTATGGACAGCCGATGTGTATGAGGGTTCGCCTATGCCGGTTACTTCCTATTTTTCAGTAGTCTCTAAAGGCGCAGCCTTATTTACACTCGCACTGGTATTGTATCGTGTATTCGGTTCACAACCCAAAGTGTGGACGATGACCGCTTACTTCTTATCCATCACTACAATGGTAGTCGGTAATTTATTTGCACTGCGTCAGAAGAATCTGAAACGATTCTTAGCATTCTCCTCCATCACGCAAGCCGGTTTTATGATGTTAGGTTTTGTAAACAGTGATGCGTTGGGATTGAACACCATCGTCTACTTCATGCTGATTTACTCACTTTCAAACCTGGCTGTGTTTGGTGTGCTTTCCATTGTCACGAACAATACAGGCAAGGAAAACATGGATGACTTCAATGGATTTTATTCTACCAATCCAAGACTAAGCCTGATCATGTTGCTGGCCTTGTTCTCCCTGGCGGGCATTCCTCCCGTTGCCGGATTCTTTGGCAAGTTCTTTTTATTCACCGCTGCCGCATCCAAAGGCATGTATATCCTGGTACTTATTGCCGTGTTGAATGCTACCGTGTCACTCTACTATTATCTGCTGGTGGTGAAGGCAATGTTCATTAATAAAAACGAAACGCCTATACCCAACTTAGCCTCTAGCGGATATGAGAAGCTGGCTCTTTCTATGTGCTTCGCAGGTATTGTGGCGATTGGATTTGTGAGTGCTATCTATGATTATGTATTATCCTTAGTTGGAGGGTAACTTCGACCCTAAGTATTCAGATACAATTGTCCTAAAACAAAAAAGCCCCGATAAATCGGGGCTTTTGTTTGAAAAATAGTTTTATTAATTAGCAACGCGAACGTTGACTGCATTTAAACCTTTTTTTCCTTCTTTCAGTTCGAAAGTGATGTTGTCGTTTTCACGAATCTGATCTACCAGACCTGATACGTGTACGAAATACTCTTGTCCTGAAGACGTTTCTTTTACAAAACCGAATCCTTTGGTTTCGTTAAAGAATTTTACTGTTCCTTCTTTCATTGTGATTTGTTGTTATTAATTTAATGCACAAAGATAAGAATTAAATTCAGATTTCCTTAAAACCCGCTTACGCAGCCCGTTTAATACGCTCAAAAGTCACTTCTTTTTGCTGCGCAATGCGAATAAGCTTCATTTTATCCAATAATCGGATTACCAAATAGGTTGGATCAATTTCATGCCAGCGAATACCACCAAAATTGGCTCTTGAACCAAACTTGTGGTGATTGTTGTGATAGCTTTCGCCCATCATCAGAAAATCGACAGGTAAGAAGTTTCTGGAGGTATCCCCAACAGGGAAGTTTCTGTAGCCATATTTATGAGCAAACCAGTTGATGATGGCACCATGAATGGGACTCATCAGGAAGTGTATCGGCAATAACAACCACAACCACCAATAAGCCGCAAATTGCACGTAAAAACCAACGTATAAGGCTCCCCAGAATAGACGTGACGGCCATGATCTGGCAAACTTGTCAAAGGCTATCCAATCGGGCACCCCCTTTGTAAAGCGCTTTTCAACTACTATTCTCTTATTAGCGATATCTGAATAAATGGTCTTCGTCTTCCACATCATATTCCAGATAGTTTCATCATATTTTGGCGAATGCGGATCGTTTTCTGTATCGGCAAATGCATGGTGCATACGGTGCATAACACCATAGCCATAAGGACTTAAATAATTTGAACCTTGAAAAATCCAGGTTAGAATGTACACCACTTTCTCCATAAATGGACTCATCGTAAATGCCTTATGTGCGGCATAGCGATGAAGGAAAAATGTTTGAAAGAATAAGGACAGGTACCAGTGGGCAACGAAAAAAATCAAAATCTCCTTCATGAAACAGGTTAGGTTAAAGTGATAAATAGGTAGACCAACCCCAAATTGGGTTAATTAACTGTAAGACCACCCCTTACATGTTTTGTGACAGAATTAAAGGAAATTATTTTTTGGCCTTGAGACCGGAAATGTCAGTCTTCAAATGCTGGATAAAATCACCCACATTGCCCATATCACAGGCTTTTTTGAAGCTTTCAAAGAGATTAGATTCAGGTTCCACGGCTTTTACTTTCTCGCTGTGATCCAGTTTCTTACGGGCTCGACTTAACAATTGACGACAATAATCAGCTTTCTTACCCAAAACCTTCTGAATCTCTTCGTATTCAAAGTCGAAGACTTCTTTTAGCAAATAAGCAGCCCTTTCCAGAGGTTCCAGTTTGGTCTGAATCACCTTAAAGGCAGCATAAAGCTCCTTTTCAAAATCTATGTGGGCAAAATCTGATTCCTTGAACTTTACCATCAGCTCAGAAAGCTGAATAGAGTCCCAATACTCTTCTCTCTTCTTTTTAAGTGAATTCAGGTGATTAAGACAGTTATTGGTAACGGCTTTAATGAGGTAGGCTTTCGTGTTCTCAATTTTTTCCTGTTCAACACTCAGCCACTTAACGAAGGTATCCTGTACCACATCCTCCGCATCAGCTTTACAACGCAACAAATTATAAGCAATCTGGTGCAGTAAAGGTTGATAGAGTGTAATAGCTTGTGCTGGGTTCAATGTTGATCAAATTATTGTTGCAAAGATACGGTTAAAAGCAGACTTAATTTAAGAAATTTTTGAACGGTACTAACAAGTGATAGCCTCAGGATAGCGCTTCAGAGAGTTCAAGCCAGCGCAAGGTTTTCTCATCAATCAACTCATTGGTTTGCTTTATCTGAGCCGCCAAAGCTTGCAGTTTTTCATGATCTGTAATTCCGCTATTTAATCCTTGAGATAGCTCCTCTTTCTTCTGCTCTAATTTCTTGATTTCATCCTGAAGCTGATCAAATTCCTGTTTTTCCTTGAACGAGAGCTTTTTCCTGGAGCTTTTTTCCTCCTTCATGGGCTTGGCCGCTACAGGTTTACTTTTTACCTCTTCCTCCTCCTCCACCCATGTGCGGTAGTCTGAATAGTTTCCATTGAAGGGCTTGATCTTCCCATCACCTTCAAAGATGAAAAGCTGATCGACCAGGTGATCCATAAAGTAACGATCATGGGATACCAGCAATAAGCATCCGTTGAACTTTTCCAGAAAATCCTCAAGCACATTCAGGGTGTCAATATCAAAATCGTTGGTCGGTTCATCGAGCACCAAGAAGTTTGGGTTCTTCACCAAAATCTTCAACAACTGCAAACGCTTCTTCTCACCTCCACTCAATTTCTCCACAATGTTATATTGCTTCTCAGGTGGGAACAGGAATGTCTCCAAAAACTTAGAGGCAGAAATCTGTGTTCCATCAGCCATCGTGATGTACTCAGCTATCTCTTTTACTTCTTCAATAACGCGATGATTTGGATTGAGGTCTTCAACTTCTTGTGTGAAGTATCCCACTTTGGTTGTCACTCCAGGAATGAGTTCACCGGAATCAGGCTTCGATGCCCCGGTAATAAGATCAAGAAATGTAGACTTGCCAACTCCGTTTTTACCAACAATTCCAATTCGATCTTTCTTTTTAAAAATGTATGAGAAGTTATCGACCATCTTGGCTGCCCCATAGCTTTTCGACACATGATGAAGCTCGAGCACTTTACCACCCTGCCTGGCTTCCTGGATATCCAACTCAAGCCTGTCTTTCTTCAGATTTACAGACGCTTTGTCCTGCAAATCGTAAAACGCTTCGATCCGATACTTGGCTTTAGTACCCCGAGCCCTGGGTTGCTTACGCATCCATTCCAACTCCTTTTTCAACAGCTGGCGAGCCTTCCCCACTTCCGTTTTCAGCATTTCTTCCCGCTCCGACTTCTTCTCCAAAAAGTAAGCGTAATTACCTTTATACCTAAAAAGTTTACCCCGGTCAAGTTCTATAATCTCGTTGGCAACGTTATCAAGGAAGTACCGATCGTGGGTAACCATAAGCAAAGTGATCTGCTGTCCCGACAGGTAAGATTCAAGCCACTCAATGGCCTGCAGGTCGAGGTGGTTGGTGGGCTCGTCCATGATAATCAGGTCGGGTTCCGCCAACAACATTTGTGCAAGAAATACGCGCTTGCGTTGGCCCCCCGAAAGCTCTTCAAACTTCTGTTCGAGATCTTCAACACCCAACTTACTGGTTATGGTATGTACCTTGGCATCGTAGTCCCAGGCCTTATACTCTTCCATCAATTCGAGTACATGCTGCATGCGTTCGGGCGAAGTATGTGGATCATGAATGCATGTTTCGTAGTCCTTCACTACGGTAGCTACTTTATTGTTTTTATCGAAGATGATTTCGTTGATCGTTAGGTGACCCGGGACCTGAGGTTGCTGCACGAGGTACCCTAACTTAATTCCATCGCGCACACTGACTACACCCTGATCAGGTGGAATCTGGCCGATAAGAATTTTAAGCAAGGTAGATTTGCCGGCTCCGTTTTCTCCGACCAAAGCCATCTTGTCGCCCTGGGAGATGCCGAGGGTAATGTCTTTAAAAAGCCAACGATCATTAAAGGACTTGGAGAGTGATTCAGCAGACAAGAAATTCACGGACAATAAAAATTAGTCCGCAATTTAGCACAACACTTCCACCCTGAAGAATCAGGTTGTTAAATTAAATAGAATTTATAGGATCACATGAACGGACTCTCAATCTTACACAGTGCGGGTTTGCTTCAAATGATAGCAAAAAAAGCACAATCCAAGCTGAAAAAAAGCCGTAGCAGTGATGGCAAAAAATAGCAACATAGCGTCCATCTTTTATATTGAATATAAAGTTAATATGAAAGGTTTAAATTACCTACTATTCAGATAGTTATGGTTCTATAATTTAACTAACTTATTGATTATGAATCTCGTAAAAGTTAACCTGTATAAGCATAGCAAACCGCAAATGGAAAAGATCAGGAAGTATGTTGGGACAGATGCGAAACGCTTTGCGGAATTGGTGAATGTATTCCTTGCCGGCCCCTACCGCGTTACCCAGCGTGCTTCCTGGGCGCTGAGTTCTTGTGTGGAACACAATCCTTCACTGATTAAACCTCACCTGAAAAAGATCCTTAGCTATCTGCCTAAAGAAGATCAGCACGTTGCTGTCAAGAGAAATATTCTCCGGCTGCTTCAGTATGTAACAATACCCAGGTCACTTCAAGCTAAAACAATCAATCTATGTTTTAACTTCCTCAATAATCCCAAGGAAGCCATTGCTGTCAGAGTGTTTGCGATGACCGTGTTGGCTAACTTAGCCAAGGAAAATCCAGATCTGAAACATGAAATTATATTAATCATTGAAGACCAACTCCCTTATGGCAGTGCCGGCTTTTTATCCAGAAGTAAAAAAGTTCTTAAGCAATTAAAGGGCTAACTTTGGCCTGTATGAATGACACAGCTACCACCCATACCTGCAAAAGTTGTCATAATGTTTTCACCGGAAACTTCTGTAATCTCTGTGGCGAAAAGATTTTAACGAAACAGGACAAGTCTTTCAAAACGGTCTTAAACAATGTCTTTCGCACCGTCACTTCGGTGGATAGCCAGTTTATAAAGACCTTATGGTTGGTACTCAAAAATCCAGGCTTTCTATCGCGCGACTTTGCTAATGGCAAAAGGGTAAAACACCTAAGTCCAATGTCGTTATTTTTTGTTCTTAACCTGATCTACTTCTTCTTCCCTGTCATTCAGTTATTTAATGCTTCCCTGAATACCCAATTGTTGTCACCACTTAGCTCCTTCTATCAGTCCATCATTGCCCACAAAATTGTGAGCATGAATCTGAACCTGGAGTCGTTTACACTTTTCTATAATATGAAAACAACCGGCCTGGCAAAACTGATGGTGATGGTGTTTGTGATTTTGAGTTCGCTTCCGTTGAATCTTCTCTATTGGAAAAAGAACAAATACTTCACCGATCATGTAACCTTTGCCGTAGAACTGGCTTGTTTTAACCTGTTCGTAAACGCCATAGTTCTTTCGGTAATTGTGCGACTAGTGGGTATTGGTAACTACCTTAATGAGACTTCCTTAACCATCATTTTCATTATTACTAATCTATACTTTGTACTGAGGTCAAGTCACACCTTTTATCAGGAGAAAGGCTGGCGATTATTAGTAAAATCATTTACGCTGATCGTGTTTTTGAAAATAGCGTTGGAGGGATATCGCTCTATCCTGTTTTTTGTAACCTTGGTGATGCTGTAACTAACGAACAGAGCGTGCCAAACTGTTGATCAGTTCTTCTGCCTGCAGGCGCTCCTCTGGCACAACTAAACTCTGGTAGGTGTGTAAACTGCGGATGGCTTCATCTATTTCCTTATTCATAGCCAGAGTAAGCCCTAGATTAAAGTAGCTATTGGGGAAGGAAGGCTCTATCTCAATGGAAATCTCATAATGGATTTTAGCCAATGGCAGGTTGCCAATTTCGGCATATACATTGGCCAGATTGTAGTGCGCTTCAAAGTGACGTGGATCTTCCTTCAGACATTTGGTGAAGCAATCAATGGCCTTGCTGTGATTCTTTAGTTCAGATTCAAGAATACCAAGGTTACAATATGCATCAGCCACCGAGTCACCTTTCTCAATAGATTTCAAGTATTGGCTTGCTGCCCGGCTATCGCCTTGTTCATCCAACATCAAAGCCTCTTCAAATGCCGACAGTTGATGGAGGTTAATGACTTTGGCTCCTGAAAACAGGTTCAATTGGCCATGCTTGTCCGCTTCGTGCTTCTTCTTGCGAACAGGTTTAAAGCCGAATTTTTCGGGGTTGGGTGTAGGAAATTGAATGACCTTGGCCATGGCACAAAGGTAACCAAAATCTGCTTTAGAATGTTTCTGGTGGGTGGCTTAGCTTGCCTTTCTGCGTAGTGTTTTCTTTGTGGTCTCTTTCTCTTTTTTAGCGATCGTTCCCTTGGCCTTTTCCATTGGCTTCTTCTTGGCAGCCTCGATGCTCTTCTTCAGCGCTGTCATAATATCTACTACTTCTGGTTCCGCTTCCTCAACGGTTACTATTTCTTTACCGGCAATCTTCGCATCAATAATAGATTTGAGTGCATCGTAATATCGATCCTTCATTTCAATCTTCGCGAAGGTAGTGGTCATTGAATCCCCCAGCGTTTTGGCAAGCTTCAACTGTTCTTTGTCGGCCTTCACTTCTATAAGCTGAGGCACTTCACCCATGCTGCGTACCTCATTGGGATAACGAAGACGATACATCAGAATACCGCCCTCATGCGGTGAAATCAACACCGGAGTTTCGCGGTCGCGCAGGACCACTTTTCCTACACCAATTTTACCACTATCCTTCAAAGTTTGGCAAAGTAAGCCATAGGTCTTGGCAGCAATGTCGCCATCGGGTCCTACAAAATAAGGGGTTTCAAAAAGGGTATGGTGTACTTCCTGTGATTTTACAAAGCCTTCAATCTCAATTACCTTCTCGCTTTTCAGTTTCACTTTGTTGAGGTCATCCTGTTCAATAATTACATATTGGCCAGGCTCATACTGATAACCCTTTACAATGTCTTCATTCTTCAGTGGCTGACCCGTGACTTTATCCTTCTTCTCATAGCTGACGGGGTTATGCCCTTCGCGGGTAAGCAGGTTAAAACTTATCGTCTGGCCGGTATCAATAGCATTATAAATACGAACCGGGATGGTGACCAACGAGAACTGGATGTGCCCTTTCCAAATAGCCCTCATATATAATGATGGTTAGTTTAAAAAATGAAGTATAAGGCACTAAATTATTGATTGTGAATGACTTTTCAAAGTAATATTCGATCAATTTGGTATCAATCGCTTTCATTCAGGCGGTAGTATTAATTAAATATGGGTGAAGAAATTACAATAGCAAATGGCTAATTTTGGTGAATCATGTCTAAAGTAGAAGTAATAACCTGGCAACAAAAAGAG